>OHEB01000247.1_pt1 | contig 25368 bp, 29 predicted proteins | sample 1567081 | NCBI WGS metagenome assembly OHEB01 (sample SAMEA3879569, study PRJEB24766) | human gut metagenome | biome: human-associated habitat; feature: feces | place: USA | collected 1985/1987 | reverse complement strand
TTGCTCAGCTTGTGAGCCTTTATTCTCAGGTCGGAAAGCTCCTTGTCCGATGGGTCATAGAGCTTTCCTGCCAGCATTTTTCCCTTTTCGGTCATATGCTTCTCCTTTTACGCCTCTGCGTCCTGCTTCTTTACAGCTTCAAGAGAACGGGAAATTTCTTCGATGACCTTTCCGTCAACGCACTTCTTAGCCTGACGGATAGCGTTGTAAAATGCCTTTCCGTTGGAGCTTCCGTGTGCCTTGATAACAGGCTTTGAAACGCCCATGAGAACGCCGCCGCCTACCTCGGTGTAGTCCAGCTTCTTCTTGAAAGCCTTTACCTTTTTCATTATGAGCAGAGCCGCCAGTTTTCCGCTGAGGCCGTCGGTGAGCATTCCTTTAAGCTCGCCTGCAAAGAATGAGCCCATGCCCTCGTAAAGCTTCAGTGCGATATTTCCTGTAAATCCATCGGATACAGCAACCTGACAAGCACCCTTGGGCATCTCTCTTGCTTCAAGGTTGCCGTAGAAGTTAATGGGAGCATCTTTAAGGAGCTTGTAAGCTTCCTTGTCAAGCTCACGGCCCTTAGTGTCCTCTGCGCCGACGTTCAGCAGACCTACCTTGGGGGACTTTACACCCATTACATTTTCCATGTAGCAGCTGCCCATGATACCGAACTGCATAAGCATTTCGGGGCGGCAGTCAACGTTAGCTCCGCCGTCCATCAGAATAAGATGGCCGTTTGCGGTGGGGAGGATAGGCGCAAGAGCTGGGCGCTTTATTCCTTTAAGTCTCTTTGCGATAAATGTGGAGCCGACCACCAGCGCACCTGTGCTTCCTGCGGAAACAAAAGCGTCGCCCTTGCCGTCAGCCAGAGCCTGTAAGCCCACAGCCATGGAGCAGTCCTTTCTGCTCTTGATTATTTCGGTAGGCTCCTCGTGGATATCAATAACAGACTCGGTATGTATAATGGATATTTTGTCAAGGCTCAGTTTGTTTTTCTCGGCAGTCTCCCTGATTATCTTCTCATTTCCTGTAAGAGTTACCTCAACACCAAGCTCTGCCACAGCCCTTGCAGCGCCCTCAATAACAGCCAGAGGAGCGTTGTCTCCGCCGAATGCGTCAACGATTATATTCATACTATCATTTCCTTTCATATGCGTTTGTACTTTTTTATTTTTGAACTGAGGAAGCGGCTGAGTTCATCGGCAGCCTCCTTAGAAACAGTCTCTTTAAGTATAATGTGCTTGCGCATGGGTTCAATGTATATAACAAAAGCGTCCTTTGTTTCTGCGGCTTTTATGATAAGATCGTAAGGCACCGCAGTCCTTGACAGCCTGTCGATGTTTATGTAGCAGCTGTCATAGAAATAGAACACATTGTAGTTGCGGTCGGTGGACTGCTTTGCTTTGAATATCATGTCGGCAGTCATAATGCCCGTAAAAGCGGTGAGGATAATCACGCCCGATATGGGATCATTGCCGCTTTTTATGGCGGACAAAGCTATGACCGCAGCGCAGACAAGATATATTATCCCAACAAAGACAAGGCTCTTTTTCAGGGAATTTCTGTTTCCCATGCACTGCCTGTCCTCGGTGCAGAAAAGGGGAGTGCCCATATCATTCACAGTGTTCATATGTCATACCCCCTGTTCACGCAGCTTTTGGCGGAGAAATTCGCAGGCGGCCTTGTAATTATTCCACCCGAAGCACCGCAGAGGTATCATTATGCTGTCCGCTCCGTTTAGCTCCAGCACCATTGAATATTTGCCCATGTGGAGCTTTTTCACATCGGAATACTTTGCGCTGAGGGCAACATATTCTGTGGAATATTCCAGGCTGTCCTCATAAAGCCTGACCTGCGCATGGACATTTTGATTTATGGGAGCATTCACCTTGCCGCTTATTATCTTGTGCTTGAAAACTGCCGTGAAAACAACAGGGATAAGACACATAACGGCAATTCTCATATATGCGGCAGAGTTTTCACGGCTGACATTGGGGAGCATAAAAGCTATGAGGAACAGCACGGCAAGCGCCAGCATAAAGCCGGTGACAAGCTTTATTATCGTTCCCGTGACGTTTCCGAAAGCGGTAAGCACGGCACATTCTTTAAGGTCGTTTTTGCTTATTTCCGAAGAACCGCTGAAAACAGGTTCGCTCATATTACCCCTCCGTCTTTTTTATCCTGCTGTAAATTTCGTCTGTGGCGGGCAGAATAATTTTCCTGCCGCTTTTTCTTGTGATGATCGCAGCCGAGCCTTGCTTTTTTATATCCTTTATATCAGAATATAAAACCTCCGACGCATTTTCGCCGATGATACATTCAAAGCCGATGCCGGAAAATCTGTATGTGGCGGTGCTGTCAGTTATCCTGTTTTTTATATCGGCAGCCGTTTTGCACAGATTGGATATCAGCGCAATTCCCAGACAGAGAAGCGACACTGCTATGGCAAACACAATGGACAGCTTCCAAAGTATAAGCACTGTAAGCATGAATGTGTAGAATATTTTCACTGCTGTGGGAATATTGAGCAGGGTTGCTCTCGCCGCTTCCGACGGGAACTTGTCCGAAATATTGAATGATACTTCACTTTCGGCTTTACCGAATGATATTATGCCATCGGCACTTTTTCCCTGAAAACAGTCATCGCTCTTTCTGCCTTTGAGCTTTGATGAAAAGATATCTCTGAGCCTGCTGCCCTCATCAGCGGTAAGATATTCCTTTGGCAGGATATATGCCGCATATTTGCTTGGCATAAGATAGAAATATTTCTTATTTTCCCTTACCGCATATATCGCCGAATATTCCATCGTGCAGGTTCCCTGTTCGTTTTTTACGGTGAAATTATTATCGGAAAAAGTATATTCCGTAACTCCCGCAAAATCTGCGCCGTCCTGCTTTATTGTGACAAAAAGCATTGCCGCAAGCGCAATAACATACAGCAGCAGAACAGGGCTTATTGCCCCTCTTGCCGCAAATGCTACAAGCTGCATCACAGGCAGAACTGCAAGGAAAAATATAAGGAACACGCAGCATATGAACAAAAACGGGCTTCTGAGCATGGTGCTCAGAGTAAGAGCGTTTTTGTCCTTTTTTGAAGTCTCACACCTTATCACCATATGGGTCATTGCGTATCAGTCCTTATTTTCTGAGATATAGTTGTCAAAAGCCTCCAGCGCCCTGTCGGCAACAGCCTGATATCTTGCCTGCTTGTCCTTTATTCGCACGCCGATATCGGGAAGTATTCCCATATTTGCGCCCATGGGCTGAAAATCCGTCACGCTCCCGTCGCTGATATAGCGTGCGAGCGCACCCATGACGGTGTCCCCGGGCATGACGAACGGGTCTTTTCCGTTTATATACCGCGCGGCGTTGATGCCGGCGAGGATTCCCGAGGCGGCGGACTCCATATAGCCTTCCACGCCAGTTATCTGACCCGCGAAGAATATTCGTCTGTCGCTCCTGAGCGAGAAGTCCGCGCCGAGAAGCTTGGGTGAATTTATAAAAGTGTTGCGGTGCATGACGCCGTAGCGCACGAACTCCGCGTCTTTGAGCGCGGGTATCATAGAGAAAACGCGCTTCTGCTCGCCGAATTTCAGATTCGTCTGGAAACCGACGAGATTGTACATAGTACCCGCCGAGTTCTCTTTTCTGAGCTGGAGCACCGCCCACGGTCTGTGTCCCGTGCGCGGATCGCGCAGACCGACAGGTTTCATCGGACCGAAGCGGATAGTATCCTGCCCGCGCAGAGCCATGACTTCTATCGGCATACAGCCCTCGTAGACTCCCTTGCGCTTGTCAAACGAGTGGGTTTCGGTGCTCTCTGCGCCGACAAGGGCTTCGTAAAACGCCTCATACTCCTCTTTGTTCATCGGGCAGTTTATATAGTCATCCTCGCCGCCCCTGTCGTAGCGCGACTGCTTGAACGCGCAGGACATATCGAGGCTCTGAGCCGAAACTATCGGCGCGGCGGCATCGTAGAAGCTCAGATGTCCGGGGCAAATTTTCTCTATCTCATTGGAGAGCGCGTCGGACGCGAGCGGACCTGCGGCGATAATCACAACGCCGTCTGCGGGTATCTCCGTCACCTCGCCGCGGACTATATCTATAAGCGGATCTTCTTCGACTGTCTTTGTTACAAGGGCGGAGAAATCGTCCCTGTCAACGGCTAAAGCACCGCCCGCGGGGACGGCAGTCGCCTTGGCGCAGCTCACGCAGAGCGAGCCGAGCATCTCCATCTCGGCTTTGAGCTCGCCCGCGGCGCTCGCGGTGCGCAGAGCCTTGAAGGAGTTCGAGCAGACGAGCTCGGCGAAGTTCGGGCTCGAATGGGCGGGCGAGAATTTTTGCGGCTTCATCTCGCACAGGGTAACTCTTATTCCCGCGCGCGACAGCTGTCTCGCGGCTTCAACGCCCGCGAAGCCCGCTCCTATAACGGTAACTTTATTCATCGGTTTTTTTACCTTTTCTTGCGCTCTTTTTTGTATATCCGCAGCCCTCGTTGAGACATTCGACAACGCCGCCCTTCTTCTTGAACAGGGACTTTCCGCACTGCGGGCATATCTCATCCGTCGGCTTATCCCAGGTCATGAAGTCGCAGTTCGGCCAGTTTGAGCAGCCGTAGAAAGTATAGCCCCTCTTCGTCTTTCTCTCGATGACCTTTGCGCCGCACTTGGGGCACTTTGCGTTCGTTTCGAGCACGAGCGGCTTCGCGTTCTTGCACTCGGGATAGCCGGGGCAGGCAAGGAATCTGCCGTAGCGTCCGGTCTTTATGACCATCATTCTGCCGCACTTCTCGCAGGGGATATCGGTTATATCCTCTTCGAGCTGAATTTTGACATCCTTCATCTCGGCTTTCGCCTTGTCGAGCGACTTCTCGAACTCGCCGTAGAAATCGTCGAGGACGGAGACATAGTCGATATCGCCGGAATCGACGCGGTCGAGCATATCCTCCATCTGCGCGGTGAACTTGACGTTGACTATGCGCGGGAACTTCTCTTTGAGCAGCTTCGTTGTCGCCTCGCCGAGCTCGGTGGGCACGAACTGCTTCGACTCGCGCTTGACATAGTTTCTCTTGACTATTGTAGTGATTATTGTTGAATAGGTGCTCGGTCTGCCGATACCCTTTTCCTCGAACTCCTTGACGAGCGACGCTTCGGTGAAGCGCGGCGGAGGCGAGGTGAAGTGCTGCGAGGGGATGAGCTCCTTGAGCTTCGCGGTGTCCCCGACCTTTATCTCGGGCAGGAGCGAACCCTTGCTCTCATCGTCGCTTATCTCATATACTTTTGTAAAGCCGTCGAAGCGCACGGAATAACCGGCGGCGGTGAACAGGCAATATTTGCCCTCGGCGGCGTCCTTCTCGTTTGCTCCGGCTATTTCAAGCTTCACCGTATCCTGGACGCAGCTCGCCATGAGGCTCGCCATGAAGCGCTTCCAGATAAGATTATAGAGCTTATACTGATCCGAAGTCAGCGAATCCTTGACGCGCTCGGGGGTTATCGACGGGGTCGCGGGGCGGATAGCCTCGTGGCCGTCCTGCGCGTTGGCTCCGGTCTTGTAATAGCGCGGCTTGTCGGGCAGGTATTCCTTGCCGAAGATATCTTCTATAGCGGCGGCTGCCTGGGTGCGCGCCTCCTCGGAGATTCTCAGCGAGTCGGTTCTCATGTAGGTTATAAGACCGGTCGTGCCGATGCCCTGAACATCGACGCCCTCATAGAGCTCCTGCGCGGTGCGCATGGTCTTCTGAGTCTGGAAACCGAGCTTCCTCGAAGCCTCCTGCTGGAGGGTGGAGGTGGTAAAGGGCGGCGCGGGGTTCTTCTTCCTCGTGCCCTTTTTGAGGGTTTTGACGGTATACGAAGCGCCGTCGAGACGGCCGAGAATAGCGTCCGACTGCTCTTTGTTCTCTATTTTTATCTTGCCGTTTTCGTCGCCGTAGAGCGATGCGGAAAACACCTTGCGGGACGGGGCGGTGAACTTTGCGTCTATCGTCCAATATTCCTCGGGCTTGAACGCACGGATCTCCTCCTCGCGGTCAACTATCATGCGCACCGCGACGCTCTGAACGCGGCCGGCGGAAAGTCCGCGGCGTATCTTCTGCGAAATGAACGGGCTCAGGCGATAGCCGACGAGTCTGTCGAGTATTCTTCTCGCCTGCTGTGCGTTGACGAGATTCATATCGACGGCGCGCGGATGATCCATGCCGTTCTTGATTCCGGTTTTGGTTATCTCGTTGAAAGTGACTCTGTTCTTGTCCTCGAGATTGAGATCGAGCAGCGTTGACAGGTGCCAGGATATAGCCTCTCCCTCGCGGTCGGGGTCGGTTGCGAGGATAACTTTATCGCTTTTTTCAACATCTTTTTTCAGCTCGCTGACGAGCTTCTCTTTTCCTTTTATAACGGCGTATTTCGGCGCGAAGTCGTGCTTGACATCGACGCTCAGCTTCGCCGCGGGCAGGTCGCGGACATGACCCATCGAGGCGACTACCTCATAGCCGGGTCCGAGATATTTTTTAATTGTTTTCGCCTTTGCGGGCGACTCGACTATAACTAAAGTGGACATTTCGTTTGCTCCCCTGTTCAATTTTTTTTGTATCGTTTCCCTGCGCACAGACACACGAGATCTTCAAGCTCCAGCTCGGTCATCGAGCTGACAACCTCCCACGGCGCAAATCCGGTCTTTGCCGCTATCTCGTCTGCAAACAGAGGTTCTTCTCCCATTGATTCGTATATTTTCTTTGCCTTTTCAGAGAGTCCGACGGGTATTGACACAAGCTTTTTGACCCTGAACTCCTCGGGCTTCGGCTCGGGCTCGAGCTTTTTGACCGATTCGTGCGGACGCTCGACGGTCTTCGGCTCTTCCTTTGCCTGCTCCTGCGTCAGCTCGCGCTTGCCGCTCAGATATTCGAGCGCCTTCGCCATATCCTCCGGCTTTATCTTGTCGGGATAGCGCACGGAGTATTCCGTTATCAGATCGTAAATTGACAAAAGCGGTCTTGCGCCGTCTCTTATCAGCCGATTTGCCCCGGCGTAAGACGAGTTGAACACATCGCCGGGCGGCGCGAACACCTCGCGTCCCTGTTCTATGGCGCAGTTCGCGGTGATGAGCGAGCCGCTCTTAACTCCCGCCTCGATGACTATTGTAGCGTCGCAGAGTCCCGAGATTATTCTGTTTCTTATCGGGAATGTTCTCGCCGAGGACGGGAATCCCGGCGGAAACTCCGTTATCAGCGCACCGCTCTGAGCTACGCAGTCGCGCAGATACTCGTTTTCCATAAGATATTTGTATCCGAAGCCGCAGCCGAGCACCGCCGCCGTGACTCCGCCGGAGTCGAGCGCGCCGTTGTGCGCGCAGCTGTCGATACCAATCGCCGCGCCGGAGACGACGCAGATGCCGGAATATGCAAGCGCCGCGGCATAGCGGTGCGCGAGGTAGCTGCCCTGGAACGAGGCTTTTCTCGTACCGACAACGGCAATGCACACACGCTGTGTCACGCGTTTTATGTCGCCCCTGACGAAGAGCGCCAGCGGCATGTTGCGCAGACTTCTGAGCTTCGGCGGATAGTCCTCGTCGTCCGGAGTGAGGACGGTCCAGCCGTTATTATAACAAACATCAACAATGCCCTGCGCCTTTTCGGGAGAGCATTGTTTGAGTTTTTCTATCTGTCTGTTGGTGAGTACACCGCTCAATCGCCATTCTATCTCGCCCCTTGAGTACATCTCCTCGGGGGATGGAAACACAGCGGTAATCTCATCTGTGACAGCTCCTGCGCCAAGAGCTTCCTGGAGCCAGAGCCAATAGGCTTTCTTGTCCATTGAAGCCTCCGTGTGTTATTTTGTCAGCTCCCACATAAGCACTGCGGCGGCCGCCGCGGCGTTTAACGACTCGGCGCGCCCGCGCATCGGAATAGTCACGGGCAGAGTGCAGGCGGACATGACCTCGGGCGATATTCCGCTGCCCTCGTTGCCGACAACGCAGATAACGGAGCCGGAAAAACTCATATCGGTTATCCTCTTTGCCCCGTCGGACGGCGTGGAAGCTAAGGTAAGCATACCCTTTTTGGCGGCAAAAATCAAGAGAGAGGGCAAATTTCCTGTTGTCAAAACAGAAATTCGCATCGAAGAGCCCATCGCGGCGCGAAGCGCTTTCGGGTTATATATATCGCATCCGCCGCCGACTATGACGCCGCTCATGCCGAACGCCTCCGCAGTTCTGAGCACCGCGCCGAGATTCGACGGATCCTGCATATTGTCGAGCGCTATATATGTCCCCTTGGGGTCGATCGTCTCCAGCTCCGCCTCTTTTCGCTTGACGCAGATGCAAAAAACACCCTGCGCCTCGCGGGTATCGGAGAGAGTTCCGGCGAGCTCATGCGGTATCTCGAACGCCTGCTCCGCCTTTTCGGCAACGGCAGAGATATAGTCCGGATACTTTTCGAGCGCTTCTTTTGTGAAGAACGCGGTCTTTATTTCTATCCCGGTCTTTGCGACATCCGAGCACAGGCGCGCGCCCTCAAGCGCAAACAGCCCCGTTTCCCTGCGGAACGAGGCGCTCTGCGACAGATGCCGGAAAAGCTTCACTTTTTCGTTGGAACGCGACGAGATCTTTTCGAAATCCATCTTTTTTCCTCCGATATGAAATAAGGGACTGCATCAGCAGCCCCTTAACTTTCAGATTGAGTCTCTACCCGAAAATCTCCGATCACTTACTTGAGGGCAGCCTTGGCCTGCTCGGTCAGAGCGGTGAAAGCGGCGGGATCGCTGATGGCGATCTCGGAGAGCATCTTACGGTTGAGATCGATGCCGGCCTTCTTCAGACCGTTGATGAACGTGGAATAGTTCATGCCGTTGAGCTTCGCGGCAGCGGAGATTCTGGTGATCCACAGGCTGCGGAAGTCACGCTTCTTCTGCTTGCGGCCGATGTAAGCATACTGGCCGCTCTTCATGACAGCCTGCTTGGCGGTCTTGAAAAGGCTGTGCTTTGAGCCATAGTAGCCCTTGGCAAGCTTCAGAACTTTATTTCTTCTCTTGCGAGTCATTGTTGCACCTTTGATACGTGCCATGGTTTTCTACCTCCGAATAATTAATGAGTGGTTGGCTGTCTCTTATTTGTAAGGGATAAGCTTCTTGATCTGCTTGACGTTGGTGGTGTCTGCAACAGAGGTCTTGCGAAGATTTCTCTTACGCTTTGTGCTCTTCTTGGTAAGGATGTGAGACTTGTTTGCGTGTGCACGTATCGGCTTACCGTTTTTTGACAGCTTGAAGCGCTTTTTAGCACCGCTGTGAGTTTTGATCTTGGGCATGAGTTCTTTTCCTCCTTCAACTTTTTGACCGGTATTTTACCGGGATAATCACTTTGCGCTCTTGGGAGCGAGGAACATGAGCATCTGGCGTCCCTCAAGCTTTGCCGGCTTCTCGACCGAGGCGATATCCGCGCACTTCTCCGCAAACTGAGCCATTATAGTCAGTCCGAGATCGGTGTGGGTCATCTCGCGTCCGCGGAAGCGGATCGAGACCTTGGTCTTGTTGCCTGCCGACAGGAACTTTCTGGCGTGACCGACTTTCGTATCAAAATCATGTACGTCAATGTTGGGCGAAAGGCGGATCTCCTTTATCTCGATCACACGCTGATTCTTCTTCGCTTCCTTCTCCCTCTTGGACTGCTCAAAACGATATTTGCCGTAGTCCATGATCTTACAGACGGGCGGCTTTGCCTGCGGAGCTATCTTGACAAGGTCGAGATTTTTCTCTGCGGCAAGCTTCTGAGCCTGAGCGGCGGAAACGATACCGAGCTGTTCACCGTCATTGCTTATGAGCCTGACCTCTTTGTCCGTGATCTCTTCATTGATCTGCATTTCTTTGATACCTATAACCAGCACCTCCATATGCTCTGACCGGTTCTACCGGAAAAATCAAAGCGAGGGCACAGAGATGCCCTCGCTCAATAATCAACAGAAATAAAAATCCGTTCTTATTGACCCGCGCGGACAAAACCCCGGAGGTGAGAGCTGCGGCACAATGCGTCACTCTGCTTTGTTGTACGCATTATTTTAACAGCCCGAAAGGATTTTGTCAAGCGTTTTTTCGGATTATTTTATAAAAAGTACCGACGACGCTATTATAAACTGCGCCGCATAGTAAAGAGTGTGGTTTATGACGACATTGGGTTTCGTGTTTCCGCCCTCTTTGAAATACATATTCGACAACACCGCATCCGAGAGGATGAACAGTATTCCGCCGACCGCCGTGAGAATCCACTGCTTTGCAAAGGAATTGTTGAGCATCGCGACCGCGCTGACGGCAAAGGTCATGAACAGGAAAAAGGTATAGACGCCGACTATCGTTCTGAACTTGCCGAACTTGAGCTTGAGCAGCTTTTCGCTGACGATAACATTTCCTATGGCGACAACGACCGAGACTATGACCGGCAGGACAGCCGTGAGCACGCTCCAGTTGTCGGCGAATTTATAAATAGCGCCTATGTAGAACACATGGCCTATCATGAACGCTATGAATCCGGCGTTGAGGAACTTCTCCATATCCTTTTCATATATCCATTTCAAATCGAGCCATATGTCGCCCGAGAGACCGAGCACAAGACCGAACACGATGAGCCCGGCATACACCTCGTGACCCGGGTTGACCGCCGCCGCGGAGAGCGCCGTAAGCAGGAAGAAGAAGCTCGCTATCGCCTTTGAATAAAGCCCCTTGAGTCCGCCGTATTTCACGCGCAGGACAAGGAAAACGACAACCGCCGCGATGCCTGCCGCGAGCGCGGCATAAAAATATGCTGTTGACAAAATGATATCCTCCTCGTTGTATCCGCTCCTCAAACGCGGGAAAAATTCATCCGAAATGAGTATACAACATCCGACACGATTCAACAATAAGTTGAAATGTAACATTATTGCAACAGTTTTGCACTTTTTGTCTTTATATTATATTCAATGCAACATTATCGCGACACAAAAAATCCGCCGCACCGACGAAGGTACGGCGGAAATATTGAGTTTTGCTTACTTTCTGCTGACGCCGAGAGTCATCTTCTCGCCGTTGATGTTCCACTCCTTGGAGCTGTCGCCGCCGAGGGAATAGACTATCTCATCTGCGAGGACGTCATGCTTTATGGACTCGGCGTTCTTCTTAATAATACCGTTGAGCTTTTCATTCTCGCCGGTGTAGAGAACAATCTTGTCCATAACATCGAAGTCTGCCTCTTTGCGCATGGTCTGGATCTTCGAGATTATCTCCCTGACGAAGCCCTCCTCGATAAGCTCGGGGGTGAGGTTCGTGTCGATAGCGACGGTGATGCCGTAATCGGAGACTGCGAAGCTGCCCTCTTTCTGGACGGAGTCTATGAGCAGGTCGTCAACGCCGAGCTCTATCTCGTTGCCGTCGACGCTGAACTTCAGCGCGCCGTTCTCGTCGAGCTCCTTCTTTGCGGCGGAGCCGTCGAGGGAGGCGAGATGCTCTTTTATCTTGCCGAGGAATCTGCCGTATTTCGGGCCGACGGTCTTGAGCTGCGGCTTGAAGCTGTAGCTGACGAAATCCGCCTCGCCGTCAACGAATTCGAGTTCCTTGACATTGAGCTCGTCTTTGATTATCTCCGCATATTCGCCGCCGAGAGCCTCGTCCGCGCGGACAAACATCTTGCCGAGCGGCTGACGGTTCTTGATGTTCGCGCCGTTTCTTGCGGCACGGCCGAGCACGACTATATTGAGAGCCTCGTTCATTCTCTCCTCAAGCGCCTTGTCGATATATGCGGCGTCCGCAACGGGGTAGTCGCACAGGTGGACGCTCTCGGGAGCGGACTTGTCAACGCTGCAAACGAGGTTGCGGTAGATATCCTCCGTCATGAACGGTATCATCGGAGCGGCAAGCTTCGAGACGGTGACGAGCGCGGTGTAGAGAGTCATATAGGCATCTATCTTGTCCTGGCTCATGCCCTGCGCCCAGAAGCGCTCGCGGCAGCGGCGGACATACCAGTTGCTCATCTCGTCGACGAAGTTCTGCAGCGCACGCGCCGCCTCGGGGATGCAGTAATCCGCAAGGTAGTTGTCAACGGTCGTGATAAGCGTATTGAGTCTCGAGAGCAGCCATCTGTCCATGGTCGGCAGCTCCTCAGCCTTGCGAAGCTCATGCTTCGTGGCGTCGAACTCGTCTATATTTGCATAGAGCACGAAGAAAGCGTAGATGTTCCAGAGTGTGCCCATGAACTTGCGCTGACCCTCGATAACAGCCTTGCCGTGGAAGCGGTTGGGCAGCCAGGGAGCGGAGTTGGTGTAGAAATACCAGCGGACTGCGTCTGCGCCGTAGGCGTTGAGCGCGTCGAACGGGTCGACGGCGTTGCCCTTGGACTTTGACATCTTCTGTCCGTTCTCATCCTGAACGTGGCCGAGAACGAGGACGTTTTCATAGGGCGCTCTGTTGAACAGCAGGGTCGATATGGCGAGCAGCGAATAGAACCAGCCTCTCGTCTGATCGACAGCCTCGGAAATAAACTGCGCCGGGAACTGCTGCTTGAACAGGTCGTGATTTTCAAACGGATAGTGGTGCTGCGCGAAGGGCATAGAGCCTGAGTCGAACCAGCAGTCGATAACCTCGGGCACGCGGTGCATCTCGCCGCCGCACTTCGGGCACTTTATTGTAACAGCGTCGATATAGGGGCGGTGCAGCTCGATATCGTCCGGGCAGTTCGAGGACATGCTCTTGAGCTCTTCGATAGAGCCTATCGAATGTCTGTGGCCGCACTCGCATTCCCAGACGTTGAGCGGAGTTCCCCAGTAGCGGTTACGGCTGATGCTCCAATCCTGGACGTTCTCTATCCAGTCGCCGAAGCGTCCCTTACCGATACTCTCGGGGATCCAGTTGACGGTGTTGTTGTTGCGGACGAGGTCGTCCCTGACTGCGGTCATCTTTATGAACCACGAGTCTCTTGCATAGTAGATGAGGGGCGTATCACAGCGCCAGCAGTGGGGGTAGCTGTGCTCAAATACGGGAGCGGAGAAGAGAAGTCCGCGCTTGTCGAGGTCAACAAGCACATCCTTGTCCGCATCCTTGCAGAACTTGCCCGCCCACGGGGTGCTCTTATCCATGCAGCCGGCGGCGTCGACGAGCTGAACGAACGGAAGATCGTAGTTCTTGCCGACGTTTGCGTCGTCCTCACCGAATGCCGGCGCGATATGGACGATACCGGTGCCGTCCGTCAGAGTGACATAACCGTCGCAGGTGACGTACCAGCCCTTTTTGCCGTCATTCGACTTTGTGCACTCGAACAGCGGCTCATACTCTCTGTATTCAAGCTCCTTGCCCTTAAAGGTAGCGAGAGTCTCGACTCCCTCGGGGAAGAACTTCTCAACGAGGGCCTGCGCCATATAGTATACGGTGCCGTCCTCAACCTTGATTTTAACATAGTCCTCTGCGGGGTTGACGCAGAGCGCGACGTTCGAGGGCAGAGTCCACGGAGTTGTCGTCCATGCGAGGAAATATGCGTCCTCGCCCTTAGCCTTGAACTTGACTACCGCCGAGCGCTCCTTGACATCCTTATAGCCCTGAGCGACCTCCTGAGATGAGAGCGGGGTGCCGCAGCGCGGGCAGTAGGGCACTATCTTGAAGCCCTTATAGAGTAGGCCCTTGTCCCAAATCTGCTTGAGCGCCCACCACTCGGACTCGATAAAGGTGTTGTCATAGGTGACGTAGGGGTGCTTCATATCGGCCCAGAAGCCGACCTTGCCGGAGAAATCCTCCCACATACCCTTGTATTTCCATACGCTCTCCTTGCACTTCTTGATAAAGGGCTCAAGACCGTATTCCTCTATCCCCTGCTTGCCCTCGATGCCGAGCAGCTTCTCGACCTCGATCTCAACGGGCAGACCGTGGGTATCCCAGCCCGCCTTTCGGGGCACCATATAGCCCTTCATGGTCTTGTAGCGCGGGATCATATCCTTTATAACTCTCGTCAGCACGTGGCCGATATGCGGCTTGCCGTTTGCGGTCGGCGGGCCGTCATAGAAAGTGAAGGTCTCCGCATTTTTACGCGAGTCGATGCTCTTCTCGAAGATGTGATTCTCGTTCCAGAAATCGAGCACCTTCTTCTCGCGGTTGACGAACTCAAAATTCGTCGATACCTTGTCGTACATAATAGCTATCCATCCTTTCAGGGAATCGCGGCTGATAACAAAAAAGGTCCCTGTCCATAACAGGACAAAGACCCGGCTTTGCAACCACCCACTACATTCAATTAAATGCCGCCCGGTAACGGTGGGACGCGCCGTCGGGATCTACTCGGTTTTCGCCTTTCGTCCCGCTGCTCGGGAGTGATATTCGCTCCTGCGCCGAGTACCAGCTTTCCACTGCCGCCGGCTCACTTTGTCTCTTTGCGCAAGGCTACTGTCTCCGTCATAGCCTTTCAGATATGCTCATTTAGTGTTGCACCCGATAGGTACAACATTAAGGTGATTATAATACTTTTGAATTTATTCGTCAATAGGTTTGAGCCGACTATTTTCAGTCGGTATCGGTATTCATAATCAACTCATAAGCCCTCATGCATTCGTCGGCGGGCAATCCCGTCTCGTTCTGCATAAACGCCACGGCCTCCTCCGATTTCTCGAATTTCTCCAAAACATCCTTTGCCTCGGAAAATCTTTTTACCGCTTTTTCGAATTCATTACCCATAGCTTTTCTCCTCTCAAGGTGCCGCACCGACGGGTGAAGCAGGTTTAGTTTATATAAGCCCCGACAGGCTGACGGCTGTTTCATAGGCGTTTTTGGCGGTTTGATAGACTGCGACGCTGTTTTGCTCCGCACGGACGCGCGCGTCCTCATCGAGGGGCGCGGACTCCGTTAAAATAATGCAGGCTATGTCCGCAAGCGCCGCCACGCCGATGGAGTTGACATTGCCCATGACGGTCATCCAGGCGTCCCCCGCCGCTGCGCGGGACATGACCCAGCTCAGAAGGTCGCCGCAGTAGCCGCCAGTGACCTCGCGCGAAAGCGAGTCTTCGTTTTCGCAAAGAGCTTTGAGCCCCAGCTTTTCTTTTATATCCCCGACCGTCATTTCGTCCCCTCCTTTTTCCCCGTGCTTCTGAACGGCGCGGGAATATATTCCTGCATATCGGTGCCCGCGAGCTCATCGCGCATGGCGAAAACGCAGTCGTGCAGTGTCGCGCTGCCCCTGACTATATCCTCCGCGAGGGCGCGGCAGGTGGGCGCGCCGCAGGTGCCGCAGTCGAGCCCCGGCAAGCGTGCGATTATCTCGGTCATCTTCGACATCATCGCCATGGCGTCGGAGACATTGTCGGCGAGCTTGAGAACCGACGAGCCCTCGAGCGGCCGCTGCCAGCTCATAGTCTCGGGCACTTCGTCGCCCGCCAGATGATTCGCCGCAACGGGCAGATATCTTCTGAGCTGCTGGATCCTCGCCTTTGCGACATACGGGTTTTCCGCAGTCAGTGAGCCGCCGACGCAGCCGCCCGAGCAGGCGTTGAGCTCGACAAAATCGAGCCTGTCAAGCTTTTCGTCCTCTATCTCTTCGAGCACTTTTATGACATTTTCAATGCCGTCCGCGGCAAGATATTTATCCTTGAGCAAAGCCGCCGACTCGCCGCCGCTCGACGCCCAGCTGACTCCCATGAGCCCCGACTTGCAGGCGTCCTCAGGCGCGCCGAGGTGGTTCATCTGCTTCAGGAGCACGGGATATATATCCTTCATCGCTATCACGGCGTCGACATTCGACTCCGGCAGGCAGATGGGCTGCTTGACGGCGGTTATCTTCGCGGGGCACGGCGTGATAAAAAATATTCCGATATCCGAAGAGTCGAGTCCCGTTTTTGCCTGCGCCTCGCTGCGCGCTATCAGAGCCGCAGTCTCCATGGGTGAATTGAGCGGCAGGACATGCGGGACAAGGTGCGGGAAGCAGACTCTTATCAGCCGGCAGACCGCAGGGCACGCCGAGGATATTATCGGCCTCGGCATATCATGCTCGGCGATGTATTTTCGCGTCGCATCGCTGACGAGCTCGGCGCCTCTCGCGACCTCGAACACCTCGTCAAAGCCGAGCATTTTGAGCGCGGTTATGACATATCCGATATCATCAAGATTGTTGAACTGCCCGTAGAGCGACGGCGCGGGCAGGGCGACTCTGTATTTGAACTCGATTATCCTGTTCATCGAGTCGCGGTGGGAATATTTTGCATGGTGCGGGCAGACGCGGATGCACTCGCCGCAGTCGATGCAGCGTTCCGAGATAATATGCGCCTTGCCGTTTCGCACGCGGATAGCCTGCGTGGGACATCGCTTTATGCAGTTGGTGCAGCCCATGCACTTCTCCTCGTCGAGCCGCACCGAATGGAAATACGTGTTCATATGGAAAACCCTCCCGGCTCCCGCAGACGCGGGCGCTCAGTCAGTGAGCGGTATATACTTTGAGGCTTATCGTTGTTCCGACATCCTTTTCGGTGTCTATCTTCATCTCGTCCGTATACTTCTTTATATTGGGCAGACCCATGCCCGCGCCGAAGCCGAGGGCGCGCACCTTATCGGGCGCGGTCGAATATCCCTCCTGCATGGCGAGCTCGACATTTTCTATGCCGGGTCCGTGATCGGCGAGCACCATGGATATGCACTCGGGCGATATCTCGACATCTATCTCGCCGCCGCCCGCATGGATGACCATATTTATTTCGCCCTCGTACATGGCTATCGAGACGTTTCTTATCACGTTGGCGTCAAAGCCGAGACCCTTGAGCACGCGCTTTGTCTCGCCCGACGCCTCGCCCGCGCGGGTAAAATCTTCCCCGTCAACGTCAAAATGGAGCTTCATGTTATCCATTGACAGCCCTGCCCCCTCTCAGGCCTGCCTGATAGAGCTTTCCGCAGGAGGTGAACATCTCGAGCTCGGTTTTGAGCACGACGATATCCAGCTCGCGCGCAAGGTCGAGTATCGCATCGCCCGGCACTTTGCCGCGCACGAACACGATGACCTTCATATCCATCATCTCGGCAGTCCGCACGACCTGGGGATTGACGAGCCCGGTGAGCAAAACTGCCTGTTCTTTGACAAATGCGAGCACGTCGCTCATCATGTCGCTGCCGCAGGCGGTCTGCACCTCTCTGTCCAGATGATCGCCGCCGCAGAGCAGCTCCGCCGAAAGAATTTCTTTAAGCTGTAAAACGGTCATTGTATTCCACCCTCTTGAGCAAAATTCTCAACTTTTCCGAGATTCTGCTTTTATTTATGTTGATTATAACATGATAGTTGAATCATTTCAACCTTATTACATTTTACTTTTCACTTTGAGCGAAGCGAAAAACAGCCCCGCTAAAAGCGGAGCTGTCAAATACCGGAAATACCGGGGTTATTTTATTTCTTTGCCTTTGCGGCTTTCTTGGCTTTTCTCTCGTCCTTGCTGTCGAGCCAGCCGAACTTATACATTGCAAACGCGCCGAGGAGCGATGCGATGATGGTGACGAAGATAAGCGTTCCGACGCCCATGGTCGAGGCGAAGATAAGAGTGATAACGCCGACCATTATCGGGAAGATGGAAATCTTCCAGTGCTTCGAGAAGTAGGTCGCGGCGAGCGCGCCGAAGAGCGCGGGCAGCACCTGCTTGAAGGCGGGGGCGATGTTGGGGTTGGTGGTCAGCGCGGGGAGCACCGGACGGAACGCGAGCACGCCGACTGCGAGGATTATAGTAGTCGTGATAGCCGAGGACGCGATAGCGATAGTCGAGATGACTTCGCCCTCCTCGGAGTTTGCGCGCACGCCCGCATTCTCCATGGCGTTGAGTCCGCAGGGCAGCTTGAGGTTCGTGATGTTGCCGGTGACGAAGCTCAGATATGTTCCGCCTGCGCCGAGCATGGGAGCATAGGTGAACACTTCGGCGATGCCGGAGATCCAGTAGACCGGGATAACGACCTTCATTGCATTGAAGAGCTTGCCCGCCTCGGGCCACGCATTGTAGTGCGCGCTTATCGCGATGGGCACGAGCATGAGGGCTGCAATGGCGGTTATCGAAGAAATTCTGCCCCAGATATGTATTTTTTCGCTGTAGGGCTTAGCGTTCTTTTTACTCATTTGCATTTCCCTCCTTATCAGCCTCTCCACTCAAGATAAGCGAGTCCCTCGGGGCAGAGCTTTGCTATAGCAATAGCGACGCCCATCGCGGCAAACATGCTTATCGGCAGAGCGAATGCTTCAAGCCACTTTATCTTGAACTTCTTGCACAGGAACGTGAGCAGACTCATGAATATCATCGCCGAGACGAGCACGCACACAGACATGAATCCCGCGCCGTCGCCGAACTCCGCGCCGTAGAGGGCGTTGTCGCCCGCCTTACCTGCGCCGGCAATTGCGCGCGCTACAAATGCGGCGATGATGCCGATAAACGCAGCTGCGGAAAGAGTATCAGCAAGCTTCGAGTTCTTGTCGGCGACCTTGCCCATGGTCTTCTGCACCTTCTTCATAACGAAGATGATGAGAATGAGCGGCAGGATGCAGCCGATGGTCATAACGAACGCTATGGTCGCAAAGACCTTGGGATCGGTCACGGGGCTCGAAAGAGTCAGACCGAAGGTATCGAGCGCTGCCTCAGCGGCGACGCTCTCATAGGCGAGGTTGCCTATAACCGAGAGTCTGATCCACGGCAGGACGATGCCCAGCGAGTTCGCGAGCACGATGACCGTTGCGAGAATCGAGATGGCGGGCGCGATAGTGAACAGCGCGCTCGACACAACGGTGTTCTTCAGTGTATCAGTTGTTATTCCGAGTTTTTTGCCTTGTTTCCATGCCTTGATAAGGAAGAAAAGCGACTGCGCTATGACAAAGACGACGATGAAAAGACCGAGTCCTATCATAAAGCCGTTTTCCTTAAAATTTTCAGGGACCACAAAAACACCTCCTGTAATTTTTCAGCGTATTAACTCATTAAGAATGATATCATATTCGGACGGCGCCCGTCAAGAAAAGTCGGGGATATATTGTAAAAAATATACAATAATCCCACTTTCTTTATTTAATACGTCACATACATTCCCGCCATTCTGCTCAACTTTTCATTTATCCGCATAATCTCCCTCAAGCGGCAAACAATACAGACACGCAACAAAAGCAAGGGAGTTAATATAATGAAAGCAACAGGAATAGTCAGAAGAATCGATGATTGAGTTATAATAGGACAAAAGTTCAGAAGCCTTGAAAACACCGGGTTTTCGCTGATTTTGTCCAAACTTTCAGACTGAAATATCTCCGGAGTAAACAGAAAGGCACGGACTTTTTACTTCAAAACATACCTTGTATATGATGCCAGAAAACTGGCGAAACTCAAAGTGTAAGGAGGTCTGAGAGAATGAAGCAAGGTGTTTTGATACATGATCCTAAGTCTGACCGTATGGATGTGCGGTTTGGCTTGGAGGAATATTACGGCGGTTTGCATTGTGGCACCTGCATGGATGTCTTTGTAAACAACCGGTGGAAACCTACCCGCATTGAAATGGATTGGGGCGATAAAGGTTGGTACCTCGTAGGGGTTCCGACTGATTCCCTCGTTGGTTTGCGAGTGCGGATTTAACAGAAGATAAGCGACAGGCGTGTCTCCTTTTCTGGTGACACGCCTTACAACTGAATACATGATACATAGAGCGTTTATTTGCCCCCTCGCACGGGGCTGGGTAGACGCTCTTTTTTTATGCCCAAAATCCAAGGGTAAATCTGAATGATTGGAGGTTTTAATTTTGAGTAAAACTGTATATGCCACAGACAAGCCAAACGATTGCCGTTACTGTTACTTTTGGAAGAACAAGGGATGTCGTCTGGGCAAAGAAAATTGCTACTACTTAATCTCTGTACCCCCGAAGCCAAAGTCTGAATGTGACGGTTGCCCTTATGGTCGCCATCATCCCTGCATTGGCTGGTGTACTAAGAAGATTATGAGAGGAATGGGGGTTCGCTGATATGAAAGAATACGAACGCAATCGCTCTGACAAGCCAAGCTGTTGTAAAAACTGTGAGTATCATCAGACCAGATGGAAGTATCGCTCCTGTTACTTCGTGCGCTGTCCGTATGGCGTGAAGAACACCACTTTCCGCAAGACCCCTCTCAAGAAAGAACACTTCCCGGAGAAAGAGGTGGTGAAAAATGAGTGATGTATGACGAGTTTTTCGGTATTGAAGAATCTGAACAGTACGCCTTTTATCGTGTCCCTAAATTACTGTTCACTTCAGATCGTTTCTGGAATCTGTCAACAGATGCAAAGATGCTCTATGGGCTACTTCTCGACCGTATGGCTCTATCACAAAAAAACGGATGGGTTGACGAACAAGGTAGAGTCTACATCATCTACACCGTGGAGAACATTATGGAATCTCTCGGTTGTGGGAATAAAAAAGCAATTCAGCTGCTTGCTGAACTGGAAAACAAGGCAAATCTGATTTTGCGTAAGAAACAAGGTCTTGGGAAACCAAACCTGATCTATGTGAAGAAATTTACCGTGGTTGCAAGGGCTGTGGAAAGACACTTCTTGAAGTGTGAAAATGACACTTCTGGGAATTTCCAAACAACATCTCTGGAAGTGTCGAAAGAACATGGTAATAATACTGATAAAAATAATACTGAATTTAATGATACTGATTCTATCTTTCCTTCCGGAAATGGTGGAATGATGGACGAGAATGACCGGTATCAAGAATACTTTGATTATTTCTCGGATCAGCTCAGTATGGATTTGTTGAAGAAGGATTACCCTTACGATTCCGAAATGCTGGATAACATTCTGGAGTTGATCGTTGAAACAGTTTGCACAAAGCGACCATTGATTCGCATTGGTGCAGAGGAGCGTCCGGCAGAAATTGTTCGCAGCCGGTTTATGAAACTGAATGTCGAACACATTCGATATGTTATGGACTGCTTCAAAGAGAACACCACAAAGATTAGAAATATCCGTCAGTATATGCTGACTACGATATACAATGCGCCGACGACAATAGACACCTACTACGATGCTCTTGTTCGGCACGATATGTCACACGGATATTTGGAAGGAGGATTTAAGAAATTGAAAATGAAGCGAGAGGAAGGAGAGTGACGAAAAATGTCGAAAAAAGCAACCATCATTGCGGTGGTCAATCAGAAAGGAGGCACTGGAAAGACCACCACCACCGAGAATCTGGGCGTTGGCTTAGCTCTTGAGGGTAAAAAGGTACTTCTGGTAGACACCGATCCCCAGGCTTCCCTAACGGTCAGTCTTGGCAACCCATACCCGGATGACCTGTCTCCGACACTTTCCGATCTGATGGGAAAGATTATGATGGAAAACCCCATTGCACCCGGAGAAGGGATTCTTCATCATCCGGAGGGTGTGGATTTGGTGCCAGCGAACATTGAACTGTCAGGTATGGAAGTAGCACTGGTCAATGCCATGAGCCGGGAAACCATTCTTCGTCAGTACCTGGATACGGTCAAACAGAATTATGATTTCATTCTTCTGGACTGTATGCCTTCTTTGGGTATGCTGACCGTCAATGCGTTGGCAGCTGCCGACAATGTGCTGATACCGGTTCAGGCAGCATACCTTCCTGCAAAGGGTCTGGAACAGCTGCTTGGAACCATCAACAAGGTCAAGAGACAAATCAACCCCAAACTGAAAATCGAAGGGATTCTTCTGACGATGGTAGATAATCGCACCAACTATTCCAAGGACATCAGCAATCTGATTCGGGAGAGCTACGGCGGAAAGTTGAAAGTCTACAAGACAGATATTCCCCGTTCTGTCCGTGCAGAGGAAATCAGCGCAGAGGGAACCAGTATCTTCAAGCATGATCCCAAAGGCAAAGTTGCCGAAGCCTATAAAATTCTGACGAAGGAGGTGTTAAACAATGCAGAAAAAAGGCGCAAACATCAGCTTGAAGGGGTACGATGATATTTTCTCTACCGAGCAATCCAGAGCTGAAGCCCAGCAGGAGCGTGTGCAGGAAATTCCGCTTTCTGAGTTACACCCCTTTGAGGGACATCCGTTCCGAGTGGTAGACGATGAGGAAATGATGAAAACGGCAGAGAGCGTCCGAGATTTCGGAGTTCTTACTCCTGCGATTGTCCGTCCTGACCCCGATGGTGGTTATGAAATCGTTTCTGGCCACAGGCGGCACCGGGCATCGGAGCTTGCAGGTAAGGAAACCATGCCTGCGATTGTTCGTGACCTGGATGATGATGCCGCCATTATTTTGATGGTCGATGCGAATTTGCAGAGAGAAACCATTCTTCCGAGCGAAAGAGCCTTTGCCTACAAGATGAAGTTGGATGCGATTAAACATCAGGGCGAAAGGACAGATTTAACTTCTACGCAAGTTGCACAGAAGTTATCCGTGGAGAAAGTTGGAGAGGATGCGGGTGTAAGTAAAGATACCATTCGCCGCTATATCCGTCTGACCGAACTTATCCCTGAACTGTTGGATATGGTGGATACAGGTCAGATCAAATTCAATCCTGCGGTGGAGCTTTCCTATCTGGCAAGCGAAGAACAGCAGGACTTTCTTTCCGCAATGGATTATGCTCAAGCAGCCCCTTCCCTTTCGCAAGCACAGCGAATTAAAAAGCTCGCACAGGAGGGCGAGTGTACGCTGGATGCGATGTGCGAGATTATGAATGAAATCAAGAAGGGAGAGCTGGACAGAGTAACCTTCAAAACGGATTCGTTGCGAAAATACTTCCCGAAGTCCTATACCAACAAGCAGATGGAGGATAAAATCATTCAGCTTTTGGAACAGTGGCAGAAAAAAAGAGAAAAATCTATGGAAAGGTAAGGTAACAACCAATGTTTACACCTAAGAAAATTCAAAATGCGCTGGCACGACTCTTTGACCTCTTTGATGCAGAAATCATGGAGGGGCTGTACGAAAATTACGGAGAGGAAATCGAGGACATCTCGCCCCGTTGGTTGGCAAAGGCATTTAAGGAAAATGCCAGCCCTGTTTATGAATACCGTGCGGTGTGTTGTGTTGGTGATGGTATCGACTACACCGGCAAGGTTCTTTTTAAGAACAGGGGCGTGAGACTCCTGTCCTATCTGGACAGCTCCATGGAAAATGACCGACTGCGTGTGCTTTCCTGCACCGAACTGTGGCTGTTGGAGGATATGACCTTTGCGGTCGTTCAGTATGTGGGAACGATGGTCAAATGTGGCGATGATGCGGAGTGCATTACCGAGTACCGCCGGTTCATGAGTAAAGTCAAAACCGAAGATGATGTGTTCTTCGACCCTGAAGATTTGATTTGCAGTCTGGACGATACCTGTATGATTGCCCAGCTGTATGACAGAGCGACTGTTTGTAAGCCCTAAAAGAGCCTATGGATGGTCGCTTTTCTTATTTCCAAAGAAACGGAGGTAGCGAAACTTGAAAGAATACGATGTGAAGATTACCGAAACCTTGGAGAAAACGGTTACGGTGCAAGCAGAATCTCACGATGCGGCAGAGGAACAGGTTAGAGCCGCTTATTACAATTCGGAGTACATTCTGGACTCCGAAAACTTTACCGGTGTAGCGTTCGGCACGACCGAGGAACGGGAGGTTCAGAAAGAACAGGCAGATACCATGAATGTGTTGCTGGTAAAGCCGTTCATGTATCCGCAGGCTGTGCAGATCGGCTGTGAGCTGGAGGATTTGCAGAAAGCCGTAGGTGGCGATATTGAGGCAACTTATCCGTTCAATGAGCCGGTTGCACTGGTCATGCACGACGAAGGTAAACTCGTAGGCAAAGAACTGAACCGTGCGCTGCGTGATGCTGACGGCGATGTTTATGACATTATCGCCGGTGATTTTCTGGTTGTGGGATTGGGCGAGGAGGATTTTTGTTCCCTCTCCCCGGAACTGATGAAGCAGTTTGAGGAACACTTTCATCAGCCTGAGACTTTTGTACGCATGGGGCGCAGCATTATGGCGCTTCCCCTGCCGGATGACATGGTGAAGAAAGAAGATGCACCTGTCAAAGCTGATACGGTTCCCCACAAAAGCAACCCTGACCGAGATGTTCTGTAAGGAGGTTCTTATGCAAAGAAATTCGACGATTGGAGAGCTGATGGAGCGAAAGCGGATTCAGGATGGTGCCAAGGAGTACCAGGGGCATACCTATATGGACTTGGCACGATTTGATGAAGCCACCAAGCACATGATTATTTTCGATGTGCTGACCAATGAATCGCCTGTCGGTTGGAAAGGCGAAAGAAATCGCCTGTATTTGAGCGATGTGGGTTATCAGAAGGCTCTGGATAACCAGAAAGCTGGCAATATCAAGATTATCAGCCATGCCGCAGTTGCCAAGGGCAATCTGTATTACGACCACAGAGATATGGCACGATAATCTGTTCACTCTACTGCTTGCAGGAGGTGATGAATCATGCAGGAAGAAGTTGAAAACAGGACAGTAAATCTGGCGATCAGCACAACCAAGCTGACGGGGCGCACTATCATTGCCGGTATCCGCAAGTATTTGCAGCACCGGGAAAAAGTGAAGATGAAAAAGGCACGAGACCCTGCCGTTCATGGAAAGCAATCCGTGAAGCAGCTTTTGGGACAGAATCAGGGTGCTACGAATGTTGAGATCGACAAAGAGAGTATCCGTGATTTTGAAAAGCTCGCCAAGAAGTACGGCGTGGACTTTGCCGTAAGAAAAGATAAGTCCGTTGATCCTCCCCGGTTTCTTGTTTTTGTCCGTTCTAAAGATGCAGATGCTTTGGATGCAATCTGCAAGGAACATCAGGCAAGGACATTAACCAAGAATGAAAAGCCGAGCGTTCTGGCGCAGCTGAAGAAGTTCAAGGAAATTGTCGCAGCGATTCCGAAGAAGGTTCGAGAGAAGAAACAGGAGCGTGATCTGTGATGGATAAGAGAAAAATGAAAAAGCTCCTGATTCTGAATTTACCGTATTTTCTGGTAGGATTGTTCGCTACGAATTTAGGAGAAGCATGGAGATTGGCTGAGGGGGCAGATTCATCTGCGAAAATCCTCAGCTTTTTTCATGCCCTTCCGATAGCCCTGAACAATCCGTTTCCCAGCTTTCACCCGTTGGATTTGCTGATTGGTATTCTCTGCGGCGCAGGACTTCGGCTGGCTGTCTATCTAAAAGGCAAAAACGCAAAGAAGTACCGGCACAATGTTGAGTACGGTTCTGCTCGTTGGGGAACGGCAAAAGATATTGAGCCGTTTATTGCACCAAGGTTCGAGGACAATGTGATCCTGACAAAAACGGAGCGGCTGATGATGAGCAATCGCCCGAAGAATCCTGCCAATGCCCGAAATAAGAATGTTCTGATTATCGGCGGTTCGGGTTCCGGTAAAACTCGCTTTTGGTTGAAGCCAAACCTTCTCCAGATGCACAGCTCCTATGTGGTCACTGATCCCAAA
>OHEB01000223.1_pt1 | contig 28304 bp, 22 predicted proteins | sample 1567081 | NCBI WGS metagenome assembly OHEB01 (sample SAMEA3879569, study PRJEB24766) | human gut metagenome | biome: human-associated habitat; feature: feces | place: USA | collected 1985/1987 | reverse complement strand
CGATGCTTGTAAGACCCGCAATACCGAACAGCCCAATAAAAAGCGAATATAGAAAATTTTTCATCGTCTGCTCATCGCTCCTCATGTGTAAAAAAGCTCAGCTGTTCTCCCTCCAGACAGAATCGTAAATCTAAATCGTGCAGCGTATAAGAAGCAAACGCCGAACGCCGCGCCCTGATTGTAGAAGCCGTCCGAGATGCCCTTGCGCATCATGACCATCATAACAGTCTGGGTGGCATCGCCGGGGCCGCCGCTGGTCATCGAGTAGATGACATCGAATGCCTTCATGCCGCCGATCAAACCGGTGACCGCCACGATCTTGACCGAGGGGCACATCAGCGGCAGTGTGATACGGAAAAAGCGGGTGAAGCCGCTGGCGCCGTCAATCTCGGCTACCTCGTACAAATCGTCCGAGATGCTCTGCAGATTGGCGAGAAAGATGACCATAGCCCAGCCGGTCCACTACCAAATCTGCGTGAGCAGGACAGAGTAAAGTGCGTTTTGCGAGGTGAAAAAGTTGAAAGTCAGCAGCCCCACCTTAGCCAGCAGATTGTTGATAAGGCCGTAGTTGGAGGAGAAAAGGATAAAGTTCCACAGGTAGCCGATGATCAGCGAGGAAAATACTGCCGGGAAAAAGAAGGTCGCGCGCAGCAGATTGCGGGTGCGCAGCTTCATATTCAGGATGACAGCCAGCGGCAGACCCCGCACGACCTGCGCCCCGGTCAGCACTACGGCGTAAATCAGCGAGTTTTTAATAGCTGTGCGCATCAGCGGGGAGCCAAGGACTTTTATGTAGTTTGCAAGGCCCGTAAAGTGCAGATTTACGGGGTTCACATCAAATATTGCCTTAAAGCAAAAGACCGAAGTTGTAAAGCCCTTTCCGGCTTTTCCCTTCGGTCTTTGTTTTTGGGGTTGTGCAACAGCCCCTCTTTTATCTCATCTTTTACAGCACGATGCGGAAGCGCACGCTGCGGTCGCACTCGCCGCTCAGGCGGTAGGGCTCCTCCACATCGGTGCACCAGCTGTCAATGCCGCCGACACCGCGCGCGGCGCCCAGCACCGTAACGCTGGTGCGGCCGGTTTCGGGCAGCTCGCAGAGGTGCTGCGCGGCCTCGATCTGCTGCGCCGTGTTGGGCAGCGCGCTGAAGGCAAACGCCTCGCCGGTCTGCTCAATCGTCAGGGTCTTGCCGTTGGCCAGCTGCAGGCACACCTGCTGGGTGTCCATGTGCAGGCCGCAATCCTGCGGCACCAGCGCCGGCTCAATGTGCGGGGTCTCCGCATGGCAGCCGAACACACCGCCCTTATAGCGGTCAGGGTAGGTCTCGCCCGAAAGGCCCGTCCAGCAGGTGCGGACCACGGGGGCGGTCGTCTCAAACTTGACGCCGAAGCAGGGCAGTTCGGGCGCGCCGGGCACTGCATGGTAGACGGCCTCGACCTGCAAAGCCCCCTGTGCCTCGACCGTGTAGGTCATCTCGACAAGCGCTCCGGGCACGCCGGGCACGCCGAAGCAGTACTGCACCCGCACGCGCTGCTCGGATTTTTCCTGCACGGTAAAGCCCATTCTCTGCACAAAGACATCGGCACCCATCCAGACAGAGGCCCGCTGCGGGAAGCTGCAGCCGCGGTCATTGTCGGTGGAGGCACGCCAGAACGCCGGGCGCGGGGCGCGCCACAGCCATTCGGTCCCGTCCCTGCGCAGCGAGATTGGGCCCTGCTCCGCAATGGAGAACAGCACCTCAAACCCGCTGCCCTTGACGCCGATGTTGCCGTCACCCTCGACCACCGTCAGGGGGTGTGCGGGGCGCTTTTGCCATGCGGCGGCCAGCGCGGCGGCGCTGCGCTCGGCTGCCAGTTTGTTGCGCGCATCGTGCGCGGCGCGGCGCTCGGGGGTGTCGTACCAGTAGCGCACCTCCTGCATGGCTGGCTTTTCGGTACCGTCCGCATAGACGATGCCGTTGCCGCTGAAGTTGTAATCTGTCGTGCGCTCGTTAAAATCTCCGCCGTAGCCCAGTACGCGGCGGCCCATTGCATCGGTATGCCAGAGCGCCTGATCCATGTAGTCCCAGATGAAGCCGCCCTGATACTTTTCGTACCGGTCGATCAGCGCAATGTAGCTTTCCATCCCGCCGAGCGAGTTGCCCATGTCGTGCATATACTCGCAGAGGATAAACGGCTTCTTGGGGTCGGCGTCCAGATATTCCCTGATGGAGGCGGGGCTGGCGTACATCCGGCTTTCCATATCGCTGATGTCGTCAAACGCACGGCACTGGAACACGCCCTCGTAATGCACAAGGCGGCCGGGATCATTTTCCCGGAAAAACGCCGCCATCGCGCGGATATCCTCGCCGGCATAGCTCTCGTTGCCGCAGGACCAGATCAGCACTGCCGTGTGGTTTTTGTCGCGCTCAAACATGCTGCGCGCGCGATCGACCACGCAGTCCCGCCATTCGGGCAGGCTGCCGGGGACATTCCAGCTCGGCTCCACCACACCCAGCTTCTGCCAGCTGCCGTGGCTTTCAAGGTTGGTCTCGTCTATCATATAGATGCCGTTTTTATCGCAGAGGTCATACCACCGGCTCTGGTTGGGGTAGTGGCAGGTACGCACAGCGTTGATGTTGTTGCGCTTAAAGACGGCCATCGCAGCGTGCATATCGCTCTCGTCAATGGCGCGGCCCTTCTCGGGATTCCACTCATGGCGGTTGACACCGTTGAAGATGATGCGGCTGCCGTTTAAGCACATGATGCCGTCCTTCATCTCAAAGCGGCGGAAGCCGATGTCGTAGGGCACGACCTCCTGCACGGCACCGTCGGCGTCATACAGGGTCAGCAAGGCATGGTACAGCACCGGCGTCTCATGGCTCCACGGGTGGATGGCGCTCAGCTCGATGGTGCTGCCGTCAATGTCCTCATCAAAGAGGGCAAACTCCTCGCCGTCGGTCAGGCGCAGGTGTACCCGCGCGCCGTCCGTCTCGCCGTCCAGCTTGACGATGGGGGTCAGCAGGCCGGTGGTGTTGCCCTCGGCCAGCTCCGCCTTGAGCCAGATATCACGGATATGCACCTTGGGCTTGGCGTAGAGATAGACCGAGCGGAACAGACCCGAGAAGCGGAAAAAGTCCTGATCTTCCAGCCAGGAGGCGCTGCTGTGCTTGTACACCTCGACGCACAGGCGGTTGCCGGTTTCCTTTATATAAGGAGTCAGATCAAACTCCGACGGCGTAAAGCTGTCCTCGGCATAGCCGACAAAATGGCCGTTGCACCAGACAAACAACGCCTGCTCGGCACCCTGAAAGCTGACGCAGACGCGCTGCCCGCGCAGCCCCTCGTCCAAGTCAAACTCCCGCACATAGCTGCCGACAGGAGTGTTGTCCCAGTCGATCTGCGGCGGGCGCAGATAGCTGCGGCCGTCCCACGGGTAGAGGGTGTTGGTGTACTGGATCTGGCCATAGCCCTGCAGCTCGATATGCCCGGGCACACGGATCGTGCCGAAGGCAGAGAGATCCGCGTCCTCGCGGTAGAAATCCGCCGGGCGGGCGGCGGGGCAGGCGCTGTAGGCAAAACGCCAGCTGCCGTCCAGACTTTGGCGCAGCGAGCTGCCGCCCAGTCGTATCTCCGCCTCGCTGCGGTAGCAAACATGGTCCGAGTGTGCATCCAGCCGGTTCACAGCAAAGACAGTCGGGTCAGTCAGCCATTTCAGGTCGGGAGTCATAGTTCAGATACCTCACTTTTCAGTCGTTGTTTTGCCGCCCGGCGCGGCTTGGGGGCCTGCTGCGGGCGGCAAGCATCGGCATTGCGTTAAGGCCATTGTCCCACAACCGGCAGGTATTGTCAAGGCATCTGCAGAGAGATTTACAATATCGTAGGTAAATTATTTTTTGCCGTTTTCGGCGGGCGGCGGGCGCTGCGGATCACAGGCCGGCGGCCATCGCTTTCAGATAGTGCAGATCGGCCGTGTCGGCAGTCAGGATCACCTCATCGCGGATGAGCGGGGCGGCGGGGGCGCGGGCAGTCAAAAAGGCGCGGATGGCCGTATAGTCCATATCCCCCTCGCCCAGCGGCAGCAGGGTCTTGCTGCCGCCGGCCTCGATGCGGCAGTCCTTGACATGCACGGCGCCAAGCTGATCGCCGATGACCTCCAGCCAGCGGCTCCAGTGGGCGGTCTGGTACGCTTTGTCCTGTCCGTCCGCGGCACAGAACAGGTTGACAGGGTCAAAAATGACCCGGCAGTGGGTTTCGTCCGCGGCGGCGTCCAGCACCTCGCGCAGCAGCTCCGGCGTGCAGAGCGGGTGTACATCCACCGATTCCACTGCAAACACGGCGTCAAGGCGGGCGGCCTCCTCGGTGATGCGGGCGATGCTGTCGAGCATCAGCGGGCGGCGGGCAGCCTTTTCCTCGTCCGTGCAGGGGCCCCACGCGGTCTCGCTGCCCACCATTTTGGCTCCCAGCACCTTGGCATAGCCCAGCGTGCGCTTTACGGCATCCACAGCGGCGCGGCGGGCGTCCGCATCAGGGGCAGACAGGTCCTGATAGCAGCTCAGCACCGAAATTTCCACATCCTGCGCGGCAAACGCCGTGCGGATCTCTGCAAGCTGTTCTTCGGTGATATGGGCAAAATCTGCAATGCCCGCAATGCCGCGCGGCATGGCAAGCTGGGCGGCGTTGTACCCTTTGGCACGCAACGTGGCAGCAAGCGCGGTGGCGGGCAGCTTGCCGTAGTCATGGGCGCGGCATCCGATCCTTGTCATGGTTCAGTCCTCCGTTCCCGCAATGCGGGGCAAAAACACAAAGTTGTGGCCGCTGTCCGGGTGGGCCTTCTGCTCCGGCGTAAAGCGTGCAAAGTGGCTCTCGGGGTCGGCGGCGATCCATGCGTCCAGCTCGGGGCTGTGCGCGCCCGGCTGGTGCTTGATGTTCACATTGGTGCGCGGCTCCTCAAGGTAGGAGAAAAGCACCCCCTCCTGCACACAGATGAGATGCCAGCGGTCCCCCTCGACCAGCCCCTCGGTGACAATGCGCAGGTGATGCTCCATATAGCTGCACCAGCTGTCGGGCGGCAGCAGCGCAATGCGGCCGCGGCGGCGCTGCGGGCAGCGGCCCCGCTGCCAGTCGGCGGCGGTGGTGGGTACATCGTGGTAAAAATACGGCTGCATGGCGGCCCATGGGCGGGGTGCTGCCTCACCCAGAGCGGGCGGCCACGGCAGCAGCGCCGCGTCCAGCGCGGGGCAAAGCCCCTGCGGCGTGAACGGGCGGTTCAGCCCCTCAGCATAAAAAAACAGGTGGTTTTCATACCGGAAAAGGCTTGCGGTCAGAATCCGCCCCTCCGCCTGTGCTTTTTGCAGCGCAGCGGAAAAGTCGGCAAAAACGGCCTCATCGGCTTCCCCGCCCAAAACGGCATGAAAGGAGCCGCGGCAGACGGCAGCATCGGCCAGCGATGCAGGCAGTGTGCAGGGCATAACATTCCTCTCCTTTATCTTGTGATTATTCTTTATTGTACAATGCCCGGGCAGCAAAAGATATGCGGCATAGTGCAGTATTCTTTGTGATAATTGCACTTTACATACCCCTGCTTCTGTGCTATGCTGAAGAAAGAATTCAGACAAAAAAGGAGCAGGAGCGATGGACTACAGTATCTTACGCTACGGCGCTGTGGCAGACGGTGTGACCAACTGCGCGGCAGCCATCCAACAGGCGGTCGATGCGGCCGCAGCAGCGGGCGGCGGGCGCGTTATCGTGCCGGCCGGGCGCTTTTTGAGCGGCTCCGTGCTGCTGAAGGACAATGTGGAGCTGCATCTGGAGAGCGGCGCGGTGCTTATCAGCAGCCTGAACCCCGCCGATATTACCCCGTTCCCTCAGGGCGGGGACGGCACCGACCCTGACGACACTGCCGACGGCTGGGAGGGCGGCTTCTTTTTGGGGGCCAGCCACGCCAAAAATGTGACCATCAGCGGCATGGGCACGATCTACGGTCAGGGCGACAAGGTGTTTTTGGACAAGGATGTGGACAACGGCTTCCACGAATGCCCGAAATTCTGCGAGGCATTCCGCCCGCGCATGATGCTGTTTGAGGCAGTCGAAAACTTTACCGTGCGCGATGTGACCCTGCAGGACGCGGCGTTCTGGACGCTGCACATGGCGGGCTGCCGGCATGTGCGTATCCAGAACATCATGATTTTAAACGATGACCGCGGCGCCAACAATGACGGTATCGACCCCGATTGCTGTCAGGATGTCGTCATCTCCAACTGCATCGTGCGCACCGGCGATGACGCCATCGTGGTCAAATCCACCGGGCCGATGTCCCGCCGCTACGGTGCAAGCGAGAATGTGGCCATCACGGGCTGCATCTTACATTCCCGCGATTCTGCGCTGAAAATCGGAACCGAGACCCACGGTGTGATCCGCAATGTGACGCTGAGCGACTGCGTCATTGACGACTGCTCCCGCGCGGTGGGCGTCTGGGTGCGGGACGGCGGCACGGTGGAGGACATCCATGTCCACCATCTGACCGGCTGCACCCGCCGCTACGCCGACTCCTACCAGCTGCCCGGTGCGCCGGGCTGGTGGGGCAAGGGCGAGCCGGTGTTTGTCAGCGCCACGCCGCGCAAGGGCAAGACCGGCCCGGCAGGCGTGATCCGCCGCGTCAGCTTTGACCATTTGTACCTGACAAGTGAAAGCTGCGCCTTTGCGGCCGGTGAGCCGGACAGCGAAATTCAGGACCTGCGCATCAGCGAGATGCACCTGACGCTGCAGCACCGCGGCACCCAGCCCGGCGGCCTGTTTGACGAGCAGCCCTCGGCCCGGCACATCTACCCGCACGCCATCCCGGCGCTGTACGCCCGCTGCGTGGACGGCCTGACCGTCAGGGACAGCACGGTGCGCTTTGTCGGTGAGAACGAGGCATGGGACGGCAGCGTAGCCGAGCTGGAGCACTGCCGCCGCGCAAAGCTGGATTTGGAAAAGCTTGTATAAGGCAACACCGCATAATTCCCGCCTGACGGCTTAAGCACCGCTCCGGCGGCTGCGGCACGGCATCTGCGTTGCCAAAATGCTCGATAAGACATCCAGTATTATCTGCGCTTTTGGCTTAGCAGCTGCCGCACCTCGCGCGCCGTATCGGCACTTAGAATTATGCGGTATTGCCATAACAAAAGGAGTGTATACAAATGGAGCATATGGCATGGAAGGGCCGCATCAAGCCCGGCTGCAAGGCAGAATATCAGCGCCGCCACGCGGAAATCTGGCCCGAGATGGTCAAGGTGCTGAAGGATGCAGGCATCTGCAATTACAGCATTTTCTACTGCAACGATGAGCTGTTCGGCTATTACGAGTGCGAAAAGGGTGTTGCCTACGCCGAAAAGGTGCAGGCCGAAAGCCCGGTCGTTGACCGCTGGAACGACTACATGAAGGACATTCTGGAGCTGGAGATGGACCCCGTCACCGGTGCCCAGCCCAAGCTGGAGCAGGTGTTCCGGCTGGATTAAAGCAGAATACAAAGCGCCCCCGCTGCGGTTTTTCCGCAAAAAGCGCCCGGACGGTTGAAAGCCTCAGCCGTCCGGGCGCGCTGTTTTATAAATGCGGAATAAGTTGGTCAGTGCAGGGTGCAGCAGCCCCTTTTTATGTTTTCCCCAAACTCATTGCAGCCATTGCTTCAGAACATCGTTTAGCTTATCAAGCTCCAGCGGTTTTGCGATATGCTCGTTCATGCCGGTGTTCTTTGCCAGCTGTACATCCTCGGCAAAGGCGTTCGCCGTCATGGCGATGATCGGCACCTTTCCGCGCCCGCCGGGAAGGGAGCGGATCGCCGCAGTAGCCTCGTACCCGTTCATGATCGGCATCTGGATGTCCATGAAGATCAGGTCATACCATTTTTCCGGGGCTGCCACAACCTTTTCGACCGCTATTTTTCCGTTTTCGGCAATGTCAACGGCCACGCCCGTCATACCCAAAATTTCAGCAGCGATCTCACGGTTCAGCTCGTTGTCCTCCACCAGAAGGACCCTCTTGCTCGTGTAATCGGTTTTGGCAAAGCTTTCCAGAAGGCTTCGGGCGTTTTTCTCCTTCTTGCCGGATGTAAACTGCCGCAGGGTCGCCGTCAGGCGGGAACGGAACAGCGGCTTTGCGATAAACGCATCCACGCCTGCCGCCCGGGCCTCCTCCTCGATCTCACTGAATTCAAAGGAGGTCAGGATGATGATGGTCACATCCTTGCCTACCCGCTCGCGTATTTTTCTGGCCGTCTCGATGCCGTCCATTTCCGGCATCTTCCAATCCAGAATCACGGCAAAGTAGTCGCGTCCGGTTTCATGGCGCGCATAGCAGCGCTCCACGGCCTCCCTGCCCGTAAGCACCCACTCGCCTGCTATGCCAATGTCCTTGAGGGTTGCAACCGTGCTTTCGCAGCAGGTTTTGTCATCGTCCACAACCAGCACCGGCAGGTCGAGCAGTTCTTTTTCCTGCTCCTTTTCGCTTTCCTGCAGCTTCAGATAGATCGTCACCGTGATTGTTGTGCCTTTGCCCGGCGCACTGTTGACCTTGATGCTGCCGTTCATCAGGTTGACGATATTTTGGCTGATCGCCATACCCAGACCCGTGCCCTGCACCTTGGTCGTCCGGTGATCGTCTGCCCGGCTGAACGGCTCAAACATGATCTTCTGGAATTCGGGCGTCATGCCGATGCCGTTATCTGCAATCGAAAACTCGTAGCAGCCAAGCTCCGAGAAGCCGTTCGGCTTTTCTTTAATAGAGAATGTGATATTGCCGCCATCCGGGGTGTACTTGATGGCGTTGCTCATCAGGTTTACAAAGACCTGCTGGATCCTCAGGCTGTCACCGCAGACGGCCTCGTGTTCAATACGGTCCACATGGACTTCAAAATTATGTCGATGCTCATCGATGGCAGGCTTTGTAAGGGTAATCAGGTTATCGACCAGCTCCGGCAGATTAAAGTCCTCCTCGGCAAGGGACATCTTTCCGCTTTCGATGCGCGCCATGTCCAGCACTTCATTGATCAGTCCCAGCAAATGGCGGCTCGCCTTGGTGGTTTTGCCAAGGCACTCGATCACCTTATCCGGATTCTCGATATTCGCACCTGCAATCGCTGTCAGGCCAACGATTGCATTCATCGGCGTCCGAATATCATGGGACATATTGGAGAGGAACTCCGTCTTGGCCCGGCTTGCATTCTCCGCCGCGCGGTAGGCCTCCTTCAACGCCCTGTGGGATTCAATCTCGGCCCTTTTCTCCTGTGAAACATTCATAGAGGCCAGCAGAACCTTTACCAGCCTTGTGCCCTCCCACTCCAGCGGAATAAATGAGGCGATTTTGTAGGTGTTCTCGTCCAGAGAGCAGTATTCAAATTTATAGACATCGCTTTCTGCCGTCAGTTTCTTGCGGATATTCTCCGGGGACATCATCGCCTGCATGGCTTCCAGCGGCTCGAGTGTTTTATACTTTGCAACCACCTGCTCCACAAAACCATGGTAGGTGCCGGTCGGCGCGTATATCATTTCACCTTGCAGATTATAGAACCGATACCGGTCATTCTCAAGATCGCAGACAACAAAGCGATCCAGCAGCCGCACCATGCTCTGGATCAGAAGCTCCATGGAGGCGTTGTCCGACGCCATCTGCATCCGCCGCGCCGTCTCTGCCTTGGACTCGGTGATATCCCGCAGGAAGATCATCGCATATTCGGAATCTTCTATCTCACCGCGCATGACGACATTGCGGACCCACCGCTCCTCGCCATTCAGCATGATACGGCATTCCTGGCACAGCTCGGTGTCCAGTCCCTTCAATTTTTCTGCAATGTAGGCGCGGTTATAGAAATCCGTCACAGCCTTTTTGTCCTGTTCAACGACATAGTTGTCCACAAGGAACCTGACCAGCTCATCCCATGTATGGCTCTGCTCAAAGGCCGTCATCAGGGAGGCTTCCACCTTGAAGGTGTCAAATGTGTTTTCTTCAAGGTTCACATAGTATTCGCAGAGGTTTGCGCTGGTGAACGCGCGGTGAAAGGCGGCTGCCCGCTGCGCCTGCATCCGGCTTCTTTTTTCTGCGTCAATGTTGCTGAGGATTCCGGCGATTCGCTTGGCCGAGCCATCCAGACGGCGTATCACCTCCGCAGACGCCCGGAACCACAGGTATCGGCCAACCTTTGTCTTCAGTCGGTACTCCACCTTATACTTTGTCTGATTGGTTTTGTCTGCAATCGTGTCCTGCAGCAGCTTCAGGACACGGTCCTTATCCTCCGGATGCAGAAGCTCCGACCATGCAGCCAGCTCGCTCGGGAAATCCAGACTATCACGATACCCAAGGAGGCGCCGAAACGCATGGCTCCAATACACATTAACGATCTCACTGTTTTCATTGCAGTCAAAATACCAGAGCGCCGAGCGTATGGATTCATTGACCAGAGCGAGATTCTCATACGCCCAGTTGATCTGCACGGACATGACCCAGACCGGCTTTCCGGCGGCATCCGTTGTATTTTCTTTGTAGAGGCACACATAGACGGGGGCACCGTCCGCTGTGAGGATCTGCCCTTCTCCCGCACCATGAATCTGACGAAAGCGGTCATTCTCAAGGAAAGTGACATTCTCCCCGTAAAAAAGCTTTTTCAGCGAGCCCTTTGTCTGCGCCATAAGGGATTCGTAGCTGTACCCCAGATTGTGCAGCAGCAAATCACCGATCGACAAAATCGACAGATCATCGTCAAAGTACCCGGTAATGGTCCCGACACCGCCGCTTTTTTGAATCGTTTCCTGCATCGACTGAAGCACACTGTCTCCCAGCTTTGTCATGTCAGAAGAATAGATTCCGTCTTCATAGCTGTTTTTGTAACTCATTTTCGTCCCTCTGCGCCTTACCCCAAAAGAAATTGCCGGCTGATACATTATCGCCGCGCCGTTAATCCGTGTAACATAGCCGGATATAGCATATCATTTTTTCAAGTTCTTGAAAAGTAGCGTTTTTGAAATTTTCGAAAAAAACTTGTGCAGTTTGCTGCGACCTGTAAAAAAAGGTGCGTTTTTCCCCCTCGCGGAGGGAGTTTTTTGACCTGCATGCACTGTGCGGGCAGCTGTAGGGGGCGGCGTCCCCGACGCCCCGCAGGCGGCTGCCCCCTTGCGGGCGCATATGGAATGCGCCCCTACGGTGTGGCGGGCGTTTCCTGTGGGCGACCAATGGTCGCCCCTACACATCCAATGGGCCAGAAATGCGATTTTTTGACACGCAGAAGCAGGCCGCAGGCTCCCCCGATTTGTGTTGAAAAAGCCACCGGTTGGCGGTATAATATTCTCCGGCCGGAACAGGCCGAATGAGGAGAAAATCAAGATGACAAACAAAAAACACACTTCCCCGCTTGCCGCCGTGCAGGAGCTTGCCGTCCTGACCGGGGCGGTTGCGATCATTGCGGCGGCAGTCTACTTCTTCCTGGTGCCGAGCCACGCCTCGGTCAGCAGCATCTCGGGCCTTGGCATCGTGCTGGCAAACTTTGTGCCGCTGCCGCTGTCGGCCATCACAATGATCCTGAATGTCGTGCTGCTCATCATCGGCTTTTTGACCTGCGGGCGGGAGTTCGGCGCCAAGACCGTCTACACCAGCATCCTGCTGCCGCTCTTTCTCGCCCTGCTGGAGCGGCTTTTCCCCGGCATCGGCTCACTGACCGACAGTCAGGAGCTGGATGTGCTGTGCTACATTCTGGTAGTCAGCGTGGGGCTGAGCATCCTGTTCAACCGCAACGCCTCGTCCGGCGGGCTGGACATCGTGGCGAAGATCATGAACAAATACCTGCATATTGAGCTGGGCCGCGCAATGTCGCTGTCCGGCATCTGTGTGGCGCTCTCAGCCGCACTGGTCTATGATAAAAAGACCGTAGTGCTGAGTGTGCTGGGCACCTACTTCAACGGTCTGGTGCTGGACCACTTTATCTTTGACCACAACATCAAGCGGCGGGTCTGCATCATCACCAAAAAGGAGGAGGCTCTGCGCCGCTTCATTCTGGATGACCTGCACAGCGGTGCAACGGTGTATGAATCCTACGGCGCATACAACATGGAAAAGCACCGCGAGATCATCACCATTGTGGATAAGGCCGAGTACCAGCGGCTGATGAACTTTATGAACCGCGAGGACCCGCAGGCGTTCATCACCGTCTACACTGTGTCGGACATACGGTATCAACCCAAAGCATAAGCCCGCACACCGCCTTATCTCTCGCTGTCGGTCTTTCTGCTGCTGCCGGGCAAACGGATTTATTCCAAAAAACAGGTGACAAACCCTGTCCGGGTGTGGTATACTAAATATTACAATTTGGTTAAAACGAATTTGCCGGGGCGCGGGCTGCAAACCTTGACGCCCCGGTGTTGTCGTGTGTTACCGGAGGTGCTTGACTACGAATTCCACATCGAACCGTATGCCCCGCCTGCTGGCTATGCTGTTTTTGCTGCTGGGGCTTTTTTGTGCGGCAGCACTGCCCGCCCATGCGGAGGATGACTACAATACCACGCTGGACCGTCTTTCCCGCCTGCAGGCGCTGGCGCGGGAGTTTTCCTCGTCCCGGGACGATGCGCCCGACCCCATTGTGCTGACCCTCTCCTACACCCGCACGGGTGACTACAACACCACGATCTGGCAGCTGACCGCCGGCGTGCGCGATACCGAGTTTGAGAGCTATGTCAACAGCAGCGATGCCGAGCTGGCCTCGCTGCAATCCCTGAACACCGTAACCCTGCCCACCGGCGAGAAGATCGACTTCGGCCATATGCTGGCCTCGATGAACCTTGTCTACAACGGCATCCCCATCACCGGCAGCTGGGGCGGCGACTGCCAGCAGCTGGCGCAGCAGTATTACGGGCAGGCGCAGGACGCCGCCGGGTACGCCGCCGCGATGCGCGCTACCTTTAATATTGACGATGACGGCTCGCTGAGCAAATTCGGCGATCAGGACCTGCGCGCCGATATGGATTCGGTGATCGTCGGCTCCAAGGTCACGCAGGACACCGATCTGGCCGATGCCCTGCGCAGCTACTATGAGAATCTGACCGAGTACGACCGCGCCAAGGAGTTTATTTCGCTGAGCTTCGGCACGCAGGACACCTCCAACAGCAGCTTTGCGGACGCTGTCTACCGCGCCCTGCTTGATGATTCCGGCATGCAGCTGCTGTTTTACATGAACGGCATGTGGTCGGTCAACGGCTGGCAGATCAAGGAGGACTACGCCCCCGCTGTGCGCGGTGCGGCCGACCTGTTTGCCGAATATCTGGCCGGGGCCGTCAACCATGAAAAGGTCAAGAGCGAGACGAACGACCGCCTTGTCGCCATGGGCGGGCAGGCTCTGTCCGATGCGCTGGCCGCGCTGGGGGACAGCGATGCCGCTGCAGCCGCGCTGGCTGCCGCCAACGAGCTGGCCGACGGCACCCAGTCCGCCGTCTCCTCGGGGTCGGATGCGATCTCCGCCGCACGGGACACCCTGCAGACCAAATTTGATGTAAAGATCTTCCAGCTGATCCTGCTGATCGCCGCCGCAGCGGCCGCGTTCATGCTGGTGTTCAGCATGGTGATGTTTGTGGTGCACCAAAAAGAAAATTGAGTTTGGACTGCGTGCCGCTCTCTTGTGGGAAAGAGAGCGGCACGCTTTTTTGGTTGGGCGCGGGGCAGGCGGGCAAAGCCCCTCCGGTCATCGCTGCGCTCGACCACCTCCCCACTTCGTGAGGAGGCTTTCGCGCGGGCGAAGCTCGCGCAAAAAGGCTCCCCTTACAGGGGAGCTGGCCGAGCCTGCGAGGCCTGAAGGGCTCTACCCGTTTGCGGAGGCGGGCCACTTTTCTGTTCATATACCGTTCACATTCCGTATATTCGCCGCAAGTTATCCGCCGTGTATAACGGTTATCCACCGTGGAAATGTTGAAAACTCCGTTGAAACCGTGGAAAACTCCCCGCCCTTTTCCCGTTAAAAAGCGGAAAACCGGAAAATTCCACGGTGCGCAAGGGATTATTTTCAACATTTTCCACCGCCCGCCTGTGGAAAGCTGTGGAAACCTGTGAAAAGCGTATTTTGCGTTTTACGCAACACAAAATACACATTTTGTAAATAAGGGGTTGTATTTACCGATTCAGAGCGCTATAATAGCAGTAACCATCACCCGCACCTGCTGTGCGGCGGTGCGCTTGAATAGATAAGGGAGAGTGTACATCATGTTGGACATCAAAATCACCAAAACAACCCATCCGAAAGAAAAACCGCAGGACGAGTCCAAGCTCGGCTTTGGCAAAAAGTTCAGCGACCATATGTTCCTGATGGACTATACCGCAGGCGAGGGCTGGCATGACGCCCGCATCGTTCCCTACGGCCCGTGGGAGATGGACCCCGCCACCACCGTTTTTCACTACGCGCAGGAAATTTTTGAGGGCATGAAGGCCTACCGCACTGCCGAGGGCAAGGTACAGCTGTTCCGCCCTGAGTGCAATGCGAACCGCTTCAACGATTCTGCCGACCGTCTGGGCATGCCCGCCATCCCGCCGGAGGATTTTGTGCAGGCTGTCAAGACGCTGGTCGATGTTGACCGCGACTGGGTGCCCCACTCTGACGGTGCATCGCTGTATATCCGCCCGTTCTGCATCGCTACCGATGTGGGCCTCGGCGTGCATGCCGCCAAGCACTACCGCTTTGCGATCATCTGCGCCCCCTCCGGCGCTTACTACGCCGAGGGTCTTGACCCTGTGCGCATCTATGTCGAGGATCAGTACATCCGCGCCGCCCCGGGCCTGACCGGCTTTACCAAGTGCGGCGGCAACTACGCTGCCTCCATCAAGGCCGGTGAGCTGGCCGAGGAGCGCGGCTTCTCTCAGGTGCTGTGGCTGGACGGCGTTGAAAAGAAGTATGTCGAGGAAGTCGGTTCCATGAACATCATGTTCAAGATCGACGGCGAGATCTACACCGCCCCCTGCGTGGGCACCGTTCTGCCCGGCGTCACCCGCCGCTCCATCATTGAGCTGCTGAAGGACTGGGGCTACCCCGTACATGAGGAGCGCGTTGCCATTGCCGACATCATGAAGGCTGCCGATGAGGGCAAGCTGGAGGAGGTCTTTGGCACCGGCACCGCCGCAGTCGTTTCCCCCGTTAAGGAGCTTGACTGGGAGGGCAAGGTTGCCCACATCAGCGGCGGCAAGATCGGCGAGCTGACCCAGAAGCTGTACGACACCCTGACCGGCATCCAGTGGGGCAAGCTGCCCGACACCAAGGGCTGGATCGTCCCGGTCGAATAATCCATATTCAGAAACAAATTAAAGAAACTTTCTTGCGCTTGCGGTTTACGATGCCGCAGGCGCTTTTTCTATGACATTTCTATGAACGATTGTGCAACATGCACAAAACAACTACCGTGCTTTACAGCACATTGTACAAGCACACATCTTGCAAATTCGACAAAAATGATGTAATATAAGTACATCGAAAGCGAAACGCTTTCAAACAAAAGTGAAGAGGAAGAATACCAGAGCGCCCTGCCGAATCCGTAGGGAGGGTATCACTTGTAGAGGGGTGGTTCCGTTCGTATTCAGGCGCCGGCGAGACGTTCTGTTTTTCTCCTTCTTTTTAAAAAAACGAGACGGGGCAGTGGCCGTCTCGTTTTTTTGTTTTTCCGGAATAAGGCTCGCCCCCTACACTCATTGCTGCCAACTCTCCGGCCATTTGTAGGGGCCGGGCACGCCCTGCCCGCAGCTTACCGCCATCGCAAACGGCCACGGCGGCCAGAGGACTGGCCGCCCTACGACCCCACTTGAAAACCCGTGCGTAGGGCGGGGTGCCCTCACCCCGCCAAAACTTACCGCCATATCCCGTTTCCCTGTTTTTTCCTGTTTGTTCGTCTTAACTTTCTTCTTTACATTCCCCGGGAAATACGCTACAATATAAGCACCTACTTTATAGAATAACAAGGAGAAGGAGAGATCGCTTTGTTTACTATCATCAAACGGCGGGAGCTCAACCCCACCGTGACCGAGCTCTGGATCCACGCGCCGCTCATCGCCAAAAAGGCGAAGGCCGGCCAGTTCATCATCGTCCGCGCGAAGGAAGATTCCGAGCGCATCCCCCTGACCATCGCGGGCTTTGACCGCGAGGCAGGCACCGTTTCCATCATTTTTCAGGTCGTGGGCGCAGGTACCATGCAGCTCAACTCCCTCAAAGAGGGCGAGGCTGTCCACGACTTTGTCGGCCCGCTGGGCAAGGCCACCGAGATTGAAGGCCTGAAAAATGTCTGCGTGGTCGGCGGCGGCGTGGGCTGCGCCATTGCGCTGCCCGTGGCTCAGGCACTGCATGAGCAGGGCACCAAGGTCACCGGCATTGTCGGTTTCCGCAACAAGGATCTTGTCATTCTCGAGGACGAGTTCCGCGCCTGCTGCGATGAGTTCATCATCATGACCGATGACGGCTCCTACGGCGAAAAGGGCGTTGTCACCGCCCCGCTGGAAAAGAAGATCGTCGAGGGTGCGAACTTTGACGAGGTCATCACGATCGGACCGCTCATTATGATGAAATTTGTCGTCAAGACGACCAAGCCCCACAATGTCAAGACTGTCGTCTCGATGAACCCCATCATGGTCGATGGCACCGGCATGTGCGGCGGCTGCCGCCTGACCGTGGGCGGGCAGACCAAGTTCGCCTGCGTGGACGGCCCCGACTTTGACGGCTTTGAGGTCGATTTTGACGAGGCCATGCACCGCGGCACGATGTACAAGCCCTTTGAGGCACACGCCCGCGAGGCCGAGTGCAACTTGCTGAAACAGGAGGTGCAGTGATCATGCCGAATATGGACCCGAAAAAGTGCCCCATGCCCAGCCAGGAGCCGAACGTCCGCAACAAAAACTTCAAGGAGGTCGCCCTCGGCTACACCGAGGAGATGGCCGTGAACGAGGCCAAGCGCTGCCTGCAGTGCAAGAACCACCCCTGCCGCAGCGGCTGCCCCGTTGAAATTGATATTCCCGGCTTCATCAAGCATGTGGCCGAGGGCGACTTTGAGGCCGCCTACAACGTCATTGCGCAGTCCAGTGCGCTGCCCGCCGTCTGCGGCCGTGTCTGCCCGCAGGAGCATCAGTGCGAGGGCAAGTGCGTCCGCGGCATCAAGGGCGAGGCTGTCGGTATCGGCCGTCTCGAGCGCTTTGTTGCCGACTGGTACCGCAACAATGTCCACACCAAGCCCGTTGCCCCCGCCTCCAACGGCCACAAGGTCGCTGTCATCGGCGCCGGCCCCTCCGGCCTGACCGTTGCGGGCGATCTGGCCAAGCTCGGCTACAAGGTCACCGTCTACGAGGCCCTGCATGTGGCCGGCGGCGTTCTGATGTACGGCATCCCCGAGTTCCGTCTGCCCAAGGACATCGTCCAGCACGAGGTCGAAGGCCTGAAGGAGCTGGGTGTGGACATCGAGACGAACATGGTCATCGGCAAGGTTCTGACCATTGACGAGCTGATGAACGACTACGGCTTTGAGGCCGTCTATGTCGCGTCCGGTGCCGGTCTGCCCCGCTTTATGGGCATCCCCGGCGAGAGCCTGAACGGCGTCTACTCCGCCAACGAGTACCTGACCCGCGTGAACCTGATGAAGGCGTACAGGGAGGATTCCCGCACGCCCATCATGAAGAGCAAGTCTGTCGCCGTTGTCGGCGGCGGCAATGTCGCCATGGACGCTGCCCGCTGCGCCAAGCGTCTGGGTGCCGAGAATGTCTACATCGTCTACCGCCGCGGCATGGCCGAGCTGCCTGCCCGTAAGGAGGAGGTCGAGCACGCCGAGGAGGAGGGCATCGTCTTTAAGACGCTGACGAACCCCACCGAGGTGCTGGGCGACGAGAACGGCTGGGTCAAGGGTATGACCTGCGTGGAGATGGAACTGGGTGAGCCGGACGCCTCCGGCCGCCGCCGCCCCATCGTCAAGGAGGGCAGCGAGTTCGTTCTGGACGTTGATACGATGATCATGGCGCTGGGCACCAGCCCCAACCCGCTGATCCGCTCGACCACGCCGGGTCTGGACGCCGACAAGCACGGCTGCCTGATCACCAACGGCCCCGACGGCCTGACGAGCCGCCCGATGGTCTACGCCGGCGGCGACGCCGTTACCGGTGCCGCCACGGTTATTCTGGCCATGGGCGCCGGTAAAGAGGCTGCCCGCGCGATCGACGCGGCCATCAAGGCAAAGGAACAGTAAAAATTAAATTTCAGCCCCCGTACCGCGAGGTGCGGGGGAATTTTTGTTAAAAAGGCTTCCCCTTGGGGCTGCGCCCGCAGGCGCGTGTCGGAGTGCAACCGCCGTAGGCGGCACTTGGCACGGAGACTGAAGCTGTCGCCGCAGGCGACTGATGAGGGGCAACCTTGCCATATTGTCCCATGTACGGACAATTGCGGCAACCTTGCCATACTATCCCGTATACGGGCGGCATCCACACGCCTTCCCCTCATCCGTCTGCGGGCGGGGCCGCAGACACCTTCCCCCTTGGGGGAAGGCATTCTCACAACAAAGGCTGACACCATGTATCATCCATTCTTCCAATTTGTTCTTCCCCGGCTGGGGCAGGCGGCGCTGGATATTTTGCTGTATCTCAACTTTTTACAGCTGCCGCCGCTGCAGCTTGCGGCACAGTGGCCGGTTTTGTACTACGGCCTGCCGCTGGTGCTGATGGCGCTGCTGGCCTATATCAGCCGGGACCCGCTGGGCCTTGGCATCGTCTTTGTCGGGCATCTGGTGACCTTTTACTGCATCGGCACCGGCATTGGGCTGGTGCTGCGCCGCATCGGCGGCACGCCGCTGGCCGTTTGGCATGTTTTTTGGCTGGGCGGTATAACGCCGTGGCTGCTGACTGCCGGCATCATGTGGTGGGGCCGCCGCCGGGCGCTGCGCCTCTGTACGACCCGCTACCGCCTTACGACCCGCAAAAATCTGCCGGGCGGCCAGCTGCGCATCGTGCAGATCAGCGACATTCACCCCCGAAGCTGCGCCGCAATGGATCACACCCGCATCCCTGAGCTGCGCGAGAAGATCGAGGCCTGCCACCCCGACCTGCTGGTGCTGACCGGCGATATTTTTGACGAATTTACCGAGCCGGAGGAGCTGGAAGCCTTCTGTGCCCTGTTCGGTGCGCTGCGCGCGCCGCTGGGCAAATACTATGTGCTGGGCAACCATGACCTGTTCCACCACTGGCGGGAGCCAAGCTTTGGCCGCGCCGAGCTGGAGCGCAGCTTTGCTGCCGCCGGGGTGCGCATTCTCGAGGATACCTCCGTCATGCTGCCCTGCGGGGTGCGCATCGTGGGCCGCAAGGACTACCTGTACACGAACGGCAGCCGCTTTACGGCTGCGCAGCTGATGCCCACCGGCCCGGACAACCGCTACACGGTCTGGCTTGACCATGAGCCGCGGGACTTCAAGGCCGCCGCAGCGGCGGGGGCCGATCTGATCCTGAGCGGCCACACCCACGGCGGGCAGGTATGGCCTGCGGGCGCCGTGGGCATGGTTGCCAAAAACGAGCGCAACTACGGCCAAAAGAAGATCACCGATACCTGCACTGCCATCGTAAGCGGCGGCACCGGCACCTGGGGCTACAAATTCCGCACTCAGGGCCGCACAGAGATCGTCTGTGCTGAGATCACTACTGAAAAGGAAATGTAAAAGCTATGCAGGAACGCGAACGCCTTGGCAGCCGCCTTGGCTTTATCATGCTGTCTGCCGGGTGCGCCATCGGCTGCGGCAATGTCTGGAAATTCCCATGGATGTGCGGCCAGAACGGCGGCGGCAGCTTTATGCTGCTCTACATCCTCTGCCTTTTGGTGCTGGGCCTGCCCGTTATGGTTATGGAGTTTGCCGTGGGCCGCGCAGCGCAGGCCAGCCCCATCTATATGTACCAGCGCCTTGAAAAGCCCGGCCAGAGGTGGGGGCTTTTCGGCGTAATCAGCCTGATCGGCAACATTGCGCTGATGGCCTTTTACACCGTTGTCACAGGCTGGATTTTGTACTATTTTGTCAAATTCCTGACCGGGAGCAACGCCGATTTCGGCTTTGCGCAGATGATTGCCGACCCGAAAGTCAATGTGACCTATCTGTTTGTGGTAGTCGTGGCGGCGTTCGTACTGCTCAGCTTCAACTTGCAGGGCGGATTGGAGCGCGTGACCAAGTACATGATGACAGCCCTGCTGGTGCTGATGCTGGTGCTGGCGCTGCACAGCCTGACCTTTTCCGGCGCGGCGGAGGGGCTGCGGTTCTATCTGGTACCGGACTTCTCCAAGATCAACGGCACAGTCATCGTGGCGGCCATGAATCAGGCGTTCTTCTCCTTGTCGGTCGGCATGGGCGGCATGGCGATCTTCGGCAGCTATATCGGCAAGGACCGCGCGCTGATGGGCGAATCGGTCCATGTCATCCTGCTGGACACCTTTGTCGCGGTGCTGGCCGGCATCATCATCTTCCCGGCCTGCTTCACCTACGGGCTGGAGGTCACTGCCGGGCCGAGCCTGCTGTTTGACACGATGGCCGGCGTATTCAACCACATGGCGGGCGGCCGCTGGTGGGGCACCCTTTTCTTCCTGTTCATGGTGTTTGCCGCGCTCTCCACCGTGCTGGGCGTCTGCGAGAACATCCTTGCCATGATCCGGGAGCTGACCGGCTGGAGCCGCCCCAAGGGCTGCCTTGTCTGCGGTGTCGGCATCTTTCTGCTGGCGCTGACCACGGCGCTGGGCTACAGCGTGCTGCACTTTCAGCCGTTTGCGCCGGGCAGCGCGTGGCTGGACTTCTGGGATTTCATCGTCAGCAACAATGTGCTGCCGCTCGGCTCTCTGGTGCTGGCGCTCTTCTGCTGCAGCCGCTTTGGCTGGGGCTGGGACCGCTTTGTGGCCGAGGCCAACACCGGCAAGGGCCTCAAGCTCCGGCCGTGGATGAAGCCTGTCTTTCAATTTTTTGTCCCCTGCGCCATCGCCTTTATCTATGTGTACGGCATGGCGACCTTTACCTGGCGGTAACGCCGCCCAAAAAGCCCCGCCGCCCGATTTCCCGGGTGACGGGGCTTTGCGCTTTATTTTGCCAGACGGCGGTATTCCATCGGCATCAGGCGGAACTGGTCGTAAAACGCTTTGGCAAATTTACCCTGGCTCTCATAGCCGACACCGGCCGCTATGTCCTGCACCCGCAGCGTTGTCGTGCGCAGCAGCTCGGCGGCCTTTTCCAGCCTGCGGCGGCGGAAATAGGCAAGATACCCCTCGCCCAGCACATTCTGGCAGTACAGCTTGAAGCCGCTCTCGCTCAGGCCGAAGCCATCGGCCAGCGCCTTGGCCGTATGCCGCACCGAGAGATCGCGCAGCACAAGCGTTTCGGTTTCGCGCACCAGCTCGACCTGCCGCGCGGGGCAGCGGGCGGCCTCGGCATCATCGGGCAGGCGCAGCAGCTCATACAGCAGCCGCACCGCCGTGTAGCGCAGCTCGCCCGGGGTGGCGTACTCGGCATCGCTCCACTGCTCGTCCAGAATGTCGGTGATGGCCTCGCTGACCGGGCAGCAGTGGACGCCGTCCCGGCAGAAGTAGTCCGCAATACCGCCGATCTCAAGGCCCATCACGGTCAAAAAACTGTCCGCCTGCACGGCGTCCGGGTCGATGAACAGCTGCAGCCCCTCATACTGGCCGCCCGGCAGGTAGAACGGCTCATCCGGCGCAGCAAAGCTGACGGCGGCGTGTGCCTCCGTCACGATGGCGTATTCCTCCGGCCCGTCGGGGATGGCCCGCCGCCCGGCGCGGCAGAAGTCAAAGACCAGCAGCCGCGCAGCCTGCACAGGCAGCGGCGCAAGGTGGCTGTCCAGCCGGGTAAAGCTGAGCCAGATCCCCCCGGCCAGCGTATGCAGCCCCTGCGGGGCTGCCTTTTGTTGTCTTTTCATGGTTATATTATAACAAATAATTTAAAATTCCGCAAATTGCGCTTTCAAATCCGTAGTGTTAAAAAGAACAATTCAGCTTATATCAAAAGAATTATGCGTTTAATGCACTGCTAAAAAGGCAAAATGTGCGAAATCGGAAAATTGGCATTTTCTGACATTCCGCGTCGCAAACACCGTTTTTTTAGTCCGTGACCGGCACATCAAGGCCGAACTCCGCCGGGCGGAAGCGCGGGCAGACGTTCTCCGATATGCAGATGACCGAGGCCGCCAGCCGGCTGCCGATCTCACAGGCCTGCGCCAGCGTCTTGCCGTAGGTCAGGCCGATGACCGTGCCGGCAAAAAAGGCATCGCCCGCGCCGGTCGTGTCGATGACATCGACCTTTTTGGCCGGGACCGTGCCGCACTCGCCGCCGCTGCGGGCGTAGACGGCGCCCTTGTCCCCCATCGTGACCACCATGCAGGGGATGTTGGCGCTGTGCACATTGCCGGCCAGCGTGCGGCACATCTCGTCCGCGTCCAGCGCCTCATAATTGTCTGAGAACATCAGCCCGGCCTCCTGCTGGTTGCAGACAAAGCAGTCGATCTGCTGCAAAAAGTCGCGGCGCTCCATCGCAATGCTCATGTTGGACACCGCCGCATAGACCTTTTTGCGGTACTTTTTGGCAAACTGCAGCACCTGCTTGACGGTCTCCTTTTCAAGGTCCAGCTCGATGGCGATGCCGTCACAGTCCGCAAAGATCTCATCGCCCTGCTCCTGCAGCAGCCGGGTCAGCGGTGTGGTGTCGGGCCGCTTGGAGATGGCAGCGCATACATCACCGTCATTGTCAAACACGGCCAGCCATGTGCCCATGCCGTCCGGCACGCGCCGGATGTACCGGGTATTGACCTTGTGTCTGGCCAGCTTGTCGATGACATCCTGACCGGAGCCGGTTTCATCCACAAGACTGACAAAGGTGGGGCGCAGCTCCACATTGGCAATATCCTCGGCCACATTGCGGCAGACGCCGCCATGTACCTGCTCGACCCGGCCGGCATTGCGCCCGCCCGGTATGTAGGTGGACAGCGGATATCCCTTAATATCGACAAAAACAGCGCCGATCACAACAATACCCATGGTAAAGGTCCTCACTTATATGATTTTACCTGTATTTTACCATAAGTCCGACAAATACGCAAACACAGGCCGTCCCGCATTTTGTATCCCAAAAGCCCCCTTGACATCTGTGTGCGCATACGGTTTAATAGGAGCAAACGGAGGTGTTCGCCCATGAAAAATCAAACGCAGAAACGCGCATTTTATGTATTGACCGGCTGCATTGCCGCGCTGGCGCTCTGCATTGCGGCGGCGCTGGCGCCGCTGTGCCGCACCCCTGCCGCGCAGGATGTCAGCATCCCCGGCACGCGGGGCACCATTTACGCCACGGTGCAGCTGCCGGGCAAGCTGGCCCGCAGCGGGGATATGCCGCTGGCCGTGCTTTGCCACGGCTTTACGGGCAGCCGCGCGGGTGACGGCCACTTTGCCCCGCTGGCGCAGGATCTGGCCGCGCAGGGCATCGCCACGGTGCGGCTGGATTTCCCCGGCTGCGGCGACAGCACGGAGCCGTTCACCTCCTATACGCTTTCCCACATGGCCGATGATGTTGAAAGCGCGATCCTGTACATGCAAAGCACCTACGGCACCGGCCCGACCGCGCTGGTCGGCCACAGCATGGGCGGGCGGCTGGCCAGCCTCTACCCGCAGCAAAAGGGCGGCATCGCCGCGCTCGCGCTTTGGAGCCCCGCCAACGGCGCCGGGCTGAACGGCCTTGAATTTTTAAACATCGATGATTTCTCCGCCGTGGAGGCCATGGCCGCCGAGGCCGAGGCCAACGGCAGCGTTACTGCCTGGGGGGTCGAGCTGAGCGCGGCTTATATGGACGAGATGCGCACCTCTGACCCGAACGCCGCCCTGCGGGAAAGCGCCCTGCCCACCCTGCTGACCTACAGCGGCAGCGAGGGCATTTTAAGCAGCACCACTCAGGCTGAAACGATCGCCGCCGTGCAGAGCCTGCCGGACGGTCAGGTCGTGCTGGACCCCTTTGCGGCCGGCAACCACAACTATCTCAGCGATGACCCCGCCACGGCCGCCGCCCTTGACAAGGCCCTGCGGCAGACCACCGTCCGGTTTTTAACACAGTACCTCGGGTAAAGCAGCGTTTGTTAAATCGTACAACCTTGGCCTTGACGCGGTTTTACTGCAGTGCTACAATTATGGCAATACCGCATAATTCTAAGTGCCGATACGGCGAGCGAGGTGCGGCAGCTGCTAAGCCAAAAGCGCAGATAATACTGGATGTCTTATCGAGCATTTTGGCAACGCAGATGCCGTGCCGCAGCCGCCGGAGCGGTGCTTAAGCCGTCAGGCGGGAATTGTGCGGTGTTGCCTTTTATAGTATGTCTTATAACACAGTAGCTTTGAGAACGAGGGGCCGCCCTATGAAACAACCGCGCAAGCATCTTCTCTGTCTGCTTCTGGCTCTCTGGCTTACCGGCGTGCTGCTGGCAGGCTGTGCCGCAGACACCGCCGACGCAAATGCTGACCTGCCGGTCATCACCGTCGGCTGCGATAACTACCCGCCCTTTACTTATGTAAACTCCGACGGAAAGCCTGTCGGCATTGATGTGGAGCTGGCCGACGAGGCCTTCCGCCGCATGGGCTACCGCCCCGAATTTGTCACGATCAACTGGGCCGAAAAAAACACGCTGCTTGAAAACGGCGTCATCGACTGCATCTGGAGCAGCTTTTCGATGAGCGGCCGCGCGGACGAATACACCTGGGCTGGGCCGTATATGTACAGCCATCAGGTCGTAGCCGTCATGCCGGACAGCGACATTCAGACGCTTGCCGATCTGGCGGGCAAGACGGTGGTCGTGCAGGCCACCACCAAGCCCGAGAGCCTGTTTCTCGATGGCAATGACCCCCGCATCCCCGAGATACGCGCGCTCCACTCGCTGCAGAAGCGGGAGCTGATCTACAGCTACCTTGCCAAGGGCTATGCCGATGCCGTGGCCGCGCACGAGATCTCGATCCTGCAGTTTATGAAGGACTACGGCTTCGAGTTCCGCATCCTTGAGGAGCCGCTTGAGGCCGTGGAGCTGGGCGTTGCCTTCTCCCGCAGCGATGACCGCGGCATTGCGCAGGCACTCTCCGCCACGTTGGAGGAGATGCAGGCCGACGGCACCACCCGCAGCATTCTGGCAGGCTACCTTGCAGATCCCGACAAATATCTGGAGGCAGACGGCTATGCAGACTAAACCCCGCCGCACCGTCCTCGGCTTTCGCCTGCTGACCGTTGTGATCGGTCTGCTGCTTCTGCTGATCATCGGCCTGTATTCGATCCGGACCGACAACTTTGAGGGTGAGCAGAATTTTGCCAGCCGTGTGGACTATATAAAGGATCAGTGCGATGACTACACCAGCCTGTCGCTGGCCGCCGAGTCCAAAAGCATGCTGCGCATTGCCGAGGCCTGCGAGCAGTGTGCGCGCGATATTCAAACCGGCACCGATGCGGTTGAGGCGGAGGTGCTGTCCCGCTGTGCGGAAAACCACTACCTGACCGGTGCAGCCGTGCTGGACCGGGACGGCAATGTGGTGCAGTACTTCAGCAAGGAGGGGGCGCTGCCGCAGCAGCTGCTGCAGGAGCTGGCCACCGCGCCGCTGCTGGATGTGGCCGACCACCCGAAAAAGACCTACTCCGTCCGGCTGGTCTGTGACGATGACTCCTACCTTGACCTTGCCGCATCGGCCCGGACCGATGCGGACGGCATCGTAGCGGCGTTCTACCACACCCCGACCGACTATGTACACAGCTATAACCTCAACTGCCAGCATCTTTTGGCGGGCTTCACGACCCCCGGCGATGGTACCCTTGTTGTGGCCCGCGGCGATTCGATCATCGCCTCCAATGACGAAAGCCTGCTCGGGCTTGCCCCCGATGCTGTGCTGCCGCTGCAGCTTTTGCGTGAGCACGGCCGCTTTGACCAGATGGTCTATGTGCGGGATGCTAACATACGCTCCCGGGGGTATTTCGGCTACGCCACGCAGGGGCGCGACTTCTATGTCTACGCCTACCTGCCCGAGGGCACGATCTACACCAAGACCATCAAAAACCTGATGTTTACCTCGGTGGCTTATCTGCTCATCGTGCTGATGATCGAGCTGGTGCGCCGCCGCACGCTGCAGAACTATCAGCAGGAAAAAGCCCGGCAGGAGCACGCTTATCAGGCCTCGCTCGAGCAGGCCGCCCACCGGGCCGAGGCTGCCAACATCGCCAAGACCGAGTTTCTGCAGCGGATGAGCCATGACATCCGCACCCCCATCAACGGCATACGCGGCATGATCGAGATCGGCAACCACTACAGCACCGACATGGCCAAGCAGGCCGAATGCCGCGAAAAGATCTGGGAGGCCTCCGGCCTGCTGCTTGAGCTGGTCAACGAGGTGCTGGACATGGGCAAGCTGGAGTCCGGCGAGATTGTGCTGGAGCATCGCCCCTTCAATATGGTCACGCTGCTGACCGGCCTGTGCGATGTGCTGGAAAAGCAGGCCGCCGAGCGCGGCATCACCATCCGCTGCGAGGACATCGCACTGCCCCACCCCGACCTTATCGGCAGCCCGCTGCATGTAAAGCGGCTTGTGATGAACATCATCTCCAACGCCATCAAGTACAATAAGGACAACGGCAGCATCACCCTGACCCTGCATGAGCTGCGCAGCGAGGGCGACAAAGCATGGATTCGCTTTACCTGCGCCGATACCGGCATCGGCATGAGTGAGGAATTCCAGAAGCATCTGTTTGAGCCGTTCGCGCAGGAGCTGCTGGACGCCCGCTCCACCTACGGCGGCACAGGGCTGGGCATGCCGATTGCCAAGGCCCTTATTGATGCAATGGGCGGCACCATCGAGTTCACCAGCCGTCAGGGCGAGGGCACGACCTACTATATCACGCTGCCCTTTGCGGTCGACCACGCAGCGGCACCGCAGCCGCTGCCCGGCGCACCGGCCGACCTTTCGGCACTGCAGGGCAAGCATATCCTACTGGCCGAGGACAACGACCTGAACCTTGAGATTGCCGAGTTCCTGCTGCAAAACGCCGGCCTGCGCACGACCGCCGCCCGCAACGGGCAGGAGGCGGTGACGATTTTTGCCGCGTCCGCCCCCGGCACCTTCGATGCCATTTTGATGGATGTCATGATGCCGCAGCTGGACGGCTATGAGGCGACCCGCGCCATCCGCGCCCTTGACCGCCCTGATGCCGGGACGATCCCCATTTTTGCGATGACGGCCAACGCTTTTACTGAGGACCGCCGCCGCGCCCATGAGTCCGGCATGAACGAGCATCTGACCAAGCCGCTCGAGCCGGACACACTCCTGCGCACCCTTGCAAAATACCTGCAGCGGTGACCCGCCTGCAGCACCAAGGCCCTCCCCACCCGGGGAGGGCCTTTTTCATCGGTTCTGCTTGCGGAAGGCGCTTGGCGACATGCCCAATGACTTTAAAAATACACGGTTGAAGCTGCGGATCGTGCCGAAGCCGCACTGCTCCGCCACCTGAGTGACCGGGATGCTGCTGCCCTGCAGCAGCATGGCCGCATGGCTGACCCGGTACTGGTTCACAAAATCCTGAAAGCCCGTGTGCAGCCGCTGGTTGAAATACGCCGACAGATAGGTATAATTATAACCAAGGTCGCGCGCCATCTGCTCCAGCGTCAGGCTGCCGGTATAGTTCTGCTGCACATAGTTGATGATGCGGGCCGACAGATGGGCGTCCGCGTCCTGCTGGGGGCGCGGGCGCAGGGGGCACTGCTCCAGCGCAGCACCGCAGATCATGTACAGCCCCGCAAGCTTTTTGCACCGGTTGTTGCCCGGCCAGAGCAGCTCCATCAGGGGCGCAGCCTCGATGCGGAACACCGGGTCCGCAAAGGCCCGCTGCCCCAGCTGGGCCGAAAATTCCGGCACCCAATCGTCAGAAAATATCCACAGCACACTTTGGGAGGCCCCGTTTGTGTGGTAGCTGTGGATCTGGTCCGGCAGCACCAGCAGGGCCTCGCCGGGGTGGACCGCAAAGGTATCCGTTTCCAGTGTACAGGTCAGAGTCCCGGCCTGCACAGTCAAAAATTCATAGCTGTGGTGCAGATGCGCGGGGAAGCTGAAATTGTGGTCACGCTGGCAGTAGAGATACCCCCGCCGGTCTGAGCGCTCGGCCTCGTAGATCAGCATTGTACGCACTCCTTTTCAACGCAAAATCCAAACTTATGTCTATTATTTTATACACTCTTTCTTGCCAGTGCAAGGGGGTAACAGGTAAAATAGTCTTACGGCAACACCGCACAATTCCCGCCTTACGGCTTAAGCACCGCTCCGGCGGCTGCGG
>OHEB01000192.1_pt1 | contig 31637 bp, 35 predicted proteins | sample 1567081 | NCBI WGS metagenome assembly OHEB01 (sample SAMEA3879569, study PRJEB24766) | human gut metagenome | biome: human-associated habitat; feature: feces | place: USA | collected 1985/1987 | reverse complement strand
TGATAGGAGTCTCCAAAACTTTTGGTGGGAGTTCGATTCTCTCATCCCCTGTTTGATATGCGTCAGAAACCTTGATTTTACAAGGCTTCTGGCGTTTTTATTTATATAAGAAAAGTTGACTTAGCCGTACGGCTTATTGTATAATCAGAACTATACAAAATTAGCCGTACGGCTTATTTGCAAAGCGTATATATATAATTTAGCCGTACGACCATATGATGCGTATGAAGTTATGTGTTGATAATTTGATATAGAAAGACGAGGAATATGTATGAAAATAATAGATTCAAAATCTTTGGGTGAGACAATCAGAATAAGAAGAAAAGAGCTGAAATATACTCAGGCTTATATAGCAGAATTTACAGGATTTAGTGTAAGTTTTATTTCGGATTTGGAAAGAGGTAAGGCTACAGCAGAAATCGGAAAGGCAATTACAATTATCAATTTACTGGGAATGGATATTCTCGTAGAAAAGAGAGGTTAGAATATGAGAAATTTGGGGGTTTGGATAGAGATTGGTGGCTTGCAGACATATGTAGGTCGTATAATTGGAGAAAAAGAAGAAGATGCTAGATTCTCATATGCAGAAGAGTATTTATCTGGTAACATAGCCAGACCGATATCAATACATTTGCCATTATCTGAAAACGCATTTTCCGTTGATGATACAAGAAATTTTTTTGAAGGTTTGTTACCTGAGGGATTTACCAGAAGATGTGTGGCTGGGTTATTGCATACAGACGCAAATAATTATCTGTCATTATTAGCCGGGTTAGGTAATGAGTGTCTGGGAGCAATAAGAATTACAGATGAGAATAACGAAGTAGTAAATGCAGATTATCAGAAATTGACAATTGATGAGGTTAGTCAGTTGGCAAGAGAAGGAGCAATGGAGACTGCGGAGTTAGTCACAAAGTCACATTTGTCACTTACAGGAGCATCTGGAAAGGTTGGGTTATATTATGATGAAAATAATAAAGCTTGGTATTTACCCAAAGGGGCAGCGCCAAGTACACATATAGTAAAGCAGAGTCATGTAAGGCTTGACGGAATAGTTACAAATGAGCAGTTGTGTATGATGACGGCAGGAAATATGGGAATAGAGATTCCTGAAAGTTTTATAGTCAATGTCGGAGATGGCAGAGATGAGGAAGTTTTGCTAGCAACTAAAAGATATGATCGTGCAATAAAGGACGGATTAAAAAAAATCAATGGGTTAAGTGTTCCGTACAGGTTACATCAGGAAGATTTCTCTCAAGCGATGGGAATTTCGGCGCATAACAAATATGAGAGTGATAATGCCGGATATTTAAAAATGATGTTTGAGATCATAAGACAGAAATCGTTCAACCCGATAGCAGATCAATTGAAAATGTGGGATATATGTATATTCAATTACCTAATAGGCAATACAGATAATCATATCAAAAATGTTTCATTGCTTTATGATGAAGAGTTGAAAACAGTACGCTTGGCACCGGCATATGACATATTGAGTACGGTAATATATACAAGCAGTACCAGAGATATGGCATTTAGTATTGGGAATGAGTATGATATTAAAAAGATCACCAGAGATTCATTTAGAAGAGAAGCGGCTAACATTGGACTAGGAGAGCAAATGGCTATGAAGCGGTTTGATTGTTTGGCAAATGCTTTTCCGGATGCGCTGAATAAAGCATGTGATGAATTACTGGGCAAGGGATTTAACAAGGCGATTGATATTTATGAGAGAATTAGGGACAAGAGGAGAGAGTTTATTTCATAAGAAATACAAGATCAATGACTAATGCTTGGACTATGCAAGAAGGGACAGAACGTTTTAGTAAAATACGACAAAAACATAATAAGGATTTTGTTATGGGTTATGCGTTTAACCTTTGTAAAAATCAGATCTTGATTGTACCATGTAATTACAAATGAGGGTATGGATATGATACATAACAGGGTTAGGATTGTGGATGTCGCAGATGCACTAGGACTTAGTACCGCAACTGTCTCAAAAGTGATTCATGGAAATACAGAAAAGATTTCAGATGAAACAGTAAAACGTGTTCAGCAGGAGCTTGAAAGGACAGGATATATCCCGAATATGGCAGGCATTCTGCTTGCGAGAAACAACTCAAGAATCATCGGAGTGGTGGTGAATGACCATGTGAAGTATGAGGGGAGGGTTTTAGAAGATGGATTCGTGATGGCATCACTGGCGAATGGATTATAATTCTCGCCAATGGAAGATATTTCAATGAATTGTGGAATCTTCGGTCATCCCTGGCGAAATGAAATTATAGTAATGGGAAAAGAACTGATTAAAAGGTTTGAAAAAACAAGGGAAGATTAGGACTTTAATGATATGGAATTAAGACTATTACGCTATTTTCTGACAGTAGCAAAAGAACAGAGCTTTACAAAAGCAGCAGAACAATTGCATATTACTCAGCCAACGCTTTCAAGACAAATGGCGGCATTTGAAGAGGAGCTTGGAGTAACATTATTTATCCGTAGGGGGAAGAGAAGTTCACTCACTGATGAGGGAATTCTATTAAAAAGGCGAGCCCTGGAGATTCTTAATCTTGAGGAAATAACACTAGAGGAACTTAAAGGGAAAGAAACGGTAGTAGAGGGCACTATAACCATTGGATGCGGTGAATTTGCGGCAATGGAGACATTGGCGAAGATATGTAAAACGTACAAAGAAAAATATCCGCTGGTTCAGATTGCATTGCATACTGCAACAGCAGATGCAGTGTATGAGATGATGAGCAAAGGACTTGTAGACATTGCATTGTTCTTGGAGCCAGTGGACACCGAAGGTTTGGATTATATCCGGATTATGGATTGTGATCACTGGTGTGTTGGAATGCGGCCAGATGATCCGCTGGCAAAAAAAGAGTTTATAAAAAAGGAAGATCTCATAGGAAAACCATTGATCCTGCCCGAAAGAGGAAATGTTCAAAGTGAACTCGCCAATTGGTTTGGAAAAGATTTTTCGAAACTGCAGATTGCTTTTACGAGTAATCTTGGAACCAATGCCGGAGTCATGGCAGCAAATGGATTGGGGTATCCGATATCAATCGAAGGTGCTGCAAAGTATTGGAGAGATGACATTCTTGTACAACGAAAAATTTTTCCTGAAATTACGACAAGTACCGTGATTGCCTGGAGACGAAACATTCCATATTCCCTGGCGGTTAGTAAGATGATAGAATAAATAAATGCTTTTCAGGCATAGGAGAGAATTTAATTGACAAGACTCTTGAAATTGTATCCAGGTGGTAGGGGATGAAATACCAGTTATTGACAAAAAGTTATAAATGATATAGTATAGCAACAATTAAAAAGAGCTTGTCTCGGCACGTAAGAAGACTATAGATTTTGCTGTTTCTGAACATAACAGTTTTATCTATAGTCTTTTTATTTGGCAACAGGAGGTTGTATGAGTAAAAGAGAGTGGATAAAGAAGATAACTGTTATAATAATTGGTTCAGTTATTGCCGCATATGGTATAACCCTGGCATTGTATGCCGGATTTGGCGGTGCAACGCTTGCGGTATTATGGCAGGGAATATCCGGTACGTTTCATGTGAGTATTGGAGCAGCGTCGTTTATCGTGGCGGTGATTATGATCTTGTTTGTTCTCATATATGACAGATCGCAGATACATATAGGAACGATACTTTACCAGATCGTTTACAGCTTGTGTGTTGATCTGTTTGCGCAAATGCATGTCTACAGCAAATACATGTGGATCAATATGTTGATCATGCTCGTCGGAATTGTGCTGTTTGCGGTGGGAACAGGACTGTATGCGGCAGCAGACCTTGGGCGTGGTTCATATGAGGCCGTGACATTTGCGCTTGCTGAGAAGAATCACTGGCAGGTGAAGAAAGTCAGAATGATACTTGATGCTGCCATGGTTGTGATAGGTGTGATCCTTGGGGGAAAGTTTGGTGTGTGTACGGTTGTTACTGTGATTGTATCGGGGCCGGTGATTCAGGGGACTGTTGCGAGGGTGAAGAAGGTTATAAAGCTATAAGAATAGAATGATTTCAGACTGTATAAAGCATTTGATAAGAGAGAAATCATATAGTACATAGAGTGACAATTACACATGAAAGTTTTAAAGCACCAGGAAACTGGTGCTTTTCTAGTGGTGAATAATGTATGAAATATAGTTGGTGAAAAGGTGTTTGTTTCTAAGAATCTGTTGATTGAAAGTATTTGTTTGATAGAATATAATATAAAATATGTTCTATACATTTTTGGAGGTAAAATTACATGAAGTATTTGACTTCGGCAGAATGTGCAGAACGGTTGAAACAGAAAAAATGATAGATCCGAGTAAGGTAAGAAAGCCTGATCAGAAAAAAGTAATTAACTTCGGAGGATATACACAATGGATAACGCAAGTATTAAGAAACTGGAAGCAGATTTGTGGGAGTCTGCGGATCTCCTGCGTGCGGGATCAAAGCTTACATCGAATCAGTATTGCATGCCCGTATTGGGACTGTTGTTTTTAAGATATGCATATAGTAGATATAAAATGGTTGAGGAAGAGATATTAAAGGATAGGCCGGTAAGGAATGGGCGTAAGATGCCAGTGGAGGCAAGTGATTTTATAGCTAAGAGTGCATTGTTCCTTCCTGAAATGGCACAATTTGATTATCTGGTAAATCTTCCTGAAAATGTTGCTTCATTGGGATTATTAAATTTATCTGGACAGACTATGGGAAGCCTGGGAGAAGTGGTAAATAATGCAATGGAGCTTGTGGAGCAGCAGAGTGACCAGCTTACAGGGGTTCTTCCTAAAAGTTATACCGATTTCTCAGATGAACTTCTTGGTGAACTGCTTAGAATCTTTAATAACAATGCCTTGGATGAAGTAGGTGGAGATGTAATTGGACGCATCTATGAGTACTTCCTGAATAAATTTGCCAAAAACATCGCATCTGATGATGGAGTATTCTTTACACCTAAGTCATTGGTAAAAATGATTGTAAATATTCTTGAACCAAATGGGGGAGTCTTGTTGGATCCTGCTTGCGGATCCGGTGGCATGTTTGTGCAGACTGGTGATTTTGTAAATGAGACAGGATTACAGGCTAATAAGAGCATGACATTTTACGGTCAGGAGAAGGTAGAATACAATGCACAGCTTTGTTTGATGAATATGGCAGTTCATGGACTTACTGGTGTAATCAAATCCGGTGATGAGGCTAACACTTTCTATCACGATGCCCAGCATCTGGAGGGCAAGTGTAATTATGTTATGGCGAATCCACCATTCAATGTGGATAAGGTAAAGGCAGAAACAGCAGCCAATGCTGGAAGACTGCCTTTTGGAGTACCAAAGGAAAATAAGAATAAGGAAATCGGAAATGCAAATTATCTTTGGATTTCTTATTTCTATGCATATCTGAATGAAACAGGTCGTGCAGGATTCGTTATGGCCTCTTCTGCAACCGACAGTCAGGGAAGTGATAAGGATATCCGTGAAAAGTTAGTTAAAACAGGGCATGTGGATGTCATGATTTCTGTAGGAAATAATTTCTTCTACACAAAGAGTTTGCCTTGTTCTCTGTGGTTTTTTGATAAGGGAAAGGCAGAGAATCTGAAGGATAAAGTTTTATTCATCGATGCACGAAATTATTATACCGTAGTAGACCGTACTTTGAATGAGTGGACGGAGTGGCAGTTGAAGAATCTGAATGCAATAGTATGGCTGTATCGTGGAGAAACGGACAAGTATACAGCTTTATTACGGGAATACAGAAAAATATTGGGACAGACAAATTCTTTTGAAGAAGTACTTCATCTTTTGAAGAATGAATTAAAGGATTTACAAAAACGAGAAAAACTTGAAGTAGAACAGGCAGATAGGAAGGATAAGAAAAGAATTCAGTCTGAATATTATGAAATGATAGCTGCTAAAACTGCTGAAATTACTGTTGCTAAGGAAGCAGCATGGCTTTATGAGAAGTTTGGCGAAGGGAAATATAGAGACATCCTTGGGCTTTGCAAAGTGGCAAGTTTGACTGAAATCGAAGATAAAGGGTGGTCTCTTACTCCTGGTGCATATGTAGGCGTAGCCCCGGTTGAGGATGATGGTGTTGACTTTGAGAAAAGAATGGTAGAAATCCATCGGGAATTATTATCATTGCAGGTTGAATCAAATGATTTGATGGATACCATCTCAAAGAATATGAAGGAGATGGGGTTATGAGTTGGAAAGAGAAAATATTAGGCCAAATTGCTATTAATATTCAAACAGGTCCATTTGGTTCTCAGCTTCATCGATCAGATTATTCCGAAACGGGAACTCCAGTTGTCATGCCGAAAGATCTTATTGGTGGCAAAATATCTGAAGATTCAATTGCAAGAGTTGCAGAGGATCATGTTAAAAGATTAAGCCGTCACAAAATTGAGATTGGAGATATTCTGTATTCTCGCAGAGGCGATGTTGGCCGCTGTGCTTTTGCGTCGGAACATGAAAAAGGTTGGCTATGTGGTACAGGCTGCTTAAAAGTTACTATTGATAAAAACCAGGCAAATCCAAGATTTATTTTCTTTCAATTACAAAAAACTGAAACTGTAGGATGGGTTGAAAATCATGCTGTTGGCGCAACGATGCTGAACCTCAATACTTCTATTTTGAGCAATGTTCCGATATCTGTACCTAAACTGGAAATACAAGATAAAATAGTCCAAGTTTTATCTGCCTATGATGATCTGATTGAAAATAATAATAAACAAATTAAACTTCTTGAAGAGGCATCGCAGCGGTTATACAAAGAATGGTTTGTTGATATGAGGTTTCCCGGATATGAGGATTGTAAAATTATGGATGGAGTGCCAGAGGGATGGAGAAAAGGTGTTTTAGGGGATATTGCTACATTTAAGCGTGGTAAAACTATTACTAAAGCTCAAGTGCAAGAAGGAAATATTCCAGTAGTTGCAGGTGGACTAGAGCCAGCATATTATCATAATAAAGCAAATACAGTTGCACCAGTTATAACAGTTAGTGGCTCTGGTGCTAATGCTGGATTTACACGACTGTATAATGTTGATGTATTTGCATCTGACTGCTCTTTTGTGGATAGTGAAAATACACCTTTCTTATTTTTTGTGTATTGTTTTATTAAAAATAATAAAACGAGTTTAGACGCTCTTCAAAAAGGGGCGGCGCAACCTCATGTATATGCAAAAGATATAAATGCGTTAAATCTAACAATACCTAATGAAGAAATGCTTGAAGTATTTTGCAAAACTGTTTCTATTTATTTTGAAAAAATCAGAATTTTGCAGCGACAGATAGAACTAACAATACAAGCACGTGATCGATTATTACCCAAACTAATGAATGGAGAAATTGAGGTGTAAATTATTTTGAAGGATTTTGAACATAAAGATTATTTTGATGCCAGATTATGTTTTCATGGCGATGAAGAGAAAGTTGTTGCCATACTGGATTCTTATGCTCAAAATCAAATTGATTTGACAAATATAAATAAGGTATTTGAGCTTTATCATACAAAATTATTCTTTGAAATAGTATCAGATATTCCTGGATGGACAAAAGAAAAATATAGCGAGTACAAAAGCAGAACGTTAAAATTAAATACTGTTGTTCATGAGTTTTTTAGGTTAATTACAGAGGATAATGTTGTTGCAATTTTTGATGAATGCTATGTGAGTTATTGGGATGACTTTAGAGATTTCTTTTATAGGTTTAAGACCTACACATGTTTTTCCGGAGAAAAGATATGTGATGTATTAAAAGGGCTTCATTGGAATACGTTTCAAATATTGCAAGATAAGGCATTTGTCGAATACTTTGACAAAGAGATTACACTGTTGCTTGAAGAACAGGAATATGGTTTACGATTTATTATTTCACATTATTTGGAGGAACATGAGAAAGAGCAAAAGGTATATATTCCAAGGAGTTTTACCATAGATAAGAGAGTTAAGCTGATAGAGGATTATCTTAAGGGTGAAGATGTTAATCCTAATATTTTGCAGCTTATCATAAATGCTAAATCTGCGTCGGAATTACCGATAAGTCCTAAAATGAAAAAACTTGCAGACCAGAGAAATACAGGATTCTGGAATAGTAATAAGTCTTCGTTTATGCATGAATATGGATTCAGCGTGTCATTCGGTCCATATGAGAATATAAAGAATGTTCGAAATGAAAATGGAGAATGGATATTAGAATATGATACTGGATGGATAAAAAATAACACAGACTATCCAACGTTACTTAATAATTTCATATATTTGTTTGAATATACTGATAGTCAGTCCAGATGTAATTGTGCATCAAATAATTATGGTAGAAGCGCATTGACTGATCTCTTTTTAGTCAGAGGTAAAGGAATGTATAAAAAGGGAATAGCATTTGATATGTTGGAATCTTTGTCTGATATTCAAATGGCGGGATATGTTAACCAATTAAACACTCTAGGTATTAACATTGAAGATATCATAATATGGTTTTTTGAAAGTTATCTGGTTGAAGAATTTGGAGTTAAAAATTTTACGTGTAATATGCCAAAGTCAAATGACAGCATTCTGAGCAAATGCAAAACATTAGCATCTGCTATTGACGGTGTATTAACAAAGTACAAAATGCTCTGCGATGATGGAGAAATTGATATAGATTTATTTAAGTACATTACTGACTCACCGCGTATAAAAGATGTCCCTAGTTTGGTTAAGAATAAATATTGTTATTCAAACAGTGATGATATCGTTAAAGAAATGAACTTTATGTTTTCTGATCAAAGCATGCTTGCTTATACAGAAAAGACAGGATCAAAATATGATAATTTTGTCAAACTCATTTTGAGCGAAGAAATTGGGATTACAGATTGCCAACCATATAATCAATCAGCTATAAGATGGTTGCTTGAAAGAGGTGTAATATATCTTGAAGATGAAGTTATTAAATGTCAAAAAGAAAGAGTATTTATATTAAAAGAACTGTATGAGAAAAATGTTATTTCAATACAGTATATAAAATCTTCAATACTTAAAGAAATGATAGCAGAGGGAGAAATCGTAACTGAATAAACTGCTAACCAAACCAGAATATCAATACTTTGATTATTTATTAAATAATTCTGAGTTTAGTGATGGAAAGGCTATTAGAAATAGATATATACATGACTCAATCATTACTGACGAAAGCATTATGACTGCAGATTATTATACATTGTTAAAGGTTATGATAATGATAATAATAAAGATAAATGATGATTGTTGTCTTAACGAGAAAATAAATGAGGAGGGAGATTTTTATGAGCTATGATTACTCAGAAAATGTATTAGTTCAGGATAGCGCAGGACACTTGCTTGCGGATGAACTAGGCTGGAAGGTAGAGTTCGCTTATAATCAGGAAATCCTTGGGGCAAATGGAACTTTGGGAAGAAACTCCTACAAGGATGTTCTTTTGGTGCGTTATTTTCAGCAAGCTCTTCGTACGCTTAATCCATGGATTACAGATTCTCAAGTTATAGAAGCTCGGAATACTTTCGAAAAGCATCTTTCCTCCGCATCATTGATGCAGATTAATGAAGAAAAATATGCTTATCTCCGGGATGGAATTCCTGTTACAGAGAAGAAACCAAATGGTCAGACAGAAGAAAAGCGAGCCATGATTATTGATTTTAGTCATCCAAATGATATGGAAAGGAACCACTTCCTTGCAGTTAAAGAAATGAAAATTCATGGTGACCTTTATCGCCGCAGAACTGACATTGTGGGCTTTGTAAATGGTATTCCCCTTCTTTTTATTGAATTAAAAAAGAACTCTGTGGATGTACAGAATGCGTATATAGATAATTATACAGATTATCTGGACACTATCCCACAGTTATTTTATTATAATGCATTCCTGATGTTATCAAATGGAGTGGAAGCAAAGGTTGGTACATTGGGTAGTAAGTATGAATTCTTTCATGAGTGGAAGAGACTCTCCGAGCAAGAGCAGGGGAGTGTAGCCTTGGAAACTATGCTTCGGGGAATCTGTAAGAAAGAGAATTTCCTTGATCTGCTAGAGAACTTTATTCTTTTTGATCATTCTGGAGGAAAAACAGTCAAAATCCTTGCAAGGAACCACCAATATCTTGGAGTTAACGAAGCAGTCAAGGCTTATGAGGCACGTAAGTTGAATAATGGTAAACTTGGTGTGTTTTGGCATACGCAAGGCTCTGGTAAGAGTTATTCTATGGTTTTCTTGTCACAGAAGATTCGCAGAAAGTTTGCAGGTTCTCCTACTATTGTTGTTCTTACGGATCGTGAAGAGTTGAATTCCCAGATTTCGGATACTTTTGAAAACTGTGGATTATTGGGCAAAACTAAGGCATCTAAGTTTATAGCGACAAGCGGAGAGGATCTAATCAATAAGCTGAAGGGAAATCCAAGCTTTATTTTTACTTTGATACAGAAATTTAATAAAAAGGTGGACGAGCCAATCATTCCGGATCATGACATTATTATCATGTCTGATGAAGCCCATAGGAGTCAGTATGGAGTTTTTGCCGATAATATGGTGAGATTGCTGCCTACTGCTTCTAGAATTGGATTTACTGGCACACCGCTTCTTTCCAATGACAATATTACGGAGAGAACCTTTGGTGGATATATTTCAATTTATGACTTCAAACGTGCTGTAGAAGATAAGGCAACAGTTCCTCTATATTATGAAAATAGGGGAGAAAAGATTTTGGATATCCATAATCCGGATATTACGGACAAGATTCTTGATGCTATTGAGGCTGCGGATCTTGATCCGGAGCAGGAAGAGAAGCTGGAGCATGAATTTGAAAAGGAAATACATTTGCTTACTGCTGAGCCGAGACTTGAGTCTATAGCTAGGGATTTTGTGTCACACTACTCTGATTTGTGGACCAGTGGTAAAGCTATGTTTGTCTGCTTGAATAAAGTTACTTGTGTGCGCATGTATGATCTTGTGCAGAAATATTGGCAGGACGATATCAAGGCTTTAGAAAAGCAGATACAGGCCGCATCGCAGCAGGAGGTTCAGGAACTGGAGAGAAAACTTAAATGGATGAAGGAGACGGAGATGGCGGTTGTTATCTCGCAGGAACAGAATGAGATTAAAACATTCAAAAAGTGGAATCTGGATATCAAGTATCATCGTGAGAAGATGGAAAAACGTGAGTTGGATAAAGAATTCAAGGACAAAGACAATCCGCTGAGAGTTGTATTTGTTTGTGCAATGTGGCTTACCGGTTTTGATGTGAAGTGTTTGTCATGTTTGTATCTGGACAAGCCGCTCAAGGCACATACTCTTATGCAGACGATTGCCCGCGCAAACCGTGTGGCAGAAGGGAAGAGCAATGGACTTATTATTGATTACATAGGCATTGTTAAAGCCTTAAGAAAGGCACTTGCTGATTATACCGCTAATGTAGGTGGAGGAAGTACTGACCCGACAATTGACAAGTGTGAATTGATAGAAAGAGTGCTTGAGACAATTTCAGCGGCTATTGAATTTCTGGATTCCAAAGATTTTGACTTGGATGATCTAGTGTATGCAAAGGATTTTGTAAAACTCTCCTTATTGCAGACAGCCGCTAATGCGGTATCAGAATCTAGGGAAACCAAGAAGCAGTTTATGACATATGGAAACGAACTTAACCGCATGATGAAATATCTGGATCGTGCAGATATTTCCAAGGCAGACTGTGAAAGAAAGGATGCAATTATTGCTATTGTTGATGAATTAAAGAAAAAGAAGAAGCATGTTGATAATACAGATTTAATGGTTCAGATTAACGGAATCTTAGGAGATTATATAATGATTGAAAGAACACCGTATGATCGTGGACTTGCAAAGCGTTTTGATATCAGCAAAATTGATTTTGATCTTTTGCGTAAGGAATTTGCCAAGATTAAAAAGAAGAATCTAGCATTAATGGATTTAGATGAATTGATTCAAGTAAGGCTGGATGCCATGCTGAGAGAAAATCCCCGTAGAGTGGATTATTACATAAGGTATCAGCAGATCATTGATGAATATAATTCTGAGCAGGATAGAGCTAATATAGAAAAGACATTTATGGAACTGATGGATCTTGCAAGTTCCATGAATGAAGAGGAACAGCGTTATGTTCGTGAAGGCTTCAGCAGCGATGAAGAACTCTCCATGTATGATATGCTTTTTGATGAGAATCTATCTAAAGAGGATATTAAAAAAATCAAGAAGGTTGCTGTAGAGTTGTTGGATAAGATTAAGACGAAGATTGCAGAGCTGGATCACTGGACAGACAAGCAGGAGACAAAGGCCGAGGTAGACACGTTGATTGGAAAGATTCTGTGGGAAGAACTGCCGGAGAGTTATTCAGATCAGAGAATATTTGAATATCGAAAGCTGATATTTGAGTATGTGTTTATGAGATATAAGCAGGTGGCGTAAACAAAATATTTAGTAGAAACGGATTGGAGAGAGGCAAAATGTTTTTAAAAGAAGTATATATAAAGAATTTTAGAAGTATAAAAGAATGTAAGGTTTCATTAGATGATTTTACAGTCTTTATAGGGGAAAATAACGCAGGAAAAACTACGATTTTAGATGCAATAAGAATTGGTTTAAATAAGGCAATTAGCAGGCACTCTTTTGATGAATATGATTTTCATATGGATGAGAATATAAATTCACCAAAAGAATCTGATGGAATTAAGATTATTTACCATTTTGAGGAGAAGGATGAGGGCGAATGGGATGGTTATATTTCTGATACATTTATGGATGTCATTCAATATCTAAAAGGAAGTACTGATAAGGCATCTGTACTAATTGAAGTTAATGCAATTTTTAATGATGTAACAGGTGATATAGAAACCAAGACTATTTTTCTGAATCAAAATTACGAAGAGATAACAGGAAAATCTCAGAATATTGTTGGTAAATTTTTGCAGTTAACACCTGTATTTTATCTTCAAGCATTGAGGGATATTAAAGATACATTTAGTTCAAAATCTCCTTTGTGGGGAAGATTTATGAAAAAAGTATCGATTTCCAAAGAAGACTTAGAAGAATTACAGAACCAAATATCTGGCTTGAATAATGACATTATTACAAAAGATGAGAATCTAAAAGAATTGGTTAATGAGTTGGATAAAATTCAGAATGTGATGGATTTTCAAGGCGAAGATATTGTTTCTATTGATGCGGTTCCGCTAAAGACTTGGGATTTATTATCTAAGGCTCAGGTTGTAATAAATAATGGAAGTACAAGCTATAACTTTCCAATTGATAAACATGGACAGGGAACTCAAAGTGTTGCTGCAATTTTATTATTTAAGGCTTATGTAAAAATACTTCTAAACAAAATGAGTAGAGAAGAAGCAGAAGCTATATTGACATTAGAAGAACCAGAAGCACATTTACATCCTCAGGCAGTTAGGTCACTTCATAAGTCGATAAATGAAATTGAATGTCAAAAGATTATTACAACGCATTCCCCATATTTTATTCAGAATATGGATTTGAAGAATCTGAGGTATATACGAAAGGAAAATGGAGAAACAAAAGTTGCTAAGATTTTTGATCAATATGTTTTTTCAGTAAGGGATATTCCTGAAGGGCTAATTCGTTTAAGCTTAAGATTTCCAAATGTTATCGAGGTTGATGATAAATTAAATATAGTTACGATAAAAGATCCAATCAATAGATGTTTGGAAGGGGCTATTAGAGGTTGTTGCCATCCGTCCGATGAGACAATAGATGCTGTAATTGATAATGCTTATAGGATATTCAATATGGCTGAAATATGTAATTTAAACACTTATGTTCAACGTAGCCGAGGAGAAATATTGTTTGCTAGAAAATGGTTGCTATATGAAGGACAATCAGAGGATGTTATATTGCCATACTTTGCAAAAATATTAGGAAAGGATTTTGATGCAAGTGGTGTGAGTGGGATTGTTTATAGGAGTAATGGATCGGCTGGACCGTTTGCAAAGTTAGCAAAAGTTCTTTCGATCCCTTGGGTTATGTTAGCGGATAATGATGAACAGGGAAGAAATACTGTTGGTGAAGTACGAAATTGCGGATATTCTGAGGATGTTATTAGTTCACAGGTTCTATTAAACAGTACAACTGATTTTGAAAATGAATTAGCTACTTCGAAACGCATTTTTACTGATTATGAAAGCATTGTTGCTGAGGAAATTACTCAAGATATTATAGAGTTAAAGAATTCTGGGAATGTCGACGAGTACAAAAAGGAAATTGTGAAACTTGTGCAAAAAGGTAAAGTTGTAAATGCATACAAATTGTTGGATTTTTGGAGTGGTAATGCGTTAAGTGCAGATGACATACCAGAAGTTTACGTAAATGCTATATTGGGGGTATGTGAGTGATGGTAGAGAAGAAATATACAGAGTCTCAAAAAATGGCTATTGAGTGGAATGATGGACCAGTAATAGTCTTGGCAGGACCTGGATCAGGAAAAACTGCTGTGTTGACAGAGAGAATAAAGAGAATTTTATTGAACAGTCAGGATCAGAGTTTTAGAGTTTTGGCATTAACTTTTACAAATAAAGCAGCTGCAGAAATGAGTGAAAGAATACTAGATGGAAATCAAGAAAATGACCATCGTTTATTTATAGGAACTTTTCATTCATTTTGCTCAGAAGTACTTCGAAACCATGGTACTTATGTTGGTATAAATTCGAATTTTGAAATATACAGTTCGGATGATGACATAAATGATATTATTTCTGATCTTCAGTTGAAATATAATGAGGAGAACGGAGATACTATACCCGATAATATTAATGTTGGGAAAGCAATAAAGTATTTTGAAAAACATTTATGTATCAGCGATGGAGATTTAGATGTAGTGATGCCAAAGACAGCATATGCCCGCGAATATAAATGGTTTTATCATAAATATATAGAGTATATGTTGGCTAACAATGTGTTAGATTTTGATATGTTAATACTTATGACATTCCGGCTGTTTAAGGAAAACCCTGGTATCGCTAAAATATATGCTAGAACATATAAATATATCAATATCGATGAATTTCAAGATACAAACTATGGTCAATACATGCTTATAAAATGCATGTGTGGGGCTAAAAATAATAATTTATTTATCGTTGCAGATGATGATCAGGTTATTTATGGATGGAACGGAGCAAGCCATAAAAGAATCACAGAGTTTAGGGAAGATTATAATGCTGAATTGATTCAGCTCAATCAAAATTTCAGATGTCCTAAGGAAGTTATATTGGCAGCAAATAAGTTGATAGCACATAATTCCTCTAGAACTGTGTCAAAAAAACCATTGGAATCAATGAAAGTACTTCCGGAAGAAAAACATGTTTTTGTGAATTCCTTTGATGATTATACAGAGGAAATGGCATTCGTTGCTGGGTTAACAAAAAAGATTCATGAGGAAAATCCTGACGATTCAATATGTGTTATTGCAAGAAATAATAGACTTTTAGAAACGGCATTTGAAGAAGCAGAAAAAGCTGGCGTTGAGTGTAAAAAGTCTAAACGTAAGACAGACTTCGAAACACCTTACGTACTCTCACTTTATTTATTACTCAAATTAGCAAATCATAGGAATGATATTAAGGTATTAAAGCAGATAATTGCTATTTTTGAACAAGCTTTATTAATATCTATTAATTTGGAAGAAGTGCTTACTAATGCCGAATTGTCTAATCAAGATTATATGAGTGCATTATCCGAAGAGATAAAAGGTAAACTTGGTGATGATAATTTTGAAAAGAGCTTTGAATTAGAGTTGTCTGAAGGAAAGAATTTCATTTCATTCATTCAGAAAGCATTTGATTGGTCAGAAAATAGAATTGATCAAATAGAGGATGAGTCTCATAAGGAGCAGGCGAAGCAAGAATTTTTGATTGAAAAAAAGATATGGACTGATTTTGAGAGACATCTTAGCTATAATTACGATCTAGATGAAATAACCGTAGCAACGTATATGCAGGAATTTGCGATGATTTCGAAAGAATCAGAGCCAGCAAAAGATGCAGTTCAGTTTTTAACTATTCATGCCTCAAAGGGAAAAGAATTTGATCATGTTATTTTGATAGGAATGGTGAATGATGAACTGCCATCATTTCAAAGTATGAAAAAAGGGATTAATAGTGTTGCAATGGAGGAGGAACGTAGAAATTGCTTTGTAGCAATTACAAGAACTCAGAAAAAATTGTATTTAACATATTCGGCTAAATATTATGGATGGAGAAAGAATCCTTCCCTGTTTTTAAATGAAATGTTCTCTTAAATAATATCTGTTTTATCCCTTAAGAACTAAAGGCGCACTTCTATACCTATCTATTGGCAGGTATTGGTGCGCCTTTTCTTATGCGAAAAGGAATTGCGGAAATTTTCACGGACAAGCCTTCGGATTGTGATTATTTTTTCTTCTGCCACGGCCGTTGCTCCTTACTGTCTTGTATAAATCTGAGTAGCGTTGCAAGGATATCGGTAAAAGTTTTGAATTCATAAGGATTCATTTTTGTAAAGTTAATTTTGAAAAGTTTAATGTACATAATCATCTGTGATGCTCGATAATTTAGTTGCCGTTGTAAAGGCAAAAACTCATAAAGCTATAAATTCTCCTTCCTATATTCATTTGGTGTAATCCCATAATGCCTGTGAAACAGCTCACAGAAATAGCTTGTACTAGAAAAGCCACAGGCATAAGCCACATCAGTCACGGGCGAAGAAGAGTTTCTAAGCATAGCACATCCTTTTTCAAGGCGATAGTTGTTCAGGTATTGCATGGGCGATACTGACAGATATCTTTGGAAAAGGGATGTGCATTTTGTTTTGCAGCAGCTTCCGGCGCTGGAGATGTCTTTGAACAATAGCTTGCCTGGATAATTCTTCTGGATGAATCCGATTATGGCGGTGAGTGACAGGAGGTCATATGAATTTTCTACATTCTTATTCTGAGTATCCGTAGTGCAGACATCTGCTGTTTACAAAGACGCCTTCCCCGGTCTGCATGTCAATGCTCTGTCCATTTATGTCATATGACATCTGTCCATCCACCATCATAATAAACTCAACATCGTCATGCCAGTGGCTGACACCTCTGTAGTCGGGATAGAGGGATAGCTGTTCCATCATTATGTAGGCTGGAAATTGTAGAAGCTGAACTTCATGGAACGCTCGGATTTCAACGGCAGACCAGAGGTTGTAAAGGAGCTGTTTGGCAAGTCTGATGGAGCTTGTGTCACCCCACCATTTTACTGCGATTACGGTTCACATATAGAAGTGGGCAAGAACTTCTTTGCAAATTATAACTGTACAATCCTTGATGTTGCAAAGGTGACCATAGGTGACAATTGTTTCATGGCGCCAAATGTAGAGATATACACAGCGGGTCATCCGATATATCCTGATGTGCGCAGTGCTCTGTGGGAGTATGGCAAGGAAGTGACCATTGGAGACAATGTGTGGATTGGCGGCAACACTGTGATCTGCCCTGGCGTGCATATTGGAAGTAACGCCATAATTGAAGTGTTGTTACAAAGGATATCCCAGACTGGGCAGTTGCAGCGGAAAATCCATGTAAGGTACTTCGCATGATCACAGAGGATGATAAGAGAAAACTTTTCCGTGATGAGGAGATAGACGATGAAGCCTGGGCTGAGATCTGCCAGAAGCTGGGCTGGTAATGTTACACCACAGGTTCATTGAATTTTTCTGGGTGTCAGTGCATAATGAGAACAACGTGGGCTGACACGATTCAATCCGAGGTTACATTACTTGTGACCTATCCTGTTGCGAAAGATACAGGACGCTGGCAGGCAGCGAAAAACTTTGCTCCAATGCCGAACGTAAGGGTCGGTCTCGTTGTTCGGACAACAGAAAAATCAGTCACTAGAGGGTGGGAGTATTACTGAGGCAATACACCATCCTCTTAAATTTGTGCTGTTCATCATACTTAATATAACTTATGAATTTGTCTGATTGAATTTAAAATAATTAGTGCTAAAATGAAGTTGGTTAGGAAAAACTAACTAGATGAGTATACAGACGAAAGGTGGTTATATTTGTGATGAGCATTTTACTGAGTATAGGTCTTGTTGTTTACATAATATTACTTATAATAAGCTGTAAGAATAAGGGTAATAAGAAGATACAGATTGCAACGCAGTTGGTTCAGGGCGCACTATGGACTCTGCTTGCGGTGGACAACTGGCAGAATGGATACTTGATTACACTGATCGTATATGTGGTGATCATTGTACTTTCATTTGCAGGGGCCGTGCATTTGGTTGTTAAGAAGTAGGAGAGACTCAGATTAATATTGATTTGAGGTTGTGTCAGAGGAGATGATGTGGTTATGTCATATGAAGAATATAAAAACATGAATGTTCGTATAGAACTGCTAGAAATTCTGGCTGAGGCAGAAGATGATGTGAGAAATGTCAGGGTTGCCCCTGCATCCGAGACATTGGGCGATTTGAGAAAAATGCTTCAAGAGGGGTGATCTGTTTTAAAAGTCTGCTCAGACGGTTGGCGGTGCTGTTGGTCACAATCCAATATCAATCGTCATCCCGTGTCACAGAGTAGTCGGTACAAATGGAAGTCTGACCGGTTATGCAGGTGGAATAGACAAGAAGATCAAGCTGCTGGAGATAGAGAAAACAGATATGAAAGATTTATTCAGACCTAAGAAAGGAGCAGATCAGTTTATGCCGCACACCCTGCAGACCTCATGAACCCAGCGATCGGCGTCAAGCAGTAGTTCTTCGTGCTGCAGATCAAATTCACAGATATCCGGATCGGCGAAACACTTCCTGTAACGCTCAAGATATTTCTCACCCATTTTCTTGGCGTAGAATACGTGGATAGTCGTTCCGGGTACGTTTATGTGTTCTCCAACGCTTGTGTACAGGTCGGTGCAGAACTGATTCTTCATGGACTCCTTGGATATGAATGAAAAGTCTATTCCACTTCCTTTGCCCATGATCTCCATGAATTTCTTCATATATTCAGAACTGTCATTTCCTTCGTTCATTTTCTTTTCAAATACTTTTTTCAGAATACCGCTTTCCTTGCCGGTGATAAAAGGATAGAACATAGGCATCATGATGGCTGTCTCAAGCTTTGCCAGCCACTTTGGCGCCTGATCCATGTCGCTTGAACCTATGATTCCATGATCTATATGTATATTCTGACGCCCGATCAGGAGAGAGACAAATGAACCTCCGAGGGAACAGCCGTATGCTGCAAACAGCTTTCCGTCAAGTTTATCTTTGATGTAGTTCTCAACCTTCAGAACTTCGTCAAGCTCTGAAATAAATGTAGAATTCTCCGTATCGTCAAATCCACTGTAGCTGACAACCAGAGTATGAAAGTGCTCCTGAAGCCCATCAAGAACGTGTCCAAAGTTGGTTTTCCAATAGCAGCAGGTGCCAGGAAAGAGCATGATGCTCGGTTTATTTTTATCCCCGAATTCGTAAATTTTCATAAAAATATTCTCCCAATTGTTTGTTAATGTGCTAAAGTCAAACACGTTAGACATACCTAACTAATACAGATACTAGCACTGGCGAAAGCGACTGTCAATGTAAGTTCCTAATTGTCCCATATCTCCGGAATCAATGCCCTTGTCTTGACTTCAATTAAAACATAACGGTGTTTTGATATATTGTAGAACAGCATATCAATAAATTTTTTAGTACCTCCGACAAAAAAAGGTATTCTTTGCTGACAAAAGCAAATTCACGATCTAATTCAAGAAGAATTTTTTTGGAATTATCCATGATTGCATCTTTCAATTCTTTTTCATCATACCCTTTTCTGAGATTAAGAAAATGCAAAGAGGAAAGTCAGAGAATGAGAATTATTACTATTTTCTTGACAATAAAATAAAAACAGAATATAATCCTTATTAAGAACTAATCCCAATAATGAGTGGCGACAAGCAGGAGAAATGCCATTCAAAAAAATCTTGATATATTGGTAGAGGAAGGTGCGTAAAGTGCAGCGAGATTTTTGATGCGGATATGGATGAAATTACCGAATTTGCTGGAAAAAATTCGTAACATTCATGGAATTGAATTTTTGGATTATGATATTTCATTTAAAGACATTTGCCCGAAATGCAGGGAGAAAAATAGTAAAGAAAACGGAGGTAAAAGAGATGGCAGTAAACAAATATGCAGGAACACAGACAGAGAAGAATTTACAGGAGGCATTTGCAGGAGAGTCTCAGGCGAGAAATAAGTATACCTATTTTGCTTCTGTAGCGAAAAAGGAAGGCTATGAGCAGATGTCTGCATTATTTTTAAAGACCGCAGATAATGAGAAAGAACATGCAAAGATGTGGTTCAAGGAATTAGCAGGAATTGGTGATACAAAGAAAAATCTGGCGGCAGCTGCAGAAGGCGAGAATTATGAGTGGACAGATATGTATGAAGGCTTTGCGAAAACAGCCGAAGAAGAAGGTTTCCCTGAGCTTGCAGCAAAATTCAGAGCAGTAGGAGAAATTGAGAAGCATCATGAGGAGAGATATCGTGCACTTCTTAAGAATATTGAAACTGCACAGGTATTTGAAAAGAGTGAAGTTAAGGTATGGGAATGCCGTAACTGCGGACATATCGTGGTAGGAACAAAGGCTCCTGAGGTATGTCCGGTATGTAATCATCCACAGAGCTATTTTGAAGTACATGAAGAGAATTATTAAGGAGATGAGATTATTACGAAAAAGCAAGTGATTAATTCAAAAAAAGCAGTAATGATAGGCTGTGGCTTTGTTGGTTCTGCATCGGTATTTGCTCTGATGCAGAGTGGCTTGTTTACAGAGATTGTCCTTATCGATGCAGATAAGAACAAGGCAGAAGGAGAAGCGATGGATATCAGTCATGGTATTCCATTTGCGAGTCCGATGAAAATATATGCCGGAGATTATGATGATGTGGCTGATGCTGCAATTGTTGTCATATCTGCCGGAGCGGGACAGAAACCGGGAGAGACAAGGCTTGATCTCGTAAATAAAAATGTAGCAATATTTAAGTCAATCATTCCTGAAATAGCAAAGAGAAATTTTGCAGGTATCATGCTTGTAGTTGCGAATCCGGTAGATATCCTGACTCAGGTAGCCATAAAGTTATCAGGACTTCCAGAAAACAGGGTTATTGGATCGGGTACTGTGTTAGATAGTGCCAGATTAAGATATAAGCTTGGTGAGCATTTATCTGTGGACAGCAGGAGTGTTCATGCATTTATAGTAGGTGAGCATGGAGACAGCGAAGTTGTAGCATGGTCATCAGCCAATGTATCTGGTGTTCCATTAAGTGAAATGTGTGAAATGCGTGGACATTACAAGCACAAGGAAAACACGGCAGAAATAGCTACAGCAGTCAAGAACAGTGCTTATGAGATTATAAACAAAAAGCACGCTACATATTATGGAATTGCAATGTCTGTAAAAAGAATCTGCGAAGTGATTATGAGAGATGAAAAATCAATACTTCCTGTATCACACATGATTCATGGAGTATATGATATTGACGGAGTATCGTTAAGTATGCCAGCTATTGTAGGTGCAGATGGTATTGAGTCTGATATACCTATTAATTTAAGTGGCGAGGAAGCGTTAAAGCTTAAGGAATCTGCAGATTCATTGAAAAAGATTATGGAGACAATTGAATTATAAATTTTACACATGGAAGGAGAAAAAGGCATGGAAGTAAAGTATTATATATGTAAGCATTGTGGAAACATTGTTGAAAAGGTAAAGGATAAGGGTGTACCTGTAATTTGTTGCGGAGAACCTATGCAGGAATTAAAAGCCGGAGTGACAGATGCTGCTGTCGAGAAGCATGTACCTGTATATACTATAGAAGGCAGTCATGTTCATGTCGTGGTCGGAGAGACAAAACATCCAATGCTTGAAGAGCATTTCATTGAGTGGATTACATTAAATACAAACCAGGGAATATACAGAAAACAGTTAAATCCAGGGCAGGAGCCGGTAGCAGATTTTTGCCTTTGCGATGGTGAACAGGTAGAAGAAGTATATGCATATTGTAACCTGCATGGATTATGGAAATGCTAAAAGCATTTATACATATTAAGGTTACAGAACAACACAAATACAACAGTAATATATGCTGTGTATTAATATATTTGTAAGGAGGAATAAACTAATGAAATATGTATGTGACGTTTGCGGATGGGAATATGATGAAGAGGAAGGTTATCCTGAAGGTGGTATTGCACCAGGAACAAAGTGGGAGGATGTTCCGGAAGATTTTGAATGCCCATTATGTAATGTTGGAAAAGATCAGTTTTCAGAAGTTGAATAAAATTCTGATTATTTAAATACGGATAGATAAACAAAAACCCTGGTGCGTGTGAGCAACAGGGTTTTTTATTGCGATAGTTTGTGATGATATCACAGAAAATGATTTACCTTTTGCTTATAATGTAACTACAAACAAAGTAAGGAGGTAGTCTAAATGAGATTAAAAGATAAAGTTGCAATCATTACGGGTGGAAGCCGTGGTATAGGATTTGCTACAGCTGATAAATTCTTGAAGGAAGGTGCTTCAGTTGTGTTGGCAGCAAGTTCACAGGAATCGGCAGATGTTGCTGTAGATAAATTAAAAGAAAAATATCCCAATGCAATAGTTGCTGGAATTAGTCCAAATCTGGCAAGCATGGAGTCTGTCAGAAAGGCTTTTAAAGAGGCAACTGAAAAATATGGATGTGTCGACATACTGGTAAATAATGCAGGGATTTCAGAAAACACCTCATTTATGGATTATACAGAGGAGACTTTTGATAAAGTCATGGATCTAAATGTAAAAGGAGTATTTAATACTACTCGTGTAGCAGCAGAATGTATGGTGGCAAGAGGCAAGGGGGTCATTCTCTCAACTTCTTCCATGGTGAGTATTTCGGGACAGCCAAGTGGGTTTGCTTATCCGGCATCGAAGTTTGCAGTAAACGGATTGACTGTATCATTAGCAAGAGAACTAGGACCTAAAGGTATTCGTGTTAATGCTGTTGCACCTGGGATTACAGAAACTGATATGATGAAGGCCGTGCCAAAGGAAGTTATCGAACCTATGATTGAAAGAATTCCATTGCGTCGTCTTGGACAGCCAGAAGATATTGCCAATGCGTTTGTGTTTCTTGCTTCAGATGAGGCGAGTTACATTACAGGTGTTATATTAAGTGTAGATGGTATGGCAAGAAGTTAATTTAATGTGGTATGGTGATGTAATCACGGAAAACAAATGAATTTAAGACTATAACAAAGCTACAAAAAGAAAAAGATAAGGAGGACTGTAAAATGTCTGCTATTAATATCAATAAAAATAATTTTGAGAACGAAGTACTGAATTCCGATAAAACCGTTCTTTTAGATTTTTGGGCATCTTGGTGTGCGCCTTGCCGCATGGTAGTACCTATTGTAGAGGAGATTGCAAGTGAGCGTAGAGATATTAAAGTTGGAAAGATTAATGTAGATGAAGAGCCTGAACTGGCAAATAAGTTCAGTATTATGAGCATTCCGACTTTAGTGGTTATGAAGAATGGGAAGATTGTACAGCAGGTTTCAGGGGCGAGACCTAAGAATGCGATTTTAGAAATGCTTTAGGGAGGTGTGCTAATGGGATTTTTTGATTTCTTTAAACAGTCGAATATTAATCAAGGCATAGAAGAATATAAAATGACTGCTGGTGCAGTTCTGCTGGATGTCCGTACTCCGCAGGAATATCAGGAAGGACATATACCAGAAAGTAAAAATGTGCCGTTGCAGCAACTAGACAATATTGTTTCTGTAGCGAAGAATAAGGATATCCCACTGTTTGTATACTGTTATTCCGGTTCCCGGAGCCGTCAGGCAACTGGGATGTTGCAACGAATGGGATATTCTAAAGTAAATAATATCGGTGGCATTGCAGCTTACTCAGGAAAGGTGGAAAAATAAGATGAAGGTAATAATCGTAGGAGGTGTAGCCGGAGGAGCTACAGCCGCAGCAAGAATACGCAGACTGAATGAACATGCTGAAATTACTGTGTTTGAAAGATCCGGATACATATCCTATGCAAATTGTGGACTTCCATATTATATTGGAGACGTGATCACAGACCCGGAAGAACTTACACTACAGACACCAGAGAGTTTTTTTAAACGCTTCCGTATTAACATGAAAATTCATCATGAAGTTATCTCCATACATCCGGAACGTAAAACGGTTTCAGTGAAAAATTTAGAGAATGGTGAGATATTTGAAGAAAAATATGATAAGCTGATCCTCTCTCCAGGTGCAAAGCCAACACAGCCGAGACTTCCCGGAGTAGGTATTGATAAACTTTTTACACTTCGTACTGTAGAAGACACTTTTCGGATAAAGGAATATATAAATAAGAATCATCCAAAATCGGCTGTATTGGCAGGTGGCGGTTTTATTGGTCTGGAACTGGCAGAAAATTTGAGGGAGCTTGGCATGGATGTTACGATTGTCCAGCGGCCTAAGCAGCTGATGAACCCTTTTGACCCGGATATGGCATCCATGATCCATAATGAAATGAGAAAGCATGGGATAAAACTGGTACTGGGCTATACAGTAGAAGGATTTAAAGAAAAAGACAACGGAGTGGAGGTTCTGTTGAAAGATAATCCATCCCTTCAGGCTGATATGGTAGTTCTGGCAATCGGAGTCACACCAGACACAGTATTAGCAAAAGAAGCCGGTCTGGAACTTGGCATCAAGGAAAGTATTGTAGTGAATGACAGAATGGAAACCTCTGTACCGGATATTTATGCTGCAGGTGATGCAGTTCAGGTAAAACATTATGTTACGGGTAATGATGCGCTGATTTCCTTGGCAGGACCAGCCAATAAACAGGGCAGAATCATCGCTGATAATATTTGTGGCGGTGATAGTCGTTACTTGGGTAGTCAGGGAAGCTCCGTTATAAAAGTGTTTGATATGACAGCAGCCACTACAGGTATCAATGAAACCAATGCCAAAAAGTCAGGATTAGAGGTAGATACAGTAATTCTTTCTCCTATGAGTCATGCCGGTTACTATCCTGGTGGAAAAGTGATGACCATGAAGGTGGTTTTTGAAAAAGAGACTTATCGTTTGCTTGGTGCTCAGATTATTGGATATGAAGGAGTTGATAAACGTATTGATGTGCTGGCAACAGCAATCCATGCAGGGCTGAAGGCAACCCAGCTGAAGGATTTGGATCTCGCATATGCACCGCCTTATTCCTCTGCCAAGGATCCTGTAAATATGGCAGGATTCATGATAGACAATATAGCAAAAGGTACCTTAAAACAATGGCATCTGGAAGATATGGATAAGATTTCTAGAGATAAAAGTGTTGTGTTGCTGGATGTGAGAACTGTAGGTGAATTTAACAGGGGGCATATGGATGGATTCAAAAACATTCCTGTAGATGAACTGAGGGAACGCATCAATGAAATTGAGAAAGGAAAGCCTGTTTATCTGATATGCCAGAGTGGTCTGCGCAGTTACATTGCCAGCCGTATTCTGGAAGGAAACGGTTATGAAACGTACAACTTCTCCGGCGGATTCCGCTTCTATGATGCAGTGGTCAATGACCGTGCGCTGATTGAAAGGGCATATGCATGTGGTATGGATTATTAAAAAATAATCACGATATTTTTATAATTTTCTTATAACATAAAAAGATCCCCCATTTATTAGAATGACTTTCATAATTCTGATAAATGGAGGATTCTTCTTTATATGTTACAGAAAAACAGTTTTATGACCTTTGGAGTGTTTCCAGTCTTTTTGAATCAAGGATTGTGATTTTGCCGCGGGAGAGTTTGACGAGACCCTCGCCTTGAAAGTATCGAAGCATTCGAGTGATAACTTCCCTGTGGGAACCAAGATGATTAGCAATCGTCTCATGAGTGATTTTCAGCTCGTTTGTTCCTTCGATAGAGGTCTCTTCTAAAAGAAATGAAGCAACACGCTTATCCAAACTCTTCCACATGATTTGTTCAATCAGCCACATGACATCAGAAAAACGGGTAGCCATTAACTCATTGGTATAGTTTGCGACAGGAGCAGAATCCTTCATGATGCCTTTATAGATTTCAGCAGGGATGATCCAAAGATCAGTATCTTTTTCTGCTTCAATGGTTACTTCAAATTGAATGGAGCGTATGATACATGAGGCGGATAAAAGACATATATCCATATCGAACAGACGGTAAAGTGTAATCTCCCGTCCTTCATCTGAAAGTATGTAAGTTCGAAGCTGCCCGGATTTAACCAGTAATAATCCAGTACAATCCAGGTTTCCGTTGTGAATGATCGTTCCTTTTTTTACATCCCGTGTAATCAAATTGTCTGAAATTACTTTTTTCTGTGCTGTATTTAAGTCATTCCATAGTGGAAAATAATTTTCGAAGCTCATAATAGTTATCTCCTTTATGAACATAGTATACTTGCTTTTTTAAGATGCGTCAATCGAATAATTGACATATGCCCTTTATAGGACTATTATATAAGAAAAGCGAGAAAGGAGCAATTTCATGCCGAGACCAGTAAAATGCAGAAAAGTCTGCCATTTCCCAAATGTTTTAGAATTTCTTCCGGCAGATGATACTGAGAAAAAAATGCCCATTGTTCTGACGGTAGATGAGTACGAGACAATCCGTCTTTTGGACAAGAAAGGTTATAGTCAGGAGCAGTGTGCAGAATCTATGCAGATCGCAAGAACGACGGTCCAACGGATTTACGAGATTGCCAGAAAGAAAATAGCAGATGCTCTCATTGATGGACATCCGCTTAAAATTGAGGGTGGTGATTTCATAATCTGTGACGGTCAGAGCAGCGACTGCAGCTTTGGAGGATGTTACAAACATGAGATTTATCAAAAATATGCAGTAGAAAAAGGAGAAGGTATCATGAGAATAGCAGTAACATATGAAAATGGACAGATTTTCCAACACTTTGGACACACAGAGACATTTAAGATTTACGATGTAGAGGAAGGAAAAGTGCTACATTCAGAAGTAGTAGATACGAATGGAAGCGGACATGGTGCATTGGCAGGAGTTCTTAATGCATTAAATGCCGATGTTTTGATCTGCGGCGGAATCGGAGGAGGTGCTCAGACTGCGTTAGCGGCAGCGGGCATTAAGCTTTTTGGCGGAGTTTCAGGAGATGCGGATAAAGCAGTAGAAGCTTTTATCAATGATACGCTTGATTATAATCCGGATGTGAAGTGTTCTCACCATGAGCACAACCATGGGGAAGGACATACGTGTGGTGAGCATGGATGCGGAAGCCATAGCTGTCATTAAGAAGAATAAAAAAATACAACACGAAAGGATGCGTCAAGGTAATGCCAGAATTTATCGTGATACATCCTTTTGTATTTGGAATGATTATTTTTCTTTCCCTACTTGTCGAAAGTAATGGATGGAATGTATAATATTGTTAATGATCCAGAGATATTTATTTTGGAAACAGCTTAATCAATTTGGAGGTATAAAATGAAAGCACATAAGTATTGGTCAATCGGAGCGTTAATTACTATGATTGGAACTTTTTATACTGGATATAAAGGATCCAAATCAGGTCATAGGTATTTTGCGTGTAGCACTCTTATATGTATGATCATGTCTATGTATACGGGACATAAAATGATTTCAGGTAATAAAAGAACAAGAAAACAGGTGGAAAATACAAAAGCGGAGGAATAGTAAATGTTAGAGTTAGGAATAAAAGCACCGGATTTTGAATTGCCGGATCAGAACGGAGAAATGCATAAATTAAGCGATTATGCAGGAAAAAAAGTAATCTTATATTTTTATCCAAAGGATAATACACCAGGATGTACGAAGCAGGCATGTGGCTTTTCTGAGCGTTATCCACAGTTTACTGAGAAGGGAGCTGTTATTCTCGGAGTAAGCAAGGACTCTGTAGCGTCTCACAAGAGATTTGAAGAAAAATACGGACTGGCATTTACGCTATTAGCAGATCCGGAGCGTAAAGTTATTGAAGCATATGATGTCTGGAAAGAAAAGAAAAATTATGGAAAAGTATCTATGGGTGTAGTAAGAACTACATATCTTATTGATGAGCAGGGAATCATTATAAAGGCAAATGATAAAGTCAAGGCGGCAGATGATCCTGAAAATATGCTTAAGGAATTGGCATAATGAAGATTATTTTATCACCTGCAAAAAAGATGATTGTAGATACCGATAACTTAGCACCGGTTGAACTGCCTGTCTATATTGATAAGACAGCAGAAGTATTAAACTGGATGAAAAGCAAATCAAAAGAAGAACTGAAAGCTATCTGGAAATGTAATGACAAGATTGCAGAGCAGAACTTTAACAGATTGGAAAATATGGATCTTTATAACAGGCTTACTCCGGCTGTTTTAGCATATGAAGGGATTGCATTTCAATATATGGCACCATCTGTGTTTGAAATCCAGCAGTTTGAGTATTTGCAAAATCATTTAAGAATCTTGTCTGCGTTTTATGGCATTTTAAAACCAATGGATGGTGTGACTCCTTATCGTCTTGAAATGCAGGCAAAGGTTGGAATTGGAGATGCAAAAAATCTGTATGAGTACTGGGGAGAATTGTTATACCGCTCAATAATCGATGACAGGAGGATTATCATTAATCTTGCATCAAAAGAATACTCAAAATGTATAGAAAAGTATCTGACATCACAGGACAGATATATTACGATTGTATTTTGTGAGTTATCCGGAGATAAATTGGTAACAAAAGGTACCTATGCCAAGATGGCTCGTGGTGAAATGGTCAGATTCATAGCGGAAAATAATATTGAAAATCCGGTGGAGATTCAGAAATTTGACAGACTCGGATATTCGTTTAGGTCTGATTTATCTTCAGATTCAGAATATGTATTTGAACGCAAAATAAAATAGTTATTCAGGTAAAAAATGCTCAGTTTGGCAGCTTTTAGAATAATGAGAATTATTACTATTTTTGTTGACGACAGGATAATAGTGGTATATAATACTTATTAAGAACTAATCCTAATAAGGAGGACGAATGACAAGTAGGAGAAATACCATTCAAAAAGATCTCGTAAGAAATACCGTATACGAAATGAGAAGACACGTTACGGCAAATGAAGTGTATGAATTTATAAAAGAAGCATATCCTACAATCGGAAAAGGAACTGTATATAGAAATCTTGATATATTGGTAGAGGAAGGTGCATTAAGAAAGGTTGAAGTTCCGAATGGACCGAACCGATTTGATTTTACATTGAAAAATCATTACCATGTAAGATGTATAAAGTGCGGTGAAATTTTTGATGTGGATATGGATCAAATACCGGATTTGCTGGAAAGAATTCATAACACTCATGGAATTGAATTTGTGGATTATGATATTTCATTTAAAGGCATTTGCCCGAAATGCAGGGAGAAGGTAAAGGAGGAACAGCATGGATAGGAAAGCAATGTATAAGTTGAGTTATGGACTGTTTATATTGACCGCTAAAGAAGCAGAAAAAGATAACGGATGCATCATTAATACAGCCATTCAGGCAGCTTCGGAACCAAACCAGTTAAGTATCTGTGTAAATAAGGCAAATTATACGCATGATATGATTCAAAGAACCGGAAAATTTACTGTATCAGTCTTAAGTCAGAAGGCACAATTTGAATTGTTCAAACATTTTGGCTTCCAATCAGGAAGAGATACCAATAAGTTTGAAGCATTTGAGCAGTGTGCCAGGGGCACAAATGGTATTTATTATATTACAGAAGGTACAAATGCATACATTTCTGTGACAGTTACTAAAACAGAGGACTTGGGTTCACATACGATGTTTATCGGTGAGATAACCGATATGGAAGTTTTAAGCAATGTTCCTTCAGTAACATATGATTATTATCAGAATAATATTAAGCCTAAGCCACAGGAGGTTGGAAAAACAGAGGACGGTCAGACAATATGGCGTTGCAGAATTTGCGGATATGAATATGTAGGCGAGGAATTACCGGATGACTTTATATGTCCTTTGTGCAAGCACCCGGCATCAGATTTTGAAAAAGTAGTAAAGAAAACGGAGGTAAAAGAGATGGCAGCAAACAAATATGCAGGAACACAGACAGAGAAGAATTTACAGGAGGCATTTGCAGGGGAATCACAGGCAAGAAATAAGTATACCTATTTTGCTTCTGTAGCGAAAAAGGAAGGTTAGTATAAGAAGGTATGATGGTATGAAGATATTAGTAATTCCTGATGTTCATCTTAAACCGCAGATGTTTAAACAGGCTACAGCTCTTATGCATCAGGGAATTGCTGATCGAGCGGTATGTCTGATGGACATCCCTGATGATTGGGACAAGCAATATAATGTCGGACTTTATGAAGAAACTTATGATGAGGCTATTCGGTTTGCAAAAGCATTTCCGGAAACAGCCTGGTGCTACGGGAATCACGATTTGAGTTATCTGTGGCATTGTCTGGAGAGCGGTTATAGCTCCATGGCTTCAATGACAGTGCAAAGAAAGTTGTTGGATTTGCGAGAGGCTGTTCCAGAAGATAATCCCATTAAATATGTTCAGAGAATAGACAATGTTCTCTTTTCTCATGGAGGCGTACTGAATTTCTTTGTAGAGGAATATGTTCCGCGGGCAAAATATAATGATGTGGATGCTGTGCTAGAGACGATTAATCAGCTCGGAAGAATCGAGATGTGGAATGATGCATCGCCGATCTGGCTGAGACCACAGCATTCAAAAATGAGATTATATAAGCCACGTAAGTTGTTGCAGGTTGTAGGTCATACACCTATGGATGCAATTACGAAAGAGGGAAATCTGATTAGCACGGATGTGTTTTCAACTTACAGAGATGGAAAGCCGATTGGAACAGAGGAGTTCCTCTTGCTCGATACAGTGACATGGGAATACTGCGGAATTAAGATGTAGAATCCGATACGTAATTGGATGCATATTATAACAGACATTATTACGATGATGTCCGGGGAACGAGTGAAAGTAAAAACGAAATCGTATCAGAATGATATGGTGACATTTAAAAATAAAGATGACGTTTTAACTGCACTGATTCACTTAGGCTATCTGGCATACGATCGAAGAGAACAGATGGCGTACATTCCAAATGAAGAAATCCGCAGCGAGTTCACGGATGCGGTAAAAGAACATCAGTGTATCATTGAGAAGTATGAAAAATAAAAAGGAGTATGAAAAGATGTATTACGTACCAGACGGAACCAAAACATGTGGTTATTATGAATGCAAGAAATGCGGCAACCGCTTTTTATCCCTTCAGACGATGGAAAAAATCCCATGCCCGGACTGCGAGGCGGAGGTGGATTATGAAATCGGACCTGGCGAATCTTTGGAGGATGTGCTGGACACCGCAGTGCTGCTGCAAAAAATTGAGGGCGAAGAGGAAGTGGAAAAGATGGATGCACTCTTAAGTCTTGCGATTACCGGCGGAGATTTTGACTGGATCTGACATAACAGAGCTTTTTTCAAACACGCTCCAGACAGGTAGCGGATATTTGATGAATGCCAAGTCTGGCGTTCGCTCTGAATTTTCACAGAATTTTGCCGGAGTTTTTCCGC
>OHEB01000166.1_pt1 | contig 34273 bp, 24 predicted proteins | sample 1567081 | NCBI WGS metagenome assembly OHEB01 (sample SAMEA3879569, study PRJEB24766) | human gut metagenome | biome: human-associated habitat; feature: feces | place: USA | collected 1985/1987 | reverse complement strand
AAGCGAAGTAGCCGAATGAATCCATACATTCGACCCGTCCGGCAGAGCTACTTCCGATTTACCTCCCCAATTGGAATAGGTTTGTTGCGCCATTTCCGGCTGACCGATCTTTATACCTATATATAAAGAAACAGAAAGGAAGACAGCCACAACTACGCAGGCAGCCGCAACATAGCGTTGAAAACGGGGGAAAGCCCACAAACGAACAGGTTGTTCCTTATCTTTGAGATTCACTTCAACTTTATCTTCAGACCTTTCCATATCTTCAGCTTGTCTCCGTTCAGCCTCCTCACACTCCTCCATACGCTGCATCAACTCTTTCCAGTAGAAATCTACGTCCGGCGTATAATTGATAACTTTAGCACGCACCTTTTCCCAAACTCCCCGAAGTTCTTCATACACCTTCCGGTTCTCATCGATAGACACCCACTCCTCCAAGTGCTTTTTATCAGCACTCACGATTTATTTGCGTGTTTGGGATTAACCCAGACATGCAAGTTATTGACAAACTTTTCAAAGAACTCATTTTATTTACTGCCAGAGCCGCTTAGGCGTGGAGAATTTTTAACGAACTATTGACAAAACAATAGCGGCTGAAACTATTAGGTTCATAGTGACAGTCGCTATTGTTGTATATAAAGGTTTAAAACTTGTAGTTTATCAAATGCTTACTTTATAAGATGAGTTTTGCCACATCCCCATTTTCCTTTCAGCATCACGGCATACTGAGGATTAGTATTATCAGCATAGCTGTTTAAAAAATCAAGAATCAAAGTATTCATACCCTTGTTATTAACATAATTCTATTTTAACTCCATTGAAAAACAAAAATGTAGCAATAGGAATATTAAATATTGAAATAGTAAACGACGCTGCAAATCCATTATCACCACATCCACAATGAACAAAGTTAGTGATATTTCTTAATACAATAATATCCAAACAACTAAATTTCATGTTTCTTCTTTGAAAAATTCAATAAAGGCTTGCAGGAATCGTCAGTCTTACCATTGATTGCTTAAATATGCGTCTCCTATCATAATAATATCCGCAGAAAATGTGATGGTGGAATACATTTGGCGTTTCCTGTCAACATTGTAAACCTCTTTGTAATATACGATATACGCATATTTGAACTCCACGACACGAAAGATTGAATTATCCTTAGTGTTGTAATAAATCACCTTGCCGCTTATCGCTTTGAAAGGACTGTTTACCATTGCTTCAAGAATAGTAGTTTCTCTGGTAGATTCAACGGTTATGGTAATACGTCCGCCAATAACATTTGTCACTGGCCTTCCTTTATTATCTGTCTTGCGGTTAAATTCAATATGTGATGAAATCACTTCTATATCCTTCCCTTGCAAGCACACGGTTGCCTTTAATTCTGCCATGCTGATCTTATTATATTTATTATAAAACCAAGACATTTCGCCTTGGTTAAAGCAGTCAGACCGCTTTCAAGACAAGAAGGAGGATATCATATTTCGCAAATATAGAATTTTCCTTTGAACATAACAAACAATCAATTAAATTTATTAACCAGCAAAATCGAAGAAACTCTATTTACAGGCTATCCTCCCTTCTAAGTATTATTTATACAAAGTAGAGAAATGCTTGCAAGTTCAAGATGTACCACAAGATTAAGACTTGATGTAATTTTTTCAAGTTGAGAGCCGAGCTATCCGCGTAATAGCTCGGCTTGTTTTTTTAAAATGAGGGAAAGGTTATTTAGGTAGATGATATTTGTCCTTTATATGCTCGGCCACGTGTTCGACTTCTGGAAACAACGTTGATTTGTCTATGCCGAGAGCTTCAAGCTGCTTCCTGATTTTCTGTTTCTGCGCTTTATTGATGATGTACACTTTGTATCTGAAGTTAAGCTGTGCAGGCTTGCTTTTATTGCCATTGATACCATAAAGGAAAAATGCCCCGGACTGCCGGATTATGCGAGGATTGTCAAACATAGGTTTCACGCAAAAGACTCTTTCAATATCCTTTGAGTCAATCACATTTTGGAAATGAGGTTTCTCGTACTTAATTTCATGCAGAAGATAGGCTATGTCTGGTTCATCATTAAAATCTTCACATTCCAAATCCCGAAGGGATTCGATACTGAAATCTATTGGGCGTTTTGCAATATTGGATACAACACTCACCGCATCGCTGTCAAAATATTTAATATCTGACGTTTTAACTTCAAATCGGAATAGTTTACCGTCAACATCTTCATTTTCACATGCAAAATACAGAGCTACCAAAGGATTTGTAGTGATATCCAAGAGTCGCGTCGGCAAAGAATAATGCTGCATCTTGACCAATTTTTCAAAGGTGGATGTATATCCTTTGAAATCAGCCGGACATTGGGCAATAATATCTTTGAATATTTTATCCTCATTCTTTATTAAAAGCTCTTCTCGATAAATGGAGGGTATCAATCCGAAATTCTTATCTGACTGTCCTCGATAAAAGATATGGTAATCTATATTGTCCTCTAACTCGTTCTCAAGTTTTTCTAATAGTATTTTGATACTATCAATGTTGGATGAATCCCTCTCCGGAGTATAATTATATGCCTCGTATGAAATCTCCCATGGATGCATTCCAAAGGTCCTGACTATTTTTTCTGACAATTCACTATATGATGCAAAGCTATCATAAGTATAGCCCAGTTTCTTGCTTCTTAAATACGATGAAGTGTTGGAATCCAAAGGAACATATTTTTCTGGATTAGCGTAGAACAGAACAATGCTGAGCTTTCCCTTTCCGACACTTTTAATGTTCAATGCCGTTTGAAAAAGTCGTTCATCTACTTTCCCTTCTTTTACCTGTCCGAACAATTTCCATAATACATTTATATCATTGTTGCCCCTGATTGTCTTCCATGGGAATAGATGCACTTTCATGGGATGGGTTGTCGGGATGCCTGATACATCTGTTGGTTCTGGACAACTAAAATTTAGCTTATGCCTTAAATCCTGCAAAATTTCGACCCTCCTTTCATCGGAGTGAAACTTGTTGAGATACGACAAGAATGTGAACGGATCTATTTCTTGTAATGTAATCTCTTTTCCTTTTTCTGTGCCATCTCGAAAACCTGTAATACCGATTTCTTTTAACTTAGATATAAGCTCTAACTGGCTATTCTGTTTTCCGAGTAGCCAGTTGGATAGTTCTTTATAGAATGGTAGCCATGTAAACTTATTGTCCATATCTAATGACTTATTTTGCTATATGATTATATCACAAATTGTAGTTGATGATTTTTTAATCTCATATAACAACTATGCAAATTGATATTGAGAGGTTTTACATCAAGTACAATCTTTTAATCATATTCTAATAATTATTTATCAAGCATTTAAGAATAATCCATATACACAAATTAATGCAAAGTAGTATGAAATATTTGAATATCTTGAAGTACGACTGGAAAAAGTAGAAATTGCGTGATTGATTTATTATTGTTATTACTTATTGACTAAATAATATATAATTAGCAGATTGCACTATCCCAATTGTACTTATTTTTAAATCTTATATATTATCAAAACTGATATTATTATCTGTAATATAGTTCTTTATTGGTTCTACGATGTCTGCAATATAGTTTGTGCATCCAAAGTAATCTCTAAAAATCCAACCTCCTTCGTTTGCTTTTGCTAATGGAACTAAGGTTTCCTCAATAAATTCTTCTTGCCTACACAAAAGCGAACAAGCTACTCCTAAACTAAACTGTTTTCCAGTTCGTATATGTTGAATATGGCCTGGATTTGAATAAAAATCTATTATTTTCGTATATCGCTTAACAAAAGGTATAATATATGGAAAAAAATCTTTTTTTAAATCACTTAAAAAATTCTCAACGTCAAAAGTCTTATCACTTTTGTTGTTGAAAAAATAAGACAAACTCATTTGATGCTGCTTAAACCAATCAATATTATTATCAAAGCAAACTATGATGTTACCATCAGTATCTATTTTATTGAATGGTGTTGATATAAGATTGCATAAGAATGAATTCCTTATTTTTGCTGAGACACCCATACAAAAGGTGTTTTTGCCAGCATGTCCACCTTGAGTCGTCTGAAAATAGAACTCAATGCTACAATTATTTTCAACCATGAAAGTGAAATAATCTCTATTTTTTTTTGCTTCAACAATATTTACAGGAAGTATTTGTTGGATTCTTGCAAATATATATTTCAAAACTTCTGCTTTAGTTTCCATATGATAATTATTTTAAAGATTATACCAGACTGTATGGAATGTAATGGTATGAGTGGTTCCTGTTGAGAATGATATTTGATTATTACCTGTTGCTTGTATATAATTAGATTCCAGTTGATCAGTTTTCTTTTTATTTTGGGTTGCAATATTAGCCTTAGCTGTTTTACCTTTGGTCAAATCTAAAGTACCATTAGTGGTATTGGCTAACCTTGATTTGTCATATACATTTGCATTTATTTGATTTTGTGTGTATTTACTATTACCATTCTTAGCTTCAAACACATGAATATTTCCCTGATTATCAACAGCAACCAAATCAGCCCGAATATTACCAGTTCCAATTTTTCCGTGTATATCTAAGGTGACTTCTTCCCCAATGAGAGTTAGATTGTTCCTCTGTAAATCAGCTTTTGCTTGTGTTTTACCTTTATCCCCACTGTAACTTTGACTTGATAATCCTATAATATCTACCCAACTGTTAGTATCACTAACATACCCATACAGATTTAGTATTCCGCCAGCCAGTCCAATCGGATCTTGCGAGACATACATTCCCATCTTCGGTGAGTAATACCTGAACCTGTTGTACGCCAGCCCTGTCTCCCGGTCATAGTACTGTCCCTGGAACAGGAATGGTACCATCCCCTTGTTGCCCGTCTCTTCGATGACGTTCCCGTCCATGTCGAGCACCCGGCTCCACACCTCGTTGCCCTCGGCATCGTATGCCTCCGTTGGTGTTCCGAGCTGGTCTGTCAGTATCGAGTAGGACCTGCCTTCCTTTATCATTGCCACCGGCACGAAGGACTCCTCGTCGAAGAGCCATACCGTCATGTCGCGGCGTTCCGTGTCCGTGTTCCACCTGTCCTCCACGACGGAGTATTCCCTATGCTGCTTCCACTGGTGCAGCGGCACGTTGCCGTTCCACACCCACCGCGTCACCGTCGTGCCGAAGCTCTTGGAGAGCCTGCGCCCGAGCGCGTCGTATGTGAACTCCACCTCCCTCTTGTCGGGCCGCACCACCTTTGCCAGAGAGCCGTCGGCGTTCCACCGGTATCTCCAGCGGTCCTTCTTGCCGTCAAGCCACCTTCCCGTGCCGAGGTAGCGTTCCGTCAGGTTGCCGTCCGCGTCGTACTCGCAGTGCCATTCGCCGTCCTGCTCCAGCCGTCCGCCACCAAGGTAACGGCGCAACTTCATGTCCGGGTCGGGATACAGGTTTCCCGTCTGGTCGCTCTTCCTCCACTGCTCCCTGCCGTCGGGATATTCCGCCCTTTCGAGCTGCCCCGTCGGGGTGTAGGAGTAGCGTGTCTCGCCACGCCTGCTGTCCTCCACGGACAACAGCCTGTCGGCGACGCCCCAGCGGTAGCGGCGCATGTGCCGTGTGCGCGAGTCCTTGCGTGTGCGGGCATTCACCAGACGGCCTATGTCATCATAGGCGAACGAGCGGACAATGCCTCCCGGAAGGATGCGTTCCACCTCGAAGCCCAGCGTGTCGTGGCGGTGTGCCGATTCCCACGAGCCAGCACCGTCGCTGCCGCCGGTGGCAGTGAACCCCTCAAGCTCCCCGTAGCCGTTGCGGGTGTAGCGCAGCGAGGCTCCCGCCGTGCTGTCGAGCGTGAGTATCCTGCCGGTATGGTCGTAGGTGCGGAGTATGGTGTTGCCGTCGGCCGCTTCCCGTGTCGGAAGTCCCAGGGAGTTGTACGCGAACTCCACCGTGCTTTCCCCCCTCGATGCCTGCACCAGCCTGCCGGACAGCCCGTAGGCGTAGGTCTGGTCGGGGTCGCCGGCCGTGGGGTATGAGACGCGCGTCACGCGCGAGCAGGCGTCATAGCCGTATTCCCTTTCCGTTCCCGACGGCAGCGTCTCCCTGACGACGCGTCCGCCCCTGTCACGCAGGTAATGACGGACGGCCCCGTCGAAGCCTTTCTCGGCGGTGACGTTGCCCACAGCGTCGAGGGCGAACTCGTAGCTCTGGAGCCTCTCGTTTGTCACACGGCGCAGGCGTTCCTCCCGGTCATAGCGGAAGTTCACCACGCCCCGGTGGTCGCGGCGTCTTGTCAGCTTCCACATGCCGGAGTAGCCGTACTCCACGTGCTGGACGTTGTCACGGTATTCCGTGAGGTTGTCTATCCCGTCGTAGGACAGGCGTATGTCGTTGCCGTCGAAGTCGAGCACGCGCACCATGCGGCCCACGGGGTCGTATTCCCTTTTCTGCACCGCACCTTTGGGGTTGGTGACGCTCACGCACCTGCCCAGCAGGTCGTAGCCGTACAGCGAGGTGTTCCCCCGGCTGTCGGAGGCTTCCGTGAGGTTATGGAAACGGTCATAGGCGAGCCTCGTCACCACGCCGTAGGGGTCTTTCACCGATGCCACCGCACCGTTGCGGTAGGTCATCCTCGTGACGGCACCTTCGGGGTTGGTGCGGCTCACCAGATTGCCCGAGCGGTCATAGCCGAACTCCCACGTGCCGCCGTCCGGCGTGGTAACGGATACGGGACGGTTGCGCAGGTTCCCCCTGGCGGGGTACACGGCGGACACGCTGCCGCCGCACGGGTCGGAGCTGTCGGTGCAGTTCCCCCAGCGGTCATATCTGTACAGGGTGCTGTTACCGAGCGGGTCCGTCTGTGCGAGTAGCCGGCGGCTGTCGTCGTAACGCCACAGGTGTTCCCCGCCGTTGGCATCGACCTTCTTCCACACAAGGCCGCCGCGGTGGTGGTACACCGTCAGCTCCCCGTGGCTGTCGAGCACCTCGGTCACTCCCTCCCGGAACGTGAGCCTGTGGTTGTATATGCCGCCGTCGCCCCACGTGTGCACGCAGCGCGAACCCACGCCCGTACCGTCGTACTCGAAGTACCACGCAAGGCCGTTGCGCCATGTCTCCTTCACGATGAGCCTTCCGGCATACTCGTATGTCATCACGTCGCCCGCCGCGTTGCGCTGGAGGGTCATGTTGCCGTCGGCGTCGTACTCGTAGGAGGCGAGGGTAATCTCTTTCTCCGGATCTTCCGGATGCGGGCCGCATATCTCAAGGATGCGTCCGCTTCTCGTGTCGTGCTCCACCCTCAGGCGGCGGCCCGCGCTGTCGGTGATGGAGCGCAGCAGGCCCTCTTTCGTGTAGTCGAAGCGGATGCCCAGACCGTTGCAGTCGGTCACGCTCTCAAGCAGGCGCACGGAATCGTACTCCTTGTGTGTGAAGCGGTAGTAGAGGTCCTCGGCCATGTCCCACACGCAGTAGCCGCCGTCCTGTTCCAGACGGGCCTCCTTGCGTTCGGAGAGGATGAACGAGGGTTCCTCCGCTGTAGGCAGCGGGAAGGCCACCGGGATGCCGTCACTCATGCGGAGCGTCAGCGTGCCCTCTTCCGTGTCCACGACGACGCCCATGTCGTAGGCGTGGTGCCACCCGTTGCCCAGAGGACCCCGGTAGTCGCTGCGGCTGTACCACGTGCGCTCCCATGACAGGGGCACCGGGCCGTCGAGCCAGAAGTCCTCCTCGTCGGTGAAGAACGTGCCGCTGGCCACGTCCACGGGGTGCCCCGTGACCGTACAGATGGCCTTGTGGAGCATGTTCTTCAGGGATTCGCTCTTTATCGTCCTGTTGACCTTGCTGTGCAGCCTGTCCGCCAGCTTCCTGGTCTTTTTCTTGTAGAAACGCCCGAACGCCCCCGTGCATTTGCGGGCGAGTGCCGCCATGGGGTTGAGGGGGACGGGAACCGGGCTGGTGAGTATCTGTCTGGAGGGAGGTATCGGGTTGATGACACCCGTGGGCAGGAACATGCCCGGAACCTTATGCACGCTCGGTATGCCCACGTCGTTGCAGTCAAGGTGCAGGTGCGCGCCGCCGCCCGAGAAGGGCATCCCGTCGGCAAGTACCGTCAGGCTGCCCATGAAGGCGTGGCCGTTGTTCTTGGGTATCGCCGCTGAAGGGGCCGCCCAGCCTGCGCCCATGGGGATATGCGGGATGCTCCGCGTGGGTGTGGATGCGACCGCGCGGGGGATGAAGCCGCCTATCTTGACGGTGGCGCCCAGCATCCCGACGGCCATCGTCAGCACGGTGTGGCCCACCTCGGCGAGCTTCGCGCTGTCGGCGTCGCCCGTCTGTTCCGCTGTCGGTGGCGGGGGGATGAACGAGGAGACCGCCGCCGCGATGAAGTCCTGCGGACGGAGGAGGGCCCCGACATAAGGGTGAGGCATCGGCACGACGGGGGACGGGGGTATCGTCACGAGGTGGATGTCCACGCCGATGACAGGGTCGAGCTGCTTGGAGATAGGCAGGCAGGCCATGCCCTTCATGCCCATGGCACCCAGTACGGGAAGCATGGCGGCTTCGCTCAGGCCGTCGGCAAGACCGCCGATGGCGGCTGCCGCCTTGACGCCCGTGTCGAGGGCATTGACGGACGGTGACACACCGGCCTCGGAGTTCGCCTTGACGCCTTCCGAGATACCCTTGACCTGCGCACCTACGCCGGTCTTTAGGTTTGCACTTACGCTGTCGAAATAACCTGTGTCCGCCATACATCGCTAATTTTAACAGCCGTTCGCAAATAATTTTCGCACGTCAGTATTTGCAATAGTATATGCAAGTTTAACAGGAGAAACATTATACTTATTCACTTTATTAGGATCTGCATGATTTTTTAATAAGTTTTCAATATAATAACTATCCCCCTTATATTCCATAGTAGCATTAAATAACGGTGTATTTCCATTAACATCTGGGTTTTCTACATCAACACACCGATTCATTAACGCATTAAACATCTCCTTTTCATTATACAAAATAGTTAGAGCCAATGGAGATCTTTTTTGTCCTTTATTTTGCTTTGCATCATAATCAAAGTTAAAACTATCCAATAAGCTCAAAAATAAATCTATTGGGAAGTTTATATTTTTCTTATTCATTATATAATAATGAAGAATATTGTTACCATTAGAATCCCTTGTAGATGCCTCGAATGACTTAATATTTTCACATATGCTTACATTATCAGCATCAATGAGTTTTTTTTCAAATTCAATAATTGTCATTTAATTAAATTTATGAGTTTTCTAATCCTTTTGTTCTTGCTCCATTACTACTGTTGCTGGAAGCACTCTCAAAACCGAGATTGTCAACATTATTATAATCAGCAATAACTTCTGCCCTTGTTTTATTATGATTAGCTGGATTATCTTGATATTCTCTCCAACTTTCCTTTTGATGCCCTATAACAGGTTCATCATAAATTGGTAAACCTGTTTTCTTATCTATATAATTACCATCTTCATCTACATTTGAAGTTCTTTTTAGGTAATCATAAGTTTTTTTCCACCATTTTGGACGACGTTGTAATGCTTTTGGTAAATTTTGTACTCGTTTAGAATAATGGCTTAATCCCAGCACATCCACCCAATAGTTGGTATCATAGACATACCCATACAGATTGAGTATTCTACCAGCCAGCCCAATCGGATCTTGCGAGACATACATGCCCATCTGTGGCGAGTAGTACCTGAACCTGTTGTATGCCAACCCTGTCTCCCGGTCATAATACTGCCCCTGGAACAGGAACGGTACCATTCCCTTGTTGCCGGTCTCCCCGATGACGTTCCCGTCCATGTCGAGCACCCGGCTCCACACCTCGTTGCCCTCGGCATCGTATGCCTCCGTTGGTGTTCCGAGCTGGTCTGTCAGTATCGAGTAGGACCTGCCTTCCTTTATCATTGCCACCGGCACGAAGGACTCCTCGTCGAAGAGCCATACCGTCATGTCGCGGCGTTCCGTGTCCGTGTTCCACCTGTCCTCCACGACGGAGTATTCCCTATGCTGCTTCCACTGGTGCAGCGGCACGTTGCCGTTCCACACCCACCGCGTCACCGTCGTGCCGAAGCTCTTGGAGAGCCTGCGCCCGAGCGCGTCGTATGTGAACTCCACCTCCCTCTTGTCGGGCCGCACCACCTTTGCCAGAGAGCCGTCGGCGTTCCACCGGTATCTCCAGCGGTCCTTCTTGCCGTCAAGCCACCTTCCCGTGCCGAGGTAGCGTTCCGTCAGGTTGCCGTCCGCGTCGTACTCGCAGTGCCATTCGCCGTCCTGCTCCAGCCGTCCGCCACCAAGGTAACGGCGCAACTTCATGTCCGGGTCGGGATACAGGTTTCCCGTCTGGTCGCTCTTCCTCCACTGCTCCCTGCCGTCGGGATATTCCGCCCTTTCGAGCTGCCCCGTCGGGGTGTAGGAGTAGCGTGTCTCGCCACGCCTGCTGTCCTCCACGGACAACAGCCTGTCGGCGACGCCCCAGCGGTAGCGGCGCATGTGCCGTGTGCGCGAGTCCTTGCGTGTGCGGGCATTCACCAGACGGCCTATGTCATCATAGGCGAACGAGCGGACAATGCCTCCCGGAAGGATGCGTTCCACCTCGAAGCCCAGCGTGTCGTGGCGGTGTGCCGATTCCCACGAGCCAGCACCGTCGCTGCCGCCGGTGGCAGTGAACCCCTCAAGCTCCCCGTAGCCGTTGCGGGTGTAGCGCAGCGAGGCTCCCGCCGTGCTGTCGAGCGTGAGTATCCTGCCGGTATGGTCGTAGGTGCGGAGTATGGTGTTGCCGTCGGCCGCTTCCCGTGTCGGAAGTCCCAGGGAGTTGTACGCGAACTCCACCGTGCTTTCCCCCCTCGATGCCTGCACCAGCCTGCCGGACAGCCCGTAGGCGTAGGTCTGGTCGGGGTCGCCGGCCGTGGGGTATGAGACGCGCGTCACGCGCGAGCAGGCGTCATAGCCGTATTCCCTTTCCGTTCCCGACGGCAGCGTCTCCCTGACGACGCGTCCGCCCCTGTCACGCAGGTAATGACGGACGGCCCCGTCGAAGCCTTTCTCGGCGGTGACGTTGCCCACAGCGTCGAGGGCGAACTCGTAGCTCTGGAGCCTCTCGTTTGTCACACGGCGCAGGCGTTCCTCCCGGTCATAGCGGAAGTTCACCACGCCCCGGTGGTCGCGGCGTCTTGTCAGCTTCCACATGCCGGAGTAGCCGTACTCCACGTGCTGGACGTTGTCACGGTATTCCGTGAGGTTGTCTATCCCGTCGTAGGACAGGCGTATGTCGTTGCCGTCGAAGTCGAGCACGCGCACCATGCGGCCCACGGGGTCGTATTCCCTTTTCTGCACCGCACCTTTGGGGTTGGTGACGCTCACGCACCTGCCCAGCAGGTCGTAGCCGTACAGCGAGGTGTTCCCCCGGCTGTCGGAGGCTTCCGTGAGGTTATGGAAACGGTCATAGGCGAGCCTCGTCACCACGCCGTAGGGGTCTTTCACCGATGCCACCGCACCGTTGCGGTAGGTCATCCTCGTGACGGCACCTTCGGGGTTGGTGCGGCTCACCAGATTGCCCGAGCGGTCATAGCCGAACTCCCACGTGCCGCCGTCCGGCGTGGTAACGGATACGGGACGGTTGCGCAGGTTCCCCCTGGCGGGGTACACGGCGGACACGCTGCCGCCGCACGGGTCGGAGCTGTCGGTGCAGTTCCCCCAGCGGTCATATCTGTACAGGGTGCTGTTACCGAGCGGGTCCGTCTGTGCGAGTAGCCGGCGGCTGTCGTCGTAACGCCACAGGTGTTCCCCGCCGTTGGCATCGACCTTCTTCCACACAAGGCCGCCGCGGTGGTGGTACACCGTCAGCTCCCCGTGGCTGTCGAGCACCTCGGTCACTCCCTCCCGGAACGTGAGCCTGTGGTTGTATATGCCGCCGTCGCCCCACGTGTGCACGCAGCGCGAACCCACGCCCGTACCGTCGTACTCGAAGTACCACGCAAGGCCGTTGCGCCATGTCTCCTTCACGATGAGCCTTCCGGCATACTCGTATGTCATCACGTCGCCCGCCGCGTTGCGCTGGAGGGTCATGTTGCCGTCGGCGTCGTACTCGTAGGAGGCGAGGGTAATCTCTTTCTCCGGATCTTCCGGATGCGGGCCGCATATCTCAAGGATGCGTCCGCTTCTCGTGTCGTGCTCCACCCTCAGGCGGCGGCCCGCGCTGTCGGTGATGGAGCGCAGCAGGCCCTCTTTCGTGTAGTCGAAGCGGATGCCCAGACCGTTGCAGTCGGTCACGCTCTCAAGCAGGCGCACGGAATCGTACTCCTTGTGTGTGAAGCGGTAGTAGAGGTCCTCGGCCATGTCCCACACGCAGTAGCCGCCGTCCTGTTCCAGACGGGCCTCCTTGCGTTCGGAGAGGATGAACGAGGGTTCCTCCGCTGTAGGCAGCGGGAAGGCCACCGGGATGCCGTCACTCATGCGGAGCGTCAGCGTGCCCTCTTCCGTGTCCACGACGACGCCCATGTCGTAGGCGTGGTGCCACCCGTTGCCCAGAGGACCCCGGTAGTCGCTGCGGCTGTACCACGTGCGCTCCCATGACAGGGGCACCGGGCCGTCGAGCCAGAAGTCCTCCTCGTCGGTGAAGAACGTGCCGCTGGCCACGTCCACGGGGTGCCCCGTGACCGTACAGATGGCCTTGTGGAGCATGTTCTTCAGGGATTCGCTCTTTATCGTCCTGTTGACCTTGCTGTGCAGCCTGTCCGCCAGCTTCCTGGTCTTTTTCTTGTAGAAACGCCCGAACGCCCCCGTGCATTTGCGGGCGAGTGCCGCCATGGGGTTGAGGGGGACGGGAACCGGGCTGGTGAGTATCTGTCTGGAGGGAGGTATCGGGTTGATGACACCCGTGGGCAGGAACATGCCCGGAACCTTATGCACGCTCGGTATGCCCACGTCGTTGCAGTCAAGGTGCAGGTGCGCGCCGCCGCCCGAGAAGGGCATCCCGTCGGCAAGTACCGTCAGGCTGCCCATGAAGGCGTGGCCGTTGTTCTTGGGTATCGCCGCTGAAGGGGCCGCCCAGCCTGCGCCCATGGGGATATGCGGGATGCTCCGCGTGGGTGTGGATGCGACCGCGCGGGGGATGAAGCCGCCTATCTTGACGGTGGCGCCCAGCATCCCGACGGCCATCGTCAGCACGGTGTGGCCCACCTCGGCGAGCTTCGCGCTGTCGGCGTCGCCCGTCTGTTCCGCTGTCGGTGGCGGGGGGATGAACGAGGAGACCGCCGCCGCGATGAAGTCCTGCGGACGGAGGAGGGCCCCGACATAAGGGTGAGGCATCGGCACGACGGGGGACGGGGGTATCGTCACGAGGTGGATGTCCACGCCGATGACAGGGTCGAGCTGCTTGGAGATAGGCAGGCAGGCCATGCCCTTCATGCCCATGGCACCCAGTACGGGAAGCATGGCGGCTTCGCTCAGGCCGTCGGCAAGACCGCCGATGGCGGCTGCCGCCTTGACGCCCGTGTCGAGGGCATTGACGGACGGTGACACACCGGCCTCGGAGTTCGCCTTGACGCCTTCCGAGATACCCTTGACCTGCGCACCTACGCCGGTCTTTAGGTTTGCACTTACGCTGTCGAAATAACCTGTGTCCGCCATAACTGTCAGTTTTTATCGTTATTTAACTCGAAAATACAAATAGGCAGATGCAACAATAGCAATCACAATAATTACACCGAACCAAAATCGGAATCCGGTTGGACCCAATAAGTCAAGAAAGAAATTTCCTCCCCAGCTTCCGGGTCTGGCGTATGTCCATTTCCAGTCGAATATCAGTCCGACAAGCCAAACCAATAGCAGAAAGATTACTACTAAGTACCCCACTTTAGGGTTCGCATAGGCATATTCGGTTGCATTAGTGAACAGCCTTTCAAGATTTCGCAATATGTTGTTCAGCCATTCCATTGTATTTTCCTAAATTTCTTTTATACTCATACAAATAATTCTCCCAGTTATCTCCTAACACTTTGGTCAGAACTTCATTTATTTCATCGTCACTGACCAGCTTGGAGCGTGCCGAACTGTTTAACAGGCTTAATAACAGGAGAGGATAAGAGGAGTTCTTTATCAGGTCTATGGAAAGTTTGTCTGAAAGTCTGAAACCTTCCACATAACATTCCGCAGCTAACGATTTCTCATAATTATTTTCCCGGCACCAACCACACAGCCTCAATGCTTCACTTTGCATTAGGTAATCGTTGCATCTGGAGTATGCTTCAGCACCGCGATAGTACGTCTCTGCCGCTTCTTTCCAAAGCGACTCTCGTACATAGATGGAGGCTTTCCCCAATAAGGTGTTTCCGAGCAATCGGCAAGCTAAAGAGGGATCTAATTTTTCTTCCCCGATTTCAGCGGCTTCTACGGCTTTGTCGGCAAAGTACATGGCCGTCTTGTAGTCCTTACGGGAAATCTGGTCTGTATATAGAATTGTATATACGGTTACAAATTGACTGATCCAGTTAATGTCTTTCTTCACATTTTCGAGAGCGATATCGAGGCATTTCTTCGCAAATTCCTCTGTTTGCGCTGCATTCCCTTTTTTCACACTGTTCATCAGTTTGATTAATGCCAGCCTGAAATTCGAGGCTGCCGGGTCGCTCTTATCTTCATTCGCCGCTTGTTCCGCGAGTTGCTCCATTGCACCGTCTAAATCTATTGGTGGATAAATAGACACCGCGTCATTGGAGTGTTTGGCCATTAGTTTGCCAAACTGTTCATAGTTTTTTATGTCGGATATCCCCCATACCATTTGCTTGTGGAATGGCAGAGCAAGAGCCTTTTCAAACCATTCACGACATCCGTCATAGTCGTATGTGTTCTTTAGGTTAAAGACAAAACTGCATTTCATATCAGTCCCTTTTACAAGGGATTCTGTCAGCTTGTTGAAGTTGGCAACTGCGACGGAGGCATCGTTTTCCGCTTCTTCCGACTTATAATCAGCTATCCAATCAACACGCTCAAAGACAATATCTTCGGGTTTCTTTGAGTTATTCCAGTATTCTACTTGTTGTGCAATATACCCTACAACATCTTTTGAGAATTCGGTTCTGGAACTGAACGGAAGTTCTATGAGGAACACCATATCTTCCTCTTCGCTATCAAGGGCAAGCATATAGTCATAGAAAGCATCAAGCATACTTTCGTCTCCCGGATTGATGACGATACGGATCAACTTGACCGGTTTCCTGACTGCATCTTCCCATTGGTAGAGCATCTTGTCTGCTATTTGTTGTATGGCGTTGCTCATATGCTGTTAATTCAATTTGACAATAGTTCCGGCTACGGCTGTGGTTCCGGAAGAATCTATCGTAGCCTTTGTTGTACCGCTGACCGTGGCACTGCTGCTGCCGGTTGCTGTAAAATCAGTACTGGAGATATTATAATTGCTGCTTGCTGTACAATCAATATTTTCTGCTGATTGCGCAATATTGGCACCCGCGGACTCTGTTATGTCCTTTTCCGCATTAGATGATATATTGCCTTCGCTATCAATCATTATTTTGTTTTCTCCAACACACAAGGTGATGCTTTTAGAGGCAGATATTGTGATATTTCCTTCTCCGTCTGCCGTATAGCTGTTGCCTTCCTTGTCTTTCATCATAACGCTTCCTTTTTCATCATCAAGCGTTATGGTACAACCGCTGCGGGTAGTCAGGCTTTTTGTTTTGTTTGAACTGCCGCCACCGGTGCCTGACTTTCCATGGAATAAGCTGCCAAGTACAAACGGACGGTTCGGGTCATCATATCTGAATGCCACCATGACTTGGTCTCCCTTTTCGGGTATGAATACAAATCCTCTGTTTGTGGCCACTTTGTCGCTTGTACCTGCGTCAGGAGTGAGTACCCGTATCCACGAGGTTTGCATCGGACCGGTCTGCCAGTTCATCTTGACTTGGACGCGGCCTAACTTTTTCGGGTCCTCGTTGCTGACAACCACGGCCTGCTGTGTATGAGCGACAGGCAGAGGTACATCCGGGCATGGAAGGGTGGGAATAGAGGACGGAAGTGCGGTGAAATAGTTCTGGTAACTGTCACCCATACCGGCTACGTGGGTTATTTCCGTAATGATATAGGTGCCGATGCTATTTTTTACGTGGATACCTATTCCTGTATGGATAGCGGTATGAACATCTATGATACTGCCCACCGTAAGGATGCGGCAATCGCTTTCCCCGGTGATGAAACTGGATGCGGCGCTGTCGCTTTGCTGCCTGCGTTGGAAATAGGCGTCAAGTTCACCCTTATTGGTTATGCGCGGTTCCGCCCGTTGGACAGCGGGAGCGGTAAACAAAGCCAATGACGAGTCAAAGGCCGCTTGTCCCAATGTGTTTTGTCCGGCTGCGGTATCGGGGGATTGGCCGTTATAGGTCTGGTCGTTCACCGAATGGTAAGAACTTCCCTTTATTGGTCGGGCAAGTGCCTGCGAGCAGACATCGAGCACGGATAGTTCCTCGCCGTATGTCAGCTTGGTCGTCGAGCCGGCCTGTGGCTTCCCGAATACAAGGTTCTGTCCGTCGTAGTAGAGCCATTCCTGATATTGGCGGGCAAGCCGTTGTATGAATCTGAAGTTGGTTTCCTCGTACTGGCATTCGTATTCCAGCTTCGATTTCGTTTCCGGATTGACAAGAGCTTGCACTCCTGCCTTGTCTGTAAGTTCCTTAACGATGTCAGACAAGGATTTGTTGCACCATGAGGCACAAGTGTGGTCTGACTCCAGTAGGAATGTTGACGAATATCCCGTCACTTTTATATTTCCGTGTGTTCCACCGGAACGATGAAGTCCCACCATGGTGGCCACGCCGACAAAAATAGTGCCGCCGAAGTCCATGATTACTTTTTTCCCAACCCACTCTTTTGACGCCTCCGGGATTTCCACACCATAGGCTTCTATGGCTTGGATATCCAGCGTTATCTCAAAGTAGTGATGCTCATTGATGCTCTGTTTGAGCATCAACTGCACAAACGACGGCATGGGTATGCCGGCTATTTCCAATGTGACTTTTTTTTGTTCCAGCATGGCGGCATTATATTTGACGGTTTATATCCAAATTGCCAAAGCCGCCCGGCGGAAGTCCGTCGGACGGCCTGACAAATGTTTTGATTTAGGATTTACCTATGTACGCCGATTTATTTCTTCGGCCAACGGTTGTCAAGAGCTGCGCTGCCGACGATGATTTCTTCAGCGGAGAACGTAATGGTGATTGTCATAGGCACATCGTTGTTCGCGTCCAGAGTTTCCGAGTAGTGAACGATGTATGCGTTCTTGAACTGGATCTCCTTCATCTTGGCATCTTCCTCCGTTTTTTTGTAGATAATCTTTCCTTCTACAGGTTTGAAAGGACTGTTCAACATCGCTTCGATGACAGAAGTGTCTTCTGTTGATTCGATGGTTGCTTTTACTCTACCACCCAATACGCTTGAAGAGGGCATACCTTTAGGGTCTGTGTTACGACTAAACTCATAGTTTGAATAAAGGACGTCAAATTCCTTGTTGTTAAGTTCCAATGATGCTCTAAATGCCATAATACTTGGATTTAATGGGTTAAACTTAATTATTTTACTTCGGTTTCTCCGTCCTTGCGCCCTAACCGGTATAGATGCAAAAAAGAGAAAACCTCAAAAACGATTTTTTGAAATTTCCTCTCAGCCTCCGGATGACTCAGTTTTATTGTGGGAAAAAGAGAAGAAAATAAAACATCATCTTTGATGTGAGCAAATATAAGTGCTTATATTCATTTTTCCAAATTTTTTAGCGCGTTTTTTTTGCTGTTATTTTCATTTTAACACGTTTTAAACTAATGTTCGTGTATAAAGCCACTGTCCTATATGATTAGAAACACGCCCCGTTGATGATGTGTCGCTATTAAATTGATTCCCGGTATTGTACAATAACACTTGTAGAAGAAGTTTCATCAGGAATGGACGAAACCGTCGGAAAGAAAACTGCTGCCGGAATGCAGAAAAACGGTATCCACCGCATGAAAGTGGCAGATACCGTTAGCAGATTGACTATGCAGTCTGAATGTTTGCGTATGTCCTAATTCTTACGCCCGTATCGGCAGATGAGCAATGAACTTAATACCAGAAGTGCAAGAGCAATCATCCATGTGTAGATCTTCCGTTCCTTTTCCAAATGTTCGATGTCCGCCGCTTGTTGTTTGGAGCAAGTTGTCAGTATATTAATCTGGGATTGTTGTGCCTTGCAGATATCCATAAGTTCAGAATTAATTCGTTGCTGTGTCTCCAGCGAAGTTTGGATGTTCTTGAAGTTGCGGTTGGTCGTATATGCGTCACGGATATATCCGGGCGTGCTTACCTGTAACGAGGGAACCTGTATGCTATCCGGAAGGTATGTCAGTTCTGCATTATTGCGCCGTTCCGTTGCGAAGCTGTTGAACAGGAGTATGCCAACAAGTGTGCCGCTGATCAGAAAGGCTATTAATGCTATGATGGCAAACATTGTGTTTGATGATTTCGCGACAGGTTGTTGGTACTCTCGTTCAAGCCATGGATGATGGTTCATCGTGTGAGGCGGAATGGATGTTCCATACTCTACAGTCCGGACTTCGGCATTTTCTTCGGTCTCTTTTTTCTCAAGAGCCTTACGTCTTGATATATCCATAAATTCGCGCTTGGCAATCTGGTATTTATCCGCTTGATAAATTACAAGGTCGTTTTTTACCAGCCAGTCAAGAACGTCCTTGACACTCCGTTCTGATACCTTGAGGTTGCTGATGCTCCAAAATATTTCTGCACAAGATACCCATATTGGCTTCTGGAGGCACTTCTGATATAGGATTTCAAGAATCTCTGCCTGTAGTTGTTCTCTTGTTGGTTCCATTTTATTTACAGTATTAATTGTTTCGGAATAAAATAATATTTCTTGCCGGCGATGAATACAGGTCTGAAAAGGTTGCGTTGATACATGTCTTCCAGTCTCTTCATCTTTGAAATCAGGGTTGTATAGCCACTATTAAAGTCCGTCAGCTCAACCTTTCTTTTCTTTAGTTTCTTCACCTTTGTTGAATTTAAAAGGCTGTCATTGGCCATGACTCCCGTCTTACAATAGAAGATTTGAGCCAAATATGGATTTCTGGGCAATACTTTTCGATAGAAACTTCTGTTTATGCTTTTCTTTTGCCGGTTAAATTGCTTGCGAAGCACTCTTAGCTCCTTTTTCCCTATGTTATCTGAGAACTCCGGGAGCAGTCTCCTGTAGCTTTGCAGCAGTTCCATCACTTCCTTGTCATCGAGTAGATATCCATATTCGTACCCGTCCATTATACTGTCCGCTACGGAGGCCTTTATATAGTAGGTGTCATTCACGCTGTTTCTATCTATATCGTCAAGGCTCATACTGTCAGGATTTTCCGTATGATGGAATATATGCGTCAGTTCGGATGTGGGACGGCTTCTTAGGACACCTATATTTCGCTCATAATCTTTAAGTGAGTGCAACAGTAGGCTGTCCGTCTCGAAAGATTGCCATAATACGGAATCCAAAGCTGTTTCCAAAGCGTTGCTTTCCATCCTGTTTCTACCTTTAGGGAATAAGATTCCTCCTACCGTAAGGCTGTTGTATGGAGCATCATACAGGTATAAGTTGGCATCCGTAGCTTCTATGTTCTTGAACAGCTCCGTCTTTACCAGTCTGCTGTCTGCGATATAATTGGATATATGGTCTATGTATTTCGTAGAATGGCTGTCCAGAATGGATTTGGCCTGCAATAGGAAGTCCTGATAAGAAGTGCCTGATGCTCTGTCTATCTGGGCAAACAGAAGCCTTGCCGGTTGGGTTGCCAGCCACGAGAGTTGTTGCTCGTGCAAGGATAAAGTTTGTTTTGACCCTAAAATGACAAATACATTGTTGCTGAAACGGCTTTCGTCATCATAACGGGAGATTTGTTTGATAGCCCCGCCAAAACCGTAAAACGATGATTGTTCCTCTTGCTCGTTTTTCCGTTTGGAAGAAATGGATTGTTTGATATAGTCGAGCCAGGCTGAAAAGTCCTTGGTTGGGGCCAAATGTCTGTTTTCTCCGTTGGAGGATATGCAAGTTGCTGAGAAAGTGTAGTCATATCCGGGCTTCATTTTCAGCTTTAGGTTCTGTAGTACATTGATATATGGGGATAGATAAGGCAGGTCGGCATCATTGAACAGTACATGTATGTTCACGTTTTTGTTTTCCGCTTCCATCTTTCGGACATCGGAAACCATGATGTCTCCGCCTTTGATATTGATGATCTTATTCCAGTTCTTGTCCCAGACGGACAGAGGATAGTTCAGCCGGATATTCCCATTCGTCATAGGCCCTGCCGGGTTTCCATCCAGGTTGAACAACATCGTACCCTGAATATTCGCATTATGTAATGCCAACGTATCGGGATACATTAGGTTGACAGCACACAACAAAGAATCACGGTATCGTGAATAATCAATATGATACACCTCATTTTGGCCGACTTCTGCAAGAAGGTCAGCGGGAACCCACCCTAAAAAGCGTTTGGTACTGTCTGATAATGCGGGAACATTGGAAATCAATGCGGATTTGCCGCTCTTGTCTAACTTGTATAGGTAAACAACCTCTCCGCTGACAACTACCGCATCCGTTGTTGTTTTCAAAAACGGCTCTCCGTATATTTTCAGGGTATCTCCATTGAAGAATTGATGGATATCGAACAGCTTGTTAATGCTGTTTATGCCTATACGGTATCTTATCGGCTGGTTGTTGCGGGGATTGATACGGGCATGGTCGTACATCAGTACATTTTCCGATGGTATCCATCCGGCATAATTGACTTTACGGGGTTCCTTAAAGTGTCTCTTGCTGTTATACAGGAAACCTATTATCGACTTGGGCTTGCCTGTAATGTCTGGGTCAGCCTGAACGAGCTTGTAGGTTCCGTTCTTTTCACCTACTATGTAATAGGGTGTGCCAATCCCGTGTGAAGACCGCTTACGCTGGAAATACGGGTCTTCATAACTTTGATTTCCAGTCCTGTCCGAATAGACAATTCTGTTTGTCTTGCTTTTCTTTGTTTTGACAGGAGCTTCTGTTAATTCCGGATAATTGAATATATCCCTATCCATTATTTGTATTCTGTCGCGGATGGACACTTGGGCAGATACATTGCACGCAAGAGTAATCATCACGGTCACAGAAAACAGATTTCGTATGAGATTCAGTTGTTTCATTTTTCAATATAACTTTGTGTCACATGGATGGACTTGACGCAATTCAAATCGTCAATTTTCACATCATCAATACTCACACGCTTTTTCCTGTTGCTTTCAAGAAAATGCAGTCCTTGGCAATAGCCGTTGAAGTCATTGTATTTTTCATCATTGATGACGACCACTACCTGGTCTGCATCAATGCAAAAATATTTGTTACGGATATAATTCGTATGTTCGTAATAGACCGACCTTTGTGAGACTTTGGCGTCAGCTATGGCTTGCAGGTGTTTTTTAATATCATTCTGTACCAGTACCAACGAATCTACCGTGACCAGTTCCTCTGCTTTTTCAAAGCGTGGGAGAATGGTTATACGGTGCTTCACCGGATATTTCGTCGTATTGGTTTGTAATGAGATGGTGTATTCTCCCGGAATATCATACGAATACACGACTTGCTGCTCGTATGCGTCCACAGTACCGCTTTCTCCAAATTCCCATAGCCATGTGTCCATACCATAGCCTTCTGCCGAAAAGACCAGTTCTTCGCCTTGATAACCCTCTGACACTCCATTTATACGGGGTATGGAATCAATGGCCTCATGCTCCAGCCCTGAGATAACTTTGATATACTTATTTACGGAGTGTTTTCCGTCTATTTTCAAAGTAATAAGATATTTGCCGGCCTTACGGTAAGTGTATGACACATCCGTATTTCTCATCAGTGTATCACCGTTTCCCATTTCCCAAATGAGCCGCTTGCCTTTAATCGCTGCCGTATCGTTGACTAATAGCTCCAACCGCTCATTGACCTCATAATGAAAATTATCATTGGTGTCATACACATAAAAGTCAATATTGGCAAGGTGCGACTTCGAAGGCAGGAACAAAAACAAAAGGATGCCTGCTATGGCAACCAGTCCCAATATGATGATTGTTATAGTTTTCTTATTATCCATCGCGAATGTTTTATAAATTGGCTTTACATTCTTCCAAATCCCGTTCAATCAGTGCATTGTTATGTACCAGACTGTTCAATTCCTCTTTTATGTCGAATTGGCATTTAAGCATTCTGGAGGACAACACGCCGAAAAGGAATTTCGTATTCATATTGTTTTCCTTGTATATATGCTGCAATTGGTAAATCCCATCCTTCACCTCGTCCATCTTTTGTACCTGATGAATGTTGAAGTCCAGAGAGTCAATCTCATTCCAGATGTTCTGCGCCTGCTGCATATGTGTATGCTGGATTTCAAAAATGCGTTCGGAATGGTTGATTTCGTTTATCAACTCCGAACTGTCCTCTGTCGGTACGTTGAGTATATACCGGCAAAGTATGATATAAATTGCGGCTACTGAGAAAATCAGCAGCAGGAGGAAACGGATGTTTCCCCATAGCATTTCGTCTTTTGTCATGGCTTCGTCAGTTTATTCTTGGTTAATTCCTGATATTTGATTCTACACTTTTCAAGTTGCTCCATGTTGCTTTCACGCTTTTTGCTTTCGCGGTCAAGGTCATCCATTGATGATTGGATGACACGGATCTGTTCAAGCATAGCTTTATACACTTCGTACTTGCTTTTATCGGCCTGCATCGCAATGTCATTTTCCATTAATAACCGTTTTTTGGTTATCAATTTTTGCATGTGCTTGTGTTCACTCGAATTTCGCCGCTTGGTCTTCAGATTGTTCAAGTCCCGGAACAATTCTTCTATCTGGAAGTTAAGTTCTGCCTGTTTCTTGAACACATTGTCATATTCGGCCTTCTTGCTTTCAAGAAGGGATATTCCCTTTTGTGCAGTCACAATCGTTACGATACCTCCGGTTGTGGTAACAATCAGTGCGATAGCGAATACCAAAGTAAATCGGAGTTTCGCTTTCAAACGAGCTATTTTGTTTTCTGCTTCCATACTTGCTATGATTTAATCGCTCAACCTATAAACGACCATGATCGTTTCTTTTGAGCCTCTATTGTTTCGTGACTTTCGTCTCCTACTATAATATTCTCACGAACCATTCCGATGTATTCCAGTTCACTCATTTTGTGGAACATATTGCTGAGCAGTGTCACAAATGCCCCTGCCGTCTGCAATGATTGGTTTATATTGGTATGGTCATACATAAGCTTGGTTAGGCTCTCTATCTTCGTGATAAATTCAGAGGGTGTGACATTGGTCCACTCATAGAAGTATTGGAGCAATTGTTCTCTTTCCGTTTCGGAAAGACTTTGAAGAGCGGAGTTCAGGCCGTTTGCAAGCTCATTCACGGCCTGCACAAGATATATCGGCGGTTGCTCTAAGGCGATTTGTTCGATAAAGAAGATTCTTGAGTTGTAAAAGGCCGAGAAAGCCTTACACAGCTCAAATGTATTATTGGCAAGCGTATCTCTACGCTTGTCAGCAACATTCCTGCTGTAAATGAGTTTCACGTCTTCTTTTATCGACTGTAGGGTACGTGCCAATTGGGAAATGAATGTTTTAATCCCATCGTGGCAAGCGGAATGTTGTACCGGTGGAATATATTGATGATTGATTTTATAGGTATTCCCTTGTCTGCATACCTCTGCCACCAGCAAAAAATTCTGGCTGTAGAAAGATTTGTTGACTTGGTTTTTGGGAACGATATGGAGTTTTATGCTCGGCAAGACATACGGGTGATGCAAAGGCACCTCTTCCGGGTCCGGTTCACCGACAGGTATCAAGTGATACGGATCTACGGATATTAGTACCATATACTCGCTGTCCTCGGCTTGCAGACCGGATTCTGAAATGGTTGCACAGGGTTTCTCATCCCCGTATAAACCGTCGTAATAAACGATGGGCAGACCGCCTTTGGTGATAGCGTTGCAGCTTTTCAGGCGGACACAGAGAGTGGACATGGTATCACCTGAAATCTCTATTTCAAGATTGTCACCTATCCCTTCAAGGACCTCTCCAAGACCATAGTTATAACTGGTCAGACTCCTTCCTGCTTCGCGGTTGAGAGCTTCGGTTTGGCAATACTGGTTTGCAAAGAAATGCTGGCTGGTCAGCTTCAGACCATTGACCCAGTTTACAGGCAAATATGTTAGTGTTTTCATATATTATGATGTTTTTGTTTCTACTTGTACACGCCGGATATATATCGTTTGATTATTCTTAATCTTATTGCCCTCACTCGTCAGAGTGGGGTCAAGTATTCTTATGAACAACGGGAAGTTAAACCATTTTGAGGTATAGAACATCCATCCGATTTGCATATCTTCCTTCTCTGTCTCAATCTTGTTTTGGGGGAAACGCCTGTTTTGGTCTTCGATAACCCAATTGAACCAATTCCCAAGAGATATTTCATTGGGCAGGCGGACAACCAACGAAGCGTATGTCGGGTCTTTTATATTCCGTTTGATTTTGACTTTGACCGTTCGGAAGCCGAAGTTGTCTATGTTGTCCCAATATTTCCGGTCAAAGGTACCATAGCTCAATTCCCATGGGGTATATATCGGATGCGGGATGTCCAGGAACAGGGTTCTGCTGTACATAATCAGATACGGGATTGCAAACCACAGGATATTTGTTGTGTTCCATAGCGAATAAGGTAGCTTGCTTATCAGTTCAAACAGCAGATAGTAGCACCATCCGCCTAAAGCGCATATTGTGGTTAGAGTGAGAATGACCGCTGTTCGGGAACTGCCAATACCGATTGCTCCGAACAAATCGGAGGTTGACAGTTTGCAGAACAATGCTCCAAGGAGGATATAGGACAATATCGTGAATGTCAAGCCTCCCCAGACGTATTCGTTTTTTAGGAAACCGAACAGGCTGGGTAAAGCGACGGCAATGGAAGCCAGAAGAATGAATATGATTAATTTCTTCAGGCTAAGTTTGCTCTTGATCGTTTTTATTCCAGTCAAGACAAATATCATCACGGCTACAAATAATGGAGCCAATAAATAACGTGCAAAGAAATATAGCAATATCTTCATATTATTAGATTTTTCATAAGTTCATATTATATCCTAATCGGTTTTCTCCGAGTATAAAATCCGTTTCTCCACGTACCAGATAATCAACTTCGATATTTCTTGTTGAAAGGATGAAAAATTCAAGTATCCGGCGGACATTGGATAGATGCGTTTTTACCCCCTCATAGTCATCTGTCGGAGTATCAAGGATGATTGTCGCCGTCAAATCATCGGTTTCGCTTATCATTAGACCATTAAGGCCTAATGTCTGTCCGACACATCCGGAACCGACGGAAAGGTAAACCGTTTCATCAATCTCATGGACTTCCAGTCGCAGTTTCACCTTCAATCCCAAAACGATAAGAAGCAGTTGCTCGATAGCAGGCAGGTTCTCTTTATACCGTTCTGCATTGCAGAGGAATAGGAACAGCTTATATTTCTGATGGGAAGTAATGGATAGTTCGACATTTTCCATTACTTCAATCATCTTGATGAAGTTCTTCTTGGAGTCCGGGTCTGAAAAGAAATTCAGATGGCGGTTATTGATACGGACCTTTTCTTTGAAAAACTCTGTATCAAAGGGTGCAAAGAATTGTATAAGCTCTTTATCCTGTTTTTCATTGGCTCGGATGGCTTCAACTATCTCCTTGTTGCTCATGCCCGGTGTGCTAAGCACCAATGGATGAAATAGTAATTCCGGCAATTGATGATAGATGCTGTTTCTTGCCAGATTCAGCAATATATATTCTTTGTCGGCATTTGTTGCCGCGATATGCTGTACCGAAACACTTAATACATCTCTGGATTTCACACGACTGTTCATACCATGGCAATTAACCATAGTATGGTCCAACAGCCGCCGGTCAAGAATAAATTGAAGTTCATCATAAAAGATTTCTGCGACAAAATTTATTGCCTGACTTCGTTGGATGCTTTCCAAGGGTTTCTTTTGCGCTAACATTGTTCCCATATCAGTTCACCGTTTCGATAGTTTATGACGATGTTGTCACCCGACTTGATTTGCTCAGAGACAATCAGACGAGATACGGACTTCTTGATATAAGTTCTTATGACTCCTGCTATCGGACGTGCGCCGTATTTGGGAGAATACCCTTTGTTTGCCAGATGTTGCAATGCTTCATCCGACAAATTCAACTGGATGTTTTTCTGTTTCATCAGTTGTTCTTGCAATCTTCCAAAATGGAGGTTGAATATCTGTTTGGCGACATTTTCATCTATTGGCGCAAACGGAACCACCTCGGTGAGACGTCCCAAAAATTCAGGTCGGAAATACTGTGCCATAACCTCGATGAGCTTTCCGGAATCAGGAGTATGTCCGGATTGTATTTGTTCCACAATCCACTGGCTTCCGATATTGGATGTGAAAATGATTATGGAATTTGAAAAATCTCCTTCCCGGCCCAGTTTATCATGTATTTTGCCTTCATCCATCATTTGCAGGAAAACATCATAAACGCTGCTATGGGCTTTCTCAATCTCATCGAATAACACTACCGAATAAGGTTTCTGTCTGATTTGAGTGACCAGTAAACCACCTTCCTCATATCCTACATATCCCGGAGGTGCACCATACAGCAATGCAGCCGAATGTTCTTCCTTGAACTCGGACATGTCAAATCTGATCATGGCTGATTCGTCATCAAACAGTAACTCGGCCAGTGATTTTGTGAGTTCTGTTTTTCCCGTTCCGGTAGGGCCAAGGAAGAAGAATGAACCTATAGGCTTCTTGGGGTCACTCAGTCCGCTGCGTGATTCTATAATGGCATCTGATAAAGTCGTAATAGCCCGGTTCTGTCCTTTGACCCGTTCTTGCAATTTGCTCTCGATGCTCAAAAGTCGGTCCTTCTCGCGGGCTTGTATTTTTCCGATAGGTATATTGGTGCACTCCGCTACAATCGCCTCTATTTCCGAAGAGCGTATCTCTTCAATAGACTGGTCGGATAGTGCCTTTAATTCTTTGATGATGCCCGACAAACGTCCTGCTTTTATCGCGATGTCATCTTCTTTATCCCATACATAGTTGTCTGACAGTTTGGTGGTCAATACGACACTGATTTTGCTGAATACAGAACGGTATAGTAAGTAAAGCGGCCCTTCAGATATTTTTTCGTCGAGACTCTTTATTTCCTCAAAATCCGCTTCCAAATCAGAAACACTGGCTCGTGCATTCTTATTGCATAGCCGGACGGCAGCAGCGGTTCTGTCAAGCAGGTCGATGGCGGCAGATGGCAGGCTGCGTTCCTTAAAATATCGTTTGGAGAGTGCGATTGAATCTTTAATACACGCATCTGAAATTCTCAGCTCGTAATAGTTTTCAATCCTTTTTTTATGTAATTGTATGGCACTTTCAAGTGTAGCCGTATCCAGTTCTTCAATCTTTATGATATCAAGACGCCCTTCTATCGGATGCTTTTCGATGTTCTTCCGGTAAGAATCGTTCGTGAGTGTGAGAACAAGATTTGCGGCTCCCTCGCTGATTTGTGCACTTAATATGTTGATGAGTGTGGATGCTTTGCCTGATACGCTGTTCTCCAAAAGGACCTGTAAATCATCAATCACCAGCACAGCTTGTTCCAATTGGTTGAGCTTGTGCATCAGATTGACAACTTTTTGTGCTATCTCCGTTTCAGACGAGGTTGATGCGAGCAGTTTTGCCGTATTGAGTCCGACAATAGATATTTGCTTTAACATCTCGTCTTCATTCTCACAGATATCTTTGACAAAGGCGTTGATGATGGAACTCTTCCCGATACCGGATTCACCGACAATCAGTATGCCCTTGTTCTCTGAGCGTTCGAGGCATTCTAAAATAGTACGGACCTCTTTTTCCCTACCGACGACAAAGCCACCGGCATTGATGGTTTCTTGCTTTTTTAGGTTGTCGGCATAAGGAACGCTTGCTGTTATCTGCATTTCCTCTCCTTGATAAGAATGCAACGGGGTAAGGGCATTGTAGTGGGACAATATGTCATCTTCCGAAACATCCAGCATCTCTATCTGCTGATGCGAATATACGACACCTTCACGCAATATGGCGGTAAACACACAGATGGAGTCTATGGAATCCGCTCCTAATTTAATTTTAGACCGTTCGGACTCATCCAAGACTTTTGACACTTCTTCGTCAGGCTCCACTTCTTCTGTGGAAGTGCCACTGGACCTATACATTTCGCGGTGGGTGTCAAACCATTCCATTATGTAGCCGACATCCTTCTGCATCGAGGATAAAATTTCTTTTAGACCCGTGTTTTCTGCAAACATGGCCATGACAAGATGTGACACGCCGAACGTGTTATGCTTGTCTTGAAGTGCCATTCCTCTTGCTATCTTAAGGGCAGACACCAAACTTGGACTATAATTGCTATCATTCATACGAATTTGATTTTATAGTTTGAATTACATACAGAGCGTTCAGTCAAATCTTTTTCAAGATAATGGGCCAATTCTTCCAGATTGGGAATTTCATCTTTATCAAATTGTCCAAGTTTTATCTTGACCTCTGTCACTCTGATTAATCCTTTTTTGCTGTCAGGAGATATAGCTACGCCATTACCGACTTCGACTGATTCAACATGTTTTCCCAGCTTGTGAAACAAGTAGCTTTTGATGTCTTCTTTAGATATAATCCGTTCCCGGGACAACAGACCATACCTTAAACTATTAATAAGTTCCTGTTCGCTATCATGCGTTGTTCCTCCTTGCATACAAGTGCGCAACATGATGCCTGAAGCGTCATATTTTTCTATGTTGAATTGCTGTATCAGTGTGCGTTCATTGAAACCGTTCGCCAGAGATCCGGAAGTCACCCAATATTTTATCTCGGCATTGGTCGCATCCTTTTGTGGGACACTTAAAACAAAGGCCTTTATTTTGTTATCTCCTTTTAGCGTGGCCTCCAATCCTTTCTCTATATCATTTATCTTGTTGAACAACTCTTTGAGCTGCGTCGAAAGTGCATCCGGATTCATTGAAGCAAAAGCACTCCCGTCTTCTTTCATTAATTGTAACACTTTTGAAATTAATGAGCGGGCACTGTCCGAATCAAATCGTTCAAGGTCGCCAAAATACAGGCTGAATATACCTGTCGGATTTTCCTCATACTGGTTCAGTCGGTTTACATATTCCCGGCCTTTGTTGTCTTGAAACGAGCGTATGTTCAAGAATTGTGTACGGCCCGGACATTTCAGGGGTATAATTCGTCCGGTGGAACGGAAATTATGCTGTTTGTAAACGATTTGTCTGTTTACAACCGGAAATGTGTTCAAATATACTTCCAGATTTTCAAGACTTTCTTTCGTGAATATTTCAGGAAAGCCTATCTTGACCCAAAAGAGATTCTCAGAGTCATCCGGGACCTCGCAGTCGGCCACATAACCGGGAAACATTTCCCGGTAGGTATGTTTCTCTTTGGAAGCATCTTTTATACCCACATTAAAATATAGGTCACTATAAAAATCGCGGATTTCATCAAAGTAGTGCGCATTACTATATGGATCTTCAACATGAAGGCCTGTTTTTGCATTCAATCGGTTTCCTGTGCAGTCATAGAAGAAAGCCATATTCATAAACGGAAGCAACCCCATATCGGAAGGCTTGATACAAAACATTACAGAGTCCATTTTTTGCAGGACTTCTTTAGACACATCCAGCCCGACCCAGACGCAATAATCCGCTATCCGGTTTTTAGGGCCAAGGAAGCGTGTTGGAGTGCTAAAGCTATCGGTTGAATGCCTTATACTATCGTTGTATGCGATTGCTTTGACTTTTGCATCAACCAGTTTATAGGAAAACAAAGGGGTTATAAAGACTTGAATATCCCCTTTGCCAAATATGTTTTTCTCTGCATAAAAGTGATCTTCGGCATCAAGTTCGCAACATTCCCCATGATTGGGGGTAATAGTCATAAGCGCATGGGCCGGCTTTGGCAGCGACCATTTGTTTCCTATGAGTATTCTGGACAGGCGGTGAAGTATCCGTGAATCGGACTGATCTATTTCTTGATGCAGCTTGTTGGACTCATGGGCAAAAACTTCAAGCAGCAAATCTATCACGGGGTCCATATCGCGTATATCGGATACACCCCAAAACTCCATAGCCTGCTTTAATATTCGTTCCTTTATTGCAATTTGTTTCTTGTCTGACATAGTTCGATTATTGTGATAAAGGGCTTATATATAATGAGGTGTTAAAACTGAATTTCTCGTTGGTTCTATCCATTATTCCGGTCACCGTTATTTGTGCCTTTCTTCGGATATGAGATACTTTATCTATATTTTCTTCTTCTATTTCCAAAAGGGTGACGTTCACATCTACATTCCGTAGTCTCTTTTCATATTTCTCTATCGTTTTTATTAAGGAGTTTTTTACTCCTTCCTCCCAATCGCTGATTTTCACAAGTTGGTTGAACTCAAGGTCCCATATCATGGAACCAAAGTCTTCTCGGCCGATAACTTCCCCATGGTGAGAAAGAATCAGTAGCATGATGTGTTGGGCTATCGATTCCTGATAGGAACACCTTTGCAATTTCTTGGCAACAGCCGATTGCAATTGTAATGGCATTTTCAGGTAAGTCATACTATTCTTTTATTTTATTCTATTTCGCAAATATACTCTTTTCCTTGTTAGATGCCAATAAAATGCTCCTAAAAATTTGACGGTTTCAGAAATAATTCATATATTGCGCACGGTCACAAAACCAAAAGAGAGCTATAAAAAAAGTATGATATTAAAAAGTAAATTCTATGGCAATCTACAATTATGGAATTGGAGGCAACGAAGTAAAAGTCGATGCGAACGAATCCATCGCGGAAATCCCCTCCAACCGAACTTTGATAGTTCAAAAACTGACAGATGAAGCTCCTGCGGCTCCGGAAAGCGTGTATGGTTTGGAAACCATTGAAGATGTGTTCCAACGTTTTGAACCAACAGTTGACTTATGCCACGTGGATGCGGAAGGTAATGAAATCAAGGAAATCATGACATTCACCGGACTTGGAGACTTCGGAGCCAAGAAGATTAAAGAGAAGAGTGATTTCTTGAGTAAACTTGACATTGAGAAAGAACAGGGTGTCAGAATAACTCGCCAGCTTACTTCCAACCGCGCTTTACAGAAAGCACTTGAAAATCCGGAAGTCAAAAATGCCATTATGGACGTGATTGAATCATCAATCGAGGAGATTCTGGCAAATCAAAAGAAAGTAGAACTTTAATCTTTTACTAAGATGAAGCAGGAAACTCAACAACAGACAGCCAGTACGACAACCTCACAGAAAGTCGTATCACAACAGGCGCAAAAGTCATCTGCATCGGCAATAGACAAACTCAAAGAATTTGGTGGCTTCGCTTTTCTTGAAAATATCATAGATGGGTATTCCAATCTTAATCCGGCACGAAAGGCCCGTCGCAACATCTTCCTCACGGATGAACAGTGGGAAAATGAACGTAAGGCCTTGGTTAATCGCTTAAGCGTATGGCTCAAACTCTTACGTGAGAATGACACTGCCGAACAAATGCGAGACAAGGCCAAAGAAACCGCAGAAAACGCCGAGAACCTTCTTAATCATAACTTGAAGAATGCTCTTGCCAGGACACGGGAACTTGAAAGCGCATATCGCACTATTGCGTTCTTTTACAAGAACACGGAAAGTGATAAGGTGAAGAATGTCACCATTGTCAATGCGACCATGGAGCAGCTTCAGGATTTGGACAATACCATTTTCGCTGACCACATTAGCAACGAACTCAAACAGAATTTTGACCGTCTTGACCTGCGTCGCAACTACTCCTTGCTTGTCGTTCCTGGATATATAGGCTCAAATGCCATTTTGGATAAGTGGTCTAAAATGGCATACGAGAACAAGGTTTTTCTTGTTACAGACTTCCAAGACCTTGAAACTCCGGACGATGTAGTAGATATATTCTTCAATGCCAATCATACGAGTGGAGATGTGTTCAAATCGAATACTATTATGACCTGTAACTGGTTGCTTGGTCGTCAAAGAGAGGAAAGCGTTGGAGAAGAAGAAAATCTTTATATTCCGCCATCTTCTTCACTTGCCGGAAAAATATACAACACCTTAATGTCTCAGGTAGTAGCCGGAAAGAAATTTGGTGGACTTAATGAAGTAGAAAGTGTACGCTTCGACCTTCGCAAGAGCGAGATTTCCGAGCTTGAACGTATGGGTCTTGTGCCGATGGTGAACGAGTACAGCAAGGTTATGGCTTTCTCCGCCAAGACATTATTTAATGGAGATAATCTTGGCTTGCAGACCTACTCCGTAGTTCGTGTATTCGACTATATAACGAAGGTACTGATTGACTTCCTGAACCGTCGGGCATTTGAAAATTGGACTACTCGCACGGAAGCAGATTTGCGTGGTCAGGTTGTGAAATTCCTCGATAGTGTAATGGGACCGAACAAACTCATCGAACGCTTCAAGGTTATGAAGATTGAACAAGACCCGAATCAGAAAGACCGTGTGCTTCTTGACATCCACATCACACCGTATTTCCCGGCAAAAAGCTTCGTGATACAGCTTGCCGGTCATAAAGGCGATAATCCGGAGGATGCTATTTGGGAAAGCGAATATCATCAAGAATAGTATTGAATAATTTTAAATTTACAGATGGGCATAACTATGCCCATCTGTAAATCATTTATCAGGGTCATGTGTTGCTGAAATTATATGTCTTATTATTGAAATCTTTACTTATATGAAACTCCGAGATGTGGATATTATTATTTCTGGTACAAAAACTGGGGATACCTATTATGCAAAATCTTATCCATGCAGTGATATGGATAAGAATAGCAAAATAGAGCTCTATGGAGTCCCTGTATATTATGTCTATATCAAAGGTACTGATGATAAAGGTCAAAGTGTAAAATATACATGGAAAGCATTACGCTTCATGCCGTATTATAACCCACCAAATTTTAGTTCTTATAAAACAATTGGATGGGTTAATAGTGGCTTGCATAAGCTCAATAGGCAGCCTGCGCCAGAATATAAAAAAGCCTATGAAGTACATAATACATATTCTCAACATAATGGTGCAATAGTTCTAAAAGGAACTTTTTACATTCACGCTGGTCCTGAAGATCTTACTCATATTGGATGGGGAGCAGCAGGGTGCGTTGAAATAATAGGAAGTTTTAGTGAGTTTAAAGATCAAGTAAAAGAATTATCGGGGTCAACTCAAGTTGATGCGGATAGTGCAATTTCTGAATTAGTTTTTTATAAAAAACTTTATATAGAAATTGAATATGCTACTCCACCCAATATTAAAGCGAATTTTTATAAAGAAGTTAGCATAAAAAGGAGATAAGATTTATGTGTAACATAAAATATATACTATGTACTATATTTTGTATGTGTGCATATCTTCATGCTGCTGCAATCTGTAGCGATAGTATATCTGATAAGTTTTCATATAAGGTACTTGAAAATTTCAATTATTGTTGGGATAATAATATTGTCTATGAGGATACTAATTCCAAAGATACTGCTTTATTTGTCTCGTCTCATAAATACATAATCTCTCCTATTTTAAACGCTTTTTGTAATAATGTGAACGAACAGACAGAGTTGGCTAAGATCGGATATTGTTGTAAGCATTATCTCATTAAAGTCCCAAATAAATCAAAGAAAAATATACAATATTACTCTATAGAAATCAATATTCTATCTAATATAAAGAGTCATGCCCCCATAACCTCAAAAATAGAAGAATTAAAAAAACAGGACTATGCGATTATTGATATTATATCAGAGGCTCCTGTTATGTGTCTTGTTTTTGTGGAAGCTGATTATTTAGTAGCCGTAACTTATAATATGTTCTATGATTTTGATGATGTATTATCCTTTTCGAAATTCTTTGTAAAAGAACACTTCTCAACAAAATAATAAGATGTCATTACACAGTGAATATAAAACGTAATACATCCTCTTTCAAAGAAAAAATAGAGTTTCATTTTTCGATATATAATGCTTCTTCATTCTTATAATTCTCACATGAATAATCCAACATGGTAACCATTCTATTTTCCGCCTTGACACGCATGTTCCCTAAACCTACCTTTGCGC
>OHEB01000159.1_pt1 | contig 34830 bp, 34 predicted proteins | sample 1567081 | NCBI WGS metagenome assembly OHEB01 (sample SAMEA3879569, study PRJEB24766) | human gut metagenome | biome: human-associated habitat; feature: feces | place: USA | collected 1985/1987 | reverse complement strand
GGCCGGGGCGGTCATTTTCGTTTGCAAATCTGGACTATCAGACCTACAAGGCCGATGATAACAAGTGAATACGCAAAAAGCGATTCATAAGTAACCATTGGCATCACCTCCCTCCACAGGGAAGTGCTAACCGCCTGCCGTTCGTGCAGCGCCAGCAGTAGTGTACCATAATTCGACAAAATGTGCAACAAAAAGAATTGACACTCCCCACGGCTAAAGCCGGGGGGGAGTGTCAATTCTTTTAACCTATTGAGGGACTAACCGTTTGCTGGTAGCGCCCCCCCTGTTTCTATTGTCAGTATAGCTCCAGTCCCATGAAAAGGTCAACATTGAATTCTATGTTTCAAATTCTACGGTTCCCGGATTCCCACCCTCTCAGGTTCTTCGCTTCTGTCTGAGCGACATCTCTGCAAATCTGCTGGTTTTCGAATTTGTCTGTACAGTCGTGAGGCGGCTGCTTTCGGTCTGCGGCGGAACTTGTCTACCCGCATTCTCAGGTTCTTTGCTCACATTTTGCGAAGAAACGCGAAATCCGTTGCAATTCCAAGGCTTGTGTGCTACCATGTCCACGGCGCATCCGTCATCTTCCGGGCAAAGAGCCGGCAAGGTTGCTCCTTCGCAGACCCTATAGTTTTAAGTTCTCACGCTCCTAAGTTCTCAGGTTCTCAAATTTCAAGGGAGTGATTATTGACAAACGAGCTAATGTGTGGTATAATAACATCATAGAAACTAAGGGGGTTATCTCCCGCCATTTCTCAATATTAAATCAAGAAAGCGAGGCATCTCTATGAAAACTAAGTGTTCCTCCCGTATGAAGGCGCTGCTGCTCGTTCTGGCAATGGTGCTTTCCCTGTTCTGTGTCAGCATCGGCACGGCGCATCTCCGCTTCACCGATGTCCCTGATTCCTTCTGGGCTTCCAAGGAGATTGCCTGGGCGGTTGATAAGGGCGTTGTGAACGGCACGTCTGCCACGACCTTCAGCCCGAATGACAAAACCCTGCGTGGCCAGATGACCGCTATTCTCTACCGTTATGCCGGCGAGCCTGCCGTGAGCGGCGCTTCCTCTTTCTCCGATGTGAAGTCCTCCATCTACTACGCAAACGCTGCAAGCTGGGCGCAGAAGAATAACATCCTGATTTCTACTGTCTCTGGCTCGAATAAGTTCCTCGGTGACACGCCCATCAGCCGTGCTGAGTTCTGCGCGATGGTCTATAACTACGCCGGCTATAAGAGCATTGACCGCAAGACCGCCTCTACCGCTCCTTTCAGCGATGTGAAGGGCCTTTCTTCCGAGCTTCTCACCGCTATCAACTGGGCGTATGCCAACGGCATTGTGAACGGCGTTGATAAGACCCACTTCTCCCCCAATTCCACCCTTACCCGCGCACAGGCCGTCGTGATGCTCTATCGCTATGAAGCCAAGTTCGCTTCCGGTGGCGCGGAAACCAATCCCTCCACCGAGATTCCCACGAAGCCCGACGGTACGACCAAGACCTATACTGGCGCTGATGTAACTGCCGAGTACAAGTCTAAGGCTGTTGGTGCTCTCGGCTCCTACTTTGAGGTCAATGTTCCCGTCGGTCAGAAGGCTTACTTTAAGGTGTCCGATAGCTCCGGCAAAATCCTTGGCGTCAATATCAAGGACTGCAATGGTTTTTATAACCATACGACCGACATTGGCTTTGTCGGAATTGATGTGGATTCCAGCAGTGTCATGGTCGAGGGCTACAAGTCTGGTACTATGGTTGTGAACCTCTTCAAGTCCGATGAAACGAATGGTACGCTCAGCACCGTCGTTATCCGCGTCGGTGGTTCTACCTGCTCCGTTGCCATTACGACGCCCAGCGGCACCTCTACCAATCCCGGCGGCACCGACAATCAAAGCGGTGAGTCCTACTACAATTCCGTTGACTTCAACGCCAATATGGATATCCGTAATGAAATCGTCCGTCTGACGAATGAGGTTCGTAAGGAAAATGGGGTGTCTGAGCTTCCTACTGACTCCGCAATGATGAATGCGGCGCAGGCTGCGGCGGAATGGTATGTGAAAAAGCCCGTTGAAGGTCATAGCGACGCATACGAGATTTGTGCTACGCAGATGTCTGGTGTTTCTTATGGGTTTATGGCTAATAAAGAAGCGCTGTCTGGCTATAACAGCTCTGATGACATTGCGAGAGTATCTGTTAATGCTTGGGTAAAATCGTCTGGACACTTTGCTACTATGATTGACAATACGGCAGACAACTTGGGTGTTGGCGTTGCCCGCTCCGGGGGTAGCTGGGTATGTGTGCAGTTTTTCGGAGATTATAATAGTGGTGACATTTGGCAGAGTAGTGCTCTTAGCTCTAAGATGACTATTGGCGAATATCTTTGGCAAGCCTTCAATGCAGATTAACTACCACACTTTGCGCATTTAGAACCGCGTGGGAAACGTGACTTTTCGTTTCCCACGCGGTTTTTTAGATTTTGAGTCAATCGGCAAAAAAATGCTTAGTAAATGAACGGCAGCCTTATGGATGCTGCTGTTTTTTGACCTGTCAAGAGAATTTTGTGCTTATGCTTTAGAACCCAAGAAACAAAGAACCTGGGAGCTTGTATCTGTTGAGTCTCGTCCTCCTTGCCACACGAGAAATTCTCAAATAATTTATTCAAAAAATTGACTACTAAAGTAAAAGGTGGTATAATTGACACCAGTGAGGGATAATGCTGAATTCCTCAAAATAACAATGAAAGGATTGATTATGTGAGAACAAAAATCGGGACAAGATTGCTGTCTTTGTTTCTGACGGCAATCTGCGTCATTGGCCTCATTCCGACCAGCGCATTTGCGGCTCCTTCCGGAAGTATGCCGAGTGAAATCACGTTACAGAAGAGTGACTATTTTCTCGACACAGATGGAAGTAAGACGTACAACTCTCCCAGTTTTGGCGAACCGCTCTACCTCCACATTATCAACATGAATGTCGGCGGGAAGACCAATGTTGGCTTCTGTGCTGAGCACGGCAAGCAGCTTGGCAACACGCTGATTGGTAAGAAGTGGGGCAATCCGGAGCCAGTAACAAATAGCTTCATCAAGATGATGATTGGCTATTATTACTGCATGACGGACGCCAAGTACCAGACCGACGCCTATAAGGAGAAGTGGGGCGGCGAACTATGGACCGACCAAAACCTGATTCGGTATCACAACGCATGGATTCAGGCGCTCTGCTGGCGTGCGTTGGGTCAGGGCGCTGCAATCCCTTCTGACGCAGAAGGGCAGAAGGTCGCGATTGCCAAAGAGCTGATGTATATTGCGAATGCAAAGAATGGCACCAGCTACTCCGACATCTATACGGACAAATATGGCACCACCACCTTCTATCAAAAGGGCGAAAAGGTCCTTGATAACACGGATTGTTGGCCTGATGTAGACGTGACCCTGTATCATTACATTGGCGGTGATGCGACATCTCCGGATGGCAAGAAGCATTACACCAATGACAATACTCAGGCCATCATGGTCGCTACGCCGAAGAAGTCTGATATTCCTTCTGATAAGTACCAGATTGTGGTCAAAAAGGTTGATTCCAGCAATCCTACCAAGGGTCTGGCTGGTGCTACTTTCTCTCTGGAGATGGTCGGCTCGGATGACCCTAAGTTCCCCATGACTGGCGTTACTGGACAGGACGGAACATACACGTTCAAGAACCTCAAAGCCGGCACCTATCAGGTAACGGAAACCGAGGCACCGGAAGGCTACCAAATCGACAACCCCGGCCCCTACGCGGTGACGCTTCCTACCAACGGCCAGAAAACCGTTACCGTGACCGCGTTGGACACGCCCATTACCCTCGCAGCATCCGCAAGGTGGATAAGGACAGACCGACGATGGGACTGGCCGGTGCGACCATCCGCATCACTGGCATTGACAATAACTTCACCTATGAAGGTCAGACGGTCGAGGGCGGCGCTCTCACCGACGTGCCTTGGGACACGATGCCTGTCGGCTCTTATGTAGCCGAGGAGATTGGCGCTCCCGAAGGCTACATCCTCCCCTCTCCCCATGAGAAGAAGGAATTCTACTGGGACAAGAAGAACGAGGTTAAGCTGGTCTTCGAGAACGATTCCAAGGTCAAGGTTCAGCTTCTGAAGAAGGACGAATCCAATAATCCTCTTCCCGGATGCCTGTTCACGGTCATTAAGAACGGTCAAACCCTCTTCTCTGCTGTGACTGACGCTGCGGGAACCATCACCGTCCCGAACGTGACGGAAGGCACCTACTGGTTCGTCGAGAAGGACGCTCCGGAGGGCTACGTCGTCAACAGCGAGCCTGTGACGGCCTATGTGAGCGCGGCTGACATTCAGGGCAACAAGACCGTTACGGTCGAGGCGACCAACCACAGAAAGCCCGGTCTCGAAATCGTGAAAATCGACTCCGTGACCAAGGAGCCTGTCGCCAACTGCACCTTCGACATCCGCAGCATCGACGGAACCTACCACGAGACTCTCACCACGGACGGTGCCGGCCGCATCTTCCTTGAGAATATGACGCCCGGTTCTTACGAAGTGAAAGAAACTGCCGTTCCCCAGGGCTACAACCTGAATCCTGAGAAGCAGACGGTTGAGCTGACTGCCGGCGGCACCTTTACCCTCACTTTTGAGAACGTCCCCAAGACTGACTTCACCCTCTTCAAGCATGACTCGAACAACCACCCCATCGCTGGTGTGACTTTCGAGATTTCCAAGAAGGGCGGCCAGTCTCTCGGCCACTTCACCACGGACGGCCAGGGCAAGCTGACGGTTCCCAATCTGGAACCCGGCATCTATGTTGCTGTTGAAACGGATTGCCCGGACGACTACATCCTCGACAAGACTCCGCATGAGTTCCAGGTCAATGCAGGTGTCACGAATGTTGGCATTGATGTTGTGAACCTCAAGAAGCCTGAAATCACCGTCAAAAAGGTCGATTCCATCGTTGGCGGCGGCGTTAAGGACGCAAAGTTCGAAATCTTCTACGCCGGTACTGGCGGCACCGGCTCTCCCGCAGGAACCTATGAGAGCCTCGGCACCAAGTACACCGACGCAAACGGCATTATCCATCTCGACCACCTGAAGGAAGGCTGGTATCGCTTCACGGAAGTGGAAGCTCCCGCAGGCTATCAGCTGGACGAACCCTCCACGCAGGAGATTTACCTCAAGGGAGACGATAACGCAGAGCTTACCTTTAAGGACACTCCGCTCTCCGCCATCATCGTGATGAAGAAGGACGGCGTGAATGGCAAGGCGCTTCCCGGCGCTACCTTCCAGCTCCGTTACCTCGGCGGCACGTCCGGTACGGGCGGTACGGTAATTGGTGAGAAAGTGACCGACCAGAACGGCGTGTGCTCCTGGACCAGCCTCAAGGCTGGCACCTACATCGTCGAGGAAGTCAAGCCCGCTCCCGGCTATAACATCGTTGAAGGCCCCAAGACCGTCTATATCTCCGGCAAGGCGCAGGACGTTATCACGGTTTCCTTTGATAACTCTCCTGACGGTACGCTGCTGATTAAGAAGGTCGATGCCAAGCACCCCACGAAGGTGCTCGCTGGCGCTAAGTTCCGTGTTCAGTATACCAACGGTACGCTGCTCGGCAATGACAATGGCATCTTCACCACCGACGAGAACGGACAAATCACCATTGCCGGTCTTGAACCGGAAAAGACCATCATCGTGACTGAGATTGAGGCTCCTGCCGGTTACATCATTGACGGTCAGGCTCAAACCATCGACATCAAGTCCGGCAAGGTCGTTTCCATCACCTTCAAGAACGCGCCCAAGGGCGAACTGGTCATCGAAAAGACCGATGCCGCAACTGGCAAGCTGCTCTCCGGCGCTGAGTTCATCATCCGCAAGTCCGACGGTACTGAAGTCGGCGCAGATGGCAACATCCATAACGACCTTACTATCGAGTCCGGCACGCTGTCCTCTGACAGCCATTTTGTGACCGGCGGTGACGGACGCATCATCATCAAGGGCCTGACTCCCGGCAACTACACCATCACTGAGGTCAAGGCACCCGATGGCTACCTGATTGGTAAGAATGCTTCCCGCACCATTCAAATCACTGCTGGCGATACCCAGACCATCACTTTCGCCAACCCCAGTACCTGCTCCCTGCTCATTAAGAAGGTCTGCACGGAGAACCCCGACAAGATGCTTGAAGGCGCTGTTTTTGACGTGCGTTACGCGGATGGCACCGTGGTCGGTGACTCCAACGGCGTGTTCACTACCGGTGCTGACGGCACTATCCTGATTACCGGTCTCGAAGCGAACAAGGCCATTGTTGTGACGGAAACCAAGGCTCCTGACGGCTTTGCTATCGACACAACGCCTCAGACCATTACCACGCAGGCTGGCAAGGTCGTTCAGCTGACCTTCGCCAACGCTCCCTATGGCAAAATCATCATCGAGAAGCGTGACAGCAAGACCAACGAGCTGCTCCCCGGCGCTGAGTTCCGCGTGACCACCGCCGCTGGCTGCGAAGTCGGTCAGAACGGCGTCATCGGTGATACCAACCTCACCAGCAACGGCATCTTCACCACCGGCGCTGACGGTAAAATCACCATCACCAACGTCCGTCCCGGCAATTACGTTATCACGGAAATCAAAGCTCCCGACGGTTATCTCATTGATGACCCGACTCGCACGATTACCGTAACGTCCGGCGATACGCAGACCATCGTGTTCAAGGACACCAAACCCGGCGGCCTTATCATTGAGAAGCGCGACAGCGTGACCAAGGAGCCTCTGGCTGGTGCTACCTTCAAGGTGACGACCTCCGACGGCAGATTCGTCGCACAGGATGGCGGTGCCACCTCTACCAACGGCCTCTATACCACGGATGCCAACGGTCAAATCCACATCGTTGACCTTGACCCTGACACCTATGTTGTCACGGAAGTGACCGCGCCCGACGGCTATCTGATGGACGCTCCTTCTCAGACTGTCAAGATTGAGAAGAACGACACGCAGACTCTCACCTTCTACGATACGCCGCTCGGCGGCCTTACCATCGTCAAGGTTGACTCTGAGTCCGGCAAGCGTCTGGAAGGTGCCAAGATTGAAGTTGCTAAGATGAACGGCGAAATCGTCGGCACCTATGTGACTGATAAGCTGGGCGTCATCCAGCTCCCCGACCTCGATGACGGTTGGTATCAGCTGACCGAAATCAAGGCCCCCAAGGGCTACTTGCTCGACTCCACTCCGCAGAAAGTCGAAGTGAAGAAGGGCGAGACCAAGACCTTCGAGTTTGAGAACACCGCCTCCGCATCCATGCTTATCCACAAAATCGACTCCGTGACCCGCAAGGGTATCCAGGGCGTTAAGTTCGTCGTGTACGACAGCTCCATGACCCCCATCGGCGAATACGAGTCTGACGACCAGGGCTATGTCCACCTGAACAAGACCCTTGAGGACGGCAAGTATTACGTCCGCGAAATCGTGGCAGCCGAGGGCTACATCCTCGATAACAAGGTCAAGAGCTTCACGGTTCTGGCTGGCGATACTGCTATGATTGAGTGGGAGAACACTTCCGAACTTGGTCAAATTCAGGTCATCAAGACCTCTGAGGGCTACAGTTCCGTCAATGGTCTTCCTGCTGGCACTCCCCTCTCCGGCGCTATCTTCGCTGTCTATGACAAGCAGAATAACGTCGTGGATAAGTTCCAGACCAACGAGAACGGCATCGGCTCTTCCAAGAAGCTCCCGCTCGGTATCTATACCGTGAAGGAAGTTCAGGCCCCCGCGAACTACGGTCTGAATCCCACCGTGTTCACCGCTGACATCGAGTTTGCCGGACAGGTCGTTAAGCTGAATGTGACCGACCCCGTTATCACGGCCGGCGTCTCCATCAAGAAGACCGGTTACGCGCAGACGATGAATAACAACGTCATGCGCTGGACCGTCAGCGGCGTCCGCAATGACTCCACCACTTCCCTCCAGAGCTTCTACTGGAGAGATACCCTGCCTACTGACGCTGTTCGTCTGACCCGTCTGGTGACTGGTACTTACAGCACCACGCAGACTTACAAGGTCACGTTCACCACTAACCTCAACAGCCAGTGGCGCACCGCATACGACAACCTGAGCACTGCCAAGAACTACACGCTCGACATGAGTTCTGCCGCTCTGGGCCTTGCCAGCAACGAGTATGTGACGCAGTTCATGCTCTCCTTCGGTATCGTCCCCGCTGGGTTCCACCAGCTCACGAACGCCACCGTTGACGCGCAGACGCTGTACGCGCTCACCAATGGCTACAAGTTCACCAATAAGGCTGACGTCGGCGGTCTGCTCGGCGGCAACTGGGTGCAGAGCATCGCTCGCTGGACTACTTCGGTTTATTCCCACTATGTTCCTGCGAAGCCCGCTGCTCCCAAGTCTCCCAAGCTGCCTCGTACCGGCTACTAAGCCTTTTCCCCTCCTCGCATAATCAAGTTAGGAAGCTCCCCCGGAGGCATTGCCTCTGGGGGAGCTTTCCTGTCCCTGTCTCAAAACGCCCCTGAGAGCGCGTAGGACGCATTTTTCTCGTAGGGTATTGGGGATATACTCGCAGGCGCGCAGAAACGCTCCTGCGGCCTCCCTGCGGCGAATTTCGCGCTTTCACACCGCTACTGTATCTGCCTGCGTCCAATTATCAAAACAATAGCTAAAAAAGTACCGCCGGAAGCAAATTGCTTCCGGCGGTTTGGCCTATCCTAAAATTAAATTTTGTAGTCTGGATGGAACTGTTTCATCCATGCGGAAAACTCGTCTTTCGTACATCCTGATAGCTTCAGCGCATCAGTATAGTTCATTACGCCTTCTGCAACAGCTTTGCAAAGCATCGCAATGCCACCCTCCTGTCGGCCTTCTTTGATGCCTTCTTCACGGCCTTCTTTATGAGCCGCCCTGCGTTCATCCATGAGTGCCATACGGAACGTCACAAAATCAACCTCCTTTTCAGGGTCGTGCCTCACCTTCTGAGTGAGGTCTACTGCTTCCTGTGCCAACGTCGTTGAAAATTTCGCAGTGTCATTGTTATCTCGAATATAGTCCAGATATTCGGCAATGGAATCGGAAACATTGCTCCTGTCCGTATACCTGGTATTGAGCAAAATTACATGACTGCCATCATTGTATTCATCGTCCGTACCTTTGTAGTACGATACCCGCTCGTATTTCGCCAAGCCTTTTCCCACATGGTCAAAATTGCAGATGAAGATGATAAAACTCTCCGGCAGCTTATCGTAGTCCATGCTGCGCTTCAGCAGCTCCCGGTCGATGACCGACTGATAGTATCGGCTGCGTTTTTCGATGCTGTCGGAGGTATTCTGCATCTCGACATCGTAGTGAGTATTGTTTTCGTCTGCCAGAAATACGTCGAGCCGAATACCGTGACCGAGCACGGTATCGCTCAGGTCCGCTTCTTTGGCCGCAAACACGATGCGCTCGATTTTGCATTGCAGTAATTCCTCCAGGAACAGCTTGCAGATGCCAGAGTTGCGCATAACCTCACCGAACATGAAGCGGTCAGACAAAGGTAGATTTTTGAACTCGTCTCGATACATGGGTTTTCCTCTTTCTTTTGTTGCTTTATTATACCACGCACTTTCGTGCCTTACAAGTGGAAAATTGCGTAAAGTGTTTCGATGCTATTAAAGCGCCGCCTTCCCGTCCGCAGGCGGCCAGTCCAACATCGGCCGCCCGACTTTCAGAATCACATCTGCAATAGATTTGGGCGTGAAGAAGCGCGAAACGGAAATGCCGGTCCACGTTCCATTCGTGCCGTTGATGCCGTTCAGGAGTTTCACCGCTCGGCCAAACTTTGCATCGCCAAATACGGGCCACTCTTTGAGATTTTTGGTGTAGTCATCTACGAGCACATCGGTCATTCTGACGCCGCCCGGAACACGCAGACGCTTGGGAACGGAGCTTTCGACATATAGTCGGTGGTCCACATCCACAAAACTCAGATACTCGTCGAGCCACGCATTCTTCTCCGAAATGGCATAGCGGCTGTCAGCGAGAACCGCAGACAGGATAAACACCTCCGCTTCCCCGCTTTCGTAGAGCTTCCATGCGGCCTCTACAACGCTCTGATATGGCTTTAGCGAAAGGAAATAATCCTTCTCGTACAGGTCTTCCGGCTCCTTGGCGGCTTTCCATTCCGCCAGCGTGCCGTCCATGTCAAAAAATACTCGAAACATATCATTATTCTCCTTTTCAGTCTATATGGGAGTCCCCGCTCAAATGAGCGAGGACTCTTTTCCCATGTGGTCAAAAATTTTCTCAGTGTTAATGCGATAGCCTCCGAATGGAGTTTCCTCCAGAAAGAAACCTCTGGACAGAAGCTCTGCTTCCAGTCCCAGATAGACCGGCCTCTTTCCAAACTGCGTCACGCGATACACAACATACGGGTGGTTCTCCGCGAAGGCAAATGGGATTCTGACGCGAGTACCATCCGCCGTCTTTGCGGCGAACACAATGTCGTCGCCGAAGCGTTCCGGTCCGAAATGACACTCCTTGAGTCCGATGGCGGACAAATCAAATGTCTGCTTCATAGTGCCTCCCTCCTTCTCACAGATTTTCGAATCAAAGGCATTCGCAAATCTGCTTGCGGGTCAGGTTCGGCGTCGTGTCGAAGATATCGACAAAATCCTTGAGTGTCTTTGTGCCGTCCTCCAAAGCATTCATTGCCTTTTTTGCCTGTATAGTATTGGTGAACTTCATGCCCAGACGGAACTTCTCCCCTCGGCGGGGATAGGAATAGTGTCCTTTGTATACACTGCCCTTAGCAACGGGGTAAGCGGCCAACTGGTCAGCATAGGCATGGAGCGAAGGATAGTCCTCGCTCCAGTCTTCCATCTGAAGCAGATACTCGCCATCCACCTTCGACGTAATGTTTTTTGTCTCGATAACTTTCATGATAAATCTCCTTATGCAACTTTTTTCTTTGTTTCATGTGAAACATTTGTGCTTTTTGATGATTTTCGGAACTTTTGAACCGAAATTCTCAAACTCTTTATTTCCTGGATTCTCAGGTTCTCAGGTGCCAATGCAGTAAATGTAGTTCCCATGCCGAACGACGTCAGCATTCTTGGGCCAGAACCCACACTGCTTCATGCCGCGAACGCTTCCGGAGCAGTGAATGTTCGGACACTTAGACAGGTCAATGTGTCCCTTTGCTGCGATAGCTTTTGTGAGAGATGTGTAATACATGGTTCAGCCCCCCTTCAGCAGACCGTCATTTTCCCGGTCAGTCGGATGGGGACGCTCTGAGAAAGCCCCATGTGCTTGCGGAACTGGTATCCGAGATTGCTTCTTGCCTTCTTTTCCGACTCCGCAAACGTCTGCCCTCTCCACTTCACGGAGAGAATGTCGTCAAAGGAGCGCACGGCACCATCGTAACTGTACCTTTTTTTCGTGGTGTTCATTTTTCATTTCTCCATTCTGAAAAAAATATGTATATAAAAGCCAGTGCTCCCAATGGGGGGGCACCGGCTGAATTTTCGCTTTGTTTGTGATACTTCCTTTGTATGTTTTCAGTATACGGCTTGTAGGAGAAACCACCTTGTTTCAACGCTGGGAACTTGAGAACCTGAATTCCTGCTCTTGGAACCGCAAAGAAAAAGCCCGCTCTGCAAAATGCAGAGCGGGCGTGCTTAGTCTCAGAGATTGAGGTTAATGCGGCGGTTGAGTTTCTTCACCTCGTCCTTGCAGACGGTGCTCAACTCCTCCACTTCATGCGCGGAATGCACGTTTTTGAGCAACGCGCAGACCTCCTTGAAGGTAGCCTCCGGCCCCGTCGTGAAGAGGATATTGGAATCATCCATCATCTCAACAAGCCAGACAATGTATTCGTCCGTCTTGTTGTCCATCGACAGGTTGTCGATGACGGGGTTCATTTCCAGCAACTCCGAGACGGCGGAGAAATTCTCCGCCCATGCCGCGTGGCACTCGCGCTGGTTTTTTTCTACCTCGTAAAACTCTTCATCCGTCATAGTATCGGCGAAAATTCCATAGCAGTAAACCTTAATCATAGGTCGTTCTCCTTACTGAAAATTCGTGTTCTCAAACAGATAATCTACGACTATCTGTCATGTTTTCTGAGCAGAATGCGTTCATTTCTGAATGCTTCCCTCCAGAAAACAGTTTTCGGATGCGTCGTGAAGCCAGAATGGCTCGTGCCAGGTCACTATCACTGGCGTGATTGCCCACATGACACAGCAGGTCCTGGACCGACGCAGAGGAAATTCCCAGAATAACTTGTTGGCAGGCTCCTTATCGAACCAGCACATAAATGCGCAACCGTAAGGGGCGGCTGCTTCCAAGTGTATTTTTTATAAGTGTGATGTAAGGGTTTGATTTCTTGAGACAGTCCATTAAGCTGCCAGCATTATCCATGCTTTCAACGAGTCCCACCGCTGTTCTCCCTTGTAGCTCGTCCTCGCAACGCGGGTGTCCGTGACGAACCGGGGAAAACGCAGTATTTCATGGTTTTACATAGAGCGGCGGCTAATGCTTCTGTAGGCAGGGACAGCCTCTTTGGGATATTGCAGTCCAGTGTCTTCGCCTCGTCCCCACTGTCCCATGCGTCAGAGTTGTGATTTGCGGGATGTCTGGGGGCTTTCAGGTATATTTCAATACGCTCCGCTCCTTCTCTGAGCGGATGGGATGAAGGCTCGCGACGAACGGATTTTCCACGAAGGCTCAATATCCGTTCATGCTCCTCCTTTCTCGCCAGCCCCGCGTATTCATGGCTGTCCTTATCTGCATGATAAGATAAAATTAAGGCGAAATTATGTCTTTTATTGGATATTAAACACTTTTTTCACACATTAAAGTTAATATCCTGAGTGGGATAACTCGTCCCGTAATCATTGTTAAATTGTTCCACGGTCTGCTCAGGCACATAGCTGTCGCCGTCCGGCACAAAACGACCCTCCGCAATTATCTTTCGAATGGTTCGGGCCGTTGTTTCTTCGTTTCCTCCGAAGATGGTCGCTTCCTCTTCTGCGGTAATGTAAATGGAAACGCCGAGCCGCGCCCACAGTTTGCGCTTGGGTGGTTCGTCGCCGCCAACGAAGTTGAACTGCGGATTCAAGCGGCGCTGCTCACAGTGCGTGAGCCACGTCTGAACCTCCTGTGTCCAGAACTTTTTCCCAGCAGTATACCGGCCATCAGAGAAGATGATTCCCTCCGGTGTTTCAATCTGGTGAATCCAAAGCTGCTCTCCGTCAGGAGTGGGATGAATCTCGATGCGGCACGGGCCGTCGTCATGAAAGCACTGTGCAATCTCTGATGTAGGGAATCTTAGCGTCATCTTGCAGCCAGTGTAATCCTGCTGCATCTGGTCGAAAATCCATTCTTCCAACTCGGCAAAGGTGTCAAATGTCCTTGTGTCCTCCCTGTGAAAGCAGCTGTTCAGATGCCTTTCCATTCTTATTTTCAGCATTTCAAATTTCTCCTTTCTCAATGACTTTCGTTTTCGTATCTTCTTTGCAGATTTTCATTTTTCACTCTCCTTTTTGGTAGCACCGCTTGCACGAATTTGAAGCAGGTAAAATTCTCTGTGTTTGTGATACTTCTTTCGCATAGTTTCAGCATACCGGCGGAGTGTGAAATTGCGCCATTTCTTAACAGGGAACCTGAGAATATGGGAACTTGATTGCGATAAGGCCAGAAAAATGCCAGCGGATTGTAAGTCCGCTGGCATTTAGTGCATATAATCATGCAAACTGTACCCGTCTCTGCGTCTGAAGGATACGCAGAATACAGCGCTTTATAAACTCACCGATTGCTACAGGCACGCTGTTTCCTACCTGCTGCTGCATCTGTCCGAGCGTTCCGCAGATGCGGAAATCCTTCGGCAGCCCTTGCAGAGCCTTCGCCTCCGCTACTGTCAGCGTTCGGTTCTCCAACGGATGAATGAGCGGAGGTTTCCGCCAATTCACAATGGTCGGAGAAGGCTCGTTCCATGCCAGACGCCGGTAGGTACAGGAATGGCGGTTTTTGCTTTCCGTACGGTATTCTTCTGGGATAGAGGTATAGTTGCCGCCCTGTGGCACAAAGCTCATGCGCTTCTCCACCTCCGAGCTTGGCTTGGTTACATCACTGTAATTGCTCCAGGATTTGTCCACTTTACTGATAGCGTCTCCTGCCGTCCGGTATTCCCCTGCCAGCGCAATGTGTGCCAGCTTTGGCGTACCGATGCGGCTGCCGAGGATAACAGCACGTTTCCGCGTTGTATAGCCTCCGACCTTGCAATCCTGCACGATGCCGGAATCAAGCTCGTAGCCGAAACTCTCTGCTTTTTCCCGGACTGCGGCATAGTAGGAACCACCGCAGGCGGTAAGGACTTCCGGTACGTTTTCGATAGCAAAGACTTTCGGATTGAGCGTTTCAACGATGCGCATATACTGCATCAGAAGGTCGCTGTCAGGGTGGTCTTCCAGCCGTGTATGTCGGTTGGCATTGCTGAATGGTTTGCAGGATGGACCGCCGACAATAACATCGGGAGCCTTTACCGTATTGTCCAGTGGAAAGCCTTCTGCCGTGAATGCTTTATGAACATCTCCGTGTACGATGTGCATACCGATGTTTTGCCGGTAGGTCTGGCAGGCACCGGCATCGTAGTCAATGGCATACTGGATGCTGAACCGCTCGTCCTTGAAAAACGGCCAGTCGAGGATGCCAGCACCTGAGAACAGAGACACCACAGAATATATATCTGGTAAATCCTTCTGAATTGCAGCGATGTCCAGCGGTGCTTTGCTGGATGCAAGGTATTCGTCCAGCGTGATTTGTGTGCCTTCCAGAATACGGGACACCGCGCAGCTGTCGCTGATGCCCACGACCTTCCTGGCATGAGCCAGAAGCGTTCGCGGAAATTGCAGGACAACCGCGTGCTCCGCTTCACCTGAAACAAGGATACTGTCCGCTGTGATATTCAGACGGATATTTTCCATGCCGGCAATCGCATCGAGCACTTCCCTGTTTCGCAGGTCGATAAGCGGGTTCCAGCCGGAGCCAGACCTCTTCCGCGACACGGTATAGCGACCCGTTTTAGACGGGACGATGCGGATGCCGGAGTTGCTGATGATGTAGTCGTACCGGCTTCCAATTTGCATGGTCTCTGTAGGCGTAAAACTGAACGTCAGCCCTCTTTTACTTTCCTTAATTTTTTTGTCCATTTTCTTTCTCCTTTTGAGAAGAAGGCGGCTGTTCTCAGCCGCCTTCTTCGTTTCGTTATTCATCATCATCTTCGCAGATATGCTCGTCCAGCGCACCGCTCTTCACGCAATCCTCGCAGAAGACGGCACCGCAGTCCGCGCAATCTACAGCCAAATCCTCTCTGCGGAGATGCTTCCCACAGTTGCAGCAGGAAAACAGCGTAGAGCCGATAGGGCGAAGAAATCTGGTGTATTTACTCTCCTTATTGTGCATCTCTATTTTCCTCTCTTTCTGTGTCGGCGGATTCACAATGATGATGGACAATCACCGGGTCATCGCGGCCTATGTCATATACCGTGGTCAGCATATCATGGGTTCCGCTGTCATACTCCGTACAGGCCAACAGCTCAGGCTCGCATCCTTCGCGGAGCAATTCGACATAAACGCCGGGGTAATCCGCCATTATATCGCTATTCTCGTGCTTTGCGTAAATGTGCAGGTCGCCCATCGGGGTTTTGACATGAAATTCTCGCTTCATTTTCATTTCTCCTTTTCTGTGATGGTTTTGTGATATGTAAAAGCCAGCATCCGCAATGGATACTGACTGAATTTTCTTTATGTATGTGATACTTCCTTTGTATGGTTTCAGCATACCGGCGGAGATGGAAAATGGCTCATTTCTCTGTCGAGAACCTAAGAACCTGCGAGTGTGCAAAAAAGGACCGGCAGGAAATCCTGCCGGTCACGAGAAATGTACGACTATCTCCAGGTCATGTTGCATTTGTGCTCTGCGCAGTCCTCCAGAATTCTCTTAAAATCCCGAAACATCGCACAGTCTTTCCTTCCAACATATCCGTAGCAGATATTGTCGTCGTAGTTGCCGATGACCTTCAGTAACTCTTTGCAGGCTCCATAGCGAATCGAACCTTCACAGTCCGATTGCAGACAGAAATCGACAATTTTCACGGAGACACACTTCTTGTTGAGCAACTCCTCCGTTTTCTTGTCAAAATCCTCGTAGAACTTTTCGCGTTCCTTTTCATCGCAGATGCGTTCCTCGACAAGCGCCTTGTAGTGGCTGGTCCACGGCTCTCCAACGAGTTCGGAAATTTTGCTCCGCAGCCGCAGGAAACCGCCGCTGCCCATGTCAATAGTCCGACCTGTCTTCGTGCAGGAAATTGTTACGCCCATGTTAAACCCGCTCCTGCCGTTTGATGTACTGGTAAACAAGGTCCGGAATCTCGTCCTCGAAGCCCTTTGCCGAAGCGAAGTTGTTGCGAAAAACAACATCGCAGCATTCCTTCAGCCCATAGAGTGCGTAGGTTTTCGGATTCGATGCGATACGGTGTGCCGGAGCGAATGCGCTCCGGTCGTGTGCGAGACGCTCGTTGACGGCTTCCTTGCTGTCGCCGCGTGCTCTCATGCGGCGCTTACAGACTTCTTCAGCTGCGAACAGCCCGATGACCTTCACGCCCTTTTTGCCGATGCAATGCTCCTTCATGTAAGCCACACCAGCAGGGTCGATGACGTAGATATCAGAGACTTCTACCATCTCGGCCGGAACTCCGTACCGATGACCGCCGAACACGGTATACGCGCACAGGTTCTTCAGTTTGTCGAATTCCTCCGGAGTCACGAAGGTATGTCCGCCCTCGCCCTCAAAGCGGGGCGGGCGCTCCGTGTACGAGAGGACCTGCTTGAGACGGTATTTCTCTTCGAGGCGGTTTGCTACCATCATCTTCCCGGACCCGGATGGCCCAACGATAAGATAGATATTTTTCATACATCTTTCTCCTTTGTTGCTCAGAATAGCTGAATGCCAAACTTTTGAGCCGCTTGTACCAGAATGGCGTACTTTTCATCCGGCTCCGCTTCTGCAAATTTGCGTGAGGTTCCGGCCCTCACGGTTAATTCCAGTGCATACGGATTGTCCACCGTTGTGCAGTATGTGGACGCTGCTGCCAACTGTGCGGCAGTCATCCGCGTCGGCACTTCGAGCGTTGCGCCGTTCAACATAGTGCCGGGTAATTCTATCCCTGCGCCACGGAACGAATGTCAGGTCGATTTTATCGGGGTTCGCCGTAAAACCCCTGCCTTTAGGTATGGGGATATAAGGCGCTCCAAATTACGCCGAAAGTACGGTTTTTGTTGAAAAATCTTCTAAAATATGGTATAATTAAGTATGCAAGGCGGTGATTTCATGGAGCATAGTTACAGATTTCGTATCTACCCTACAAAAGAGCAAACGATTCAGATACAGCGAACCTTTGGATGCTGCCGCTTCGTCTATAACTATTACCTTGCCAAGCGTATCGACGCCTACAAGTCTGATAAAACGACACTTGGCTACAAAGCCTGCTCCGCTGATATGACCGCCTTGAAGAAACAGCTTCCATGGCTCGGTGAAGTGGACTCTATCGCGCTGCAATCGTCCCTGCGGGATTTGGATACCGCCTACCAGAACTTCTTTCGTCGTGTAAAACAAGGTGAGAAGCCCGGTTTTCCTTGTTTCAAGAGCAAGCGAAAGCACCGCCGCAGCTACAAAAGCAAATGCGTCGGCACCAATATCAAGGTGCTGGACGGTGCGATGCAGCTCCCGAAGCTCGGCAATGTCAAGTGCCGCGTCAGCCGCAAGGTGGAGGGCCGAGTGCTCTCTGCTACTGTGTCACAGGAAGCCAGCGGCAAATACTATGTTTCTCTCTGCTGTACCGACGTGGACATCAAGCCGCCGCCAAAGACCGGAGCCGCTGTCGGCATAGACCTCGGCATCAAGGACTTGGCTATCACATCGGATGGCGTGAAGTATGACAACCTCCACAGCTACCGCCGCAATCTCAAAAAGCTGGCCCGCCTCCAGCGGCAGCTCTCCCGAAAATCAAAGGGGAGCCGCAACCGTGAGAAGGCTCGCATTGCGGTTGCGCGGCTGCACGAGCATATCACCAACCAGCGGAATGATGCCATCCATAAGATGACAACTCAGCTTGTGCGGAGCAATGACATCATCTGCATGGAGGACTTGTCCTCCAAAAACATGATGAAGAACCATAAGCTCGCGCTCCATGTTGCGGACGCCGCATGGGGCGAAATCCGCAGGCAGCTTGCCTACAAGGCTGACTGGTATGGCAAGGAACTCGTCGTCATCGACAGGTTCTTCCCATCCAGCCAGACTTGCGGCTGCTGCGGATGCCGCAACAAGGAGGTCAAAGACCTCAGCATCCGGTTCTGGACCTGCCCGCAATGCGGCGCATTCCATGACCGCGATATCAATGCGGCTCAGAACATCCTTGAAGAAGGGCTTCGCAAGCGGGCGTCCGCAGCCTGATATACTTTCTGCTCATGGTAGGGCGGGACACGCCCGAACCAATACGCCTGGGGAGACCATGTAAGACCTCGCTCGTGCAGGCTGTGGTCGTTGAACCAGGAATCCCCCGGCTTTAGCCGTGGGGAGTGTCAATTTTGTGCATTGTCGTTTTCCTCTATTTGCCTTAGCAGAACAGGCCGCTGTTTCACAGCAGCCCATTCTTGGTTTTGAATTCCAGTTTTTGTTTATCCGAGAATTTTTCGTAACGTTGGACAAACTCAACAATGAGCTTTTCCACGGCGTCCGGGGTGGCATACAGGTTATTTGCCCAGGCGCGGCATTTTCCGTTGTATCGGAGCAGAACCCCGATATTTCTGGATGCAGCAGCGTAAAACACCGCAGGTATGAACTCAACGCCATCCTGCGTGCTGTGAGAGTGCTTGGCGTATAACCCACTGACCCTGACCACTACACCGCTCTCGGTCGGTGCATTTAACGATTTCTTGCATTGACATTTCATAAAAAAATACCTCCAACATAGTTTGGGGAACAACCCACTGCCTTTAGGCGGTGGGTTGTTGGCCCCGGTGTCCCTTTTCACTTGAATTTTTCGAGAATGACCTCACGCGCAATATCCGCCAGTTCATAGGGTGCTATGTAACCCGTCCGCTTAAACTCCTCATTCTTTCTTGCACGTTTCATAATGGCAACCATCAGGTTCGACAGACCTTCTTCCAGTGCTCCAAAACCCAATTCTTGTGTCAACGCTTTGCGGGCATTTTTCTCAAGGCAGTCGTCTACCCGATTCAGGTAAGTCGGCAGCTTCAACGCATCCGGAATGCGAACTTCAATCGAGTTGTAGTCCTCGTCGTTCTCTTTGCAAGTATATTCAGGGTATAGTGCGTCACGGTATCTCTTGGCTTCAACAAGCTCGTCTGCGCGAAATCTGTTAGAGTCCATATATTCCCGGTCACAAATTACATCCGTGAAAATAAACTGGTCGCAAACCCTGTATATCGGTTCGCCGGTCACACGATATAGCGTGTCATCGCAAATCAGCCACTCTTCCTCAATCTTCTTTACGGTTTTTGGAATATCGCCTTCTCGCTCAATGCGGCTATCGCACAGATATCGGTTCTTGAACTCCGCAGCACTGCCGTCTGCAACGTAAAGCCGGCCATCATAGAGCCTGAACTCTTTTCCAACCTTTTTGTTCGTGCTGTAATCCTTCTTGTAAATAACAATGGCCACAGGTGCGTTTTTGTCCACTTCGACTTCCCGGAACTCTGGGATGTTGACCTCGACTGTCTTGGTGTGCAGAACATCCCGTGGTTTTCTGCACCGTGGAGGGATTTCCTGGACATACCATTCGAATTTGCAATCTACTTTCATTTTTTCCATTTCTCCTTTTTGAATTAAGATTTTTATATAAAAGCCAACGGTTCGAAAAAAACCGCCGGCTGAATGTTCTGTATTGCTTGTGATACTTCCTTTGTATGGTCTCAGCATACCGGCATCTTGCCGATTCGCGTCTTTTCCCCGTCAAGAACCTTGGAATATGGGAACCTTGGAATGTAGGAGGCTCGGAACCTGTAAAAGGTCTGCTGTTCCGGAGTGGGAAAACTCTCCTGTACTTGAAATCGGAAGCGCAAAATAGCAAAGCGCCTCCCCTCTCCTGCAAAAAATGGCCCCCTCTCATTTAGCTGAGAGGGGGCGGTTTTTTTAGGTCCAACCGAGCTTGTCCAGATACGGAAGCGCGGCCTTAATGCGCTGCACGCAACGGTCATTGTAGCTTCCCGGCTCCGCGTTCTGGTGCTTGCTGAGGAACCTCCGCATTGCGCGGGGCGTACCGGCGCAAGTTGCAGCGTCCAGAATAGTCTGCGCACCATCGCACTTTACGGCCTTGAGCGTGTCGGGATTCACCTGACAGCCATCAGGCCCGCCGACCTGGCAAAGCGGCAGATATCCGTCTGCCATATTGTTGCCGATGTTCCAAATGACATAGCCAAGGGGAACCTTGTCAACAACTTGGAATGAGTGGTGTTCATCCACGATGGTCTTTACCCCGTCATGAACCTCCAACTCGTCCTCGAAGGCATCGGTCTCAAATCCATCTGCAAACCGGACATGGAACATTCTGCCGACGTCAGCGATATCCGCTTCCCTGTCGGTCAGCTCCCGAAGGACCTCCACGACCTGCCCGGTGCGGGCATTCAGTTTGGAATCCCCATTGTGGGAATCATAGACTTTCTTGCGATAGTAACTCATTTCTGCGTCTCCTTTCCATTCGTAAGATAGCCCTCGACGTAGACGCCTATGAGTGTGCCAAGCGCACGGGCAGCATCCTCGAAGGTGGCATACTCCTCGTCCGTATCGTACTCTGTCGCAGCAGACTCGAAAGATGCCTCCGCAAGCAGAGCGGGGAATTCGTCACTCTCAATCGTCTCCTTTGGCCAACCGAACTCGCTAATCAAGTGGGTCTGTTCGTCCGCGTCAATGTCGCTCGGATAGACGAAGCCATGCGCCACATGGAATAAGTCGTCTCCGTACTGATTGACTTGTGCCAGTTCATAGACACCATTACCCTTTTCGGGAGCCATGCGGCGGAACTGCATAGTATCGGGGTCCGTTGCAACCCACTGGCCCATGAATTCCTTCTCTAACCACTTGACCCATGCCTGGATATCTCCGCAGGCGTCCAGCACATTGTCTGTTTCGTCCACGACCATTCCCTCGCTCCAATCACCGTTCGGTCCTTGCACAAAAACCTCAATCCAGTTGTTCGCGGTATACTCGATGCGTTCGTCTTCAATGGCCTTATCAAGCTCTGCGTCGCTCTTAAAAGCTGTACGCAGGTGGTCGGAGGCAGCCATGCTCATTGCCCCGTTGTTCAAGCGGTTAGTGTACTCAAAATCCTCGCCGTCAACAACGCCGCAGATTACGACATCTCCATGCACCTCAAGGGCCACCGTGTAGTCCTTATACATGAAGCCTCCAATATAGCCTCCGTACCAAACACAGCAAAGATGGTCGTCGTCAATGAAGACCTCCGGCTTGGTTAGCAGCTCGACACCGAGCTGTTTTGCTTCCTGCTGCATTTTTGCAAATGCAGCATTGATGTTCTTCCTGTTTGTTTCCATTTTTCAATTTCTCCTTTTCGATTTTAGCTCCGACCACGGGGACTTTTCCATGAGGATAGCGCCATCATCCGTGCCGACGGCATAGGCAACCGACTGGAGCCCACAGGCCGCTGCGAAGACTTTGGACAAGATATGCCAAGTCACAGAGCAAGGCATCTCACAGACATTCTCCGTGCTGAACTCCAGCTCAGGGCAGAAAAGACCATCGGCATCCGCCTCGTCGTGCAGTGCCTTGAAGGCGGCGAAGTCTTCTTTCCGCAGCCCTTCAAGAGTGAGGAATACACTCTCTGCGGGATAGTTTTCCAATGAGCCGACATAAGCCTCCACATGGTGTCCGAATGTTTCCATACTCCAATCGCGGAGCATTTGACCATTCAACGTATCCCAATCCAGAAGGACGCACCGTCCCAACTGCTTGGCGGGTCCTACCTCTTTGGGACAAACCTTATCAGAGATAGGGACGATGGTCTCCGCATCCTCGTAGTCCGCAAGACGGTCCTTGCAGCGGTTGCGACAGTAAAGTGCCGTGCATTGTTCGAGGGGTTTGCCGTGTTTAGCCGTCCAATCGGCCTCACATTTCTGGCAATCCATGATAGCCTGCCCGTCAGGAAGACGCTTTGTGAAGCGGTCCTGCTCATGTCCGTCTTCCTGGTTTGGAACGTCCGATTCGCGGTCAGACCATGCGAGCCTTTTTTGCATCTCCTCTGCGGAAACGCCAAGGATTTCAGCTCCGACGGCAAGAAGCAAATCGGTGGTTGCTTCGTCGCCGTCGTTGGCAAGGCAGTAAGACCGAATGATGCTGATGACATCTTCCTTAGAACGCATTTTGCTATCCTCCTTCACTTGTCAGATTCTTCGTCATCGGAGAATCGGTTGAAGATTTCATCGTAGGCACTATTAACAGGGCAAAATTCGCAGCCATCAGAGTCACAGTGCCCTTTGTTGATTTCTTGTCTACAATACTTACTGAAGAGTTCGCGAAACGCTTTCCTTTCGCTTGCAAAGGCCTCCCTTTCGCGGGCAAAGTATTCCGCGATGACAGCCTGCCATGTGTCATTTTCTGCCACATTGCAGTCCTTCGCGTCCTCAAACTCTGCGACGAGCGCATTCAGCGCATAGTTGCGAGATTCCGCGTCCAACAATTCGACGAACGGGTAGCCGTACTTCATGACAAACGCATCGCTGTTCTCTTCGCTATCCTCTTCGTCAAACGGTGATTCTTTCTCCGTATTGATGCCAAAAAATGCGGATAGTTGTGCTTCCGCATCAGCGAGACGGTACTGATGCTCGCGCTTGCGGTAGGCTGTCTCCAATTCGCACTTGGTCAACTCGAACTCCGGAGCGCCGCCATCAAGGTCGGTATCGTGGTTCTCGTAGTACCGAATCAGAGCGTCAATGCCTCCGGCGTCGATGGTCAGCGGCTTAATGCCCCGACCGCTGTGGGAGAGTTTGGCTCCGTAATGTACCTCCTTGGCATCTGTCTCGTGCGTTAGCATACGGCGCAACATCTCGACCTTGTAGGTGTCTCCATGTTTGTTTTCGTTCATTTTTTCTTCTCCTTTTTTGATTTCATACATTTTTTGAGTAACGTAGTGCTCGGAACACTTTTTTGTACTCGCAAATCTGCTCCCACGTCAGCCATTCTGAGGGACCTCCGCATTGTCGTAGCCTACAGAGAAGCCTGATGATGTGCAGGCTCCACATCCGTCGCTACCAACCAGCCCCATAGAGTCCTCGACTTCGTTCAGAAATTCGTCCATGGCCTCCTCGAAATCAAAGGTTTCGATTTCGCTGATAGGGATAGTAGTTTCTTTTGTGGCAACGAAGGAGGCGGGGCGAGTGAAAATTTCCAGCTTCCAGCCGTTCTTTTTCGCCACACGCTTTTTGGGCTTGCCACAGAAGGCACCCTCAAAGGTCAGGAAAGCGAACTCTTTTCCGTCTTTGTCAGTGTAGACACAGACCTCGGTTTCCCCCATATCGCAAGGGAGGAACATTTTGCGTTCTTCTTTGAATTTCATTTTTTCATTTCTCCTTTTTTTGAATTAAGATTTTTATATAAAAGCCAGCGGTCTGAAAACCGCTGGCTGAATTGTTTCTTTAATTGTGATACTTCTTTGGTATGGTCTTAGCATACCGGCAAGCGCAAAAAACGGCTCATTTTTTTACTGGGAACCTAAGAACCCGGAAAGATGCAATAAAAAAGACCGGCAGGAAAACCTGCCGGTCAAGAATATGAGCGAGATTATTTGCTGTTGGTCGCTTCCTTCAGGGTGGAACCGGGCTTGAATACGGGAACGGAACGTGCGGGAATTTTCAGTGTCTCGCCCGTCTTGGGGTTCTTGCCGGTACGCTCCTCCCTGTGTGCAATGGACAGTGTGCCGAAGCCGACGATGCTGATGGGTTCATGCGCCTTCACAGCATCGGTTACAACCTCCAGAGCCGCGTCTACCAGTGCTGCGGCCGCCTTCTTCTCTACGCCAGCTTTGGCCGCGACTTTCGCGATGAATTCAGTTTTGTTCATTGGAAAATAGACCTTTCTTTTGTATTTGGGCATTGGCTGCCCCCGACACTTTCATTATACCACATTTAATCTCGGAAGTCAATTCATTCGCCTGCTGTAGAATCAGTTTGTTACGATGACATTGACGCGGGCGGTTCCATTTCCTTCGGTTGCTCTGGCTGTAATGATGCAGGTTCCCGCTCCAACAGCGTGAATCGTGCCGTTGTCGCTGATGGTTGCAACCGCGTGATTTGAACTGCTGAGCGTACAAGCGGCGGAGGATTGGATGGCAGCCTCTTCCCCTATGGATAGCGTGACTTCCTTTGGTGAAACGGTGAAGGTATCCCCTGCCGTAATATACGGGATGTCGATGGGGATAGGAACTCCGGCATACTTCAGACCACAAAGCACGCCGAAAGCCAGAAGTGCGAAGATGATGATAAAACGGAGAAATGCCGCGAACGGCCTTTTTTTAGGACGGTAGGTCGTCGTAGTCCGCCTTACTACGGTTGGGGGCTTACTCGGTACATCATCCTGTGTGGGTGCTTGCGGAGCAGCCTGTGGTTGCGATGCGGGTTTCGGTTCCGGCTGAGGCGGCGTCTGAGGCGGCGTCTGAAGCTGTGGCTGTGGCGGGCTATACGGCTGAGGAGGATAGACAGGGTATACGGGCTGGTAAACAGGCTGTGTGAAAACAGGCTGGTATCCGAACGGCGGTGCTGGCTGCTGTACGAATTGCTGCTGGTACGGCGGGGCCGTCTGTGTCGGACCTGTCTCCGCGTGAAGCGTTGCTTCATGCTGAGCGGCCTGTACCGGCTGCTGCGGTGCCGGAGGCGTGGTTTCTGCTGGTGCTTCCTTCAACCGCTCATTTTTGTACGAGGGTCCCCTATCCTGCTCCGAGCTGTCCTTCTGCACGGTGGTTCTGACCGGTTCCGTCTTCGTAACCGGCTGTTCTGTCTCCTTTACAGTATTGACCTTCGGAATGACGACAGGCGGCTTCGCAGGCGCTTCTTCGGCTTCCTGTGATGTTTGCTCAGGCTCCTTTGAGGCGCTGACTACCGGTGTGTCTACGGGTTCGGCGGCAGGCGGTGCAGTCTCCTCTGCTTCCTGCGGTTTCTCCGCCGCGTTCTCAGCATTGCCGACAGGCGCGGGTTCTGCCGGTGGATGCTCCTGCTGTGCGGGTGGAGTTTCCGCCGGTTTGTCCTCGATTATCTCAACGACTTCGACGACTTCCTCCTCCGGCTCCTCGCTATTTTTTGCCTTTTCTTCGTGGTTTTGCATAGCCCCCGTGGATTCTCCGCTCTCCGACTCTTTCTTGAGCGGCTCCGGTGGTGTTATCATATCCCGCTCGGCAAGCAACGGACGGCTCAATTCAAGCCGAATGACGGACTCTGAAAGGTCTCCGCGCCCAATGTTGCGGGCAATGCCTCTGAACTCCTTTTGCAGAGCTTTCAGCATCTCCGGGTCATCACTGGCGTAGACCTCCTTCAGCAGCTGCGCGGTGCGGTCTGGCGCGTACTGTGGTGTCAGGTCCCAATTTGGCGCATTGCGGTAGTCATCGCCGCACAGAATAACCCAAAGAAGGGCAGCAAGGGAGTGCATATCGCCAACGAGCGATGGCCTTTCTTCTCCGTTGCGGATGTTTTCGTCCATTGTCACAGGGACGGTCGCGGGAAACGAATTTACCCTCCACGGCTGTCCGGCCTTATCCTTTGGCTCATACCCTTCATCAAAGCCGCCATATAGGAATGAGCTAAAGGCGAAGAGCTGCTTGCCGTCATCTTTCGTGCGAAGCACAATGGAGTCAAGGTCGATTGCTCCCAGGTGGACGTGATAGGTGTCCAGTCCCTTGATGATTTGTGCAGCTCTCGCAGCAAACATTGCGAGATTCGTCATAGTGAAGGCATAGCCGCTGAAAAAGGTACTCCCCACAAAGGGTTCTGCTACATCGGAAATGAGATAGATGTCGGAACCGGGTACTCCCTCATGTTTCAGCTGATGATTGGCGCTGATTGTCAGATTTGACGCCTTGAGATTTTCCACCGCAGTCCGGTCATCTCCAGAAGCATCCAGAGCGCCAAGGTATCGGCGGATTTTGATGTCATTTGACACGCATCGCGCAAATTTCTTATAAAAATCGTTCGTATCATCGCCCATCTTATCCCGTAGCAGAGCTGCCCGTTTCGGATTGAAAGGAATGGAAACGCGCAGAACGTCGCGAATCTTTTCAACTCCACCAACCGAGGTAGTTGTGCGAAAAATTTCTCCGTACTGTGTGGACCGCACAAAATGATTCATGGAGCAGACTATTTCGAAAGTCTTTCGAGTTTCATTTGGCATAAAGCGTTCAAAGGGCGTGGAAATCCATTGTCGTACAGCAAAGGATAAAGGCCCCGTCTCCTTTCTTCAAAAATCAGTTTTGTGCGGCTTGCGCGGACGATTCCTCTGCGCGGATTGCCTCGCGAATGCGTTCCTTATCCGGGTTGTTCCTAACGTCGATTTTCTTTCTGGTGTACTTTTTAGGCGCAATGCCGAGTTCCTTATTTTCCATGCGCCGCTTCCTCGCGTTTGCGTTATCACGGGCGCGAATGCGCTCCTTGTTCTTATGGTAATATTCACGACGCCAAGCATTGTGCTTGTCTTTGCCTTCTTGTGTTTTGTACTGATAAGCAGGCATTTCTTCACCTCCTTGGTGGTTTGCTATTATTATACCACACAAAGAGTTGTCAGTCAAATAGTTGCAGCAACGCCCACCGCTTCAACGCGGTGGGCGTTATGGTTAGGCTAAATTTTTGATTTTCCCCATCATAGATTCTCCGGCTTCTGTTAAACTTCCGGATTCTGCGGAGCTATTGTAAAGGCCGCATAGTGTCTCGATGAACTCTCTACCGATTTCAGGCGATTCCTTTCTGATGTAGGAGGTCTGCTCGACAATATCCATCTTCTGCTCATCACCAAGTCGGTCTGCCAGCATGGCAACGAAGAAAGATGCTTCCTCCGCTTCCTTCTCGCTCATGCGCTCCATGAAGAACATCCGCATACTGGATAGCATTCGTGAAACGCCGCAGCGCCTTGCACTTCTTCTGTTGTCAATGATGTCGGTAACGAAAAGCAAGGTCGTTTCGACCATCAGAAATACTGCGTGAACCATGCGTAGCCGTGAGTCTCCACCGAGAACGCTGACCGGGAAGAACTCATGCAAAAATGCCTCCAAGCCCGATGTCATCCATCCGTGCTGCTGTATAATCGCAATGATGGCGTATGGGAAATGTGACGCAACAAGCACCGACAGGAAGATTTTTGCCAGTAGCAGTCCGGCTCCATCCAAGGCGGACAAATCCAATTTGGGGTCAAGCGGTCTGAATACGTCCGGTCCAGTCTTTATGATACGATTTCTTGTAAACCAGACATTCCAGGCAGGGGGTTCCTTTTTCTTTTTTACCTGCGGGATTTCCCCCGCAAAGATACCAAAGACGTTCTTCATATCCTGCCAATTTGCTCTGATTTTTTCGCGGTGGAACAGGCAGTCGTATGGCACCATGACTATGAACGACAGAAAAAGCACCGCAGCCGCTCCAGCTTGAAGACCCTGTGCCATCTCAAGTAAATAAATTCCGAACAAATTCAAACGCAATCACCCACCCTAATCAAAAAAGCGATTCCTGCGGTACGTTTTCCTCCGTTGTTTCCTTTGGCCCATATATTTCGACCAGAGGGACCCGAACCGGACGCAGACCGCGAAACGGACGGTTATAAAGTCCGCACGCACGCTTATCCTCACCCCAGGTACAGTCTACCATCGGTGACGTTCCGAAGGCAATACAAATTTTGTGTTTCGCATCGTCTGGATTTGTCTGCCGATTGCAGCAGGTGCCACAGACATGAACGATATCTTTTCCATATACCTTCTGCATCAGCTTATACTTATCAATCAAAATAAGTCCTCCCTTCGATTTTGCGTATTATACCACATTTCAGCTTTTTAGTCAACTTCTTGTTTGATTTCGAGTCGTTGCAAAAAAAGAAACACCCCCAGCCTGCGCATGGCTGTGGGTGTTCTGCGGGGTTGTGTTACTTGGATTTTTTGTTCTTGCTGCGGTCAAGCAGCTTGCGAACAACTGGGCCAAGCAGCCCAATGGCGAGCATCAGCAGATTCATGCTGATGAAGCCGATGTACCCACACATGACAATGAGTGGGTTCTTACCCTCCAGGGCCTTCCCCACATCAGTGAGGTTGGTGATGCCCTGGAAGAGCATCATGTAGACTCCAATAGAGAGTCCGCAGATTTCGATAGTCACGAGGACTATCTTGACGATGGTGCCGATGATGTTGAACATAGCTATTTCTCCTTCATGAAGTTTTTAACTCCCATTCGCTCTGCGGCCGGGAGATAAATTACTTAAAATCAGAATTGCACGGCTGCGTCAGTAACAGCTGCCCCGTCTTAATTTGGGGCATACCGCATTACTGGTGCATCATTTTTCGAAGGAACCCGCGAAGGTTCCTGCGCGTGCGGACTGAGTGTTGAAATTTGGTCCGATACGGCATCGACAGACCGGCTCTGCGGCTGCGTCCGTGTCGGCGCTTGCTCCAACACTTGAAATCGTCAGGTGTTATCATCCCAAATTACCCTTTGGGTAGATTTGATTTGATGTAAGATACTTCTTTAATGTTACTCTGAGTTTAGCGCAAAAAAAGAAAAAGCCATGAATTACGGAATGGGAACCCAGGTTCCTGTATTCCTTGCAAAGAAAGGGAGAGTTTCACAAATAAATTGCAAAACTCTCCATTTTTATTGAAATTTGTTCGTAATTGACGCTAAATCATGTGTTCATGTGTTGACCGTTGTTGACGTCATTTCTCCAGTTCTCTATTTTTCTTTCTTTTGAAAAATTTTTTTCGAGGTTTTGTCATTTCGCAACGTATGGACCTGATGCGCTTCATAAAAATCTGGACACGGCCGCAGAGGGTTATTTTTGTCGCGGCCGCAGTCCGTCCCTCCTTCTGCAAAAATACGCTGAGATTCAACGTGCTACCGGGCGTCTGCGCTGCTTGAAATGCTTTTTATTCCTTCCCGTCATCATCTTCTTCTGCATCTCATTGGCAAGCGGAAGCGTACGCTCCGGCTGGTCGTGAATCGCAATGTAGCTGAGCGTATGCGCCGGGGTATACATCAGAATGTCTTGCAGGTGATATGCTTCTTCCCTGTTTTCGTCCAGTGGTTCAAAGTTGTTCTTATGGTACAGCTGGATTGGCCGCTTTCTGTAGTTGAATCGCCACTCTCCCGCAATGGATTTCACATGGGCGGTATCCGCATCGAGAAAACTCACCTCCAGTCCAAGTTTCCTCGCATAGGCCACTATCGCATCCCGGAACATCGCCTTCTTCATGTTCTCTGTCCGGCTGATGTACTGGCTCAGTTCCAGTTCATCCGGCGTAGCGGAGAAGCAGTTCGTACAGAGCGAAATTTGTGGGTTTCGCTGGAATGAACTAAAGTAGATGCGGTTTCTGAATGGGATATTTTTGCACCGCTCGCATGAGACTTTGTGACAAATTAAGGTCCGGTCGTCCATAATAAATCTTGCTCTCACCGTCCGCTGCGTCTCCGCTGTTTTCCGCAGTTTCCGAACTGCCATCTCGTGTTCCCTATCGTCCGGTGCGAACTTCTGAAGATGCAACGGCTGTGCATGGGCCGCTGTCGCATCCCGGTAGATTTCGCCATACACGCTCAAGAGTACGCCTCCTTTCTGCCGTGTTGGCCGGCCGAGGTCAAGAAAAAATGCCCGCCCGAAATGGGCGGGCATTCAGATTAGCTCAGGTTGCCTCGTATGCGGTCACAACATAGCGGTAATCGCGCTCATTTGCGACGCAAGTAATCAGGGTAATACGGTTATCCGTAGTGCGGCTCAGACAGTTCATATTTGTTTCCAAAACCTTGTCCACAGTAGAAACCTTGTAGATTCTCGTACCGTATTGCGTGTTCAGCACAATCTTGTCTCCGGACTTCAGTGTATGAATTTTTCCGAAGTTGTTTTGAACTCCACGATTGTGTCCCGCAAGGCACACATTGCCATCCCAGATGGAGGAATCAATCACATGGCCAGCTCCGTACTTCATATTCTCGTTGGAGGTTCCTTCGGTAATGGTGTAATTGATTTTCAGCGCGGGAATCTCGATAGTTCCCAGCTTTCCCTTCGAATTGTAGGACGTCGATGTGACTGCCGTGAACTTGGTCGTTGCCTGAGTTGGTGTCGCAGCGTTTGCGGGTGTCACCGCGCCATAGGAACCGCTGCCACCGTCAACAGTCGGGAAACCATCAGCTCCAACAGAAACACTGCCGCCGGTGATAGCATCGGTCAGACTGCCGGGACCGACTGCGACATTATCGCTTCCGTCAATTCCGCGCAGGTCAATGAGTTTCTCAGACCTGTTAGGCAGATATGATTCCGGCGTTCCAAATCCGGGAGGCGCGTATGCCGCATTCTTGCTGTAATCCGACGCACTGTCTGCGGCTGGGATTTCAAATTCTACCGACGTGATAGGGCCGAAGTTACGTTCCTTGGCTCCTTCAACGGTGTAACTCATGGCGTTGGCGGGAAGTGCCGCCAACGATACGGTCATTACTGTCGCGACCACAAACGCTCCAATGCGTTTCTTCACGAAAAATCTCCTTTCTCAGTCAAAATGGTTGTAAGGTGTGGTGGGACTTGAAAACAAAGGCTTACTTCATTCTCTCGTCCGGCTGATTCTGGTAAACTTCCTCGACCGTCACAGTCTTGTCTTCCTTCTTGCCGAAAAGAATGGGCCACAGAAAATACAGCAGCCCGACCAGCATTGCGAAGAACAGTACGGTGAACAGAACCATGAATCCGTTGGTCGTGCCGTCCTCATTCAGATAGACGTCGTACCAATGAGAAGGCTCTTCCTCCGGTGCGAACAGGAGCGTGCAGAGGTAGCCCTCAACCTCGTCCTTTTCCACCGTTCCATAGTAATTGACCTCGTAGGCATAACCCTTAGCATAGCTGTAGCCAACCTTGCCGGAGTATGTCGCGGTTGCAGTAAAGCGGTTGCCAATATCGGGGTCATACGGATTATACTGCGCATCCTCACTCCAGGAGCAGTTTACCAGCTGAAGGGTTGCGCCGCCGGAGGTAACGGTTTTCGGGACAAGGGACAAATCGCCATCAGACATACCGGGATACGTCTTGGTCACAGTCTTCTTCTGAGAACCCTTGCCATACTCCGTAACGGTGGTCGTCAGCGTAGACGCATCCAGCGTCAACTCGCCGGCATACCCATCCTCGGTCACTTCATTGAGGTTGACTTCGAGAGTCGCGAGGATTTTGGCCTTATCGTTGGTATCGGACTCACCGGATACCTTCTTGACCATGTTCTTCTCGTCGTGGACCTCCTGCGGCTCCACGGTCATATCGAGGTAATTATAGGTCTTGCCCTTGTAGGTGAAGGAGCTGCGGTCAAGAAGCTCGATTTCCTTCTCCGTCTCCACCATGTAGACCTTTTGGGCAAGCCCTGTGTCATCAGACGGATAGTAGACATCCTGTGGGAACTGCATGGCGCTGGCTGATACCACCGTGGACGCTATGATTACCCCCGTCATCAGGAGACTTGCGAGACGTTCTTTTTTCACTGTTTCATTCCTCCTGCCTCTCTTAAAGGCCTTCTGTTCTGGAGGAATCCTTGGCGACGCTGGAATTCTTCTTCCGCTTGCCGCCCTTTTTGCCCTTCGTCAGGTACAATGCGCCAAGACCGACGGCGCAAATGCCGACAACGAGCAGCTCGCCTCCAGTGCTGGTAATGAAGTCACTGTACTTGGCTAATACGCCCTTCTCTGACCCAGTGTCCGTGTCCGCAGTAATGACTTCGGTCTGCTGCGTAGGCGCACTGGCGGCTGTGTCTGCGGGTTCGTTGGCCGCGAGTGCAGTGCAGGTAAACAGGGACACAGCCATCACGGTTGCTGCCAGAGCCGAAAGAAAACGCTGGTTTTTCATGTGAATATACTCCTTTTCGTTTTATTATGTGATTGCGAGTATCCCCGCCCCTCACATTTCCACTATATTATACCACTTAAAATTCATGTAGTCAATTTTTTGCAGAATTTAACGTGAAGTATCCGGGCAAAAAAGAAGGACGTCCAATGGACGTCCTTCTGCGGGGTATTCTTTGACAAGGAGGATTTTTCTGTTAAATCTTCATCTCACAGATGAAGCACGCGCTCGCGAATCTCCTGCGTGCGGCCCTGATTCCAGAACTGCGTGCCAATGTAGCCGCAGGTTCGGCGGGCAACATTCATCTTGTGCTGGTCGCGATTTCCGCAGTTCGGGCATTCCCAAACGAGCTTTCCGCCATCTTCGACAATTTGAATTTCGCCGTCATAGCCGCAGACCTGGCAATAATCAGACTTGGTATTCAGCTCTGCGTACATGATATTTTCATAGATGAACTGAATAACGCTGATAACCGCAGGAATGTTCTGCGTCATGTTTGGCACCTCAACGTAGCTGACGGCACCACCAGGAGAAAGAGCCTGAAACTCAGACTCAAAACTCAACTTGGTGAAGGCGCCGATGGGTTCGCGCACATTGACGTGGTAGGAATTCGTAATGTAGTCATGGTCGGAAACCTCCGGCACAACGCCGAACTTGGCCTTGAGTGCCTTAGCAAATTTGTAGGTCGTAGACTCCAGCGGCGTGCCGTAGAGGGAGTAGTCGATATTCTCCGCTTTCTTCCACTCCGCGCATTTGTCGTTCATTTTCTGCATGATGGCCAGAGCCAGCGGCTTACCTTCCTTGTCTGTGTGGCTGTGTCCGGTAAGGTAGTAGACCGCTTCATAGAGTCCGGCGTAACCCAAGGAAATTGTGGAGTATCCGTTGTAAAGCAGCTTGTCGATGGTCTCACCCTTTGCAAGGCGGGCCAAAGCGCCGTGTTGCCACAGAATAGGCGCGACATCTGATACCGTACCGAGCAGGTGTTCGTGGCGTAGGCGCAGCGCACGATGACACAGCTCAAGCGTTTCATCGAACTCTTTCCAGAAAGCATCAAGGTCTTTGCCGGAATCCATCGCTACAAACGGAAGATTCACGGTCACAACGCCTTGATTAAAGCGCCCATAATACTTGTGCTTTCCGGGGACATAGTTTTTGGCGTTAGCGATATTTCCTATACCGGCATCTGTGAAACGGTCCGGCGTCAGGAAGCTGCGGCAGCCCATGCAAGGATAGATGTCGCCTTTGAGTTCCAACATTTTCTTCTCGCTGATGTAATCAGGAGTAAGATGCTTTGCGGAGCACTTTGCTGCCAGCATTGTCAGCCAGAAGTATTTGCTGCCTTCGTAAGTGTTGTCCTCTTCCAGAAAATACAGGAGCTTCGGAAAAGCGGGTGCGACCCAAACGCCGACCTCATTCTTTACGCCCTGAATGCGCTGACGGAGCATTTCCGCGATGACCATGGCAAGGTCGTTTCGCAGACCTTCATCGTCACCGCATTCGTTGAGACACATACAGACCGAGATAAACGGAGCTTGTCCGTTGGTCGTCATCAGCGTCACCACTTGATACTGAATGATTTGGACTCCCTTTTTTACATCCTCCTTTACACGCTCCTCGGCAATCAGATTGATTTGGTCCTCGGATGCCTGAATCCCGGCCAGCGTCAATTCTTCTCTTACAGCAGTGCGGAATTTTTGACGGCTGACCTCAACAAAGGGAGCCAGATGCGTCAGGGTAATGGTCTGGCCGCCGTACTGGCTCGACGCTACCTGCGCGATGATTTGCGTTGCGATGTTGCAAGCGGTGGAGAAGCTGTGAGGCTTTTCAATGAGTGTTCCAGTAATGACCGTTCCGTTCTGGAGCATATCCTCCAGATTCACCAGGTCGCAGTTATGAATGGGCTGGGCCGAATAATCCGTATCGTGAAAATGAATACGTCCCTCGTCATGTGCCGCCGTGATTTCGGCGGGCAGGATAAGTCTGCGTGTCAGGTCGCGATTTACCTCACCAGCAATATAGTCTCGCTGGGTGGAAACGATATCGGGGTTTTTATTCGAATTCTCCTCCTTCGCATCCGCACTACTGCGGTGCAGAATGGCAAGGATTTTGTCATCGGTCGTATTCGCCTTCCGCATCAGCTCGTGCTGATAGCGATATACGGCGTAATTCTTTGCCAGACGGTAAGCGCCGGCCTTCGCGATGGCATATTCCACCATGTCCTGTACGGATTCTACGGTCGGAATGGTTTTCATGTTTGAGCAGGCGTTCTCAATGCTCAAAGCAATACCTGCTATGATGTCACGGTCGAGACGCTCTGGTATCGAAACACTGGCGTTGGCCTTCTCAATGGCTCTCTCAATTTTACTGCGGTCGAAGAGAACCTCCTCGCCGCTGCGTTTTCTGATTTTCAACATGGTTCTTCTCCTTTCAATAAAAAAACTGTCTTATTCTTATATTGCCGTGCTTTCTTCAAGAAACATACTACTTCTGCCGGGAACCTGAACACTTGAGTTCCTGTATTCCCTGCCCGCACTGCTTTGGATGTTTCTGTACCCTATAGAGAGGCATAGCGGAACGTCCCAATAGGACATTCCGCTATGCGTTGTGTATTTGGTTACGCGGCTCCTTTTGCCGGCACACGCTCATAGAGTACGACGTCATCGCCCTCCACAGCGCGTTCCACCAGCTTCCACGTCTGGTGGTCATCTGAGAAC
>OHEB01000134.1_pt1 | contig 39468 bp, 47 predicted proteins | sample 1567081 | NCBI WGS metagenome assembly OHEB01 (sample SAMEA3879569, study PRJEB24766) | human gut metagenome | biome: human-associated habitat; feature: feces | place: USA | collected 1985/1987 | reverse complement strand
TACCGTAGAACGGATAACGGCGGTCAAATTCCACCGTTGTCAGACCGCTGACAGCCACTGTCGTTTCTTGAGTTGTTATCATATAAAATTCTCCCTTCATTAACTTGGTTTATATCCGTCAACATACGCATTAAATAGCGCTGTACCAAACAGATACATTTCATTTATCAAATTATCTTTCGATAAATTTGAGAACCACTGTACAGGCAATGTCCCGCTTGAAGTTCCGTATGGATAACGGTAATAAAGTGGTAATACACATTCTTTAATGTTTTGAAATGAACTCGAATTACTGGATTTTATAGTTCCGTCCGATTCATAATCAACTTCATCTATTCTGAAATCTGTAGCAATTTCAACTTGCACCATATCACTAAAAATATAGTTCCAGGTCAGGTGATAACCGTTATATATAATTTTGCCGTCTGATGCTTTGTATGTTGCCGCCTCGGGATTTTCGGCAAGCTTTGCAACAAGAGCATATGTTTCAACGTCTCTGCGTGCCAATTTATAGGGAAACATATATAGCAATGTTTCACCGTGAAAAACTCCAAGCATAATATACTGATATTTATACTTTTGTTCAAGATATGGTTTAGATGTATTGTCATCTTTGTTAACAGCAGTGCCTATCAGTACATCCCACGTATAAAACATACCATCCGGCACAGACCATAGTTTTAGCGTGTATCCCGGTACTAATGTCGTATCGCATTCGGAATTTTGCTCCAAGAAATACCCTATTATGTCTGGTACGGCTATTGTGTTTCCGCCAGGCACATCAACCGTCACAGGCGCAAATCCCACATACCCCTCAGCCTTTTCAGCGTCTGAGATATTGTATGTGCCGTTTTCCGTTATAGTTATGGGCTTGACCTTTCCGCCCTCACCCCCCGACATCATGATCTTCGCCGCCTCAGCTGCCGTCATCGCTGCCCACCTCCTCAATGACTTCCTTAAAATTATGTCTCTCATTTCCGCTCCCCTCGGCGGTCCATACCTGGCGATAATTACCGTATGTGGCAATGACCTTGTTGTCGGATATCTTTTCGATCTTGTCGGGCAGACGGTCTGTAATGACCATCTCGGACAGCCCGAATCCGCCTTTCCTGACAGCTTTTATCAGCTTGTATGCCTTGCCCATGTCACTCCTCCTCGAACATGATACCGTCGGACGTTATGCGGCTGTTGCCGTAGCGTCCGCCCTCAGTGACCTTGCCGTTAACGGTTCGGGCAAGCCGTCCCCTGCGGGATATTTCCCCACCCGATGGCGATGAAGTACTAAGACTGCCCATAATGCCGCCCGATGACAGCTTTGCCGTTACGGACATTATGCGGTAGCTGCGGCTCGGGAACTGCCCGAAAGTCACATCACAGCCGGGGAACGGTATAAACGTCAGAACGCAGTCGGAACAGCTCACAGCGTCATATGCCTTGCCCTCCGCATTGCCCCAGATGTCCGCCGCAGTGTCGTCCGTGGCAAGCTCCGAAGATATCTGCAAGGTGTCATAATCATACATCGTGCTGCCCCGCTCATACACCGTGCTGCCGTTGGTAACACGCACACCCTGGGCGGTGTATTCGTCTCCAAGCTCCAGCGCCGAATGTTCCGCAGCGGTCATATCTCCCGAAGCAGTGCCGTAGGCTCGGAACGCCAGCTCATTTCCGTTGGAAGTGTACCAGAAGCCGCACATCACCGTTGAAAGGTTTTCGAGGATAGTTGCACAGCTGACACCGCCCACCATGGCTTTTGGCAGACTGCCCAGCCAGTCGGGGATAACAGCGGCATAGCCCGCAAATCCGCACTTGATGGCAATGACACCGAGCACCGCAGAGGTCTGTACTCTGTCCCCGCTGTCCACATCTACCCAGCCAATATCAAAATCCTTGTCGGTGTACGCCATACGGTCGAGGGCTGTCACGCTTACGGTGCCGTCCTTTGCCGTCCTGCTGTCGATGTAGTATTTGGGCAGGTCAATGCCTACGACCTCCACCACCGCCGCACGGTACGCAGATAACGGTGCAGGACAGGTGAACGTCAGCTGAGATGTGCAAAGCCCCGACGTGCCTATGCCCGACACCGACCTTGTGACCTCAGCATCTCCGAAGGTACTCAGCTCCGCTCCCCCTACCTTGATTTTCAGGCTAAAGAGAGCCGCTCCCGCCTGTGAGCGCCACAGCGGAAACGGCAAAGGAAACTGTATAATATTTTCCGTAGATGTTTGCGTGCGCCAGAGGCTGGGAACAGCTGTCCAGCAGCACTGCGCCCGTGAAATCGGGGGTCACAATGGTAAAGCTGTGCGCAAACAACGCCGTTTGCAGAGCGTGAAGCTCGTCAGGCGCAAGATATCCCGTTGTGACGTTCAGCTTGAAACGCCGCCCCTTGTAAACGCTCACGTTCTTGTAGTCATATGCAGTAAACGTGTCCGTGATGATCTCCCATGACGGCACATATGCAGCTATCTTTTTAAGCTGATAACTGCCTATTTTTACGGAAATGCCGCCGTTGTATCTGTCAGACATCTATCACCCCTCCTTCGTTTTTCATTTTGTTGAGATAGTCCTCGGTATTCACAGTGGCGACCTGCTTGCCGTTGACGTTGATGGTGAGATTTACAGGCGTTACTGCCGTAGCCGATGATGACGTGCCGCCCGACCCTGCGGAGGTCACACCCATGAGCTTGTCGGTGTCCGCCTTGTATTCCTTGAAGCCTTTCCAGTACGCCTCAGCCGCAGCCTTGCCGCTTTCGTAGGCATCGGAACCAAGCTCACTCAGCGATTTCTGTATGCTGCCCTTTGCCGCCAGAGCAGCCTTGTCAGCATCGTCTCTCAGGGACTGGGTATCGCTCCTGCCTGCCCTTTCCGCAGACTGATAATATCTGCTGATGTCGGCGTAGTGCTTTTTCAGCCTTTCGGGAGAGAGCTTCAGCAACTCCTTGACATATTCCTTTCGCTTGTCAAAGCTCATGGAGCGAATGTTCTCAAGATATTCCTCGGGAATATCCGACTTTTCCAGCCGCTCCATGTTACGGGTATATTCGTCAAGCTCCTTGGTCTGCTTTGCAATGGTGTCACTGCTGAAATCGTACTGACTATCAGCGCTTTCCTCACCGTTTTTGGGACGTGCAAGACCCATGCGGGAATATACATCGTCCTCCGCCTTTTTGGACGCAGAGAGGTCAAGAGCATTTATATAGCTGCTTTTGGCTTTTTCAAAAGCCTGCTGCACCTTTTCATATTTCTTTTCAACAGCATCTGATACCTTGTCGGAGGAGGTTTTCCACTCCTTGACCTCTTTTTCCGTGGCTTTTTCGGTAGCATCGGATATTTTGTCCGTCAGGTCAAGCCATTTGTCGTAGTAGGTGTTATACAGGTCACTGCCCTTGGTAAGCTCGGAAAGCATCTTTTTCAGCTCGTCCGCAAGCCAGCTGTCACCATAGCCGTTTTCCTTCTGCTGACGTTTGAGGGCTTCGTATCGCTTTGAATAGCTGTCTTTAAGGACGGCTTCGGCTTCCTTCGCAGACTTGTCGGCTGCCGTCTTTTCCGTCTTGGAAAGCTTGTCGTAATGGTCGTTTACTGCATCGTAGTATTTCCACCATTCCTCGCTTTCCTCGTCCCTGTGGGCTTCAAGATACGCTTTCCTCTGCGCCCAGTAGGTGTTATCATCTATCTTGTGGGTGGCAAGGTCGCTGTCATACTCCTCCATTTTTGCTTTGGTGGTCTCTCGAATATGCTCCCAGGCACTCGCCAGAGCTTCCTCACCGCTTTTGACGGAATTTGCGGCGGCCTCGCTTACCTCGCCCATGTGCTTTACACTGTTATCCGTCGCCTCGTCAATAGTCTCGCTGTATGCCCTGACAATATCGTTGGCGGCGTAATAATTGCTGTACAGTGAACCCAGTTGGTCGGATATCTCATCAAAGGATCCCGCATTTCCCACCGCATTGCCCGACTGGTCAAAATAGTGAAGCTCATTGCCCCTCAGGTCGTTTGTGCCGTAATATTCACGGTTCTTTGCGATGAGGCTTTCCAGCGTATCTATCTGAGACTTGTAGCTCAGCGCCCTTGCCTTGGCATCTTCTATATTCTGCCCTGCTTCCTGCGCCGCAAGCTCAATGGATTCGGCTTTCAGCCTGTTATATTCCTCCAGGGTCTCGTTAAGCTCCTTGTATTCATCGTCAAGAGCGTTTACCTCTTCGGAGTGTTCCCCCAGGCGGTCGGCAGCATTATCAATAGCAGTTTTGAGCGCCATTGCGGTGGTAATGGTCACAGCGGCAACAGCGACCCAGCCGCTGAGCGACATCGACATAGCATCAACGCCGCCAACAGCCGTGTTTGCAGCGTCGCCAATGCCGTTTATGGCAGATGTCACGTCTTTCAGTCCGCTGACAGCCTTGCTTATCCTCTCAGCGCCGAGAGCCAGCTCCAGCGCCGCAAAAATGCCGAGCAGCGTTTCCTTGTTATTGATGATAAATTCAACAGTGCCTACTATGTTTTCCGAAAGCTCTTTCAGTCCTCCGCTTTCTATCCAGTCCTTGACTTTTTCAAGCGTATCATCAAGCAGAGGCTTTATTTCCTCCATGGTGTCAACAAGGGCTTCCTTTATTTCGTCAACGTTGTCATTGAGGACGGTAAGCCCGTCCTGCGCAAAATCATCAAGAGGCTGTGCTATCTCAACAAGAGCGTTTTCCCATGAGGCTTTGAGCTTATTCATTGAGCCTTCAAGAGTTGTCTCAGCCTCAAGAGCTGTAGTGCCTGTGATGCCGAGATTTGTCTGTATTACATGAATAGCTTCGATTATCTTATCAAAAGGTATCTGCTTTACGTTTTCGGCAGTAGCAATTATCTCGCCGTTCAGAACACCCGAATCATTGATAAGTCTTGCCATTTCCGCCTGTGAGCCGCCATATCCGAGCTTTAAGTTGTCAAGCATAGTATAGTTCTGCTTTGCAAAGCCCTGATAAGCGTACTGTATTGACCCCATAGCAGTTCCCATTTTGTTGGCGTTATCTGACATATCAATAAGTGCCTGATCTGCTATCCTTGCTGCTTTTTCGGTATCACCGTCAAGTCCCTGCAGAAGTGTTGCCAAAAAGCTTGTGACCGTCTGCATATAGTTATTTGCGGATACGCCTGCTGTCTTGAAAGCATTTTCCGCATTTTCAAGGACAATATCCTCTGCTCCCGCAAAAAGTGTTTCAATGCCGCCTCCAAGCTGCTCATATTGAGAATAGGCGCTGAGAGCATCGCTTGAAAGCTTACCGAGAGCCGCCGCAACAGCGCCTGTTGTAGCAAGAGCGACCTTTTCAACGTTCTGCAGTGCAGAAACTACCTTGTCATAGTCCTTGCCTGCGTTCGCTCCGATATCTCTCTGCTGTTCTCTCAGATTTTGAAGAGCGTTTTCCGTCTGCTCTATCTCTCTCCGATAAGCTCTGTATTCGCTTTCGTCAATATTTCCATTGGCTCTTGCTCTGTTGATATCCTCTTCAACAGACCTTAAAGCTTCAAGCCGCCTGTTAAGCTGTGTTATCTGCTCGGCATAAAGCTGATTTCTCTGAGCCGCCATTTCCGCAGAATTGCCGCCCTGTGCAATGACATTATTGACCTCACGCATTTCCCTTGAAAATGCTCGCATAGCAGAATCGGCTTCGGTAAGTCCATTCTGCACTCCCGTGGTATCAATGCCGATTTTCGCCATATAGCCGTATTTATTGGGAGCCAATCGATCACCCTCTTTCAAGAAATTCCGAAAGCCTTCTTTCAAGCTCTCTTACGCCCCAGTTCTGAACCTCATCTACAAAGCCTGAACCCTCAACTTTTCCTGCAAGCTGCCTGTGAACAAACAAAGCATGGTCAAAGTTTATAAGATGTGTGACAGTAGGCATGTTTCTGTTGCGCACGCCATATATCTCACGCCCGTTTCTGAGCCTGATATTGCCATAAGCCCATCCTTGTTTAAAATATCCCGGCTGATATTTAGGCTCCTTGACCTGTTTTACAGCCTTTGGCACACTCGGACTTCTGTGAACGATAATACGCTTAACAACCTGAGTATTTGTTGAATAATGCCGAACGGGAGAAGTCTCTTCAAGCTTCGGTTTCATTTCGTTTCTTACAGCTTTAGCGGTCTGCTGCGCCTTTTCAACAACCTCCCTGCTGTATTGAGACATATCACGAATAACACGCTCGGACATCTCTTCAACGCTCACATATTCGGCCACACTCTCACCTCCAACAAGTCATAAAAAATGCGCCTTGCAGTCAACTGCAAAACGCTTGTGTGGGTATAATAAAACCGCCTTGATATGATACCATTTCAACTGCTCCACCCGTGAGGGTGTGACAAATTTTTATGTCGGTCACTCTTCCTCATCATCAACGATTTCCAAAGGCTCAGTAAATTCACTCAAACATGAATTTATATCCGATACTGTAATATGTCTGCGTCCGTCGGGAATACTGAGAACCTTGTCACATAACTCATCATTGTTGATGCAGCACAGCATAACAGTGAATGCAAGCTTTTTGTCATCTGCATTTTCAACCAAGCCATTGAGAAGCTCAAAAACAGCAGCTTCTTTTTCTGAAAGAGGATTATTTTTTACCATCAACCAAGTTCTCCCTTACAAAGTTAATTTTCTTTTTATTCTTTTCTCCGATTTTAGCCTTAAAGATAAAATGATAAGTTCCCGGCTCAACAACGCTGAAAACGTAATAATAATCATCATAAAAATAATCATAATGCTTTTTATCATTTTTCAAATCCGGGTGGTCGGTGCATATCGCACTTGATACACGATTGTACTCTTTTTTTGTCATCTTCCCCCGTGCGCTTGGCAGACTTCCATTCATTTTGCCGTTGGGCAGCTGAATATATTTGCCCCTAACATCAATTATATCATCATTTTCAGAATTGTCAACAGGCTCCGCCTTGACCGCTCCCTCACCCGAACCAAGGTCAACCATAGCATTGGTGTTGGGGGTGTATATCTTGTTGGTAACGGGGTCGAGCAGGACATCATTAAGCCCCAGCTTGATAAAATTCACACCCAGTGGCGGGAGATCTTCCAGCGCCCTCACCTCGTCAAGCTGCATAAAGTTGTTTTGCAGCGCAACGGAATAAGCCGCATATCTGCTCTGGATATCGCCCCTGGTAAGCTCTCTGGTGTCAAAGGCGAAATATACATTGCCCTTTTCGCTTTCGAGCAGTAAGTCGTTGTCAAACGCCGCTTCCATAACGTCCAGCACAGGCATTACGGCGTTTTTTACCGTGTCCGCACTGAGTATGCCGTCAGACGTGCCGAAAAGCCTCAGTATCTCGCTGTTTATGGTCTGTATGTTCTGGTTTATCTGCATTTCCACGGACGTTGCGGATATCTCCTTGAAGTCAATGCCGGCATTCAGAAACATTACGCTTTCGGAATCCTCTGTGGAATACAGATTTCTCCATTTGCTCTTTATTTCGTCAATGACCTTCTGGTCAACTCTGCTTTCGGTTTTCAGAAAGCCTCTTTTGCTGCCTCCCTTCATCATCTGGGAGCGCTGGAATTTTATCATGCTGTACGCCGTATCAATTACAAGGGGACTGTCATCAATAATGCCCCTGCCCTTGCCGTAGCCGTCGGTATTTCGGAGTATTTTCAGCAGCTGATAAGGGTAAAAGCTCTTGCCCCTTATGCTGTAGTTGTATTTCTTGTAAATGGGGTCTGTTGTGTTCTTTATTACGCCCACATCGCTGTAAGCTATGTAATAAATCCCCGTGGGCATTCCCATTTTCCGCTCGATGTAAGCGTATCCTCCGCCGTTCAGCAGATAGTCCTTTACCCATGCGTAGCGCATTGCATCGGCGGTCAAAGTGTCGCCTGTGTCGCCGTTGAGAAGCGTGATACGTGGGTCGTCGGTTATCTCCTGGGGCTTGCCGTCCTCACCCTTGCGGTACATTCTCACGGGAAGCATAGCCACCGCTCCCGCTATCATGTTCACGCATCTTGCAACAGCAGGGACCTGCATAGCTGTGTCAGCAGTCACACGGCAGCCGCTGAGCGCCGCCGCCAGCAGTTCCGCTCCCGAACCGCCCTCCGATACCTTGGTCTCGGCTCTCTCTTCTATAGGGAAAGAATAATTCTCCGCAGTCTCAGGATTTTTCTTTCTGCCGAAAATCTTAAACGCCATTATCAAAATCCCTCCTTATCATATATCAATGCACTGGAAGACAAAATCATCTGCCAGCAGTTCGTTTTCCATAAGCATATACACGGCGTTTATCAGCGCCACCACCATATCCACCTTCCCCGCACTGCGCTTCTTGTTGACGTACATATTCATGTTGGTGTCATATGTGCAGCGGGCGTTCTCGAAGCTGTTTTCCAGAAGAGCATTTCTTTCATAGCGGAAGCTTCCGCCCAGTATGCTCTCTTTCAACAGCTTTGTGGCAGGGTGCAGAACACTTGAATGCTGCTTCACTATGGTGCATTCGATAGGATCATCCGCACTTTCCACCTTTTGCATCGAGGACAGCGCATTCATTCTGTCCCAGCCTGCACCCACAACGGTCACACCCAGAGTGCTTTCAAGGGTCAGGATATAGTTCTCCACAACAGCATAGTCAATGACCTCATCACCGCAGGCAATACAGTACCTTGCGGCAACGAATTTCTTGTAGTCAATGCCCTCTCTTGTGGATTTAAGCTCTATCTTGTCCGCAGGGATAAAGCCCATCACACGGGCAACAATAACGCCGTCATCATTTGTGACCATAGCAACGGCAGTGTTATCGTCCGTGAGTGAAAGGTCACTGCCCAGATATACCCGCCTGCCTCTCCACCAGCTGTCGTCAGGCTCTATGCGGCAAAGCTGTACCTTGTCAACAGGCACATAGCCCTCGGTTCCCACGGACTTATAGCGGATATTGCAGTGCTTGCAGAGAAAATTCTCCCGCTTGTTTTCGTAAAGCACAGCCATCTGCCGCTTTTCAAAGAGATTATCAAGCATCTGAGGCTTGCCATGCACCGCAGGATTTGCCTGATAGATAACATTGTCGTTATGCTCCCAGTCGTTGATGATCTCTATGTCAGGCTCATACAGCAGTGCAAACACATTTGTGCGCTCGATTATGCCGTCAAGAATTTTCTTGCTAAGGTCTATCTGGTCAAGGAAATCATTGTTTTCATTTGGGTATTGGGTAGATATGATAATGCCAAGCTTATTGGGCAGCGTTATCTGCGATGAGGTCATAGCCTCTACGGGATAGCTGTCCATTGCGCCGTCCTCGTCAGCAAGAAAGGCGTTTGCAAGCTTGCCGTCCAGTCGGTCATTTGAGTACGCAAGGGGCGTATATTCAATGTCCGTCAGCTTGCAGGTTATCATATCCCGGTTTATTTTAAAATGCTTCACCAGAAGCGGAGAGACCTTGATAATTTTTCGTACCGCCAGTCTCAGCTCCGATGAAAGCTTATAGTCAGGCGCTACGGAAAAAAGCCGAGCGAACCTCGGCTCGGTCAGCATCAGAATAATGAATATGACCGCCGAAACAAATGTCTTGAAATTCTTGCGGGCAATTTCAAGGATAGCCGTGGAATAATACCGCCTGCCGTCCCTGCCCTTGGTGCACAGCACCGCAGCGATGAACAGCATCGCATAATCTTCCAGCCCCGTAAGCATAGGGCAGTTAAGGTCAGGGTGTACCATAAGGCGGAGAATGCCGCTTATCCGCTTGTATTCCGCCATGCTCACATACGCATCGGGGTTTCTTCCGTCCGCAATTTCAAGCCATTTTTCGCACTGCTTCTTTACGTATCGTCCGACCTTGCCGTCGGTCTCATTAACACAAAAAAGGGCGTATCTGTATGCCCTTGTATCGGTGATATTCAAGCAAAATACGCCCTCCTTTTTCACTCAAAAATACTGCTTTTCCTGTGCATAAACTCCCAGCACTCGTTGAGATATGCCTTTCCGCTGCCGTCCGACCTGCCGAGTATTTTTATCTTGCAGGCATCGGCAAGCAGGAGCTTGTAATCAAGGATATCAAGCTCGTTTATGCGGTCAAAGTCAAAGCCCGTATGTTCCCTGACAATCCGTTCGCCGAATGTCAGCACAGGGAGCTTTGTCTCTTCCTCGTCATGCTCAAAATCGGGCTTGTCGGGTATGCCGTAGATATCCGCAAAGTCCTCGCAGTAGTCGTTCACAGCCTTGATATAGCCGCTCACAAACTCACACAGGGACTGTATTGGCATATCCTCGGGGATCTCCGCCAGAAGATATGCCGCCCTTTTTATCTCCCTGCCGCTGCGGGCAATGTTGATAACGTCCCAGGTATGCTTTGAACATACTGGAACATTGATAATGCCCACAGGCGGAAGAGCAACGGGAAAAACAGGCTTTTCAAACGGGGTTATTCCCCACTCGCAGTCCATACATGACCTGCCTTTGCATCGACCATAAGCATGAACTCGCCCGAATCATAAAAAGGCTCCAGGGCATATGCACACGCAAAGGGAGTTACGCTGTCCTGCTTCCATACAGCGTCAAAGCCGCTTGTGTTCTTGCCGATAACAACGACCACGGTATCGCCGTACTTCTTGTCATCGTGCTTGAATGCAACAACGTGAACAGTCTCGTCCATGTTGCCAAGGCCGCCAACAAAGGTAAAGCCGAAGCCCGACGTGGTATCTTTGGAGTGCTTTGCGGTGGGGTACTGCTTTGCGATAGTCTCACCGTTTGCATTGAAGAGTTTGAAGTTTGATGTGCCCTTTTCATCGGAGATAACATCAATTTTCATCTCGCCCAGGTCTGACTTGTCGGAAAGGTTGGAAGTCTCCACCTTTACCTCGTAGCCGTCTTTAAGGTAGCCTATCTGGTTATCCTCAACCATAATGCCCGAAATAAACTTGATGACCGCAGCCGCTTCCTCCGGTGTGATGGCTTTGGTATCCGCAACCTTGGGAAATGTACTTGCGTCATAGTCGGCGCTGTAAACACGGCCCGAGCCGTAATAGGTCTTTTTGGTCATTGCCATAGATCATTCCTCCTCGATATGCTCTGTAATATCAAACACATACTGTGTGTAGAACAGATTGTTTGTGCTGTCGTAGCCCATGGTGCAGGAAAACTCGCCCGCTCCCGCTGCGGCAGCCTCGAATTTCTTTTCTCCCTCAAAATCGCTTTTCTGCTTGCTTTCACGGTAGAAAAACGTAATTTCAAGGGGATAATGGCGGTAAAATGCCATTTCGTCAGCACCGTCAAAGTCCTTTTTGGGAATGTTATAGGTGCCGAAGCGGTGCTCACCGGGAACAGCCCTGAAAGAGTGCCATTCCATGCGCCCACATATTTTTTTGGCTTCCGCCAGTATCTCTTCAAAGGTCATTGACCGTCCTCCTCGGTGTATATCCGCTTTGCACGGAACTTTATCTCGCTGTGCCTGCTGCCCACATCATCGGCAGGGGAAATGAGCTCATATACCACGCCCCCCGATACAGCTCTGTACTGCATGGGCGTAATGCGCATAAGCGCAGGCTGATATCTGCACTGTATCGTTACCGTCAGCGCCGCCTCATAGCCTGCGTTGGCTATGAAAAACTCGTTTCCGCTAAGTCCGTTGATGTAGCCACGACAGGTGAGGTGGTCTTCCCATACATCGTTCACCGACCGCTGGAAGCATATCACAGCATTGAGCTGACCTGCCGTTATCATAGGTAATTCACCGCAATTCCGCCCAGTATCTGCTTTACCGTGGGATTTTCCCTGCCGTTGGCTATTTCGGCAGAGCGGTTGTCGTACATATCAATGCACAGGCAGTTGAATGCGTGTATCACTTCGGGATAATCGTCCAGCCGTTCATCTGTAAGCCCCGTGTAGGTGCGTATGTAGCCCTTGGCAGCTTCCATAATGTCTTCGATAAGGCTGTCGTCAAGGTCGTAGTCAATGCGCATCGCAAGCTTTACGCTTGCCAGAGTTGCCTCGCTTAGTTTCATGGGCTTCCTCCTTTTCAGGCTCGACTTCGGAAATATATCCGCAGCGGAGAAGCTCGGAAGCCGCCGCCTCGGACAGCTCCCTTACCTCGCCCTTGTACATACTTACCTTGCCTGCGAATGACACTTTTGCTGTGTACATCATCAGCCGCCTACCTTAGGACAGGAAGCGACGACATAAGCGTCCTCGTTCACAGGCTGACCGTCAAGCCACATAATGGTAAGGATACCCTTCATGCCGTACTCCGCATACTTTTCGTTGAGTATCTGCATAGACATATCGGGGTTGAGATTTACCTTGTATGCCCTTGCAAAATCGCCGAAAAGGATAGGGTGCGCCTCGCTGCCCATATTGTCCATAGCTTCGGAAACCAGCACAGGCTTGCCGAGAATGGTGCCGACATAGCCGCTTGTAAGGTCATTCTGGTGGAAGATATAATGACTGTCGCCGTCTTTCAGCAGTCTTACAGCACAGAGGGTGTCGTTGCTCATTATCCATGCTGCGTCCTGCTGATAGAAGCTTTTGAGGGAATGGAATATCTTCACGATCTCGTCAGCTGTGATGGCAGCGGCAGACGCAAGTGTAAACGCCGTACCGGACTTTACAAGTCCCTTGGGCTGGTCTGTGCCTGTGCCCTTGATGATAGCGGTCTCAGCCTTTACAGCCATGTCACGCAGGGTCTGGTTCTCGACCTCTGTTGCAATGTCAAAGGCATTCTGGTTGATGACTTCAAGGGAGAGCTTTGCCAGAGCAGTAAGCTTGTGGTGCTTTATCTCAATAGTCTTGAACTTTGCGGCGGAAGAGGTGATCTCCTCAATTTCGCCTGTCCAGCCTGCGGATATCTTGTTGTCGTTGTCCGCTACGATCTGCTTGTAGGTGCCTGCGCTGTTTACCACAGATACACGGTTAACGATGCCCGAAAGCTCGGTGAACTTGTGAATAATGTCCTGCGAGAACTCTGAAGGGATAATGTTGCCTGTTGTGGAAGTGGTCATCTCTCCCGCTCTCAGCTCATTGCCTCTGATAAAATCGGATACGATATCCTTTGCGGCTCTCTTTTCCTCGCCGTCATCGGCGATGAGATCTGAACCGCCGTCAAGGTCACAGCCTGTGTCGTTGACCTTCTGGGCACGCTTTTCAAGCTCAATGGAACGGTCAGTGTCTGCGATCTCCTTGTCAAGGGCTTCAAACTGTGCCGCCTCTTCATCGGAGACCGCACGGTTCTCCTCCTTTGCCTTGCCGAGAATAGCGTTCATCTGTGCGGTGAGCTGTCCTCTCTTTTCGATAAGTGACTTTAAATTCATGCTTTTTTCCTCCTTGTTTTGGTCGTTTGGGTATAAAAAAGCCGCCTTGCAGTGCTGCTGTGCAGCCGACTGCAAAACGGTGTTTTTTGATTTGATTTTCAGGACATAAAAATACCGCCCCGAAGAGCGGCTTATTTAATTGGTTTAATTCCCAGGATATTTACAGTGAGAAAATATGTCACATCGGAAGAGGTTGCGTTCGGGTTTTCTTCCATAAAGCCGATAAGCTTGTCGTATGCGTTATATTCATCTGCATCTCTCAGAGTTCCGTTTATGAAGTCATTATATGCCTTAGGAGTCCTTTCGAGCAGTTTACGCAGCTTATCTTTTTTATTTGAAACCGTCATTTCTTGTTCCTCCTGACATTGTAAATGTTGTAATCTCCGATACCTCGATTTTCAAAGTAATAGGTTTTATTAGTAAAATCCATTCTGCAAAATTCAACTCCGTCATATTTGGCATGCCACCATCTGACTATCTCACTCATTACCTCGGCATATTCTTTTTTGGGAAGCTGTACTGTTTCAAACTTGAACGGCTTTCCTTTTGAATCAAGTTTAACATTTACTCCGCTCTTTGTCAAGTTCTTTTTGGAGCTTGAATGAGGACTTTTTGCAAATCTCCCCTTATCATCGTGATACGGATTATATCTCACTTCCCACATTCAGGGCGGGTCGGACAGCATTTCCGCTCTCATTTCATACCCTCTCATCTCTGCTTTGGCTATGCGGCTTTCAAAAGCGGAGAAGTCGGGAGCGTCGGGTTCGGGAGACTTTTCATGAACATCAGCATCAAACCTCAGCTCTGTAAAGTCCGCATCTTCTTCTCCCTCGGCATACGCCCTCAGGTCAATGGAAGTGCCCGCATAGCAGGGCTGATATCTGTCATCAATGAGCGACACCTCGGAAATGCTCAGCGCTTTCACGTGCCGCCTGGGAACGCCCTTGGCACGCTGCTCTATTTCCGTATCCGTTGCCTTAAAGCCAAAGCTCCAGCCACGGAGCAGACCGTTTTTTGCCTTTTCCACAACCTCGGTATCGGTAATGTCTGCGGAAGCCCTCAGACCGATGCTGTCCTCGGCAAGCACAAGATTTCCCTCGGAAGTGGAAGCTATCCTGTGCCCTTTGTCGTGGTTCAGCAGCATATCAACATTTTTTGCGGCTCTCAGAGCGTTTCCGAAAGCCCCCGCCTGTATCTGCTCAACGCACTTGCCGCACTCGGGGCACATCACAATGCGGCTGTCCCGCTCCACGGCGTTTACATAACCCTCTATGTGCAGCACTCCGTCCGCTCTTATCTCAAAATCCATCTCATCACCCTTTCTTAACCCCTCGATTTCGAGGGGGTTATTTTTTTGTTGACTGATATTGCTTAGAAATTACAGTACAACGCCCTCAATTACTGCTCTTGCCTGCAATATAGCAATATAATCTTCCATCGTCCTCACCTGAAACTCATACAGTGATCTGGGACACGTAGGCATGAAGTTCAGCTCTTCCTTATCCCATTTTTCAAGCATTGCTTTGAGCTTTTCGCAGCGTATCGCAACCTGTCCGTACTCGGCTTTGAACCTGTCCTTGTAATCGGAGCTTGCCATAAGCTCGGCTGTGTCTGTCAGTTCCATGGATCTTGCTGTTGTTTCATTCATAGCATCATATCCTTTCCTTTCATTTTGGCATAAAAAATGCGCCCGGTCCTCTAAAAAGAACAGAACGCATTCATTCCTCGTCTTCACCGTCTCCCGCAAGAATGGCCCTGAGAAGAGCTGTTCCATCGTCAGCCTGAACGTTGATATTTGCTATCTTGGCTCTGGACTGAGGCGAGAGCGACAACTCATTGCAGCAGCGGAAGAGTATCTTTGTATTTTTCTCTCTTGCCGAAAGAACATCCTTGGCATATATGAGTGTGGGGTCAGCATTGCAGGCCTTGTCTATCTGCTCCAGACTGTCTATCGCAATAACACACTCCTGCAATATCCACACATCAAGCTTGCACAGGATATCCGCATCTTTCAGCTCCGCCACAATTAGCCTGAAAATCTTCTTCTGATTTGCCGTCAGCCACCCGGGAGCAGTCGGCGGCTTTTTGCTTTTGCCCCTGAGCTGGGTTTCCTTTTCCTGCCGTGCTGCAATTTCCGCTTTGGTCTGCGAACATTCCGTCAGCAGGCCAGCCGACTTGCAAGGTCTTGCCATTTCCTCACTCCCTGTCAAAAAATTTCATTTTACAGATTTTTTGTGTACAGAGGGCAGGCGTTGGTCTAAAAAGACTTTATCTGACTAAAGCACACGGTCCGGGGGGATATCAGCCGAATATGGGAGAAGCTGCCAGGGTCCGCAGCATATCTGCTGAAATATCGCCCTTTTCTGCGGCTTCGTGGTGCATCGGACACAGGCAGATAAGGTTATCATCGTCAAGCCGTTTGCTGTAATCGACTGCAAGCGGTGTGATATGATGCACCTGGATATCATGCGAATATATGCCGTTTTTGAGACATACACGGCATAAATTGCGGTCTCTTGCGGCTATATGCTCACGCTTTTTCTGCCACACAGAAGTGCTTCGGAACCTGTCCGCATTTGAACGCCCTTTGCGGTTCTTGGGCTTATAGGGACAGACATAGCCTTGTGGGTGTATGCCGCCGCAATATACGCAGCTTTTGCGCATAATATGCCCCCTTTACACTTTGCTATGATAATAGCATAGCACAAAAAACGGCGTTTGGAGTACGCAATTTGTCCGCAATTTGTCCGCAGATTTTCCGCAGGACTTCCGCTCCCTTATTTTTCGGCTGACAAACCAAAAAGAGCAGCCGAAAAATGCTGCAATGCTCCTGCGCAGATACTGTAGGCTTTTGTGCGCTCAACGTGAAACTTTGAACAGATATGCCCTATGCTGTTATATTCGCTGTTTATGTACCTGATAACAAGAGCATCTCGCTCAGGCTGGCTGAGCGCTGACAACGCTTTATCTATGAGCTGTATCTCACGCTCGATGATATCAAGCCTCCTGCGCATATTGTCCCGCTTGGTGATAACGTCGCAGTAGGTCTCATCACGCTCACGTCCGCTCCCTGCTTCCTCGGTGCTTCCGGGAGAACGAATGCCCTCAAGCTGAGCGTCAAGTATCTCTATCCGCTCCCGCAGGTTCTTTACGCCCTGCACGTTGAATTTGTAGTTTCTCAGCTCTTTCACAGCTTCTGCTTTCCAGTCTATCTCTATCATTTTACTCTCCTTCCACTTCCACGTCCCGATACAGCTCTAAGAGCAGCTGTCCTGATAAGTGATTTTCCATGTCTGTATTTATCGCAGTTTTTTACTTCGCACCCCCTCTGTTCTCCGGTGCAGAGAATATATCCACAGGCTGTGCGATGCTCATCGCGGAATCGGTAAACACAGGTATTACATTTGGACATTTGGGTTGCCTCCTTTACACGCCTGTAATGTGAGCAGCTATCATATCCGCAGTGTGCGTATATAGCACATTGGGATATTTTCTGACAGCCGCAGTGTAATACTTCCAGCACTCACGCTCGTCAAAAGCACCCATGTGCCACCTGATGCACACGATCTCCTCTTCTGTAAGCTTGCCAATGATATTTTGCGTAAGTATCACTGACTTCTCACCGTGTCCCGGAAGTATCACGTCGTTGCTGTACACCCATTTTCCTTCGATTTTGCACACCATCATACCGCTGCCAGAGCACTCTTCCCTGATAATCTCACGCTTATAGTTATCTGCCTTGCATACATCATGGAACATTCCCACGATGTACGGGCTTTCGGGTCTGCTCCACCTCAGGCTAAGTCGTTCCGTAAGGTTCAGCAGTTCTGAGGTAACTCCCTTGGAATGGCAATACAGTCCGCCGTCATTATTTCCGTGATGCTTTAACGATGCGGGCGCTGAAAAATATCCAAGTTCGTCCAATCTATCCGCTATGGCGCATATATAGCCGAGGCGATGCCCCACAAACGATTTGAAATCTTCTTTTGCTTCCATTCTGCTCATAAACATTGCTAATGCCCTCCTTGCACTCAACTGCAAAACGCCTAAATCCTCTTCACGTCCGATATTTTTATCATCGTGTAGCTCTGGTACGGATATCCGTAAACATCAACGCCGTTGTAAAGCGTGTCCTCTTTGATGCGCCAGCCTTTTGGGGCTTTGGGGTTTATGCGCCATGTTTTCGCAGGAACTATCTCACGGACTGTTACAGGACGTTTCAACCCATGTGACGGTATGTATGACCGCATACCCTTTGGGTGCGGCTCATGCTTCGGGTCAGCTATCCAGTACCACGCCAGCGTATAGTAATCATAGCCCTTGTAAAGACTCCGCCCAACGGAAACACTGCCCCATTTTGACCATAGCTGCTGTATGACATACAGCGGGATATCCTTGCGTAATATCATGTGGTGGTGGATAGCGCCTCTGGCTGTCGTAGTATGTGTGCAGTACAGATAATCAAGGGAATATCCGTCAGGCATATTCTGCTTGCACCATTTTTTCAGATCCTTGCAGAATGCAGCAACATTCTTCTGCGCCTGCCACTCATCGAGAGGTCTGTCACCGTTTGCGCAGTAATGCAGCGACAGGTTATAATCGCCCTCTTCAAAGTTCAGCTGCATGAGCCAGCATAAATTCTGAATGCTGACCTTTTGGTTATGCTTCTTCACCTTGTCGGCAGTCTCGGCGGACTTCTTTGCTCTGCCTTTTAGACCGTGATTATTTATCATGCCCGATGAGTAGGTCTTAACGATGTGCCGCTCGTCGTTAATGTCTGTTACAGCCATCAGATACCCACGTACCACGTTATCGCTTCCTTCCGTTCATAATCTCAAAAGATAATACTATAAACGAGTTTTTAAAAGCCTTTCAGGCCATTTTTATTTTTGCGAAAATGCGAGGATATCCTATACTATATAAATGTAATAGTATAGGATACGTTGTTGATATAGTGCAGAAGAGAATGCTCAGAGTTCGGTCTGCTCGTATTCCTCGTCCTCTTTGGTCTGCTCTTCAATCTTGTGTGCAGCAGCGATAAGGTCGTGTTTGAGAATATCCACACTCGCCATGTGACGATTTTTAAAGCTGTACGGAATGGCCGCTCCCACTGTGATAAGCCCCTCCTTGATGATTATCATAGCCCCCGGCGAAAGATCGGGAGTAGGTCTGTAAATAAACTCTACACCCTGCCCCTAAAATGGCCTGATGCTTTCCGCTTTTACAAACTCGCAAAGAGGAGCATTGCTGCTCTCGCCTCTGAGCACGACCACATCACTGAATGCAAGCTTCGTGGGGACCATAAGCCCATCGCCTTCACAGGCATTGCAATATATGTATTTCTGCAAGATATCCTTGGCTTTCCCATTGAAATAGCTTACATGGCTCCTTTATAAGCTTTCCTTCTTCAGATCACCGAGAATGGCTTCCACAAACTTAATAGCCGCTCCCTTAAATTTTTCTTTCTTCTCGGGATCCGATACTTTGTCGAGTGCATTAAGGAACTTTTTGAGGTTGCCCTGTGTTTCGGCAAAATAGAATTTAAACTCGATAAGCTCCGAATCAGCAGGCTTTTCAGCTGACTGCAATTTGCGTTCAAGCTCCTTGATGCGCTCATCGGCAGCGGCTTTGTCCTCGCCGAGTGCCTGCTCCAGCTCATTTTTCTCCTTTTGAAGCTGATTTACTATCTTTTCGTATTCTTCCATTGCAGACTTGGCTTTCCCCAGCTTTTCTTCCGCTTCCTTGTACACTTTTTCTTCTGTTTCTTTATAGACCTTATCCGCTATGGCGTTGAGCTGTTCTTCCGAAGGCTCCTTGATAATAGTTTCAACAGGTCGGCTTTCAAGCTCTTTCATCTGGTCGTAATACTCATCACGCTCAGCCTTGATGCTGTTGCAGTCGGCTGTAATTTTTTCTTTTTCGGCAGCTATCTTATCATTTTCGGCAGTCAATAGACATATCTGCTCATTGGCTGCTTCAAGCTTGGCTTTCAGCTCCTCGGCCTCCCTTTTACTCAGCGAATTAAGCTCTCCGCTGTCGTTGAGCTTTTCAAAATCCTCTTCCGGGATATCTCTGAGAACGTCGAGTACCTCAATTTTGGCACAATTAAGCTTGTCAAGACGACCGCCAAATCGTTCGTACACCCTGATATGCTTCCGTGCCTGAGTATATTTAAACTCAAATGTATGCGCCGATGCGTCTTCCATATATTCTTTAAAGCTGGAATATCCTTTTTCGGTGTACTTTTTCCCGTCTTCAATGGCCTTGAGAGCCTTGCCGATCTCCAGTATGGAGCGTGCCATATCATATGAATGTGCTACAATGGACTGGTCTATCTGCTCAAGACTCCAGTCCAGGCACTCATTATGCTGTGAGCTGATTATTGTTGTTTCTTCCATTTTCGTTACCTCCGTTATCGGCAAGCTTCATTGCCTCTTTTTCATACTCTTTGTCACTCAGCCTGTTGAATACATGATCCAGAAACAGCCGATACTCTTTTTCAAACAGCTTGATGCTTTCTGGCTTTTTTATAGTTTGATTATCCTTGTATCCATAACACTGTCTGATATATCCATCTGCCGTAACCTCAATGGTGTACCAGCGTTCTTCGGGCTTCCAGCGTTTGCGGATAAAAAATATATGTGTAATTCCCTTTGCATGTCTTTCGGCGTAAGAAGCGACACAGTGGTCTAGCACCTTGCCTTCGGTTCGGATATCCTGCATACTTTCCGGGAGGACCGTTGTGTACAACAGATTGCTGTACATAAGTCCCGCAAGCTTTTTATCCTGCTCCTTAATCTTTGCATCGTAAGATATATCTTCTTTTCTTTGCTTCTCACTCTCAGCTGCATTAAGCTCGTTTACAAGCCTGTTGTGAAGAGCTGACAGACTTTTGGGAAACCTCAGGACACTCTCCTTGGGATATTTTAGCGTATTCATCATAGTATTACAGTCAAGCCACTCTATGGCATATGTATATCTATTTATCTTACTTCTGCCTGCACATTTGCTTATGTGATTTCGCACCTTGACAAAGGTAGCACCCGTTTTTCCTGTCAGTGCTACTTCCTTTTCTATGAGTTCCATTCCATCTTTGGATATAATTTGCATTCTTTCGTCAAAGGAATTGATGCCTTTTACCTTTTTCAGAAGCATATACGCATAAAGCCTGTCAGAAAATCTCACACTGTCCTCAGCGCTCTTCCAGTAGCGCATCTCCTCAGAATTAAAGTCAAGGGCTTTTTTTATTTCTGTGCATTTCCAGTTTATAAGCTTATCAAAGCGTGATTTTCTGGTCACTGATTCCTCAACAAGCTCTCGGAACCCGCACTTCCACAGCTGTTCCGTAAGCTTCGGGTTTTTGGCAGCAAATTTTAAAAAAAGTATGGGGTTCACACTTCTTGCTGCCTGAAAATATTCATCAAACGGGCAATACTTGAGGAATGTCTTCTCGATTTCCCACTCATTTATGAGTGTATATAAATGACTATACTCGTAAGAATCCTGGGAATTACAGAAGCTTCCAAACACCGGTTCATTTATGCTTTTCATGGTAACAAAACCCTCTGCCCAGGTGAAGCGCTTGGCCTCGGAACCGTATTCGGAAAAGATATATTTTCGATAGCCTTCTACGTCCACAAAAGGCTCCTCAAGGTCTCTCCAGGATACCTTTACCTTTATGGCATTAATAAAGAGTGCATTATCAATAGCTGTGCATACAGCATAATTGCCCCACGCCGACAGGTTTTTATGGCCTCTGCCCTCAGCCTTGTATTTGACCTTGTGCCCACACATGGGGCACTCACCATATTCGTTATGCTTGAGCTTACCGGGAACATCACTGCCGCCTATTTCAATGCCGTCAGCGTATATGTGCTCTCTGAAAACCTCGCTGCGGCGGCAGGCTGTGCAATAGCACCATGCCGTCTTTCCCTTTTTCTCGTAGAACAGGAACTGCGGAAGAGCGTCACGAACGATTTGTTCCTCGTCCTGCAAGCTGAGCCTTGGAAACTTATTCCAAAGCTCAGCCATTTTTTTACTGTCCTTTTTCATGCTCACACCTCACAGTCCCAGAAGGTCGTCCAGCGACATTGATAGTGCTGTGCTTTCGTGCTTTTCCTGCTTGGGTTCTTCTGATGATGAAGATAGTGAATTATTTCCCTCGGTGTTGATCGTCATTGATAAGGATATGGTGGCGGTGGGAAAGTAAAAGCGCACCGCTTTTTCGATAGCCTCTATATCGGATATAGCTCTCCCTACACCCTTAGCCACGTATTTCATGCAATCAATGAAGCTTCCTCCCTGGACTACAGCCTGAGAAAATTCCTCTGACTGCTTGCAAAAGGTGGTCAATGTTTCATTGACAAAATCCTTCATAATCATGATTTTGCTGTCGCTGACGCTTATTTTCTGTTCGGTGTTCAGCTTTTCTATAGCCTTGCCGCTGTAAATTTCATAGCTCATTTTTACACCTTGACTTTCTTCTGAATATGTGCTATACTCAGACCATAAACATTTTATTTTTCCGCTCCCTCAGGTGTTTTGACCGCCTGCGGGAGATTTTTTTCTTTATACAGTTTTTCTATTGCCTTTGCAATATTGAGCCGATAGTTGATGATGTCATAAAGCTGCTCATGCTGCCAGCCCACTACCAGATCTTTAAGTGATGCACCGTCAGGATTGGGATAATCGGGAAGATGCGTCTTATAGCAGCTGTAATAAACCTTTTGAAGATATTTCCACAGCTCCCGTTCCCACGTTATCCTTGCGGCATCTCCCATGGGACGATAGATCTTATTTGCATATATGTAGTATTCGTACAGCGCACCAAGCACCGTATTTCCGACATTAAGCTGATATCCAAATGTAGCCTTGCCGTCAGTAAATATCCTGAGGTGTCTGTCGTTTTTATCCACGTCCGACCTCCCGAACCATCGTGAACAGCGCCGCTACCGATAGTGCAAGAACGATGACCAGTGATCGCCCTGTTATAGCGCCATTTATCACAATATCTGCCACTGTTGCAGCTGACTGCAAAACAGCCATTGCAATACATATCGCCTTTTCATACAGCGCTTTGCTTGATGACCTGCGCCTCTTTTTCAACTCCTTAAAGTCTCCTCGGGATCGTTTAAGGGTATGCCTGTCCAGCGTGCCGATGTCCTGCTCCAGGTATGCTGTTATGACCGTTTCTGCGTCCTCCGCACCATAGCAGACCGCAACGCAGTGGCCGTAACGCTCCAGCATTTCAAGCCATACCGCCTGATTATCCGTCAGCCTGCCGCCAGCCTTTTTAAGCTCTATATACAGTCCTATGTACTCACCGCTTGGTACCGGAAGGCATATATCGGGAACGCCTGAGCGAAGCCCCATCTGCCTGAGCTTGCCGCCTGTAACAGCTGAACGCTTGCCCTCATTGGGTACATGATAAATCGCTTCCAGCTCAGGGTACTTGCTTTGTGCCCATGTACACCACTGCATGAGATGTATCTGCTCAGCTTCCTCGCTTACCGATGCGGAGACTATCTTTTTATACTCGTCCGTTGTCATTTTTCTTTTCCCCTTTTTCATCGTACCCTTCTGCTTCCAGTAGGGGCTTGAAATGATTTATTATCTTTGTCTCGAACAGACCTGCCAAAAAGACTACTGCCGCTCGGGGATTATCCGTCTGCAGAAGTATTTCGCCGTCCTGCGTTACCATGAAAAGCCCATTTGCAGGATTGATAAATACGATATTGCCAAACTTCTGAGGCTGTATCATATGATCCGCTCCCCAAGATACTTGTGAAGCTTCTCAGGACTTTCAGTGATATATGGAAGCGGTGCATAGTCATCGGGAGACATATCGTCATCGACAAGCACAATGCCGTTGAAAGTGTATTTTCTGTAACTGCGCCAGTCTTCAGGAGTAACCACGATTATAACCTCGTGAGATTTGACATACACTGCTATTCCCGTTACGGTATAGCTATTGCAATATTGGGGATATTCTGCCTTTATTTGTGCCCGCAAAAAATCACGCATGGCACTTGCAGACTCTTCTGTTGGCATAATTATAAGTGCCTGCTTGCACAGTGTGATGTTCAGCAGTGCTTTAAGCTCACGCTTTGTCAGCATGTCATCACCCCCTGCAAACGTCAGTGATGGCAACTTCCACCAGTTCGCTTGCATCATTCTCGGAAAATATCCTGCCCTTGGCCTTTGCCACTGCGGACTCCTCCGATGCGGCGGATACCTTATATATGCTGTTCTCCTGTCCGCTGGTCAGCTTCATATGAACGAATACTATGTATGTTTTCATGGTCTGATCTCCTTATATTCTGCATATTGAGGGTTCCGAATTTCTCCTGTGGATAGGCTTATCGCCTATACCCAAAAGAATATCCACTGCTGACTGCAATTTTTCGGCACTATCATATGCAGCTATAACCTCAGCCTGCTTATCTGTAAGCGGCGGACGGACGAGGGTGGGATTGGCACGCTCGCCATTTTTGGTAAAATACGCAGGCATCTGATATGCGGGTATCTCCAACAGCTCCATTATGGCGTATATGTCCGATAACTCCCACTGGCGGACTCCACTCATTCTCTGTGATACATAACTTACCGATCGTCCTATACCTGCTGCCATCTCTTCTACCTTCATGTACCGCTCCCTGAGCAGTGACCTTAGTGCTTCATATTTGTTTTTCATTTCTATCGCTCCTTTTCAGAACATTCACGCCTTCCAAAAGGCATCTATATCAAACCATTTATCCTCTAAGAGATTTCCAATGACCGATATACTGATAAAATTCCGTGTATCCTTCACCTTGATTCGCACACATTTGCCCTCAAGCTCATCCCAGTGGTCAGTGCCAATAGTCTTCATTGTTTCGGTCAAGCACTCAAACCCTTTTTGCGTAGGAATACGATAGCGCTTGCCATTTTTGCTGATAGGTTCATCTAAAACATATCCGCCGAACATATAGTGATTGCCGTCCGATGCTTTAAGATGTATTTCAAAAGTCAAAATGCCGTGTTCGCAATATCCGAAAGATGCGGATGTAATTTTTGCGTTTAAAATGTTTTCTTCCATCGCTCCGCCTCCTTTCAAAGCCCCAGAATATCGTTAATAGCAGCAATAGCCTTGCCGCTTTTGATTGTTCCTGTCAGGATCCTGTGCAGGCAGGAACTGTCAAGATAAATATTGGGATTTTTCTTACCGACCTCTGCTATAAGCCACGTCTGCGTTCGGTTCTTCTCCATAAGGGCTATTTTGACCCTTTTTCCGTAAGTGCAAAGTGGCTTTTTACATTCCTTCACGTTCATTTCTCATATCACCCTCGAACATTGACATCTCTCCCCCGCCACTGTATAATTACAGGGAAAGGGGGTGAAAAATGTGAACGATTGTTTTATTTGTGAGAACGTTTATGCCTATATCAGAACATTCACATCAATAAAGCTTGATGATTGGTTCCGTATGCCAGCAAAATATGATCCTTCCTTACTGCATCAGAATGATAGCGTCGAAAAATATTTTGCACGTCTCAAAAATGATGCTACACTTATCTTATCAGCCCAGACTGTTGATAGCGATAATTACGCTTTTGTTATGGAAGTGGAATTTGATAACGAAAAAGGCGTTTTTTACGAAATCAACGTTCGTGAACGTGACCAAGAAAGAGTATTCAGTGAATACGCATATCTGTTTGAGCGTATCCGTGCAAGGCAAGAAAAGAAATTTATTGACAGGTTGAATTCCGCTTTGGGCTGTCAATAAAAACGTCCACACCCTCTGTCTCGATTACCGCTAATTCGGCGGTAGTCGAGATATGGTTCATTCTGATGTTATCTAAAGTGTCCTCAAGCTCTTTTATAAGCCTTTTTGCCTTTTCAATATCAGAAACAAGGTCCTCAAGACCGCTGATTTTTACTTTTACTTCCATTCTGTTTACCTCCTTTTCATATTTATCTGTTCTGATTTTCACACAGATGTGGTGCTATACTGATAATAGACATCATCTCTCTATTTTCAGCACTTGTGCGATGCAGTTAGCCATGCGCTCGCTTTCACGTGCGCCGCACATAAACGCCTCGATTGTTCCTACAGTGTAACCTGTGGCCTTTGAGAGGTCGGCATATTTCCAGCCTCGTATAGAAAGCTGTTTTTTGACTTCAGCGATAAAGAGCTTGTATATGTTGCTCACCTCCAATGTTACTATTTGTAACTTGTGATAAATTTTGTTCAGAAACCTTGACAATAGTAATTAAAAATAGTACTATATAGATGGTAGATAAATATAGCACGTGCCACTCGTTTTAGATTCAAGTCTATAAATGAGGTAGTATTTTATTGCCTTTTTGTTTGGGTTCCTTTACAATAAACATAATAGCACATAAAATGCGTACTTGTCAATATATTTGCACGTGATTTAAAAACTTTGTTGACTATTTACATATTAGAGGTGTGTGAATTGAGTATAATTGACAAGATTTGTACGTTAATTAAAGACCAGGGCAAAAAACAGATTGATCTAACAAACTATTTAGGTGTTTCAAAAAATGTATTTACAGATTGGAAGGCTGGTCGTAACAATTCTTATAAAAAGCATCTTCCTCAAATCGCAGAATTCCTCGGTGTATCTGTTGATTACCTTGTTGGTAATGAAGAACAGAACGACAACGAGAAGCTTTCTTTCGCTCTGTTTGGCACCGCCGATGTAGATGAAGAGGTTCTGAACGATGTTCGCAAATACGCTCAGATAGCCCGCAGAATGAGGGAAGAAGACAAGAAGAAAGAAGATTGATAAATGACAAGTTATGTTGAGCTCTGTGAGCTTGCAGAAGCCGATGATATTCTTATGATCGACGCTCCTCTTCAAAAATGCCCTTCAATGGCTATCAATGACTGCGGAGACTGCACAGTAATAATAGATCACGATCAGATTGCAGGCGTTACAGATCTTCTGACTGTTCTTGCTCATGAACTTGGTCACTGCGAGACCATGTCGTTTTATACCGAACACAGCCTTGAGCTTCGGGAACGTATGGAATATCGAGCCAATAAATGGGCAATAAAAAAACTCGCCCCGAAGGACGAGATGGTTACAGCAATGAAAGACGGGAATACAGAGATATGGCAGCTTGCCGAGTATTTCGGTATTACCGAGGATATGGTAAAGTTTGCTATGTGGGTGTATTTTGATAAGCAGATTGATTAACTGCTATGTCACACCCTTACGTGAGTGAGTTGAAATTTAGGCGAGATAAGATAATACGACAATAACGGCACTTTTTCAAAATAAAGATATTGTTTTTGTCAATTACAGTTGACTTTTTTACGTAAATAGGTATAATTATATATACAGTGTTACCCTTTTACGTAACACTAATTTATATTTATGTTAAAAAGATGTGGATACAATGAACACTACAACAATTATCGTTCTTGTGCTTCTGGCGATCATTCAAATCATTCTCATTCTGTCTGTAGTACATATTTCTGCTAAGACCGATGAGATGAGCAGCACTCTCAAAGAAATAAACGAAAAGCTCGGAAAGATCATGTACAACACAGGCAAAAAGGACTAACAATGTCCCATCTTAGCCCCGTTCAGCATTATTTGCCGAACGGGGAAAACTATATTAGCAAAATAATACATAGGACGTGATGCGAATGCCAGCAATATGTGAAGAACTTACCTACTCGGGAGAGTTTGTCCGTACCCATCTGAATGATTATGTTGTGCTTGACCTTGAAACAACAGGTCTCGGCGCTTCCAGCGGAATAATTGAGATAGGAGCCGCAAGGATACGTGACGGAAAAATTGTTGACGAATATTCTCAGCTTGTAAACCCTCAGATGCCGCTTCCGAACGGAATAAGTGCGCTGACAGGTATCACAAACAAAATGCTTGCGGATAAGCCGCCTATTGATGACATAATATCCGGTTTTATGAATTTCATAGGCAATGATGTCCTTATAGGTCATAATCTTGCTTCTTTCGATTTAAGAGTTCTTGCGGACACCTGCTTCACTCATTATGGACTTATGCTTGAAAATAATTATTCGGATACACTTATCCTTGCAAAATGCAATGATACTTTAAACAGCGTTCTTCCAAATTTCAAGCTTGACACCCTTTGTCAGTATTACAATATCGAGAACGCCAAAGCTCACCGTGCATTGTCCGATGCAGAAGCTACGCACTGCATTTACCAGAAACTTTTTGTTGATAATGAATCCCATGACGACTTTGTATATGTACCCGCTCCCAAAAGCAATATCTTTTTCGGAGAAGTAAAATATTCTGACAAAACAAAACGCCTGCAGGAGCTTAACGATCTGCTGGCAGACATTGTGGAAGATAATGTGGTCAGTGAAAGCGAAGCAAGGCAGCTGTGGGAATGGCTTGAAAACAACAAGGACCTTAAAGGTAATTTTCCTTATGACACGCTTTACGCCGAAACGGAAAAATGCGTGAAAGAGCATTTTGAAAATAACGAACCTATAAGCATAGCTCAGGCAAAATATCTGCTTGGCGTTCTGCTGTACGCTATTGACCCTGTGAAGAATGCCTCAAATGCTCCCGGAAGAGAAAGTCAAAGCAACGAACTCGACTTCAACGGCAAGCTCATCTGCCTTACTGGCGATTTTGACATAGGCACAAAGCGTGATTTTATGGATATCTTAACTCCTCTTGGCGCACAGTTTCATGATAGGGTGGTTGCAAAGGTAGATTATCTTGTAGTCGGCGGCAGCGGAAGCGGAGCATGGGCAGGCGGCAATTACGGCACGAAGATCAAAAAGGCTCTTGAGAATCAACAAAAGGGTTTAAAAATACGAATCATCAGTGAACATGAAGTCTTTGAATATCTGAAAAGCATTGGTGCTATTAAATGATCGGAGGTTACTATGGAACAGCTCACTTTTGATATGAATGACGGCGAAACATTGTCAGAAAATATAATTGACACACTTAACAACATTATTGAAGAAGTATGCAAAAAAAGAGATATCGACAAAAAATATATAAAAGTTTATGATTTGAACGAACATAAAAAGCCCAAAAATCAAGGATTGGATAGCCTCAGTGATGAAACTATAAAAAATGAATTAGGGAGTAACTCTTCACGGAATAAAAGCTTCAGCGTTTGGATATTGGAGCCCTTGATGCTTGAAGCTGAATTCAAAGAAGTTAAAAGCGACAGATGTTTCAAACTTACTCGCATAAGCAATTCAAAATCAAGCCGAATAGAAGTTGAGTACCTTTATCAGCGCAAGGACTGCATAAAAAAGCCGGAAGATGCAGTTGAAAGAATATACACTTCATCGATAAAGGATAAAGAAACAGGTGAAAAGTTTACCAGAAAGCTATTTTGCCATAAATTTGATGTAAACAGTACTACTCTTGTTCCATATCTTACAGAGATAATAGACTTTACAGTAACAAATTATCAGCCTTCCGACAAATTTGGCTGCTGCAGCAAATACGTTGCCTGCTCCGATGCGCTGAAATGCCTGCATTCAAACAACTTTTACGCCCGCTGCTGCTGGTATCGCAAGAACCTTGAGGCTGGCAGGATCTTTTACGGGAAGAATAAGAATAATGGATAAAAAAATCCCCCGCTTGGTGTTGGCGCACCAAGCAGGGGAGATGGATATGTTAAAATACACTCCACATCAACTGTATTTTAACATATCCTTCCGCAAAAGTCAAGCCGCTCCATTGCAGTTTATGGGGACGGCTTTGCAGTCAACTGCATTTTTAAGGAGGATAAGGTTATGAAAAGAACATCATCAGCGTATTGGGAAGAAAAGCGGAACCGCTGGCGCATAGACGTGCAAAAGAACGGCATACGCAAGACCTTTTACAGCTCCGTCCCGGGCCGAAACGGCAAAAGAGAGTGCCACGAAAAAGCCGATGCCTGGCTTGACGATGGAATTATCGACAGCAGGAAAAAGGTCAAGGATATGGCAGAACTGTACATTGATAACCTGAAATGCACTACATCAAAGAGCCATTGGCGCCAGTACGACAGCCACATGAGAAATTACATAGTGCAGTATATAGGAAATGTCAGAATGGAAGATCTTAATGAGCAGCATTTACAGACGGTCTTAAATAAGGCATTTGCTCACGGGCTTTCCAAGAAGTCGTTGTGCAATATACGTGCCTGCGAACAAAATTTCATTAAATTCTGCCGAAAATCGAAATCCACAACGTTGATGTGTGAAGATCTGATTATTCCACGGAGAGCATCAGCCTCCCAAAAGTCTATTCTCCAGCCAGATGATATTCGCAAGCTGTTCAGCTGCAACACTACGTTATCATATAACAAGGAGGTAAATGAGCCATTTGTAAACGCATGGCGTTTCGAGGTCCTTACCGGGCTCAGACCCGGGGAAATTTTAGGATTACAGCAGTCCGATATATTTCGCAGCACGATCCACATACAGCGATCCGTAAACATATACGGAGAAATCACATCGGGAAAAAATGATAATGCACGCAGAAGCTTTGAATTATCTCCCATGGCGGTAAAGGTGTTACAACAGCAGTTGGATTATTTGAAATCGGAATTTATCAAAACGCCGTGGGTATTTTGCGGAGCTGACGGAAAGCCTCCCAGAGAAGAGTATTATGCAAGACGGCTCAAACGCTTTTGTGAGTATAATGGCATCACCCCAATATCTCCTTACGAGCTGAGGCATACCTTTGTTTCCATAGCTAAAGAGCTTAACCTCGGAACGCTGCAAACCATTGTCGGACATTCGGCAGATATGGATACTCTCGGAGTATATGGTCACACAGTCAATGGGGAACTTAAGCTTGCAGCACAAAACATTGAAAATCTCTTCAATGATATTATAGATAACGATGATAAAAAGACAGATGCAGTATAATCAAAGCCCGCAATTTTGCCCGCACTTTTTCCATTTAATTCTGAATTGCGTTTATTCTATGTAGAACATAAACAGCTGACAAATGGCTATAATTCGTCATTTGAAAAAATTCAAATAAAATGCCAAAGTGTTTGTGTGTGGGTTCAAGTCCCATCTCTCGCACCAAACACCGTTCAGATTTTGAACGGTGTTTTTTTTGTGCTTACAAGGCAAAAGCGGTTCGGATATCCGAACCGCTTTTTCGTTTGTATAGTGCCGTCGAACGGCTTCAATGCGTCGTTTGACGGAGGTATGCAGGTTATGCCCGAGGGCTTTTTATCAAATAAAAATGAGATGCAGAGGACAGTGTCCCACCGATATTCGGGGCTGTCCGTTCCCGAATGCGGCTGTAAGAATGGGACTTTTTAGGTAAGTCAAAAAGAGGTTCGGAGATATACAAAAGAGGTTAGATGAAAGGTAAACGCCTGCATCTCATTACTAAAATTATATCACGGCGCTTATAGATTGTCAAGTGATTTTATAATTTGCAAACATCATTTCTAAAAAAAGTTCTCTGCATTTTGGTACAAAATCGGGCAAAAACACGCACTTTTTGAATACAGGTCTCATTTTGTCAATTAAATGTGTTAATGCGCAAAAGTGTAATAAGCATAGAGAAAGTTTTAATTTTTTTTGTAAAGTCTATTGCAATTTCGGCAAAATTATGTTATACTTCAAGTGTGTGATGTGTGTAATTTCAGAATATTTTATGGCATTTATTTTGAAAGGAGAAATATTTTTGAAAAAGCAGGATTTTAAAAGACAGCTTGCTGCGATAATGGCACTGGCTGTCACATTTTCATCTGTCCCCCCTGTATGGGCGGACGAGATCTCTTTCATTACAGATGATGACATAACCCTTAACTCTATAAGCACTATCGGCATGGAGACCAATGCTTACGATCTGCTCAGTGATCCTGTCAGCGACTGCCCCTTTATTATCACAGGCTCTGCTGATTCTGCTGTGCCTCTTGAGCATTACTATGCTCTGGGCAGTGAAGCAGTCGGCAGCCAGAAGCTGGTGTTCTATGTTAACTCCAACGGTGCTGAGGACTTTAAAATAACAAGCGTGACCTACAATGAAGCCGACGCCACCAGCAAGCTTTATGGCCTTATCAAGCTGGAAGAGGTAAACGGTGTGAGCAAGTACGCTTATGACGTTGACTGCTGGGGCACTGCTGTGATAACCGTAAATGCAACTGTAGGCGACGTTTCGTATTCACAGAGCTTTACTTTTACTTCCGCAGCAGCGTATCTGATACCCAAAATATATGCGTACAGCACTATATCTATACCTTTCGGCACTACAGCTGATAACATCGGCACTGTTATCGACGAAAACGAACTTGTACAGGTGAGCTTTTCCAACAAGTATCAGAGCGATATTACCGCCGGCTCTGAAATAGTACGGGGCGTAAGTGACTTTCCTATTCCAATGCACGGCATGTACTATACCTTAGATGCCAAGATATCCGACACTGACCCTTATTCCGTTGATGTCAGTATAGTGCCTACAGAAGAAGGCGCTCTCTGCTACTGCTTTGATACCGAAAATACTTCTGCGACAATCCCATTTGACGTGGAATCCCCCATATTCAAGGACGCTCCCGAGGAGCTGGTAGTCCCCGTTTTCAAGAGGGACACCGAATCTCTTTACGAGAGAGCCAACGAAAGAGCAGGCAGCGCAGCCATACTCAGCAACAAATTCGGCATTTACAACGGTGACACCTACATAACAAGCAGCAGGGCACACACCCTGAACAGATACGACAAAACCTACAGTGAGATCCTTGCCACAAGGGATTATGTTCACGCATATGGCATCAAGGGGTATTATCCCGAAGCCGCAAACTGGATATTCCCCAAGGGCTACAACGACACTAACCAGACCGCCTTGACCTATGACCCCTCTGTTGAAAATTACGGCTTCATGATGAACCTGCCCATCAGGTATGATGTGAAGAAGATAATCCTGAAGCCACTGCTTGAGGGCAAATTCACTGCGGACAACCCCATTGACACATCTAACGGAGAAAGCCTGTCCGAGGCGATAAAGAGTGCTCTCACCTTTACCACCGAAAACATGGACTACAGCAATATGCCCACAGAGCTTCTTTACGGCAACACAAGCTACAACAAGACCAATGTTGAAGAGCCTGAGGGCGAGACAGTTTATGCTCCAGCAAGCGACGATTTCGACATCATTACAGGCGATATGACATACGATGAGAAGACAGGCTTACAAAAGGTAACCGTTACATTTGTTCTCACCGAAAAGGGCGAAGAGGCTTACGAGCTTTCCGCTTCCGACAATGCAGGCATTTCCGCAACTGTATATGTAAAGGCAGCTATGGAAAGCTACAGCTTCAGTAAGGAAAGCGTTTCCGTATCCGAAAATGCAAGCGAAAAGCTTGATCTGAGCCGGTATCTTGAAGTTTCTCCCACAGGCACTGACGCATCTTCCGTAAAGTATTACTCCGATAACCCCGAAATAGCAACTGTTGATGAAAGCACAGGCGCTGTTACTCCCGTGGCTCCCGGAAGCGCTAAGATATATGCCCAGGGAATTATCGGCGGCGAGCAGGGTCCCAAGGCTTACATAACTGTTAATGTTCTGGACGAGATAACTATTACTTTCCCCAATGCAGAAAAAATTGACAGTGCTTATTATCTTTATGTTACACAGTATGAAGGATCAGACAGTCAACAGAAATTTATTTACTATAGTGACATTGTCAAAAATAATGCAGCTGTAACGGGCAATGTAAAAGAATATGAAGTTACAGATGACAATCATGATGCAAGGGGATTCCGTTTAGGCGCACTTTTCTCCGGCAATAGTATGCTTTTCTCTTTTAGCCCGATAGAAAACTCGACCTGCCTCAGCAGTGATTCTGTAAAAAGGCTGAGAGTTTATGCCAAGCGTGATGCCCACCCCGTGCTTGACACTCTTACTGTCCCCAAGGATCCTGAGAAAGCAAATGAGTATATAAAGGACTATTTCGATAACCTTAGCTTTACTACCTACACAGGCGAAGCTATAGATGTTGATTACACCGTAAAATCCTTGAACTTAAACAATGACAGCACAGCTACAGCCGTTATCGAGGTGGCTGACAGCCAGAAGGACGAAATATGTATCGCAAGAACAGAGGACTACAACAAGCCTCTTTCCACCACTGAGATAACAGTTCCCGTTGAGTATGTTGAAAAGCAGACGATCTCCGCTCACTGGAACGGCGGCAAGCTCAAATTAAATTTAAACACCTTCAACCGTGACGGCATGATGGCAGCTGTAGAAAAGAAATTGGCTGATGGCGCAGTTTCCTTTACCGATGAAAGCGGCAAGGAAATAGCGATACCTTTCTGCGGCAAAAACGGCGACAGCGGATATTATATCGTCACAACGGGTGCGGGCGATTCTATACTGCTGACGCTTGGCTTCAAGGGAAAATATGCTGACTTCTATGACCTTGACGAGGGCGATGTTGCCGGCACGGTATATACAGGCAAAAACTTCAATGTGCTGGTAGATTTCAATGTTCATATCGTCCCTTCTTTCATGGATACTGACATCAAGGTAAAAATCAGCAAAACTTCAACAGATGCCGAAAAGATAGCGGCTGTTCAGGAAGCTATAAAGGCTATTGATATCCGTGACATATACACCGGTGAGATCATTGACAAATATACATATAAACTCAACTTCGGCGATAATGACATTGACATCTTTAACAGAACCGCAGATTCAACCTTTAATGTTACCGACAACAGATTTGTTATCGGCAACGGTGAAGCAAAGACATTACATCTGGGCAGACAGAATTTCACCTTTATAGATACAGGCGACGGCACTGAATACACCGTTTCCGACAAGGAGCTGAAGCTTGCAGATGGTGCTTCGACCGAAGCTGTTATCAAGGTAAATCCTGATGATGACGTGCTCACAAGACTCAATCTTGCCAAAGACTATAGTCGATGTCGTTAGTTCCGACGCAAATGGAGCAACGATCGCTGTTTCTTTGACACCCAGCGCAAATGAGGTACTGTCCTCAGAAAAAACTACACGCCTTGAGTTCAATATTACATACCGGGAAAGAAAAGCTGTTGAACTTAAGCTCGAACCAACAGACGTTACCGACAATGTGGTTTATGTAATGCCCGATGATGACCTTAACGCAAGAATTGCTCTTGGTGCAGAGCGTGTAAAGGAAATGTTCACCGTAACAGGTGCGGAGGAGCTCAGCGAGGACGATTACAGCGTTAACATTCAACCTTACACCGCAGGCGAAGATGAGGCGCTGTTCCTTATAACCATAAGTCTGACAAATGACGACTACTGCTTCAAATCAAAAGAAAATACAAATGCGACAAAGACCATAATATTTACTGAAAAGAAGCCCGCACCGGTAAGCTTGATCTCAAAGGAGTCGGTTACACCTGTACTCTCCACTGACATCAGCGACACAAACAAAGACCGTGAAGCTATTCTTAAGGAATATATTAAGAAAAACATAACGATTGCACCTGCTCCCGCTTCAGACAAAGAAATGTGCACTGACTATGATCTCGACGACATTGAATACACCACCGAGTACAGCGACAACGGTCTCCCTGCAAGCATGACGGCAAAGGTAGTGCTTCACCCCGATGATTATGCTGAGGATGGATACAATTATTCACTGACATTCACTCCGACATGGGAAATCGAAGCAGATACGACCCTTGCCCTCAAAGCTGACGCAACACTTACTCCCGAATTAAGGATCCCCGCAGCTGATCTGAGCGACAACATGGCTGTAACTGAAGCTTTAGTTAACTATATGAAAAACGCATTCAGCATTATCAACGGCTTTGAAGGCTGCAGTGTTAGGATTACGCCAACTGCCATGGATGGCGAGCAAGTACAGGGAGAGGTAAATCTGATACTTCCCGAAGACGGCAGCAATTACTACTACCTCACAAAGCCGGGCTGCATAGAAACACTTAGCTTCAATGCAAAGGTCATCGGCGTTTCAAGCGCTACACTTGCTCTCAAGGACGGCATGACACTTAGCCCCGTTATTGAGGTAAAGGAGACTGATGATGCTGATACACGCTTCCAAAAGGCTATGGAATACATCGACAATGCTTACACTGTTGAAAATGCCGACTGCGACTACTCAATAGGCATAGAACGCCGTGCAGAGATCGACAGCGGCTATGCAGAGCTTATCCTCCGGGTGCCTGATGGCTATGAATTATCCGAAGACAGTGTCAATACTCTTATATTCAACGCAACATACAAGGTAATATATGACTACGCTAAGCCCGAGATAACCAAGGTAACACCTGCCGCAGAAACTGTAGGCGTTAACTGGTCCGAGGTAAGAGGCGCTGAAAAGTACCGTGTATATTACTTCGCTGACGGCAAGTGGACACTTGCAGGCGAAAGAACCGAGACCGGTATGTATGTAAGAAACCTTACACCCGGCAAGAAATACGGCTTTGCCGTTAAGGCTCTGCTCAACGGTGAATGGACTGACGTAACCGCTTCCGACATCGTTTATGCAACCACTCTTGACGTTAAGCCCAGGATCATCGAGACATACGACGAAGAGGGCGTTATAGGCATCAACTGGACTGAGGTCTATGCTGCTGAAAAGTATCGTGTATATTACTATACTGACGGCAAGTGGGCACTTGCAGGCGAAAGAACTGAGGAGCATATGCTCGTAAAGGGTCTTACTAAGGGCAAGAAGTACGGCTTTGCCGTTAAGGCTCTGGTAAACGGCAAGTGGACAGACGTTACATCTTCCGACATTGTTTATGTGACTGTATCTAACATTAAACCTGTCATCACCAAGACATTCACTTCAGGAAAGGGAACCGTTGGTCTCAACTGGTCTGCTGTGAATGGTGCTGAAAAGTACCGTGTATATTACTTCGCTGACGGCAAGTGGACATATGCAGGCGAAAGAACCGAGCTTGGCATGTATGTAAGAAATCTTACATCAGGCAAGAAGTACGGCTTTGCTGTTAAGGCATATGTTGACGGTCAGTTCACTGACGTAACATCTTCCGACATTGTTTATGTGACTGCTGAGTAAATTGACTTATAACTTATAATAAAATGAGGGACTGCGGCATTGGCTGCAGTCCCTCATTTTATTTAGTAATATCATTGCATAAAAAAGCTCCTCCGCAGTTTGCAGAGGAGCTTTTGTTCAATAATAGCTGTTATAAGGGTCTGAGAATGGATTATACTCAAAGCCGATATTTGAGGCAGTCTCTTCGGGCGTTTCGGACGGCGTTGTTTCTGAGGGAACTTCTTCCGCAGTGTTTTCGGAAGTGCTGCTTTCGGTCGGGGTGCTGTCGTAAGAGCCGCTGTTGGTGAAGCTTCCGCTGCCCTCTCCGTAGCAGGAATAATCGCACCGTGCAAGGAAATCGGAAGCGCCCTGTACTATGGCGGAGGCAATGCCGTTCTGATGAGTGGGATTTGCCAGTGCCATTGCTTCGGTATAGTTTGTCACAAAGCCGCATTCGATGAGCACTGACGGAAAATCCTGCTGCTGGGTGACGAAGAAATAGTTGTAGTTCTCTCCCCTGTCAAGGCTGCCTGTTCCGTGGACGCTGCTGCCCAGATATGCTCCCACACGCTTTGAGATGCTGTCCGCCAGCGGCTGGGAGAATGGGGTGAAATAATATGCCTCTGCGCCCTTTGCGTCCTCTCCTGCGGAGTTGCAGTGGATAGCAAGGAAAAGGTCGGGGTTATACTGCCTTGCGTAGGAAGCTCTCTGGGCGGTAACATATGTTTCGCTCTCGGTCTTTAGTCTTATGACATTTGCACCAGCAGCTTTCAGCTTTTCTTCCACCAGCTTTGCGATGGCGAGGTTTGCTTCCTGCTCCTTGATGTGTCCCACGGCACCGGGGTCAAAGGTATCGGCTCCTGTGCAGCCATGGCCGGGATCTACCACGACAGTTGCGCCATCAAGGGAATTTCTGTAGCCGTTGAAGCGGAATGTAAGGTTATTGCTGTCATCGTAATATGATGTAACTCCGCCGAAAATTCCCGCCTGCCTGAAGCTCAGGGTAAGGGTAGTCTTGGTAAGCTCACCCGATTCGTATGTGCCCCACTTGCCGTAGGTGAAAACGGAGCTTTCAGGGAACGTGAATGAGGATATGTAGTAATTTCCGTTGCCGCCGCTTGTGCAGTTAAGGTTATTGAAGGACATGGCAAAAGGAATTTTTGTGTTGGTGTGGAGCTTCAGCACCGTGTCCGTGCCGTCCTTTGCGGCGCTTACCACGCTTACGGGATTTGAGCCTAAGGGCGAGTTATCCAGCACGTTCACGTCGCTCACCTTTATGCGCTTGCCCGAATTTGTGAGGTAATATTCCGTGCCTGAGTAGGTGACGGTCTTTACCTGATAATCCAATGTGCCCGCAGGGAGACGTGCCATATCGGGGGTGGGGTCGGTGCCGGTGGTCTTGCTGTCGTACACCATGGTGTTGTCGTTTTTCACCTGCAAAAGATTGCCGCTGTAGTCGTTGAGTATTTCCGCAAGGGCATTTACGATAATGTGGCAGCCTGTGCGGCTCTCGTTGAAGTCGCCTGTTTTGGTGTGGTATGTGCCGTAGAATGTCACGTTTCCAAGGTCGATATCCTGGCCCTTTATGCCTGCGGGAGCAATATATGTGCCAACATATTTTGTGTAGTTGGAGTTGGGGTCAAGCTCATCTGTCTGACCCTCCACGGGACTGAGGGTGACGGATTTGCCGTTTATCTCCGCCGATACATCGGAGCCTTTGTAAGCAATTACGCTGAGATTTACTGCCGACTGCTCCTCAATGCGCATCTCGCCGCCGCTGGGCTCTGCGCTTTTAAGGACATTTACGGTTCTTGTTATTTTGTACGTGATGGTTTTGCCCTTGTTTTTGAAAGTAAAAGTGTTGAGACCCACATCAAGGTCCATATTGAAATAGAAGCGCCCCGCTTCGTTCAGCTCAATGGGCTTGCCCTGAAAATAGATGGTGAAGTTGGGGTCAAAGGAGCCTGCGAAAATAACGGTAGGCTCTTCCGTTTTGAAGGTCGTGGCAAGGGGGAGGGTCATTTCCAGCTCGTTGTTAAGGCCCTCACGGTCTATCTGGTCATTGTAGTGCTTAACCAGCACCGAGGTGGATTCCTCAGTATTTGCGTCCAGCGCTGAAAGGGAGTTGAAAATGCTGCCGATGTAGGAGCTGTAGTCATCTGCCTTGATGACCTGTTTTACCAGCTCATCGGGAGAGCCCCAGCCTGTGCTGTCGGTGCATATTTTTTCGTTGATGTGGTCTATCATCATGGGAACGCCTGCGCTCTGCGCCTGCCTGTCCCACCAGCCTGCCACCTCTTCAAAGGGCATAGACTGACTGCTGAGGGAGCCGTCCGCCTTGACGATGATGAAATCCGCATAGCCGCTGTTTATGTAGCCCAGCGTATCGGCATAGCCGTCGGTAAGGGCTTCAAAGCTTACGGAGGTCTCGCTGCCCTCGTCGTTTGTAGTGTAGTTTGCCCAGACATCGTTTATGGAAATGCCTACGGGGACGGAGTTAGATGTGCGCCGCACTGCGTCCGATACCAGGCTGAACACATATGCGCCGTTATCCATAAGCCAGTTATCGTATCCGATGCCCGAGCCGTTGGTCATATAGTCCGCAAAGCTGCTGCTGTCCTTGGAGGAATAATATCCGTCAAGGATAATGCCGTCCACGGGATATTTTACGGTGAACTCGTGTGCGGTCAGGGCAAGCCTGTCTATCCTTGCTTTTGCGGTCTCCTCCGTGATTCCCGAAAGCACTGTGCCGATATCAAAGGTGACATACACGAACATTCCACGCTCATTTGCCGCCTGTGCGCACAGCTCCGAGGGAGATGTGCTGCCGTTCATATCCGTGCTGAAATACACGTTTCCGTTATAGGAGGTATTTATTATCACCGTGTTAAGGCTCATATTTTCCGCACTGTCAAGGGCGGAGTTTATGCCTGAAAGGATATCTTCTTCCGACAGCATATCGCCGTTTTCGTCATAAATGTCAAAATCCTTTTCGGGGGTGATATAAACGCCCCTTACCTCATCGGGGAACGAAAACATGGGGCTGTATTCGGGCTGACTGAAGCTGTCCAGCTCCTCGTCACGCTGAACATCGGGGATAATTTCCTCATATTCTTCCGTAACGTTGCTTTCGGCATAAACCGACAAAAAATCCGCAGGGAGTGCCGTCACCGCCATAGCAATGGCGGCAAGCACCGAT
>OHEB01000123.1_pt1 | contig 42029 bp, 52 predicted proteins | sample 1567081 | NCBI WGS metagenome assembly OHEB01 (sample SAMEA3879569, study PRJEB24766) | human gut metagenome | biome: human-associated habitat; feature: feces | place: USA | collected 1985/1987 | reverse complement strand
GCAGCAGGAGAAGTATTTCGCCTTGACGGCCTATACTCGCTCGCTTTTCCACTGGCTTCAGCAATTCTGCGAGATTATCGAGCCTGATTTTCTTGCGAATCATCCGAAGCCGCATCTGCCGGACGAATTGCGTGCGGACGTGGCGCCGGAGACCTTGGAGGACGAATGACAATGACAATGCTCATCGCGGCCGTCGCATGGCTGGCATTGTGCGCGCTCATCCTCGTCTTCAACCACGGCGCACACATGCGCTGAGACGCATCAACTATTTTTCAAGGCCATCTCCACGGAGGTGGCCTTTCCTTATGCCTGAAGGAGGCAATCATGGCAGACCATGCCACCAAAAACACCACCACCAATAATCTGCCAGGCCTGACCGGCGAACGTGTCAAGGCGGGAGTGACTATCGTCGTCACCCTCTACGCGCTGGTCAACGCCGGCCTGAGCTTGGCCGGCATTAATCCGCTGCCTTTCACCGGCGACCAGGTCAGCGCTTCAATCTTCGGTGTCATCGGCATCGCCGGTACCATCTACGGCTGGTGGAAAAACCAGAACATCACGTCCGCTTCCCTCGCTGGCCAGCAGCTCGTGGACGCGCTCAAAAAAGAGGGTGTGGTCAATGGCATCAGCGCAGCGAAGAGCGCTGCCTTGAGCGCCGCTTCTGCTGTGGCGAAGACCACCGCCGCCGCTAGCGCCGATACCGCCGACACCACGGGTGAGACCGTCTCGGATTCCGCTGACCTCGAGCCGGGCGGTGGCATCCAGTGACCGGCGCGAGCTTCGCACGATGGCGCGGCAGTCCGAACCACTACCAGGGCCGCAATGGTTTGAGTGTCGACCACATCACCCTGCACATCATGGTCGGACGATTGGCGGGCACGGACTCGTGCTTCATGCGCTCGAACTTCCGCGCCGCCTCGCACTATGGCGTCGGCGGTGACGGCAGCGTCTACCAGTGGGTGGACGAGACTAACGGTTCGTGGGCGGACGCCAATTGGCAGAGTGATTGCAGCGGTGTCACCATCGAGCATGAGGGCGGAATGGCCGGAGTGCCAGTCACGGATGCCGAGGTCGAAGCCAGCGCTAAGCTGTGCGCCAACATCGCCCGCCGATACGGCTGGAAGAACCTCTGGCACGACGCCAGCGGCAACCGGCACGGCAACATCGTCCTGCACCGCGAGGTACCGGGCACGGACCACTACGGGTGTCCCGACAGGTGCGTCAACGCGCTGCCGGTGGACCGGATCATCAAAAGAGCAAACGAATTATTGGGAGGAGACGACATGTCGGCAGAAGACGTGTGGAATTTTCGACAGAACGGCGTCCTGATGCGTGACCGCTTGCAAGGCACGGATGCGGCGGCGAACGCCACGAAGAAGGAGCTTTTCAGGCTTTCGCAGTGGGACAGGAACACGCACGCCTCGGCCTTGGGCAATCTCGTCGTGGAACAGCCGGTGCAGGGCGGCGCAAAATTGGGCGACCGTGTGGCCGGCATCGATGCGAAGACCAGTCAATTGGTCACGCAGGTGGCGGCTTTGACCGAGGCGGTCAAGACCCTCGCCGAGAGCAAGGGCGCCGACCCCGACCAGATCGCCGCCGCGGTCGAGAAGGCCGTCAAGGCCAAGCTCGACAAGCTCAGGATCACCGTCATTGACGGTTCCGACGAAAAATAAGCGTTGCACCTGTTTCAGGCACAACACTTAACCGTGAGTGATTTTCGGGTGTGAGAAAATTCCCGCATTCGAATGCTTGTGGAAATTTTTGCACCTGTTTTTTTAACACGCGCCCCTCTCTCAGCTGATGCTGGGGGAGGGGCGTTTTCGTGTTTCCGGCGGGTGTATCATACGGAGAAAGCAGAAAAATAGAGTCTACTTTGAGTGACACTCAGGTGGTGGAAACACGAAACTCCAAGCGTGGCAACGCATGTAGAAACCTCATTGCTATAAGGACAGTTAATATGTGCCACCACACGGCGGTGTGGCGTCGAATCGTTGGAATACCGCGGAAACGTAGACGGCAGTAAGGCTTGTATGGTGCCGTGCGCGCGTGACGCTGATACGAGTTTTCCCGCCGAAAACGGCGTTTTACGCCCACTTAGAGTGTGATTTAGAGTGGACTCCCTGACACGGGAGGACAGTCATGGCGGGCAAGACGAAAAACAGGAGGACCGGGGGATCCGGAAGCGTGTTCCAGGACTCCAAAGGACGATGGCACTTCCGCAAGGACATGGGAACCGACCCGGCGACCGGACGCAGACGCCCGCCGATCGAAGCCACCGGCATGGTGAAAAGCGAGGCGCGCTCCCGCTTCCAAGCGAAGGTCGCCGAATGGGAGCGTGACGGACGTCTGCCCACCAAGGACGGTCCGAAGACCGCGGACTACTTCGAACGGTGGATGGAACAGCACCGGACGGGAGTCAACCCCACCACATGGCGCAACGAATCCAGCTGGATGCGCACCATGAACGCGATCATCGGGGACATCCGCCTCAACCGGCTCACCGCCGACGACATCAACGGCATGTGCAGGCGACTGCGCCGCACACGCAAAGGCAAGACAGTCAACACCTACCTCGCGGTCCTCGGAGCCATGCTCAACACTGCGAAACGCGACGGACTCATCACCGACAATCCGATGGAGAACGTCAGACGAGTGCCGGAGGACCGGTACGAACGTGTCATCCTCGACGACGCGGACCCGGCAAGAGTGATCGAGGCGGCGCTCGCCGAACCAGACACGACGGTGGCCGTGTTCGACAGTCCGGACGAGCGCGAGAAATGGGCCCTCATGTTCGAACTCGCCTTCACCACGGGCATGCGGCCGGGGGAGCGGTATGGCCTGATGCCCTACCAGCTGGAACTGCACCATGGAATCCCCGTCATCAACGTGTGCCAGCAGGCCAAGCCGATACCATCCGGCGCCACGATCCCGGACTGGATGGACGCCGAACATCTGGATGGAGTGATCTGGCTGACCAAACCGAAGACCGCCAAAGGCGTGCGGACGGTTCCCATTCCACAGGGGCTTTGGGACCGGCTCTGGGCGCATATCGCCAAGTGGGGCGTGCCATCCCATGGACTGGTGTTCACCAATCTTTACGGTCGTCCCATCAGACGGGACAATGAGGAGAAACGTTGGCGCCGCGCGCTCGAGACGGCGGGACTGCCGTACGTCGACATCTACAGCGCTCGCCATTGGCTCGCCACGGAGCTCGCGGCAGCGGGGGCTGGCGAGGAGGAGCGTACCGCCATCATGGGCCATACCGACATCCATACCACCAGCGTGTACACGCATTGGAGGGAACGACTGCTCGCCGAGACGCTCGAAGAGGCCGTTCCAGACCTCCGCGGCGGCCAGTGACGGCCTATGACGGCTTATTCGCAACACGAAAGAGTATTGACACGCCCCGCGCTCGCCGCCATGCTTGTGCTGAAACAATACGTGCCAACCGAAGTGCTGATCACATGGCTGTCATCGACGATCGTGGAAATCATCGGCATACTCTGGGTCATCGCACGCAGCCTCTTTCCTTTCCACGACAGACATCGCGACGCAAAAGGTGAAAAACACAGATCATAGACACCTCGGATAAAACCAAGACCCCGGCGCTCGCGGTATGCGGGCAGCCGGGGTCATTTTCGTTGTTAGTTTGATGATGCCGTGAATTCTGGTTTTTTGAACCGCGGTTCACGGAATCCGTATTGACGGCCTTCTTCTTGGAGTCCGTCAGCCCAGAGGTCTAGGTATCGGAATGGCACGCCTAATTTATTGGATACAGCGAAACTATCGATTCGTGATTCCGTTGGGGATACGACTGTTCCGTAGGCCTGTCCTATCATTTGTTTGAATAACAGTGGCGATTCGACGCTGACGGCTACTGGCTCGTGTTTTTTCCAACCTCGCATGCTTATCTGGACTTGCAGTGATTTGGCTCGTTTGGGTTCGATGAGGTTCAGGGACGAGACCCGCATGACCAGTGCGGATATGGATATTCCCCATCCGGCCTTTGCGTCCACGAACGTGCTGATGCTGTCGTTCTTGGCGAAGATTGCTCTTGCATCGTCTTCCGGCATCAGGAACGCTCCGGCGAATTGGTGGGCTTCGCTTTCCATCTGCTGCCGTGTGAGATGGATCCTGTATTTATGCAGAATCATGTGGCCTAATTCGTGCACTTTGGTGAAGCGGAGCCGGTCCCCGGTGTTGTTGCGTCCGAGATACCCGATCACAGGCACTGGCGTATCCAAGGTCGGGTTCGACACTCCCTCGCTCGTTGTTTTGTATTCCGATTCCTCACCGGAACTGTGCATGGGCATCACCGCAATGCCGACGCGTTCCAATGCTCTCGTCACGTTACGGACCGGGCCCGTATCGGTAAGATTGAGATAACGTCTCGTTTCCTGCGCGATATGGTTTATTTTTTCCATGGAAAGCGGGGTTCCGTCTCTGGGGGCTATATCATCAATCCACTGCAGATGCGATTTCATCCGAAGACGCTCCGCTATGCGGCGCACCGTGCCCGCCATGATCTCATATTCGGCGGAGACTGCGTTGATTTCACGGACGAGGGTTTTTGAAGATCTACGATAGGTCAGTTCCGTCGGTGGGGTAGGTGTGTCATCCATGGAGAAGAACGACAGCGGATAGTCCACGCACGTGGCGATTTTTTCGGCATCCTCCTTGGTGAACGGGACGATTCGATTTTGGATTTTGCTGATTTTTGCTGTCGATATTCCCGTTCCCTCTGTCAGTTCGGCTTGTGTCTTTTTTTCCAACCTGCGCATGAGGACAATCCGATCTGGATTGTATTCAACCATGGTTGGTTCCTTTCGTTTTATTTGGGTGGACCGTTTCCTTCTTGTCAGCCCTTGTTCTCTGCTTCGGTCTTCTTTTCCGAGTGCTTGGTTTCCTCGTCGATCAGGTTGGGGATGAGCATCTCGTTCTCCGGAGCGGCCTCGTACCGTATCTTAGATTGGTCCTCACGATTTCCTAGGAGTGGAATGTCGAGACACGATTTGAGTTTCTTGGCGTCGATGATCTTATGCAGAGTGATGATTGCATGACCATCCACGATGATCCATGCAGCAACCAGATTGACATTTGAGAGGTCAGGGACTAATTCGCCGTCCGGAGAGATGTTCTCCGGGATCAATTCCGCCGGTAGGCATTTGTGCTGGTTGTATCTTGCCCATGCCGCGACCGTGTTCGCAGGTTTGGGAACGCCTCCGGTGCGGCTGTCGATTGGATGTATTTCCATTCGCATTCGCGTGACCTCGTCTCGCAGATGCGTGTAGTTCGGGTCCACGACCTTCCAGGTGTTGTTCTCTTGTTCGAGATTCCATCGGTTGCGGGTCCGCATGTTCACATTTTCGGCCCGCTTGAGCCGGTATTGCCCTTGCGAGAAAAACTGGGTTTTCTCCATGGTGAGAACATCGGCATAGGACTCTTCCAGAATCCGGATCAGGGGAGTCAGCTCCATCACTCGGTCCTTGATGATGTCTTTCTCGTCCTTGCCATTCAGATATGAGTATTTTTCCAAGTCGAATCCTTCCGCCGAAAAAACGTCAAATATAATCGCTGTGGAAAATTATACACCCATTTTATAACTACGGTGTTCGATCAAAGCGAGGGCGGTCTTCGCGCCGGATGCTATGGAACCTAAGAAACCTCTGATGCTCGCTGTATGCGGGTGGCCGGGGCTTGGATTATCGGGTTGCGGTTTGGCTTATTCGAGCGATGTCGTCCCGTCCGTTGGGCATTTGGCTACATCGTTGCCGTCGATGCTGAGCGTCATCTGCCAATCCATGGACGTTCCACGCATCGCCGTATCCGGAACGGACGTCGAGAAGACCGACCTGTCGTCCGAGTTGCTCCAACCCGGGTAGTTCAGGTTCTTACTTGTCTGCATATTGAAAACGCTTCTGTTGGTCTCCCCGGACGACACGTAGTCGGATAGCTGCACCATCCAAGAGTCGCCGTTCTCGTTGGTGAGCATAAGATCATACGAGTAGAATTCATTCGGCCTGATCTGGTCATTGCCTGGTATCTCCACGCCGAGATATCCGGCGCTCGTATCGAGCTTCACACTCGGCAACCGCGGGTCGCTGCCCTCGCAGGAACCGGACAGCCCATTCGCGAGCGGGGAACCATCATCACTGTCAGTGGTGGAATCCTGCGAATCGTCTCCGGAATCCTGCGAGTCGGTTTGACTGTCGGCGCTCGCCGGCTGGCTGGATGTGGTTTGGCTGCCACATCCTCCGGCCAGTGCGATTGGGAACATGATGGCGAGCATTGCGGCGATCACCTTTTGTGTGGTTTTCATTTGTTGTCTCTCTTTCTCTGATGGCGTTATAAAAACGCACCCAACCACAAATCGTGGATGGGTGCGTTTTCTGCGTCTAGTAAGTTGTCACTGCTTGTCGTAGACGCTGCAGTACACGTTGGCGTTGTCGCCGGTCGCTTCCTGATGCGAGACCTGCTTGCCGTCCACGGTGATAGTGCAGGTCACCTTCGTGTCGGCTGGCGTCTCGTTGTCGATATCGAATGACGGGTAGGCGCTGATGGTCCAGTCCTTCTGGGCGTCATCGCCGGTGATGGTTTTTTCCCATTGGCCGGAGACGGTTTCGTTGCTGCTGCCGCCGCCCTTGCCGTAGGTCACTTCTGCGTTGCCGTTGCTGATGGTCACCTGCAGCTTCAGTTCCTTGGCGCCTTCGTTGACGATGCCCTTGTCGTAATTGTCGGAATCGTGCTGGATCTGCTTGCTTGTCTCATCCATGCTCTTGCTCACGCTGTCCACGGCGGCACCGTATACGGATTGCGTGTAGAGGACCACTCCGCCGCTGATGAGGGAGATGATGACTGCCGCGATGACTAGTCCGCGGCCCTTTTTCTTTCCGTTCTTCCTGGTGGCGTACAGCGCGAAGCAGCCGAAGATGATGCCGGCAATGGCGAAGGCGAACGCCACATTGTTGACGATCGGGATCCACGAGAGCACGAGTGCGATGACGCCGAGCACGAATGCGGTGATGCCGAGCGCGCTCATATGCTTCTCCTCGGCCGGCTGCCGGTAGGGCTGCTGCATCATCGGCTGCTGCGGCGCCGGCTGCTGCGGCTGCTGGAAATGCGGCTGTTGCGCGAATGGCGGTTGTTGCGCCGGCTGCTGTTGTGGAACCGGTTGCGGCTGGAACTGCTGTGGATTCGGATTGTTGTTGGTCATTGGATTCTCTTTTCTTCTCTGGCGACCATGCCGTCACTCCATCGTACCCCCATGAACAATCGCTTGGTGGTATTCACTGCATGCACACGCCGGAATCGTAGAGCAGTTGCCGATAATCTGACAGTACTTGGATGGTGACACCTAATTCCACTGCCATCATCCACGTGTTGCCCTCGTACACCGTCTCGGCCATTCCATAGTCCACGGGACTGATCAATGTCAGCGCGGTCTCCCTGCAGCAACGGCGCTCGCACTTCAATCCATACTGCGTGCCGCATCCCGAATCGTGGTGTTTCGCGTGGATGAGCTCATGGCAGAGGGTGCAGCGGCGCTGGAATCCGGCCAGTCGGTCGTCGAGGATGACGAGGCGGAGTGGATCGTAGTAGATTCCGCACCTGTCTCCGGCCAGCCGACGTTCCTCCACGCGAACGCCCAATGTTTCCGCCCAGGATGTCAGGATGCTGTCATTCACCTGTTTCGACATCCTCGTCTCTGAAGCCGGTTCCCTCGATGCGCTTCTCGTCGCGCTTCGCCCTGCGCTCGACCTTCTTGATGTCCTCCATAGCCGGGAGGTCTTCCGGTGCGATGCCACGGCTGAACAGGCTTTTTCGCACGGCTTTGTTGTTGTCCACATGCTCTTGGGCGATTGCCGGTGTCCCGTGCAGGTCACGTTCCTGGATTCCGTAGTTCGTCATCTGTGTGGCGAGCTGCTTCGCAGTCACGGCGATCGGATGGAGCACATCGGCCAGCGGACGGCTCTTCGGCACGTCAAGTTTGAATTTCATTTCCGTCGTGCTCATGCCGAACAGCGCCTGATCGCCACGCGAACGGATTATGCCGAAGTCCTTTTCTCCGACCCCGCGCTTGTATGCGAGCGAACTGAGCTGTTTCTCCTCGGCGGTCAACGCGTGTCTTCCCGCGATGCGCAGGATCTCGCCCATGCGTTGCTCCAGAAGCTCCGCGGTGCGCGTCTGTACGGCGAAATAGCTTTGCAGCAGCGCGACCTCTTCCTTGCGAGGATCACCGTTCTGGGCCACCAGATAGCAGGCGTAACGGGTCAGCTTCACATCATCGATGGAGCGGATGGCTCCGCTGCCGAGCTCGACGTCCCGTTTGGTGTCGCGAAAATGCGCTTCGACCGGTTGTCCGGCGTTCTGACATGCCGATCGTGCGCGCTGGATTACTTTTGTGAAGTTCTCCCATTTCGTATAGCCCATATATTTCATCAGTTCTCTGGCGTGCCAGAATTCCACGCCATTCTCGTCCTTATTGAGGAGCGTGTCTAAGGACGCGGCGTATCGGGCAATGGTTTCCTTGTCCATGTTCATCCTTTCCCGACCATTTTCCTGACGTCGGCAAAATGGTCTATTGCTAATGTTTCCAACGGTTTTGAACTATTCGGTTTCCTGATGGCTCAAACTTGTGCATGACATGTACAGGTTCAATCCCTTGGTGTCTCCGCCTCAAGCATCTTGTTCGGATCGTCATTGGCGGCAGTGACGTAATCCTCCGGATGCGCGGCGATACGATCCACCAGGTCATCGGTGATCTGGAACTCGCGCTCGCGGGCGTAGGTGCGGGCGGCCTCGCTGCCCAGGGCGCGGGTGTAGATGTCGAGGCTGGTGAGCCCGAATGTGGAGGCGATGTGCTCCACATCTGGCGTAGTTTATTTAAATAAGTAGATTTTGTAAAGAACCTATATGGGAACGGATAAAATCACCTAAATGATTGAGAATTGCTGCAAGGCAATGAACAAAGAAAGGAGCGGCAAGACAGATGAGTGAGACGGAAACCATCGCAAGGAATCTCAGCGGCGAGCTTGCACGGCACCGCAAGACACAGGCCGCGCTCGCCAAGGAACTCGGCATGAGCGAGAAAACCGTCAGCGAACGTCTGGGAGGCAAGGGGTCGTTTAACACCGAGCAACTCGAGAAAGCCGCCGGAATGTTCGGCATGAGCCTCTACCAGCTCATGATCAAGCTCCTGCAACCAATCGACGGCATCAAACAGATCAAGCCGTGAGCAGCGCTCGCCGACGCATGAATCGAAAGGAGAATCCGAAATGAGCATCAACATTCCGGCCGAGACACCGGATGAATCCATGAACCCGATTTCCGTTGAGGAGTTCGAACGCCTGCACCCGGCGATGCTGGGCGCGATAAGGAAAGCCGTCCGCGAGGAACCAGCTCGAACGGTTATCGGAACAGTGGGCGACGACAGGAGGAGTCACCTGTCCAGCCTTGACCTGCGAGGCATCGGCATCGAGGTCAGACGGCAGTTGTCGGCCCGCGACATGACGACCGAAGTCATGGGCTCGATTCTCGAGCACATCAATCAGGCCGCGGACCGACTAAGCACGGAGATACAGGAACTCCGTTCAGAACTTATCCGAGAGCACGTCGAGACAGTAGGCGGCGGATGCCATGGAAGCATCCATCGAATCGAATCCCTTGGCGAGGAGGGAAAGACCTTGGCACAGGGCTCTCATCCTCTCGTCGGGATCGGACGTTTCGGCGGCCTTCCCGAACACGGCGCTCGCCTTCGCGAAATCGGATCCATTGCTCATATTCTCACCTCCCTTCTTTGCGTGGGTCTGCTCATTCTCCCACTCGGCAGGAAGGGCCTCAAATGAGAGCGTCTCGAAAAGGCAAAAGGCGCTCGCCAAAGCATGAATCGAAAGGAGAGTTCAATGAATAACGAAATACAGCCCTTCGAATTCGAAGGCAACAAAGTCAGAGCGCTCGCCGATGGGGACGAGGTGGTGTTCGTCGCATCCGACATCGCCAAGATTCTCGGATACCGCGACGCGGCGAACCTCGCTCGCAATCTCGATGATGACGAGAGGGGTATACACGAAGTGAGTACCCCCAGTGGAACGCAGAATATGACGGTTCTCACCGAGTCGGGCCTTTACCGCGCAATCCTCAACCGTGAAATCGCCTACGTGAAAGAACCGGAAGCGCAGGCGTTCGTGAAGCGGTTCCAGCGTTGGGTGACTCACGAGGTGCTGCCGCAGATTCGCAGGACCGGCGGATACATCCCCACCACAGACGCGGATGATGACATGACCATCCTCGCGAAGGCCGTGATGATCGGCCAGCGCACCATGGAGGAGCAGAAGCAGAGGATCGCCGCGCAGCAGTCGCGTATCGACGAGCTTCAGCCGAAGGCGTCCGCGTGGGACAACTTCGTGGACATTCCGGACGCGCTTTCCGTGCGTGATTCCGCGAAGCTGCTCAGCAATCTCGGTAGGCCGGTCGGGCAGACGGAACTGTTCGAATGGCTTGACCGGCATGACCGGATCTTCCGTGAGAACAAGCATTGGTCCGCACGTCAGAGCCGTATCAACGCCGGGCATCTGATGATGGTTCCGTCGAAGTCTCATGGGACGCATAAGGACGGGACTTCGTTCGCGTTCCCGCCGACGGTGAAGGTCACTAGGAAGGGCCTTGCCCTGATCGCCCGACGGTTCGGTGAGGAGACGCTCCAGCTCGAGTATCCGAAGGCGGGTGCGTGATGGGAATTCAAGCAGATGAGCTCAAGGATGCGAGCCGTATCCCGTTGAAGGACAGGCTCGCATGGACTCTTCCGCAGGCGGCGAGCCTGTACGGGATCGACTACGACGGCCTGCGTCAAGCCGTCAATCAGGGCGACATCGACACGTTCCGCCCGCCGAGCAAACGAGGAACGCCTTCCCGCCGTCACATCAGACGCGAGGAGATGGACCGGTACGTCAAATCATTGGAGGAATGACATGAAAACGCTGCTGACGCCACCCGCGCCGCCGAAGGCGAGCATCGTCATGTTCGGCATGAGCGGATACGCGGTTCGCATCAGTCCGAAAGGCGGGGTCCAACTCGTGGAACTCCTGCCCGACGGCGCCTGCACGCTCGCATCCATCACCGCGGGCGAGCTTGAGACATTCGACTACCAACTCCACAACGAAACGGGAGGCACCAGATGACCGACAACGATTTCCGTATCGAGGACCGGAAGGAACGCGAGGCGAAACGGCCTAACTATCCGCTGCGCAGGGTCAAGTTCCTGCTCGCGGTCATCGGCCTCGTCGCCAGCGTGACGCTCATGCTCACCTGGCATGGCGGGAGCCTTGCGGGCGCGCTTGTGGTCGAGGGCGTGTATCTCGCCACCGCGTTGTGGCTGGTGGTGCGGTTCGCGCCCAGGGACGGCGGGGACGACTGACATGGTGTTCGCCGGCGTACAAGGACGCGGGATGGCGCGGAACCGGGGTGCGTGTCCTTTCATCTCACATTGCATTTTCACGCATACACTCTCGCATTCCCCGACCGTCGTCCGTTCCGCTGGGGGTTCGAATCCTCCCGCCGGCGCTTGGCCGGACCGTCAACGCCGCCCGCATCCCCGCTTCGACAAGCTTTCTCGGGGGTGTGGGAACGATGGGCGCGATTATTTGCTGTCATGGCGCCCAGCGGTCCGGCTCATATCAATCAATCAAGGTCAAGGGAGGAACCGATGAAGGAGATTCTGCCGCATTGGCATTTCAGTCCGAACGCTCCGGTCAAGGACGTCGACACGAAGAAGATGACGCGTGGCGACAGGGCGGTGGCGGAGGCGTGCCGTCGGGCGATGGAGAGCGAGGCGTGGAAGGAGCTGGTGATCTTGGAATCGGTGGGCGTGCGGTTCACCGGACTGGTGGGCCGGTTCGTGTCCGAGATTGCTGCTCCGGTGTTGGAGGTGATGCCTGGTGACAGTTTCCATCAGGGAGCGGCCGCGCAGTTGACGCACATGGTGAAGACCAGGGATGGTGGCGAGACCATCCGCATCATCAAGACTCTCGCCGTGAAAGGTAGGTTCTGATGGCTGGTGAGACGATCATTACCGTGGTGGGCAACCTCACGGCTGATCCGGAGATTCGTACCACTGGCAGCGGCGCATCCGTTGCCAGCTTCACGATTGCCTCCACCCCGCGCACCTGGAACCGTAACACGAACCAGTTCGAAGACGGTCAGGCTTTGTTCATGCGCTGCTCCGCGTGGCGCGACATGGCCGAACATTGCGCGCAAAGCCTGGCAAAAGGCATGCGTGTGATTGCGCAGGGCCGACTTCAGCAGCGGTCCTATCAGGCGCAGGACGGTTCCCAGCGAACCGTATTCGAATTGCAGGTGGACGAGATCGGGCCGAGTTTGCGCTATGCGACCGCGCAGGTGGCCAAGGCGCAGCGTGGCACGGCTGGAGCGTATGGCAATCCGTCCTCCGCTCCGGCGGGCTATACGGGCGGGGCCGCTGCCGGTGCCTCGTTGCCTCCGTCGGACCCGTGGGGTCAGCCACAGGACAAATCGGCATCGTTCGGTGATTTCGGCAAGCCGGAATCCGAACCGGATTTCTAAGGACGAATCATGAGTATGGAAAATGTGCGGAAGCTGCTGTACCAGGAATGGGACCTCGACCCATATGAGCTTCGCATCACGATGATGGTGGCGGACTGGACCGGCGATGACGGCAAAGGGTTCGCATGCAGCACGAAGACCATCGCGGCACGGCTGCATATGTCGGACCGCACCGTGAAGAACAAGCTCAAATCGCTTCGTGAGAAGGGTTTTCTGGAATATGGCAACCAACGTCTTGTGGAGGATTATGCGCCGAACCGTCGTCCGAAGGTGTATAACCTGCATTTCCCCAAGCGTTGGAGTGCACGCCGTGCACCCCAGAAACCGACAGGGAAAAACAGGGGTGCATATCATGCACCCCAAGAAACTGATGTGCAACTGGGGTGCACTTGCGGTGAATCTGCGGTGAATCTGGGGTGTACGCAGTATGCACACAATACTATTAATACTCCTAATACTCCTAAAACTATTGAGAGAGACGCGCGCGCGAGAAAACCAATCCCAATACCAGCCGACTGGAAACCCACCGAAGAACACCAGGCGCTCGCCGACAGGCTCGGCATCGACTGCGACATCGAGGCCGACAAATTCCGTGACAGGGCCCTCGACTCGGGAGCCCGCTCGGCCGACTGGAACGCGAAATACCGCAACTGGCTCGTCAAAGGCAAGGAACGCGGATTCGCCACGCCAAAGGATTCCAACGCTCGCCGACGGTATACGTGGGGCAGCGAAGAGGTGAAACGCGTTCTCGGCCCGATAGCCTGCGAGGGCACGGACACGTACATGGAGCTCGCATGCAAGGTCGCCGACCTGCTCAACCAGGGCGTGGACCCGGATATGCTGCGCCGTCAGCTCGCGAACGTGCCCGGCGACGTATTGGCCGAACAACTGTTCGAACAGGAGGCGGCGGCATGAACGCCATGACCATCGCACACATGGCCGGCGTCCTCACCTCGGCCATCCAGGCCGCGGACCGATTGGAACTCGACGCGCTCAAAGGCCCGGCGCTCGCCGATATGGACCTTGACCTCGTCCGCGATATCAAACGCGACTGCTCGACCTGCATCGGCCTGCTCGAACAAATCGGAAGGGAACAACGATGAGCGACCGGCAATTCCAGGAATCGAAACACGTCGCCTTGCAACGTCAGGGCTGGCATTGCATGCGTTGCGGACGCAACCTGCACGACCCGACCGTCTGGCCGGGCAGGAGCGGCCACCACCGGCAGTTGCGCCGTCGGGCCGACCCGACCGTGCGCGACCTGCCGTGCAACATCGTCGAACTGTGCGGTTCCGGCACGACCGGCTGTCATGGTTGGGCGCACGCGCATCCGGCGGAGGCGGAACGGTTCGGCTACATCATCCCGAGCTGGCGTGATCCGCTCAACGCGCCGATACGCGACTGGAACGGCGACTGGTGGTGGCTGCTGTCTGATGGCACGGCGCAACGGCTCACGCAAATCGAGATCATCGAATGGCAAAGCGATTGGAAGGAAGAATCATGAGGAAACGGGACGAAGACCGGAATGGGAAGCCGGAGGCGCTGCTCTGGCTTGATTTCGAAACGACCGGTACGGACAGGAATGACAGTCTGCCGTTGGAGGTCGGCATGGAATGCACCGACGTGCTGGGCGAACATTCGTATGGATCCCTGCATCGCATCATCAGACCGGACTATCTCGACCTGTTGGACATGGGCCCGGTCGCGTTCTCGATGCACACGGACAATGGTCTCCTGTTCGAACTGTTGAACGGTTCAGCCGGGAACGACTGCGTGGAAGCGGTCGCGGACGCCGTGGAGGAGTATCTCGACTCCCTCTCGCAACGCTTCACCTTGGTTCCGGCCGGAACGAACGTGGACTTCGACATCGACTTCCTGAAACGTCTCGACCTGGCCCCGGACAGGTGGCTGTCCTACCGCAAGTTCGACCTGACCACGCTCCGCCGGTATTTGAGGTTCATCGACTGTCCCGAGGATCCGTACAAGGGACATCGTGGCACGCACAGGGTACGCGACTGCATCCGACGCGACATCAACGACTACATCCGGTACCGCACACTCCTGAAAAAGACATGGTGACAATGAAGAAGAAAACCACGAAGACCGTATCCAAGGAGACACGACCGCGCAAATGGCACAAACCAGTGCCATGCCCGACCTGCGGCAGCCGGAACATCAGCTTCGACCGGATCGCCTGGGCCGTCAACCGGAAAACATTCGCCATACGACAGATATGGGCATGCGCCTGCCAACACCACCACGGCATCCTCATCCTCACCCGCCACGACGACCTCAAGGAAGCCATCCGCGCATGGAACACGGAAGCCACCAGACAAGAAAGGAAACACTCGAAATGAGGAAACGCAAACCACTCGCGCTCGCCGGCATCGGCCTTACCGCCATCACCATGTTCCTGCTCACACCGGTATTCCTCCTCGCGCTCGCCGGATGCGGGAGCGCGTCGGAGCCTTCGACGCCAGCGCATGAGGTCAGGTCAATCGACTCGCAGTGCTCCGACATGGACGACGACTTCAGTGAATGCGTCATCACCCTGACCGACACGAGGAAAGTGGACTGCGTCGTCTACTCGGACTACAAGCAGGGCGGCCTGTCATGCGACTGGAGCCATGTGAGCGGCGCTGACAAGGAGCCGGCAAGATGAGCTACAACGTCGTCACCCAGGAAGGCGTCAGAACGTTCGAGAACATCGACGATGCTGGCGACTACGCGCAGGCCATGTCCTTGAGGACTGGCGAGCCGGCCAAGGTGTTCCATGCCGAGACCGGACTCGTCGCATTCACCGTCCGCCCAACCACGAAGGACACAAAATGAGCAATCGAAGTTATTTGGTGCCAAGGCCGCCAGCGTTCGACCATGAGCATCCCAGACCGAAGGAGGAAGGCGAGGTGCTGTACTGCGGAAATTGCCAAAAATGGTACGTATCATGGTTTCCCCTCACCGAAGTCAAAACCATATGGGGCCGCCGCCCCGAATGGTGGATACGCATCTTCCACCGTAAACCATACGAGACGATCATCCAGCAAATACGAAGGGAAACGAAATGAAAGTCAAGAAAACCCTCATGGACATGATCGTCAAATGGCATCAGGCCGGATACAGCCTCGATGAGATCTCGCCACTGGTTCCTCAAATCCCCAAAGAGGAAATCAAAGCGATCATCCAACAACACCACGAATAACAAGAAACCCGACCTTCCGGCCGGGCTCCTGACACCACCAGAAGACTACCACGCCGGAGGGAATCGAACAAATGAACGAACAAAACAACGAATCCCAACCAACACCAAACCAGACACAACCAGCACAAACCAAACAAAACAAGCCAGCGCTCGCCGACATGTGCCGAGTGTGCGGCGGTGAGTGCAATCTGCGCAATACGCTGTGTGACAAGTGCGATGCCGTAATGAGAGGATGGCTCCGCGACTATCCGTCATGGATCCAAGCCCTGAGCGAGTTTCTGGACAGCACCGCACATTACGGTGGCCATCAGCCCGGCCGGACCAATTTGGCTTCGGCTCCGACGCCGGTCAGGTTGTCTGTGATTGACCATCTGCAGGAGATCGATGATCTGGCTGTCGCTCTTTGGCGGCGGTTGTATGCTCCGCCGGCCATGCCGTGGGCCGATAGCAGGATTCATCCGTCTGTGTTGAAATGCCTGAGTATCTGCGCGGATTGCAATCGTCTTTCACGATTGCCGGACATTGGTCTGATTTGGCGTGACTGGGAGCGGGTGGTGCGCAAGACGCTGGGCATCATCGACGTGCCGCCATCCAGGCACGGCATCGGCAGGTGCCTGAATCCTCTGTGCGGCGTGGAGCTGAGTGCGGAGGTCGGCGCGGTAAGCGTTGACTGTCCGGTGTGCGGCAACGCTTATCGCGTGGTCGATGTGCGATTGGGTTTCCTGCGGGAGTGCATCGAATCGGGCAGGGCGTTCACGGCGGGGGAGTGCGCGGAGCTGCTGCGTGAATGCGGGTTCCAGTGCAATGCGAATACGATTCGCTCATGGCGTAAGCGTGGCAGGCTTCAGCCGGCCGGTGAGAACGATAAGGGACGGCCATTGTACAGGCTTTCGGACGTGCATCGGCAGGTGCTGCGGCGCGATTCGATTTGACAAAATCGAAAGTGCAACGCAGAATTGTCAGTGGATTAGAGGGTTCAAACCGAAGACATACGGTTTGAACCCTTTTCATATCCGCCTTGGATTCTCCTAACTCCTTGGGTTGCAGTCCCGTCCTGTCCGAACGGCATATCGGACACGCTCCGCCCACTCCCGTCAGAGTGGACATACCCCAATGTGGCAGGCAAGCCAATCCCGTGCTTCCGTGATGCGGTGATGCTCAAATCCGCCTGCCGGTATGCCTTCGTAGGAATCAGTGGTAGATCGTACCGGCCGCGAGTCTTTATTGGATTCTCTTCCTTGTGGCCGCGTGTGGACGCGGGTTCGACTCCCGCCGGAGGCACTCGGTCGTCCCATGTCATCATGTTTTCGATTGGCGTTGAATCCGCTGGCGTGGGACGGTCCTAGACTTGCTGACATGCCAATCGAAAAAGAAACACGCGAACAACATCAGAAACGTCGCAACGACGAATCCGCGAAGGCAATGGAATGGCTTGCGTCGCATTGGACTCAACCGCGGAATTGTCCGATTTGTGGCGGCCTGCAGTGGGGGGTGGGGCAAGCCCTGGAACTCAGGGAATTCAATTCAGGAGATATTGTGATTGGCGGAGATTCGCAGGTCACGCCCATCACCGCTGTCGTATGTCAGACGTGTGGATACACCTTTTTCATGAACGCGATAATCTCTGGTGCCGTTCCTTCGGAGCCGAATCATACGGAGCAGGGGAAGGGCAAATCGTGAATTCGAACCTTCAAGGGCTTCAAGGGCTATCTCAACAGAAAGCGGCATTTTCGACGAGCGTTAAGATGCCAAAGGAGGAGGCGATACCGGTGCGTACGACCGACCTCAAGCATCTGAAAAGGGATATCAGACGAATTCCGGATGGCAATGGTAAATTAGACAACGCTTTTTGGTGCGCAATCGGTATCGGAATCCCGATGATAATCCAATTCGTGGTGGACTCTAGTTCTTCCGGAGGTCACGGCAACTGGTTGATTTTGGCTATCGGCGTGGTGTCATGCATATTGGCTGGCATGTTTAAGATATTTGGTAAAGGTGAGAAAGAAGAACGCGAACAATATATCGATGGCATCATCGAGAACATTGATGATTTCTCCGTCGGCGTGAGATGAAGTTGAATCTCTCCGGAGTCGCCCATGAAAAGGAATGGCCCGGAATCACTTCCGGACCATTTGTTTATTTGTCGTTTTGCTTGCGTGGCCTGCCTCCTCCGACGCCTCGGCCGGGACGTTGCGCGTTCCACCGGTCGATGGTTTCGGGGAGCCAGCCGCGTGTGCGGCCGATGCGCACGTCCGGCTCCGGCAGGTCGTAGACTGCTGCGTTCGCGACGCCGAGTCTTTCGGCGACCTGTTTGACGCCGAGGTATTCAGTCGTCATCGCCGTCCCGTCTGTCCATGATGAGCGTGGCGATGCACCAGATGCCCGCCGCGAGTCCGAACAATCCGGCTTGCCATGGTTTTCCCGCGAAGCCGAGCATGGCCGACAGCAGGCCGCATGTGATGCCGCAGACGGCGAATATGGTGCTTGTTTTCATGATGGCCATGAAATAGGATGGAACCGGGGTTCCGGGCACTAGGTCTGCTCGGAACCCTTTCGTCATCTCTTATGGCGTGGTCTGCGCCGTATCGAGATGATGAGCGCCGCCAGCGCGATGATGTTGCTCGCCACCGAGCTGATGGCGGTCACGATATCCGTCCATTTCATGCTCACCTCCTTTCCTGTTGACATAAACTATTGTATCAAAAATACATAAGTTATGCAAGCGAGATAGATATTACACGCCGAAAGGAGCAGAAATGAAAGAAGCCCTCGAAGAGATCGCACATCAGCTCACTCGCATCGCCGACCAAGGAGAACAGGCGGGCATGCAAATCAGTAGGGGGGACGCCTTGGAAGCGTGGGGCCTGCGGATCTACGAGGACGACTTCCTCGGCGCCTTGACCCGACTTGGAATCGAAGTCACCGACTGATCCGAATCGACAGACGAATGACAACACACAAGCCAAACGTTCGCAGACAAAACGGAACGCGACGGAATCAGCTCGTCGCCAGACATAAAGCAGCGGTCAAAAGCGGAAGGACATGTGGAATCTGCGGAAAGCCAATCGACCTGCGACTCAAATATCCAGATCCTTGGAGCTTTGTCGTGGATGAGATCATCCCGATCGCAAGAGGTGGAAATCCATATTCCTGGACAAACACCGAACCGACACATCGGTGGTGCAACACCGTCAAAGGCACGCACACGCTAGAGTGGGCGCAACGCGAAGTGCGACGACTCATGGCTGGTCAGCAGGGGCAGCAATCAAAACCGCCCACCGGCGTGCCATTTCGGAAAATCGACATCTAGGGGCGGTATCCCCTCCCGGTCGAGAAAACACGTCCCCCGCCGCATAGGGCCGATATCTCCCCGGAAGCTTAAAACGTGACGGTTTGTAAAACGTGACGGGAGGTGAAGCGTCGTGAAATGCCTTATTTGCGGAAAGGAATTCAGGCCGTCAGGGCGCGGGAAACCGGCTAAATACTGTTCTGGCGCATGCCGGGCGAAAGCGTACCGGGCAAGGAAGAACGATGGCGAGTCCTTGCCGAAACCAGCAAAACCAAGAACAAAACGAAAGGCAAAGACGTCAGCGACTGCGGAACGGGAACATCCGGCAGACATCGACCGTCACAGTTTCGAACGCATGATGGATGGATCCCATGAGGACACACTTCGTGAAATCGTCGGCAGGCTGCGCGAAGCGCTTCATGATTCATCGACTCCGGCCAGCGCGCTGCCGGCGATCAGCAGCAAGCTCGCCGAATTCGACGAACGGATGCGTATGGCCGAGGAATCCGGCAGCCTGTTCGACGTGAACGACGACGTGACGGAGGTGGCGGAGGATGTCGGAGCGTCGATTGTCTGAAATCGCCCAGCGGCTCGTGCAGCCGGAAGACGTCACGTCAAGCGACTTCAAACTTATCAACGGTGCGGCGGTTAAGGCCGGGATTCATTACGACCTCTGGCAGAAAGGTTTTCTCTACCTTCTGTTCGCAAAACGCTCCGACGGCAAGTACGCATGCGGATCCGGAGGAGCGGTCCTGTCCAGCTGCAGACAGATCGGCAAGACGTTCACCGTCGGAACCGCGATATTCATCCTGTGCGCCGGACGCGCCGGAACACTGGTCATCTGGACCGCGCACCACACGCGCACCTCCGACGAGACGTTCGCCGACATGTGCGACCTGACCCGCAATCCGAAGCTTTCCGAATACGTGCAGTCCGTGCGCCGCGCGAACGGACAGCAGGAGATCCGTTTCACCAATGGCAGCCGCATCATGTTCGGCGCTCGAGAGAACGGTTTCGGCCGTGGCCTGCATTCGGCGGACATCGAAGTGTTCGACGAGGCTCAGATACTCACCATCAAGGCGTTGGACAACCTGATTCCGATCGTGAACACGAGTCCGAATCCGTTGATCGTGTTCATGGGCAACCCGCCGAAGCCGGGAGACCAGTGCGAGGCGTTCGAGGAGAAACGTTCGACCGCGTTGTCCGGCAAGTCGGACGACATGCTCTACGTGGAGCTCGGGGCAGACCGCGACTGCGACCTGGACGACCGGACCGCGTGGGCGAAAGCGAATCCGTCATATCCAAAACGCACCAGCGAGGAAGCAATCCTGCGCATGCGCAACCTCCTCGCAGAAGACTCGTTCCGACGTGAAGCGCTCGGCATCTGGGACGAACGGACAGCCACCGAGGTCATTGGTGAGGATGCATGGCACGCTACCGAGGTGGCCAACCCACAAACGGATGGCCTGCTCTCGTTCGGCGTGGACATGCCACCGGACAGGAGTGCATTGGCCATCGGACTCGCGTTCAAGCACGACGATGGCACTGCGTTCATCTCCCTACAGGAATACCGTTCCACTCGAACCGACGGAGTCCAATGGGCTGTTGACTGGCTGGCGGAACGCTGGCACAAGACCGCGGCCGTAGTCATCGACGCGCAATCGCCGGCCATGAGCATCGTGCCTGACCTGCAGAAACGGCATGTGCGTGTGACAGTCACCGACACACGCCAATTAGGACAGGCCACAGGCCGCGTGCTCGACATGATTCGAGACAAGTCCCTTACACATCTGAGTGATATGGACCAGCCACAGCTGGCTGCCGCCGTGAAGGGCGTCACATTGCGCGACATCGGCTCCAACGGAGCGGTCGCATGGAACAAGAAAGGCTCCGACGTGGAAATAAGTCCACTGCAGGCCACGACTCTGGCATTGCACGGGGCATTCACCGCGAAACGCAAGCCAGGCAGGAAACAACGATTAAGGAGGCTCGCATGACATCGCTGCTCGCTCCGGTCACCGATTTCAGCGACCTCGGCATCATCTTCAATCCACCGACCGATATCAAAGGGCTTGACCCGGCGTTGCACGACACTTTATCGAATCTCGTCACCGTGTGGAACCGCAAGCGCGCGCGCAATTCACTGCGCTCCCGGTATGCGGATGGAAAACATCGGCTCCGCGACATCGGCTTCTCCATCCCCCCGAGCATGCGGAATCTCGAGGAGGTGGTCGGCTGGCCAGCGAAAGCAGTCAATGCACACGCCGAGCGCTGCATGTTCGATGGCTTTGTCAGTCCGAATAGCAGCGACGATTCCTTCGACCTGAATCCAATTCTCTCCGCTAACCGCTGGGACATCGAGCTGCCGATGGCGATCAGCAGCAGCATGATCCACTCGTGCGTCTTCATGGCCGTGTCGGAGGGCGACGAGTCGGCTGGGGAACCGCCTGTGCTCACCATTCCGCACAGCGCGCAATGGTCGAGCGCCCTGTGGAATTTCCGTACTCGCAGTCTCAAGGCGGCGCTCACCATCGATGACATCGACGATTACGCGCGTCCTACGCGATTCCGCCTATGGACGCCTTTCCAAGTCATCACCTGCCAGCTTGGGCGTGAATGGTACGTGGACGATGTGTGGACGCATGGTCTTGGCCGTGTGCCTGTGGAGGTGCTGTCTTATAGGCCGACCATCGACAGGCCTTTCGGCAGGTCGATCATCAACCGCGCGGTCATGAGCATCACCGATGACGCGGTGCGCACCGTCCTGCGCAGCGAGGTCAGCGCCGAATTCTACTCGGCACCGCAATGGCTCCTACTCGGCGCCGACCCCGATTCATTCAAGGACGATGATGGCAATCCGATTCCAGTCTGGGAATTCGTCATCGGACGATTGAACATGATTGGTAAGGACGAGGATGGCGACGTGCCGAAGCTTGAGCAGATCACCCAGCAGTCCGTGCAGCCGCATATCGACCAGATGCGAGAGCTTGCCTGCAGATTCGCCGGGGAGACGAATGTGCCGGTCAGCTCGCTCGGCATCATCCAGGACAATCCATCGAGCGCAGAGGCGATGCATGCTGCGGAGAAGGATCTGGTCATCGACTGCTCGGCAGCGAACCGCGTGTATGGTGCTTCGCTTCGTCGTATCGCGCAGGACATCATCATGCTTCGCGACCATACGACCGAAGTGACCGACGAGATGGCGGGCATCACCGCACGATGGCGCAATCCGTCGCTGCCGAGCGTCATCGACGCCGGAGACGCGATGGTCAAACTCGTGGGGGCCTTCCCTTGGCTTGCCGACACGACCGTCGCATTGGAGGAAGTCGGCTTCACTGACGAGCAAATCACCAGACTCCTATCGGAAAAGCGCCGAGCCGAAGCGAAAAGCGCATTGAACGCGCTCGCCGGGATGAACGGAGGCGGGAATGACAAACCGGACTCCGAGCCGCAAGGAAATCAATCTTCTGACCAAATCGCAGAAGACGGCGGTGAGCCTCGCACAACGGGAGATGGGCCAAGCGTGGCAACAGCTGCAGGGAATGGAACCGGCACAGCAGCGTGACATGCTGCTGGAACTCGTTCCCGCCATCATTGACAAATATGGGAGCATCAGTTCGACCGCAGCAGCCGACTGGTACAAGCAAATGCGGTCGAAATGGTTCGACGACAAATACGAGCCGATACTCGCCGACCCTATACATGACGATTTGACCGACATGATTCGGGCGAAGGCAAGCATGCTGTTCAAAGGCAACGAGCGATATGATCCGAACGCCTATCTCTCGTACCTGAATCGGCTTATCGCGGTCGGAGTGCGTAACGGCGGTCGCAGTACCGTCAGGTCGGCAGCCAAGCTTGACAAGTATGGGCCCCGGTTCGCACGCGTTCCTTCCGGACTTCATACCTGCGCGTTCTGTGCCATGCTTGCCGGACGCGGCTTCGTCTATGCAAGCGCCGAAAAGGCCGGAGGCTTGTTCAACAAGTACCATGCGGCATGCGACTGCGAGATTGTCCCATCATGGGATGAAAAACCGCGTGTGGAGGGCTATCGTCCCGACGAATTGTACGACGACTATCTCAAAGCGAGGGATGAGGCCGGAAGCGATTCGGTGGACGATATCCTTCGCGCGATGCGACAGCATAAGGGCAAATACGCGGATGGAATCCGTCCGGGAACCGCCATCCCTGATGGTTGGAAGCAGCCTCATGCGCAGAACGAGGAACGACTGCTTTCAATGCGAGGACTCGCTGGCGTCACCGATCGCGAATGGTACATGCGTCAGGAAAAGGTTGGAGTTCCGCACTCCACCGATATGTTATATCCGCAGGAAATCGTGTTCCTTGAACGATTCCAGAATCTTGGGAACCATGTCGAATGGATACCAAGAGACATAGAAAAAAGGACAGCGACAAATGATTTCCGTTGGATCGAAACAAACGAGCTTTGCGAATTGAAGTCCTTGGCAAAAGCTGATTTTGGCAAAATCGCCGATCGTATCACCAAAGCCGTTCGAAGCGCTAAAGAGAATCACGATGTCGTCAAGGACTGTTTCGTGATAGATCTTGGCCAATCGAAACGTAAAGACAAGCTTGTTCACCAGTTAGAGAAGTACAACGATCGTGAGTGGAAAATCCGCAGACTTTTCATTCTCGACGGTGAAGGTTTATTGGAAATCAAATTGAAATGAAACAACCGGGAGCACGCCTCCGCTCATTGCGTTTTATTTCAACGCCGCAGAGGACCCCCGGTCTTCATATATTTTAGCACATTCTTGGCAGGTTGGCCCAGTGGCGACGGCAGTGGCCTGTAAATCCACGACATTGAAACAACGCGGGTTCGAGTCCCGCACCTGCCACTATCCCATTTTTTGGGCGGTCACTGGCTCCGTCATGCCTGGTCAAAAGGCCACGATGGCCTCAAACATTCGGAGAAAACACAAGGAGCGTTTCATCATGCCGAAATCCCTCATCATGCGTCTTCGTCACATCATGATGGTCGCGCCACCGGCCGAACCCGGCGGTGACGGACAGCAGCAGGGTGGCGAGCCGCCGGCAGGAGAGAAGACCTTCTCCCAGAGCGATGTCAACCGCATCGTCGAGGACCGTCTGCGCCGCGAACAGGCCAAGTATGCCGATTACGACGATTTGAAAGCCAAGGCCGCGAAATTCGATGAGCAGGAGGAAGCGAACAAGAGCGAACTGCAGAAGGCCACCGAAGCCAACCGCAAGCTCGAATCACAGCTGGCGGAGCAGAAGCACGCCGGCCTTGTCGCCAACGCCTGCCTCAAGCACGGCATCCCCGCCGAATTCGCCGACCTCGTGACCGGCGATGACGAGGAAAGCGTCGACAAGACAGCCGAGAAGGTCGCCAAGCTCGTCAGCACACAGGGGAAGCCGCCGGCATCCGGCAATGGCAGGCATCCGCTCGACGGCGAGGGAAACCAGCCGGGCGGGCAGGGAAGCATGAGCATCAGGGAGCAGATCGCAGCCGCCGAAAAGAAAGGCGACTATCAGACCTCCATGACGCTCAAAAGCATCATGCTCGGCACGAAGCGCCAGTAACCACCAATCTGGAAGGAAGACATCATGCCTGGAATCACAGGACAGGGCAACACCTACAATCTGCCCAATTACGTCGGCGAGCTTTTCGCCGCAAGCCGCGAGGACACGCCGCTACTCTCCGCCATCGGCGGACTCACCGGCGGCATCGACACCACGTCCACTCTTTTCGAATGGCAGGGCTACGACCTGCGCGACCCAGACGCCAACCGCCAGCGCCTCGAGGGCGCCGACGCGCCGAAGGGCGAGGAACGCACCCGCTTCCACGCCAACAACGTGGTCGAGATCCACCAGGAGGCCGTCGAGGTCTCCTACACGCGGCAGGGTGCGACCGGACAGCGCAACACTGACAACATGCCGGTAGTACAGGTCGGCGGCACCGCCATCCCCGCTGACGAGCTGAGCTGGCAGATCCAGCAGCAACTCAAGCAGATCGCACGCGACGTGGAAGCCTCCTTCATCTCCGGCCATTACAACAATCCGACCGACAACCAGAGCGCGCGGAGCACCCGCGGCCTCCTCGAAGCCATCACCACCAACGTGATGAGCACCGAGCACACCGCCGCCCAGCTGACAGCGGACGACGTGCTCGACCTCGCGCAGATGGCCTGGGACAATGGCGGCATCCGCGAATCCGAGACGCGCACCATCGTGGTCAACTCCACTCTCAAGCGCGCACTGACCCGCTGCTTCGTCACCGACGCGAAGTATCAGGAGCAGACCCGCAACGTCGGCGGCGTGAACCTGCAGACCATCGAGACCGACTTCGGCCTCTTCAACATCATGCTCGACCCGTACATGCCGAAGGACCAGCTGCTCGTCCTGTCCCTCGAACAGCTCGCCCCGCGCTTCCTCGAAATCCCCGGCAAGGGTCATTTCTTCGCCGAGCCGCTCGCCAAGACCGGCGCAAGCGACAAGGTGCAGCTGTACGGCGAGATCGGCTTGCAGTACGGCGACCAGAAGGCCCACGCGCTCCTGACCGTCGCCGGTGGCTCCGCATCCAACACCGTGAAGGTCGCCGGCGTGAGCCTTGATAAGAAGACCATGGGCGTCAAGACCAAGGGCACCAATACGGTGAAGGCCATCGTTGTGCCCGACGGCGCATCCAATAAGGATGTCGCGTGGACTGTGGAACCGTCCGACAATTCCATCGCCACCGTCAAGGCTGATGCCGACAAGAGCGTCGGTGTCGTGACCGGCGTGAAGGCTGGCAACGCCACCGTCACCGCAACCACTTCCGACGGCTCCAAGAAGGCATCCGTCAAGGTCACCGTGACCGACTGAGAGGCCAGATGATGGCCGACACAGATGATTTCGCGAGTGTCGACGATCTTGAAGCCTCATGGCATGCGCTCACGGACGAGGAGAAGACGCGCGCGAAGAAACTCATCGCGTATGCGTCCGACCTGATCCGCTCCTATCGCAGATGGGACAAGGTCAGCAACCTCACCCGTGAGCGCATTTGCTGCGCTGCCGTTAGGCGCGCAATGGAAGCCGATTCCAATGGCGCACCATCAGGAGCCAGCAGCATGAGCGAGACCGCCGGACCATTCCAAGCCACCTACAGCTTCCAGAACCCCACCGGCGACCTCCGATTGTGGCCGAGCGAGGAGAAGGAGCTTGGCGGAAGGCGACGCCTCCTCGCGGGAGCCCTCGACATGAGCACCGGAAAGGTGGTGGCACCATGATCCACGGTGAAACCGTCAAGGTGCTCCGTCCAAGCATCGCCGGAATGGATGCCTACAACACTCCAATCCGCAAATGGTCCGAGGAATCGGTAGGCAACGTGCTGGTCGGCTCGCCGACACAGGACAATGTCGCCACAAGCGTCAATCCGGAAGGATTGCTCGTCTCCATGTCGCTCTACTTCCCACGCTCCTATCAAGGAACGCTCCGGGATTGCAAGGTGATCGTCAGGGGAATCGAATATCGAGTGATTGGCGATCCTGTCGCGCTCGATGGCGGATTGACACCAACTTCCTGGAACATGCAGGTCAACGTCTGCCGCGATGACGGGAGGTGACCATGAAGGGATTCAAGGTCGACAAGGAATGGATGGAACGCAATGTCCTGTCCAACCCAACAGTCCAATCCGCTCTGAACGCGAAGGCCAGACGCATCGCTCCGATCGTAAAGCGCATCGCCCTCAAGGAAGGCGACCGTCATTATGCCGAATCGGTGCGCGTCATGCAGGGACGACGTCCTGGAACGAAATCGCCGACGCATCTGCGCAGACCATATGCCCGAGTCATCATCGGTGACGAGCATGCGGACGCCAAGGAATACGGCGACGGACGGATCTATCCGAAGAAGGGATACCTTCGCCGCGCCATAGCCGAGGCGGGTGGCTGATTATGGCGATTCCGCTTCGCGGCTCATGGCCGCAACCGATGCCGATCATCATCCAATGGCTGCAAGACAAGGCGGGGATCAAGGCTTCGGCGGAAGTGCCGGAGAATCTGCGTGCAAACCTTCCGGCCGTCATCGTCTCTCCGGCGCCGGGTGGCACGACCGCCGATGGATTCACGCGCGGCAGAGCCGTCGACATCGACATCTTCGCCGCTGATTGGACTTCCATGGACGCGACCATAAGAAAGGTCGAAACCGCTCTCTCTCAGCTGCAGGGCGATGGAAACCGATATGGCTACGTCGACTCCTCAACGCTCACCTCATTTTCCGAAGTGAGTCATTCAATGCCTGACGTGCGCCGTTGCACGGCGACGATCACGCTCAACACCAGACCACAATGATTTTTCAATTAAGGAGGAAATGATGGCTGCCATCACCGATGTGCCAAGCATTCTCAATGACAATAACGGAAACGTGCGAAAGTGGGGCACTCAGCTGCTCGCTATCGCCGACTATTCGACCGCGATGCCGGATCCTTTCTTCGACACCGCAACCAACAAACCGAATCAGCTGCCCGAAGATTTCAAGGTGATGGGCTACATCAGCACTGATGGCGCGAAGATGAGTCGCGGCATCGAGTCCGCCGACACCAGTGCGGTGCAGGATCTGGAGCCGGTGCGTTCCGACATCACCGGACGTACCCGCACCCTGCAGCTCACCTTCCTGGAAATGAACGCATGGGTCAAGGCCTTGGCCCACGGCCTGTCCGTCTCCCAGTGGCCGGCAAACAAGGATGAGGGCTTCGAATTCACCGATGAAAAAACCACGGAATTCCCGTACTACCGCCTGATCTGGATCGGTCAGGACGGTGTGGGTGACGCGGCACATTACCGCATCGAGGCCGGGTATCGCGTCAAGGTCACCAATCAGGGCGACAACACCAAGAACCGCTCCGACGCCGAGGGTGAGGACCAGACCTTCACCTTCTTCCAGGATCCGAAGACCGGCAAGGTGTTCTACGAGGGCGAGAAGATCGCCAAGGCCGGTGCCGCGCTTCGTGCTGATGTCTCCCAGTCGCAGCCGGTGTCCGATCAGGCAGCGTCCTCCGAGTCACAGCCGGTCGCCGACTGACATTGATTCTTCCCGCACCGGGCTTTTGATTCCTTTCACCGGTGCGGGATTTTCCCTTCTTCTCTCGCCGAAAGGAACACTGATTTTTTTGAAAGGATTGAACAATGACCGACAACAAGAAGCGTAAGGTCCGCAGCCTCAAGGCCGTGAAGGCGAAGTATCTTGAATCCCACCCGAAGATTCGGGAGTGGATCGAGTTCACCATCGACGACGAGCCGGATGCGAAGGAATTCCGCATCCACGCTCCAATTTTCCAGTCGAATGAGGAGAAGAAGGCATTCGCGAAGGCGCAGGAGTCCGACGACCAGTTCGACTTGGCGAAAGCGCTGCTCGGCGCCCAGTGGGATGATTTCATCGAGGCCGGCGGACAGATCAGCCTGCTTTTCCTCCTGCTCGACGACGCGGCCGATGAAGTGCATGAGACGGACAGCGAGGGAAACCCTACAACGCTTTAGAGCTCCTTGACGGCGATGGTCACGCGGAGGAATTGGAGGCCGCGTTATGCGCGGTCTACGCGCCGCGTGACCCCATCCAAGAGTTCTGGCAACGCAAGATCAGTCTCCGCGCACTGCATGCGCTGATAATCCACATGCCGCCGGACAACGTCTTCTTTCGTGCTTTGGCTGGTGATGGCTGGAGTGAGTCGGAATGGCTGTTGCATGATTTGGGCGACATGCTCCGTGACATCCAGCTAACCATCACCCAGTGCGCTCCATTTGTGGAGCATCCCCTTGAAGAGGATGACATCAGGCCTCGCACCAAGCCTCCGGCTGTCGTGGTGGCTGAGTCCAAACGCGAACAGTCGTCTGTCGACAGCAAGGCCTTGCACGCGCAGGAGCGGAGCGAGCTCATGGCGCTTGTCATGGGCGATCAATCGAAAAACTGAACAGTGAGGTGGTCTCATGGCTGGCACAGCCGCATGGATCGATGTGCTCCCGAATCTGAGCGCTTTCGGCACGAAGCTCAACAGCGGTGTGACGGCCGCGGCCACCTCCGCAGGGCGGAATGCCGGCAAGAAATTCTCCGACGCCATGAATCAGGCCGCTGGCCGTGACGTGCTGTCAGAGCAGGTCAAGAGCCTGCAGCAGGCTGAGAAGAAGGCCGCGCAGGCGGTCAGCCAGTGCACGTCGCAGATCGCGAAGGCGCGCGACGAGCAGAAAAGCGCCGACCTGCGCGTACAGGCCGCCGAAGTCAAACTGCAGGAAACCATCGTCAAAAGCGGACAATCCTCCTCACAGGCCATCAACGCCCAAGCACGACTCAACGACGCAAGGAGCAAGGCGAGGCAGAAGACCGAAGCCGTCACATCGGCTGAGGAACAACTCAAAGCCGCCAGCAAAGGCCTGAAAGAGACTCAGACGCAGCTCCACGACGCTCAGACGAATCTGAACGCGAGCACTTCCAAGCAGTCGGGATTTTTCGCGTCCGCCGCGGCATCGGCGCGCAATGCCATCAATTCCTTCCGTAGCATGCAATCAAGCGTCACTACCACTGCCACAAGGGGCGTCGGAGATTCCGAACGCTTCTTCACCGCATGGGGAGCCGCGAAGTTCGGAGCCATCAGCGGGTTCGCGCAGTCGGCATTCAGCAAAGTCTCAAACATCATCACCGGCAACGTGGAAGGCGCCATCAAACGCGCCGACACGATGAACAACTTCCCCAAAGTCATGAAGAATTTGGGGTACGACTCGAATGACGCTGCCGCAGCCATCAAACGCATCAGCGCCAGCATCGACGGCCTGCCGACCACCACATCGAGCATGATCGGCATGGTCCAGCAGCTTGCCCCGTTGACCAAGAATCTTGACGAGGCCACCAGCATCGCATTGGCGTTCAACAATGCCGTCCTGGCCGGCGGCAAAGACACAGTGCTGCAGGCCAACGCCATCGAACAGTACAACCAGATGTTGAGCGCGAACAAGGTCGATGCCGCCGCATGGCGAAGTGTCGTCAATGCAATGCCTGGCCAGATGAACCAATTGGCCAAGAGCATCCTTGGCGCAAACGCGAAGCAGAACGACCTGTATGAGGCGATGAAGGGTGGCAAGGTCACCTTCGAGGACTTCAATGAGGCGCTTGTCAAGCTCAACAAGGACGGCTACGGGCCGTACGCATCATTTACGACGCAGGCAAAAGACGCCACACAGGGCATCGGCACCGCTATGGAGAACGCGAAAAACCGCGTCCAGAAGGCCATCGAGAAGATTATCGAGGCGTTCGGTGTCGACCGCATCAGCAGCGTCATCAACAGCTTTACAGCAAAATTCGGAGATGTCGGCTCGGCCGTGGCCAAGGCGGTCTCCGGATCATTGGAATTCGTCGAGACCGGCAAAGTCAACGAAAAATTGGCTGAATCTTTCCACATCGACAAGAAGTCGTATGCGGGCATCGAAGACGCTTACCAGCGGATTCGGTGGGGGTACAAAGGTCTCACCGATTTCATCAAGACCGGCGAATTCTCATACGAGTTCAACCGTGCCTTCGAGAACGCCGACCGCCAGACACTCATCGACTTCAAAGACAGCCTCCTCGGCATCCGCGACTCCGCCAGCGAGGTGCTGAAGAACCTTCCCGGATTGGGTGAATTCTTCAACACCCCGAAGGATGGCGACAAGTCGAACTTGAACAAGGCCTTGAAAGCCGCCAACGTGGCGCTTAAAGGTCTGAAGCCGCTGCTCGACCTGCTCGCATCAATCGAGAAGGCGTGGAACGGTCTGTCCGCTGAACAGCAGGGCACCATCTTCGATACGGCCATCTACCTGTGGTTAGGTAGTAAAGGCTTCAAGATACTGAAGAACATCTTCGGTGTCGCCAAGGATATCGGCAAAGGCTTCGGCATCGCCGGAAAAGGCATCAAGACCGCTGGCAACGCGCTGAAATCGTTCGGCAAGTTCCTCGGCGGGCTGAAGGCTCCGAAATGGCTGTCAAAGCTTACCGTCGGCAAGGTTGGAATCGCAGCCGGTGGAACCGCAATGCTTTCAGCTGCGAAGAACATCGAAAAAGGCACTCCCAAGTGGGCATGGAGTCAACTGAACAAAATTCCCGGTTTCAGCGAGGGCGACAAGTCATACGCCGACTACCAGAAACGGTACAAGGCCGCACAGGAAAACAACAAGTTCCTCGGAATCAAGAACTCCACATGGGAACACAACCTGAATCCGCTGAACTGGCCATCAATGGCCGTGGGTGCCGCGAAAACCGGAATGAACAAACTCGGAAGCCTTCGAAAGAAAGCCGACGAGCAGGGGTTCGCAGGTAATACCGGTTCCGCGCAAGCTTCGATGAGCTCCGGCCAACGCGATGCCGGAGTCAAGGCCTGGAACGGCATCAAAGGCGCGTTCTCCGAGGCAGGGCAGGCACAGGCCGACAATACGGCAGCGCAGGTCAAAGCCCAGCAGGACACTCTGGCCGGCATCAAGAAGGCATGGGGCGACGCCGGCGATTGGATCAACACCAATTGGTGCGACCTGATGGTCAAGATCCAGTCGAAGTTCGACGGCGCGGCCCAATGGGTCGAGGACCGTTGGGACGGCGTCAAGGACTGGTTCGGGACCACAGGTCAGAAGATAGGTGACTTCTTCTCCGGAATTCCATCAACGGTCGGAGGCTGGTTCGACCAGGCAGGCCAATGGGTGCAGTCCAAATGGCAGGCGATCGTTGACTGGTTGGGATTGACTCCGACCACGATAATCGACTTCTTCTCCGGAATCCCCGACGCGATTAGCGGTTTCTTCGGTTCCGCTGGCGATTGGATTCAGCAGAAATGGCAGGCGCTGGTCGACTGGCTGGGACTCACCCCGACATCGATAATCGATTTCTTCATCGGAATCCCCGACATGTTCGCCGGCATATTCCAGTCGGCGAAGGACCGTATCACCGGCATCTTCGGAAGCGTCGGCGCATGGTTCGACAACAACGTCAAATCTCCGATATCCAATGCCGTCAACGCCATCGGCCAGACGTTCCAGTCCACCAAGGATTGGATCAAGGAAAGCTGGGACAAGGTCAAGGATGCGGCCAAGAGCCCGGTGAAATTCATCGTCGATACCGTGTACACGCACGGTATCAAGAAGGTTTGGGACAGCGTCGCCGGCGCGGTCGGCTTGAAGCTCTCCCTCCCGACGGTGAAATTCGCGAATGGCGGCACCGTCGGCGGCATCAATCCCGGATACAATCCGGGTGTCGATTCGATTCCGGCGATGACTTCGCCGGGCGAGGCGTGGATGGTGCCGGAATGGACCAAGGCGGTAGGCGCGGAGAACGTCTACCGCTGGAACGCTTTGGCTCGCCACCATGGTGTTCAGGCCGTCCGCGATGACATGGGTCTTGATGGCGTCCAACGCTTCGCCAAAGGTGGCATTGCCTCCAAGATTGGCAAGGCTGCCGGCAAGGCGGTGTCCGGAGCGAAGAAATTCATCGAGGATTTGTCCAAGACCGCTCAGGCCTTTGTGAAGAATCCTGTGGATTGGGTCACGTCGAAGATTCTCACGCCTGTGAAATCGCAGGTGGCGGGAATCAGCGGCGGCCAGTTCGGCCAGATGGTCGGCAGACTGCCGGTGAGTGCCGCTACGGCTCTTGTCGACAAGGTCAAGTCGATGGCGTCCGACCTGGCATCCAAGTGGACCAGTAAATCCGAGGCGGGCCAATATCATGGTTCGGTCGGTGGCGGCGTGGAACGCTGGCGCAGCCTCGTACTGCAGGTGCTCAAGGAATTGGGCCAGCCAGCAAGCTGGGCCGACACCGTGCTACGCCGAATGAATCAGGAGTCCGGCGGCAACCCGAACGCCATCAACAACTGGGATTCCAACGCCAAGGCCGGTCACCCGTCGCAGGGCCTGATGCAAACCATTCCGGGCACATTCGCGGCCTATGCGGGACCTTATCTGTCGCGCGGCATCACCGACCCGCTCGCCAACATCTATGCCGGCTGCAATTACGCGATCCATCGGTATGGGTCGCTGGCCGGAATGAATCGTGCGGGCGGCTACTCGCTCGGCGGCATCGTCGGAGACGATAGACCGACCCTGTACGATCGCGGCGGCATCCTGCCACCCGGACGGCACCTCGTGGCCAACGAGACCAAACAGCCCGAACTCGTGTTGACGCGCGAGCAGATCGTCAAGGTCTTCGGCGCTGACGTCAAAGATAAGGGCGATAGGACCGTCAACCTCAATGTGAGCATCCCGGAGCGCTCGGACCCGTGGGCTGATGCGTCAATCCTGGTGCGCACAGCGCGACACCAATTGCGATAAAGGAGACCGATGTGGCTTATTTTGCGGAATTGTCGGCCTTCGGCTTGGAGCCGGTGCGCTTCGAGGGCTCTGGTGATCTCGATTGCCTGTGCATCGCGAAAGGCGGCATCGAGGGCTGGTGGTCGACTCCCGCCGCGAAAGTCAATGTGACGGCGCGCGGCCAGGGCGACGGTGGACACGACGTGAGCGAGGATGACATCTACTACGCCAGCCGCACCGTCACCCTGCATTGGAATGCCAACGCTTCCAGCCGTGACGCGCTGCTCGCTTTGACGGACAGTGTGCGCAGACTCGTGCATCGTCAGGTCACGATGCGCGTGGTCGACGGTAATGAGGATACCTACTGCAGTGGCGGATATATGGTGCTTACCCAGCAGCCTGACTATCGGTCCGGCAGCATCGCCGATTCGACCATCACCATCGTTTTCGAGCGTCCGGAGCGCCTGTCGTCTTTGGCACATTCTGGTGAGGCTCGGGCGTCGGTGGTACAGGCTGGCGGCTTGAGCTATGGGGCGGCTAATACCGGGCTCGCGTATCCGTTGAGCTATGGCGTGGTGTCTGATGGTGCGACGGTGATGCGATTGCCGAATCAGGGCACCAGCCGCGCATATCCGACTTACGTGCTTAATGGCGAGTGGCCGCAAGGCTGCACTTTGCGCCTGGCGTGTGATGGCCGCGCGTCGACTTTGGCTTTCGGCGAGGCGATCCACACCGGCACTCCGGTATTGCTTGATACCCGCTCGCGCACGGCGACGATGGGCGGGGTGGACGTGACGGCGAAGATGTCGCAGCGTGGCTGGATGACGATTCCGGCCGGCAAGGCTTTGACGGTCAATCTCGCCACGCCCGGCGGCGGCTGGGTGTCTTGCGAATCCCGTGACACGTACATCTAAATGTTTTCTTTTGTGGAGGTGCAACACTTATGACAACCGCACTCGGCATCAGGCCAGACGCTAAATCGCAGGGCGTCAGCCCTCAAGTCCATCGTCACATCATCAGCGCGCAGTGGGCGAGCGACGGCATCATCCAGGGATTGGATGTGACCGGTGGTGACGGGCTCGCCTACACGGTCTCGGCCGGTACTGCATTGATTCAGCCGGACGGGCAGAAGGGTGAGGCCGTCTTGGCGTATTGGCCGGGAGGCCAGACTCCCGCAGTCGCAGCCGGTAATGCCGGGCTGAGCCGATATGATGTGATCTGGCTCCGCGCTCACGACTTGGATAAGGGTGATTCGGACAATCAGGTCGTGCTCGGTGTCACGCAGGGTACGCCGGCCGCTGATCCGGACGTGCCGCTCGACCGAGTGCCGAGCGACGTGGTGCGTTTGGCGGCCATGCTCGTGCCTGCCGGCATGACCCAGACAAAGGTGTGCAGCTCGGATGGTGCGGAGCGTTACGCCATGCCCTACGGTGCTTCCCGTGGCCTGCTCGCGCGGAATGTGCGCAATTACGAGGGCCCTTCCAATATTTCGGATGGCGGCAAGGATTACTTTGAGCAAGACACGTCCTTCTACCTCCCGACCGACCGATTGGTGGAGCTCCGATACACCGCGACCGCTGCCGCCTGCCGCCACGACAATCCAAAGAAGCCCACCGAGGACGCCACTCAAATGGCCTGCTGGTATGTCGGCTTCCAGGTGGACGGCAAGGACGTCTCCGGTGGCGGCGGTCAATTCCAAGTGTCCCGCGCGTGGCAGCAGGTGCACCTTAATGCATTGGTCGAATTGCCGGCCGGATGGCACACCGTGCGCACGAGAAATCATCGCGTCACGTGGGGCGAGAACGTCTATTTCATCTGCCATTCGGATGGCAAGGAGAATTATCCCGGCCGCACGCTCGAGGTGTGGGACAGGGGCGTGAACGTCGGCTAAGGAGGCGCACTCATGGCTTGGCGCACATACGTGGTGGACACGATCAGCGGACAGCTCTTGTGTCCCATCGACTTGCCGAATTTCAGCTGGTCGGTCAGTGTGGCCGACGCATCGCTTTCCACCACGAAATCCAAGGGTGTGGGACAGGACGAGGTGAGCGGTCTCAAGGTGCCGTGGACGGCGGTGCCGGCCAATTCGCCAGGCGAACGCTCACGGCTCCTCGCGCCAGACCGGCGCAGCGTCGCACTCTGCTGGACGAGTCCGCTCGATTCGGAGGATGCCATCGGCACACCAATATTGTGCGGCCTCATCGGACAACGCAAGGACGGGCCACTCGACACCGACTTCAGCCTGACGAGCATTTACGGGCTCTTGGGCGACCGGTATCTGGTGCGCGAGGGAGTCTACGGCACTGCCAATGGCAGCACCAGCACCGACGTCATCAACTTCAACAATCTCTCCTTGCGCGCCATCGCGGCGGAGGCGGGGTGGCTGTGCACCAATGCCAAGCCGGGCGGCGGACTGCCCATCGACTGGCATTACAGGGGCGAAAAAGGCTCGCACCAGCGCGAATATGACAGCTGGGACATCCAGAATCTCAAATGCTCCGACGTGTGGGACAAGATCGCCAACGTCGAAAACGGGCCCGACCTGCAATTGCGGCCGAAGCTCTCCGGCAACACCATAAGATTCGACTTCCTCGCGGGGAGTGACGTGGATCCGAATATCGCGCAGGACACGATTATCGAGCTTTCCAGCTCGCCGTATGGCGGCACCTTGGAAAACATGACCATCGACCATTTGGGTGCTGTGCACCGCGTCTACGCGTCCGGCTCGGGCACGGACAAGGCGCAGCTCTGCCACCTGTCCGAGGACCTGCGCCTCGTGAGCGGAGACCATGAGCCATTCCCGCTCCGCGAGATGACCTACAGCGACACGGACGCCTCCGACGCGAACCTGCTGCGCCAGCATGCAGACGGCGTCCTTGCCGCGAATCACGCGCCGCTCATGCAGATCAAAGGCGAATTGCACGCCAATGACGTGAGCGTGGACGGCACGCCATTGCATCCACTCGGGAGCTTTTGGCCGGGCGAGACCATGCGTCTCGACATCCAAGGCTTCCCATCGCTTTCCGACGGCGTCTACGAGTGCCGTCTCATGCAGATGAGCGGCGACCAATCGGACAAAGTGAGCTTGATTTTCGATGCCATGGAGGATCCCATGGCCTGAATTTTTCGGAGGTACGCATGGCTTCTCATGTCGAATTGAATCCCGATGATAATGTCCTCGGCCTGAGCCTTGGGATGAAGGCCATGAGATTGGCCTTGACTCAGAAGACGCACAAGGTCGGCACCGTGCGCATCCCTACAGGCGGTGACGCGGACGTCATCATCGGCGATGGCGCGCAGGACGGCGCGAACCGCATCGACCGGGACGGCAACCAGTTGCCGTTGGTGGACACGAGCGGAATCGACAAGGCGGCGCAGGACGCACGGAAGGCCGCCGATGACGCCGCCGCGAAGGCGGATGAGGCGATCAAGCAGGGCGAACAGATCCGTCAGGACGCCCAGGCGGGCATCGATGATGCGCGCAAACAGGCGCAGGATGCCGCAGCCAAAGCCGACAAGGCGCGCTCCGACCTGCAAGCGGAGATGGATGCGAACAAGCAGGCCTCCGACAATGCGATCGCTAACGTGGACAAGAAGGCGGATAAGGCGCAGTCCGACTTGGAGGCGCAGACGGCTGCTCTCAAATCCAGCATCGCCAACGTGGATGCGAAGGCGGAGCAGGTCAAGGCCGATGCGAGCAAAATCTCGCAGAGGGTGGATGCTGACAAGGCCGCCTTGGACAAGAGCATCGCCAGTGTGGATGCGAAGGCTCAGGCCGCGAGCGACAAGGGCGACCAGCTGGCCGGGCAGATCAGTGACGTGACCACGACCGTCAACGGGCACACGACGAAGCTGGGCGAATTGTCCACGCGTATCGAGGGTGTCGCTTCGGATGGCCAGACCACGGTCAAGAGCCTGACCTCTTTGCAGCAGACCGTGACCGGCCTCAGCTCGACGGTATCGCAGAATACGAAGACCGCTTCGGATGCCATGAGCAAGGTGTCGCAGGTGGAGCAGACCGCCAACGGCATCAGCGCGAACCTGAGCAAGAATTACACCACCACCGCCGATGCCGATGAAAAGTATGCCGCGAAGACGGAGCTTAAGGCCACCGCCGACGGCTTGCAGGCGAATATCACGAGGTCGCAGCAGACCGCCGATGGTGCCGTGACTGCGGCTTCCAAGGCGCAGGCCACGGCGGACGGTTTCGGCGCGACCCTGTCCAAGGACTACCAGACCACTGCCGCGAGCGACGAGAAGTATTCGACGAAGGCGGATTTGAAGGCCACGAGTGATTCCATATCCTCGTCACTGTCATCGGTCAAACAGACGGCGGATGGCGCCGTGACCGCCGCGTCGAAGGCTCAGCAGACCGCGGATGCCGTGACTCTGAATCTGTCCAAGAACTACCAGACGAAGGCTCAGAACGATGCGGTGTATGCGACGAAGACGGATTTGAAGGTCACTTCGGACTCTCTAAGCGCCAGTATTTCGTCTACTGCGAAGACCGCACAGAGTGCCGTCGATAAGGCGACGAATCTCGAAGCGAATCTCAACGGGTTCAAGACGACTGTCAGCCAGACGTATACCACTAAGACGGATTTCAACTCGTTGCAGATCGGCGGGACGAACCTCTGCCCGAAATCAAACCCATACAACATCAGCCTGTCCAATGCGAGCAAGGATTCGTCCGGCGTGATAACCGGCACGGTTCCGACCAACGCGAACGCCACGTGTGGCGCGAGTGTCACTCCGGGATACGCCACCCATCTGAAGACACCGTATGGCCGCCAGTGCGTCATCTCGTTCGACGTGTGGAGCGAAATCGCCGCCACGGTCGTCGTAGACATAAACAACATGCCGGAATCCGTAGCCGCGTGGAACGGCAACGACAACGATGGCTGGCGAGGAGGGGTGCAGCCTACTACTACTACTACTACTACTAATGGCGCCGTCGCCTGCTCCATCCCCGCGAAACAGTGGATACGACTGTGGGTAACCTACAGCAACACCAGTGCGAAGAACACCGGCAAGGTCGATATCTTCGACCAGTCTCACATCGGACTGCGACCGGCATCCGCCGCGTATCAGGTCAAGTTCAAGGATTTCAAGTTCGAGCTTGGCTCCCGGCCGACCGAATACAGTCCTTGCCCGTCCGACCTCCAGTCGGCCGGAGACTATGCGACCAAGTCGGAATTGTCGCAGACGGCTGATGGCATCAAGGCTCAGGTGTCGGAGGCGTCGAAGACCGCCAGTGGCGCGATGAGCAAGGCGACCACGCTTGAGCAGACGGCGAATAGCCTGTCCAGCACGATTACCGCTCAGGGCAAGACCTTGGAAGCCACGACCAAGACGGCGAATACGGCGAAGGCCACCGCCGACTCGAACACGACCGCCATCAGTCAGGTGAAAAGCACGGCTGACGGCACGGTGACTCGCATCAGCAATCTGGAGCAGAATCTCGATGGCTTCAAAACCACTGTGGCGAAGACCTACCAGGACAAGGCCGGAATGTCGAATTACGCGACGAATTCCGCGCTCAAGCAGACCTCCGACACTATCACCTCACAAGTCTCGGAAGTATCCAAGACCGCGTCCGGCGCGATGAGCAAGGCGACCACGGTGGAACAGACCGCCAACGGCCTGTCCACCAGGATCACGGAGCAGGCGAAAACGCTTGACGCGACCGTTAAGACCGCGAACGAGGCCAAATCGACGGCCGACTCCAACAAGACCACCATCAGTCAGACCTCGAACCTCGTCAACGCGGCGCTTGCAGGTGACAACCTCATCACCGACGGCGGTTTCGAATCCACCGCATGGTGGATGGGCCTCAAGGCCCCATTCCGGCTTTCGAACGGGTCGTTCTACCACGGCGCGCATGTCCTGGTCTGCGAGGCGGCCACCGGAGACAACCGATGCCCGTTGACCCATGCGAAAGGCATGGCTGGGACAGCCACCGCGATAACGGTCACCAAGGGACGCACGTATCGCCTGTCGGGCTACTGCGCCTGGTACGGGTCGGTCCCGTCGAACGTCAATCCGGGCGGTGACAAACTCAGATTGGCAAAACCGGACGGAACATACATCGCCGCGGCTCAATGCGGCAAATCCACGTCATGGTCGGAAACGCATGTCGATTGGACCTGCCCGCCGGATGGGTCGATCACTTCGGTCCGGATCGAAGTCATGCACCAGGCCAATGGCACCATCCTGTGGGATGACGTGAGCTTCCAGGACATCACCGAGGCCGCGGCCACCAGCACGCGCGTGGCGTCCGTCGAGCAGAATCTCAACGGGTTCAAAACCTCGGTGGCGGACACGTACCAGCCGAAATCCGGCATGGGCGGCTATGCGACGCAGTCGCAGCTGACGCAGACCGCGAATCAGATTCGCGGCGAAGTGAGCGAGAAATACCAGTCCAAGGACGGTATGGGCTCTTACGCCACGAATTCCGCCTTGACTCAGAAGGCGAATGAGATCACAGGCAAGGTGCAGGAGGTCGCCAAGACCACCCAAGGCAACACGACCACCATCAGCCAGGTCAGCCAGAAGGCCGACAAGATCAACACGACCCTGTCGCAGAAGATCGACGGCAAGGCCGACGTGAGCCGCGTCAGCTCATTGGAACAGAATCTCAGCGGTTTCAAGACCACTGTGGCGCAGTCGTATCAGCCGAAAGGTGATTATCCGACCCGCTCCGACATGCAATCCAGCATCAGCCAGACCGCATCCTCGATCAAAAGCGAGGTCGCGAACACATACACCACGCAGACCGCGACCGAAGCGTTGAGGAAGAGCGCGACCCGCACGTTCACTCTTGCCGGCGCGACCGGCAAGGCGAAATGGGTGAAACTCGGCTATCTCACCAGCAACGGAGACAGTTCGAGCATCCTCCTGCACGTCTACTCCGGTGATGGCCACAACGGTCAAGCCAGCCAGAACGCGGAGTTCGAGATCTTCGTCAAGGACGGCTGGCAGCAGTCACCGTCCGCCACGGGCGCGTTCGGCGTGTCCGTGAGCCGCATCCGCAACGCCGACGGTGTGAAGGTCAAGGTGATGGCGTTCGGATCCACCACGTGCGACATCTGGGCGTACATGCCGTGGGCGTATTGGAATGGTCATTACACGTTGCAGGGCGACTACAAGTCGTGGCAGGATGGTCCGAATTGCGGTGGCACGAGGATACAGGACGCGGAGCCCACGAACGGCACCGCGCAGAACCTCGACTACGACACGATCAGCACAAGGTCGTATGTCGACCAGACGGCCAAGAGCGTGGCCTTGGGTGTCGTGCAATCCTACAAAGGCAGTGACGGGTCCGGGCTTGCCACGAAGTCGGACATCACGGCCGCGAAGACCAGCATCACCAGCAGCGTGAGCAGCACGTATGCGACGAAAACCGGTGTCACGCAGGAAATCTCGTCGAAAATCACCCAGAACAACAACAGCCTGGACGTGAAGTTCGCAACCAAGGTGGAGACGCAGAACGCGCAGAACAAGGCCAACACCGCCGACTCGCACGCGACCAACGCGCAATCCCGCGTCGGAAGCCTTGAGGATTGCATCAACTTCACCGCGTCCGGTGTGCGCGTCGGCAAACGGTCAAACGGCAAGTTCACCGGCGTTTCCGCGCTCGTCAACACTGACGGCAGCTTCGACCTGCTCGACAAGGACGGCAATCTCCTGACGCGCGTGAACCGGCATCGTTTCCAGGTGACGGGGGACGGCGGCGTGGGCTCCGGCTACGTGAGCCTGAGCCAGAATGGCGTGGACATCACCGTCCAGCCCACCGCCAACGAGAGCGTCACCTACCACATCCAGCTCGGCAATGGCGGCATCTCGATCACCGCCCCCGACGGCACGCACATCAACTGCTCGGCGAAGACCGGACTCGATCTGGAGACCGTGAAATTCGGCAAACTGTCCATCGGCTCCGGCGGCCTGCAGTTCACCAACGATCAGGGCTGGGGGTTAAAACTCTCCGCCGCGGGCTGGAGCATCAAGTGGGCCGGTAATCACACTTTGGCCACCGGACCGAAAGCAGGAGCGCTCTACATCGACGGCCACGAAATTGTCACACGTTAACAAAACAAAAGGAGGACACAATGTCTGACAACAATGCAGAAGAGACGACCGCGAAGGTGGATGACGGCATCCTCGACCTGCGCCCACCCAAGAGCGGCATCGTCTACCAGCTTTTGCGCTTGGGATTGACATTCGACCACAAGGACGCTGACGGCGAGACATGGACTGACTATCAGCGTGGCGTCACCGCCACCTTCACGGACCGTCAGGCCGCCGAGGCCACCATCGCGGACATGGACACCAAGGACAGCGAGACCATCACCGCCACCCAGCTCGCACAAGTCACCGAAATCAAGACATGGCGCAGTGACGGAGCCGAGGAATGATGCCACCGCTCGACCTCTTCCCAAGCCAGGAATTCTGGACGGCGGTGATCGTCGCACTGGTCGGCGGCGGAGGAGTCGGAGCCATCATCGGCGCCATCTCCAGCCGTCGCAAGGACACTGCGCAGATAGCCGCCCAAGCCTGCGACATTCTGACCGATTCAGTCATCAAGCCTTTGCGCGAGCAGGTCGAATCGCAGGAGGAGCAGATACAGCATCTGGAATCGCAGCAGGAGAAGTATTTCGCCTTGACGGCCTATACTCGCTCGCTTTTCCACTGG
>OHEB01000049.1_pt1 | contig 75370 bp, 59 predicted proteins | sample 1567081 | NCBI WGS metagenome assembly OHEB01 (sample SAMEA3879569, study PRJEB24766) | human gut metagenome | biome: human-associated habitat; feature: feces | place: USA | collected 1985/1987 | reverse complement strand
CCACCTTCTACCGTTTCCCATCCGGTAATTTCGCCCTTGCCTTCTTCCATGCCGACGGGGGTTTCCAGTGTTCCGGTCACACGGTAGGCGGTGGTCATATCGCTGTTAAAGTCTGCAAGGGCTTCCGTCAGGTCGACCTCTGTGCGCTGTGTGCGTCCGCCGTCCACAAATACGATGTCCAGCACCATGGTCTGCACGGCTCCCATCGTACCCAGCAGGCGGGCATCGGCCGTGAGCCGGCTGCCGTCACGGGTGAAGGAGAAGACCGTGGAGGTCGGTTCGCCGATGGTCTGTCCCTTCTCCATATCAAAAATTCCGGCTATGCCGCTGAGGGTAGCGGTCACGCTCTGTATCAGTTCGGGGCGTCCCTGCGTCACTTCCAGTTCCAGTTGCAGGTCACGTACACGCTGCACCGGAACGGCATTGACACGCAGCGTGTCGTCAGCTGTAACGGTAATCTCCTGATTGACGGTCTTCAGATAGCCCGGCAGGGAAATGACAGAGGTCCCGTCCGTGTGGGCATTGACCCGTGCCGTCTGTCCGTCGAAGGTGAAACCTTCCACGCGGTTATAGACCACCATACGGTATGTTCCCGGAGCGAGCAGGTCGGGGTAGGTAAAAGGCGAGCCGGTGATGTCGGCCACCTTCCCGTCGATGTCGACTGCAAAATCCTCGTCGGCCGACACTCCCGTCAGGCTGATGGCGACAGCTCCCTTGTCGGGGTGCGGCGTGTCATAAAGCGTGTCCTTCACGCAGGAAGAGAGCAGCACGGCGGCTGCCATTCCCATCATATTGATATAGTGTCTTGCTTTCATATTCTATTCCTCCTTTCTTAGAATAGTTTCCATACCAATGTCACACCGGCATTGATGGGGCCCCACCAGTCCTTTGTCTCGTTGCCGCGGCGTACTCGCACACCGTCAATGACTTCATATTTCTCATAGTCGGCATTCAGGTAGCCCAAGCCGAGGTTGAAGTCAAGATCTAATGCCTTGTTCAGCCGCAGCCGGTAGCCGGCAGTGATGCCGCCACCCATCAGGTCGCCCTGCTTGCCTGTTTCGGAGAACTTGTAGTTGAAGGCGCCGGTCTTGAACATCAGGCCGAGGTAGCCGCGCCGCGCCTTACCCATATAATAACGCACCTCGGGAGCCACCTCCCAGAGGGCGTAGCGGCGCTGCTTGTCGTTCCACGACCACGAGGTCCACGAACCGCCCACGCCCAGGCTCCAGCGGTCGGAGATGTGCCACTCCAGCCCGAGGTCAGGCGTCAGCGTCGCCCAGCGCAGCAGGTTGGCCCGCAGGGAGAGGCCCATAGCGCAGCCTTGGGGCTCTTCGTCACGGGCCTCCTCCAGTACGGGCGGGACCGTCTCGGTTTCGTCGGCGGCCCTGCGTGCCTCTTCGGCGGCTCGTTCGGCAGCAAGGCGCTCTTCTTCGGCGCGCTTCGCAGCCTCCAGACGCTCGGCTTCGGCCTTCTCGGCAGCCCGGCGCTGCGCCTCCAACTCGGCCTCCGACGGAGTGGCGGGGATGACGAGGCGCACGGTCACGAAGTTGCCGTCTGAAGCATGATTCTTCGTCCGGAAGCACGCCTCGGTCAGCCCGCCACGCAGGATCATCTCCGTTTTCACGCGGTTCGAACGCGTTTTGGCCATGGCGAGGTTCTCGGCCTCCGAGGGCTGCGAGGTACAGTAGCCGTCGACCAGAACAGGCACGGTGCCCTCCGTGATGGCGGCCTTGTTTTGCGCGATGCAGGCGAGCAGGCGGTCGAGCTCTTCGCCGTTGCCGCTCCACGGAATGTAGAACATGTCGTCGCCCGCCACGAAGTGGAAGGTATACTCGGCCGGGGCAGGGTCGGAGGGGTTGTCTGCCGTCTGACCGAAGGTCGGACCCGCGAGGAGGCCCAACGCAAACAATAGGGTCAGCAATCTATTCATGATTTTCAAAAGATTTGTTCGGGTTGCTGCAGGGACAAAACACCCCCGGCCCGGATCGAGGGGATTCGGGCATGGCGGAGTTAACGCGGAGGCGTCAGTTATGATTTTTTTGTGGGGGGGGGAATTTTTGCAAATCCGGACGCACGTCACCCTTTCGCTTCCGAAGGGCGAACGTACAGCAAGGGGATTTTGCTTGAAGGGAAGCATGGCTTCGGACCGAAGAGTTCGAGAACAAAATTAACAGAAAAAACGAAACTGGAAAATCTCGGCCGCGGATTTTGTTGTTTAGGCAAGAAATTGTTGTTTAGGCAAGAAAAAAATTGTTGTTTAGGCAAGAAAAATTGTTGTTTAGGCAAAAATTCGGGGCCGTCAGAGGCCGGTCGGAGTTACGAAAGGGAGCTCTCTCCGCCCTACGTCTTGCGCCAGCTGGAGGGTGAAACGCCCTCCCGAGCCTTGAAGATCCGTGTGAAATGGCTGGGCGAGATGAAGCCCGTAGTCTCGGCGATTTCGGAGATGTTCTGCCCGGGGTGCCGGAGCATCACAGTAGAAGATTCCCGAAAAAGATCATACAAACGAAGGATTCCTCCCAAACGGTGAGAATATGCAAGGTATTGATATGATTTTCAAGACATAATATTCTTTCCGACGCCGCCTTTTTGATTGCATACGGCAATGCTTACAGGTGTGTTTTCCATAGTTTGTTTCTTCAGGAAGGCGCGATTTAACAGGTTTGTTCAAGTATGCGTTCACGCACGAACTCCCGAGTTCGTGAATTCAGGAATAGGGTCCGGCACGAACAAAGGGAAGCATTTCATCATAAAGGAACAGAGGACGGAAGCTGTTCCCGCAATCCTGAAAAACAGGATCAATGAACAAATACAATAGCAGGTTCATGGATGGATTGTTGGACGTTTGCCCGCAAGGTAATGCGGTTTTTGGAGGTTGATTCCCGATGTCCTCCGGAGGCCTTTCATGGCCGACAACAGCGCTTTTTAATCCCTGGAGATCCTCGTAATATTGCAGCAGAGAATCCGCCCGTGATTTTTCGTTTCGGAGTTGCTTTTTCAGGAGAGGAGTTGTCCTCTGCGAATGCTGAAACTGTACCCGTCGCCTGACGGGAGCGAGCTGTGTTTTTGTCCGACAACCGGCGGTTTGTCCGACAAAAACGCTCGCTCTGCGAGGCGGGCGGAGTTCTCCCAAGTCGAACCCCAAATCTTCCATCGAATGACCCGTCAGCGAAAACACAATCCCCAATCACCAACCCTGAATTACAAATACTCGTTCCGGCTCAACGAGGAGCAGGAGATCCGCTTCCGGCAGATGCTCGCTGCTGCCGGATTGGAACATAACCGCAGCCGATTTATTGTCAAACGACTCTTTGCCGAGCGCTTCGAGGTTATCCGCCGCGACCCTTCAAAGGTGGAGTTTTTGACACGTCTCAACGACCTTTACTTCCAGTTCCAGCGCGTCGGAAACAACTATAATCAGGTAGTCAAAGCCATCAATAGCCACTTCTCCAACGTCTCGATTCCCCGCCAAATCACCGCGTTGGAACAGCATACCCGCGAACTGAAAGCGTTGAGTATCGAGATTTTTAATCTTACCAAACAGGCCGAAGGATGGTTGCGAATATAAGAACGGGAGCAACCGTCAGCGGAGCCGTCCGCTACAACGAGGAGAAGGTCAACCGGGGGCAAGCCGAGGTACTCTTCTGGAATCGGATGCTTGATCCGTTCGATACCACGGGCCGCATGAGCCACGAGCGGTGCATGGCCAGCTTCGATCCCTTCCTGCAGGCCAACCGGCGAACAACCAACACGGTCTTCCACGTCTCGCTGAACCCCTCGCCCGAGGACCGTCTGACCGATGAGCAACTGGGCGAGATCGCCCGTGAATACATGGAGCGGATGGGATACGGCGAGCAGCCTTACATCGTATTCAAACACCGGGATATTGCCCGCGAACATCTGCACATTGTCTCATTAAGGGTCGATTCGACGGGACGGAAGATCTCCGACTCACACGAGTATGATCGTTCGATGTCGATCCTGCGGGACCTCGAGCAAAAATACGGGCTTCATCCGAGTGTCAAAGGCCAGGAGCTGCAGGACCGGGAGGGATTGCGCAAGGTAGATTATCAGAAGGGCGATGTCAAGCAACAGGTTTCATCCACCATAAGGTCGTGCCTGCGGCATTATCGCTGCGCCTCTTTTGGTGAGTGGCGGACGCTGCTTGAAGTCTTCAACGTCTCGGCCGAGGAGCGAACCGGAACCATTGATGGACGTGATTATGCCGGGATGATCTACGGGACACTGACCGATGACGGTTATGGCATCGGGACGCCGTTCAAGTCGAGCCGGATCGGGAAGGATGTCGGATGTGAGGCCCTGCAACGCTATTACGAGCGATCGAAAACGGCCTTGAAGGAACCCGGAGCACTTGATGAGTTGCGGGAAAAGATTGCGGATGGCATGGCACGATGTTCAAGCCGGACGGAGTTCTGCGAGCGATTGCACGACAAGGGCATTGATGCGGTATTCCGCCTCAATGCCGCGGGACGAATCTACGGCGTGACCTTTATCGACCATAAGCAGGGAATTGTAGCCAACGGCTCCCTGCTGGGCCGGAACTTCTCGGCCAACGTCTTCGAATCGCGGTTTCATGCCGAGGGCCAAAATCAAATTATGCACGAACGTCAGACTGCCATGCCGAAAGAACCGAATATTGGAAAACCAACCTCTTTCAATCCGATAAACACCATTTTAGATCTTGCTGATGTGCAAGGCTACGAAGAACAACAGCAGCAACTAAAAAAAAGAAAAAAGAAAAGAGCGTTACGGAGATAACGCTCTTTTTTAATGCTTTATGTTTAGAAATAGAATGACAAGAATCGTTAGGTAATCTTTCAAAGAGAGTCGCAAGGTATTTATGGCTCTTTGTAATTCATAATCTACCTTACGAGTGGTTATCCCGTTTTTATCGGCTATCTCCTTGTAACTCATCCCCTCAAACTTGTTTGCCGTAAGGATTTGGCGTCGTAGCTCCGGCATCCGGGCAATTTGTTTGCGGCATATCGCCATGATTTCTTCACAGAACAATTCATTCGGATTGCAACTTTCGATGGTGCGCGTATAGTAATCCATGGCACATCGCTCTTTCATCAAGATTTTATCGTAAACTGTTTTTTTAAGTTCCTTGTTGCGACGATATTTAAGGCATTCGTTTTTGACCGACTGGTATAAATATGATTCGAATGTTTTTATTTCGATATATTCCCGATTGTGCCACGCCGCGGTAAAACACTCGTTTACTGCATCGCGCGCCGCATCCCTGTCGCGCAGGTAAGAGTACGCGATCCGACACAATCTTTGTTCGTACCTATGAAAAAACTGTTCGAAAGTCTCGTACGTCATTTTCTCTGATACAAATTCCTGCATGACACAATTTCTGCTTGTAGAGCAAAGATAGTAAAAAAAATATCAAAAAATGGCCAAGCGGGAAATTTATATATTGCATTATCAATCAGTCAATTACAAAATTAAGGAATTTTTCTAATTTAATAAAAATATTTATTTGCATTTGAGATCGAGAATTTGCCTTGTTCGTGGATATATAATAATAGAGGGGGTAATAAATTAAGATCGCCCAAAGATAGTTCATGAAAAAACCAATAATTATGGATAACACCAAAATATCCGATACTTTGCTGTTCAAGTTTTTCCTTGGGGAAACAACGAATGACGAGACCGACCGGATTGCGGCGTGGTTGGACGCAGATCCCGAGGAGCACCAAAAGTACATGAACGAGGTCCACGAAAAGTTCATCGTAAGTATTATGATTGAGCCAGACTCCGTTCCCGAAGCTGATACGAACTTATGGTAACGCATAACACATTCAAGACCGATTCGTCAAACCATAGGAATTGCTGCTTCATTGCTTGTAATTATTGGAGGAAGTTACCTGTTCTTCTCCTCTCGGATGGATCGCTTAGCTGAAACCCCCACTTCGATCGAGGCCCCAGTCGGACAGCATGTCAGTATCGCCTTGGGTGATGGTACCACAGTAAAACTCAATTCGAAAAGCCGAATCACTTACCCGGCACTCTTCACTGGCAAAGAACGGCGCGTGTACCTCGAAGGCGAGGCGATGTTTGAAGTTGCGCATGACGCATCGCAACCCTTCATTGTCGAAACCTATGCCTGCGATGTCGAAGTCTGCGGTACGCGGTTCAATGTGAACGCCGACAAGGATGCACAGGAATTCTCAACAGCGCTTTTCGAGGGAAGTGTTGCCGTAACCAATAAGGTGAATAACGAAAAGATCCGGATGGAGCCCAACACCATCGTTCATCTGAAAAACGGGCATTTGCGCTTAAGCAACCTGGAGAACCAGGACAATTATCTGTGGACCGACGGCATCATCTCATTCAGTGGCGACGATTTCGGGCAAATCATCGACAAGTTGAGGAAGTATTTTGACGTTGAAATCGAGGTTCAGCGGGAGGAACTGCCCGCAATCAAGTACAAACGACTGAAAGTCCGCACGTCAGAAGGTATCGACCATATCTTACGGATCCTGCAGCATTCCTCGGATTTTACCTACGAATACAACGATCTTGAGAATAAGATTATCATCAAATAAGATAGCGTAATTTATTCATTTATGTCAAATGCCAAAACTGAATGCCTATGAACTTAAAATAGAACCTATTACCATCTATTTTTTTGATTGATAAAAAAGCCTGCAGGTGAGGCAACACCCGCAGGCCGCAGTTCAATCAAAATACTAACCGATTTTTACTTGAACCTTAACTCACAAATGTATGAATAAAAAGATTATTCAGCAAATCCGTCTGTCTATTCTTTTGTTCGTTCCTGCCTTGCTATTCCCTCTATCCACAATTCTTGCGCAGAATGTACGGGTTACAATTCGGGAAAACAAGGTTAAAATGGAACAGGTCATCAGCTCAATTGAGAGACAGACCCGTTATCTTTTCGGCATCGACGATGATGTGAATACAGACCTTTTGGTTACGGTTAATGTCGAAAATGAACCCCTGAAAAAAGCCCTTGACGAGATGGTCCGCGGTACGGACATCGCCTATTCTGTCGAAGGAACCAATATTCTTCTTTTCCGCAATAGCGTGCAACCCGGGCGTGCTGCAAAAATTTCCGGACAGGTGGTGGATGCCAAAGGAGTACCCATCATCGGGGCTTCAGTGATCGTGCGTGGCACGACCGTCGGAGTCTCTACGGATGCCGGGGGACGCTTCACGCTGGAAGTTCCGGCGCCGGCCGCCTCGCAGACGCTCGAGGTAAGCTATCTGGGCTATGAGACGGCCACGGTAGCCGTGGGTTCCCGGACGAACTTTACCGTGACGCTCCGTGAATCGACTTCGGAGATCGAGTCGGTCGTGGTGACGGCCCTGGGCATCAAGCGCGAGGAGAAGGCCCTCTCGTACAACGTCCAGCAGGTCGGCGCCGAGGATCTGACGACGGTCAAGGACGCCAACTTCATGAACTCGCTGGCGGGCAAGGTGGCCGGCGTGACGATCAACACCTCGTCGTCGGGCGTGGGCGGCGCCACGAAGGTGGTGCTGCGCGGTAACAAGTCGATTTCTCAATCCTCGAACGCGCTGTACGTCATCGACGGTATCCCGATGTACAACTTCGGCGGCGGAGGCGGCACGGAGTTCGATTCGCGCGGCGCGACGGAGTCGATTGCCGACATCAACCCGGAGGACATCGAGTCAATGTCGGTGCTGACGGGTGCCGCAGCCGCGGCCCTTTACGGTTCGGAGGCAGCAAACGGCGCCGTGATGATCACGACGAAAAAGGGGCAGGCCGGGGCCTTGAAGGTGACGCTTTCGAGCAATACGGAGTTTCTGAATCCCTTCGTACTGCCGGAGTTCCAAAATCGCTATGGCACGGGACTCAACGGTACGAGCAGCGGCTCGAAGATCTACAGCTGGGGCGAGCGGCTGAATCCCGCCTCAAGCTATGGCTATACCCCGAACGACTTTTTCGAGACGGGCCATGTCTATACGAATGCCGTGACGGTCTCGGGCGGCACGGACCGCAACCAGACCTACTTTTCGGCCGCTTCGGTCAATTCGGACGGTATCATCCCCAACAACGAATACGACCGCTACAACTTCACCTTCCGGAACACCTCCTATTTTCTGAAAGACAAACTTCGCCTTGATGCTTCGGCGAGCTACATCTACCAGCAGGACCAGAACATGACCAACCAAGGTGTCTATTCAAACCCTTTGGTTCCGGCCTACCTCTTCCCGCGGGGTGAGAACTTCGATCTTTACCGGCGTTTCGAACGTTACAACGAGGGTACGAAGCTCATGGAGCAGTTCTGGTCGGCGGATATGGAGGGCGGCGATTTGCGGATGCAGAACCCCTACTGGATCGCCTACCGCAACCTGCGCAATACGGACAAGAAGCGTTACATGCTCTCGTTCTCGGCCTCGTACGACATCCTGCCGTGGCTGAACGTCACGGGGCGCGTCCGGATCGACAATGCCAACTCGCTCTATACGCAGAAACTCTACGCCTCGTCGAACACGACGATTACCGACGGCGGCAAGAACGGCCACTATACCGAAGCCCGTGCCTACGACTCGCAGACCTACGGCGACGTAATGGTGAACATCAACAAGACGTTCGGTGACGACTGGTCGCTGCAGGCCAATGTCGGCGCCTCGGTCAACAATGTGAAGAGCGACGAACTCTCCTATCGGGGCCCCATCCAGGAGAACGGCCTTCCGAACGTCTTCAACGTCTTCGACCTGGACGACACGAAGAAGCGGGCCGAGAAGACCGGCTGGCACGACCAGACGCAGTCCGTGTTTGCTTCGGTCGAGGTAGGCTGGAAGCAGATGCTCTATTTGACCGTCACGGGCCGCAACGACTGGGCCTCGCAGATCGCCGGATCGTCGGAATCGTCGTTCTTCTATCCGTCGGTCGGTCTGTCGTGGGTGCCTACCTCACTCTGGAACATGGGAGAGGCTTTCAACTATCTGAAAATCCGCGGTTCGATCGCCTCGGTGGGTACGCCGTTCCCGCGCTATCTGACGATCCCGACCTACGAATACGACGCCACGAACCGCGTGTGGAAGGACAAGACCCACTATCCGATCGGGGATCTGAAGCCCGAGCGGACAATCACCTACGAAGTGGGTCTCGATGCACGGCTGTGGAAACATGTCAACCTTTCGGTTTCGTGGTACCAGGCCGATACGAAGAACCAGACGTTCGACCCTTCGCTGCCGCCGTCGTCCTCCTATACGACGATCTACCTGCAGACAGGACACGTCCGCAATACGGGCGTCGAACTCTCGGCCGGGTATGATAATACCTGGCGGGATTTCCGATGGGCGACGAACTTCACCTTCTCGTGGAACCGCAACGAGATCATCGAGCTGGCGGCCAATGCCGTGAACCCGGTAACGGGCGAGCCTTTGAATCTTGAGAAGCTCGACATCAAGGGGCTCGGCAAAGCGAAATATATCTTGAAGGAGGGCGGCACACTGAACGACCTCTACACGACCTCAAGCCTGCGCTTCAACGACAACGGCTACGTCGAGGTGGACAAGAGCGGCAACCTGCTGCTGACGGACGAAGGCGAGGACATCTATCTCGGCTCCGTCGTTCCGGACTACAACCTTGCGTGGCGCAACGATTTCTCGTGGAAGGGCATCAACCTCGGCGTGCTCTTTACGGGCAGTATCGGCGGTGTCTGCTATTCGGCGACGCAGGCCAACATGGACCTCTACGGCGTTTCGGAGGCCTCGGCTGCGGCACGCGATGCAGGCGGTGTATGGATCAACGGCCGCGAGCTGGTCGATGCCCAGAAGTGGTATCAGGCGATCGGTTCGCAGTCGGGCCTGCCGCAATACTACCTCTATTCGGCTACGAATTTCCGCCTGCAGGAGCTTTCGCTGGGTTACACGCTCCCGGCAAAGTGGTTCCGCGACAAGATGCGCATGACCGTTTCGTTCGTGGGGCGCAACCTCTGGATGATCTATTGCAAGGCACCGTTCGACCCTGCGGCCGTGGCCTCGACAGGTCTGAACTACCAGGGCATCGACTACTTCATGATGCCGTCGCTGCGGAGCCTGGGCTTCAACGTGAAATTCCAATTCTAAATGAACAGCAAGACCATGAAAACTACGAATCATAAGGTGCAGCGGCTGCTGCTTGCGGTCGTGCTGCTCGGCCTGGGGGCCTGCACGGGGGATTTCGAGGATTACAACCGCAACCCCAACCAGGTAACCGAGGACCAGATGGAGGCCCTGAACTACAAGACGGGCACGAAGGTCCGCACGCTGCAGGGCCTTGTAATCCCGGTTCAGGAGCACATGTATCAGTTCAACGAATCGCTGGCGGGCGGTCCGTTCGCCGGTTATATCGGCGCGACGGTCGATACCTGGCAGACGAAATTCGAGACCTACAATCCCTCGGCCGACTGGCGCAAGTGGCCCTTTGCCAACGTCATCACCGAGACCTACACTCCCTATAAAGGCATCATCGGCGGCACGGACGACGAGGTGGCCGTAGCCTTCGCCAAACTTCTTCGCGTGGCCATCATGCAGCGCGTGACGGACTCCTACGGGCCGATTCCCTACTCGAAACTCGAAAGCAACGAATCGGTCTACGTCGAGTATGACTCGCAGGAGGCAGTCTATACGAAGATGTTCGAGGAGCTGGATGAGGCTATTGAGACGCTGGGCCGCAACACGACGCTCTCGTCGGATGCGTGGAGCCGCTACGACGGGGTCTACTACGGCAACATCGCGCAGTGGCTGCGATACGCCAACTCGCTGAAACTCCGCATGGCGATGCGCCTCACGGAGGTGAAGCCCGAGCTGGCGCAGGCGAAGGCTTCGGAGGCGATTGCCGGGGGCGTCATCACAACGAACGCCGACAATGCGCAGATGCACGCCGCGGAGAACCGCACGACGCTGATTTACAACGACTGGGGCGACCATCGCGTCGGGGCCGACATCCTCTGCTACATGACCGGCTACAACGATCCGCGTGTGGAGAAGATGTTCCTGCCGAACGATGTGGGCGACTATGTCGGCATCCGCATCGGCATCGACGTGGCGGGCAAGTCGACGGCCATGACGAAGTATTCGAACCTGATCATCGAGTCGACGACTCCCTATCTGTGGTTCAATGCCGCCGAAGCGACTTTCCTGCGTGCGGAGTACGAATTGCGCTGGGGTTCCGAAGAGACGGCGCAGGCGCTCTATGAGGATGCTATCCGCCTCTCGTTCGAGGAGCGGGGCGCAAGCGGCGCCGATGCCTACATCGCCGATGCCGCGAGCCGCCCGGCAGCCTACACCGACCCGCTGGGCAATTACAGCGCCGCGGCGCAGAGCACGATTACGATCGCGTGGGCGCCTGGAGCTGACAACTTCGAAGAAAACCTCGAACGGATCATCACGCAGAAGTGGATCGCCATCTTCCCGCTGGGCGTGGAGGCATGGTCCGAGCACCGGCGCACGGGCTATCCGCGGCTGCTGCCTGTGGTGGCCGACAAGTCGGGTGGCGGGGTCGACGTGGCGCAGGGTGCGCGGCGGCTTCCCTACCCGGTGGAGGAGTACCAGCAGAACAACACGAACCTGCAGGCGGCGATCCAGACGCTCAATGCCGAACAGAAGAACGGCAACCGCACGGGCGACCAGATGGGTACGCGCGTATGGTGGGACTGCAAACCCTATAACAACTGACCGATATGAAACAGACAAGCATATACCGACTGATCCTTCCGGTCGTTGTGTTGCTGCTCGGGGCCTCGTGCAGCGACTGGACCGAGACGGAGAACATCGACAACACGGTTCTCAAACCGTGGGAGCAGGACCCGGCGTTGTGGGCCGACTATACGGCGGCGCTGCGGGCCTACAAGGCATCGGAACACTACCTTTCGTATGCCCGGCTCCACAATTCGCCCTCGCCGGCCGCGAGCGAGCAGGACTTCATGCGCTGCCTGCCCGATTCGCTCGACATCGTGACGCTCACCAACGCCGACAACTTCTCGGCCTATGACGCCGAGGACATGGCTGCGATGCACGAAAAGGGTACGAAAGTCCTCTACCAGGTGGACTACGCCGCACGGAAAGCGGAATTTTCGGGCGAGGCGGCCCTCAAAACCTACCTTGACGGCGTAATTGCCGCGGTAGCCGCCAACGGCCTGGACGGCTACTCGTTCACCGCCGACCCGCTGGACGCCGCCACTACGGCTACGATCGTTGCGACGCTCTCGGCGGCCCGGAGCGACGGCCAGCTCCTTGTTTTCGAGGGCAACCCGTTGTCGGTGGCCGAAGCCGACCGTGCTAAACTCGACTTCGTGGTCCTCGACACCGAAAAGGCCGAAAATACCACCGAGGTGCAGCTGCTGGTCCTCAATGCCACGGGCTATGCGGGCATCGCCCCGGAAAAACTGCTTTTGGCTGCGGAGATCGACGCCCCGCTGCAGGACGAGGACCGCACGGAGTATGCCGCTGTGGAACTGATGGCGCGCTGCGTTGTGGAGTACGGCCCGCTGGCAGGCTTTGCGGCCTACAACATCGCCGGGGACTACTACCATGCCGAGATGAACTACCAAACCATCCGCACGGCGATTCAGACGTTGAACCCTTCCAAATAAGAGAGCCATGAAACGATACCTCATAACACTTTTCGCGCTGCTCGCGGTGCTGACGAGCTGCGAGCGGTTCGACGCCGACGACCATAAGTTCGGCAACGTGGTCTATCTAAATGTCTCGCAGACAAGCCCCGTGCAGTTGGCGACCTTCAGCAACAACCGCGCGACCTATGACTGTACGCTGCAGGCGGCACTGACCTATCCCGCCGGACAGGACGTACAGGTTTCGCTCGAGGTCGACCCGTCGCTCGTGGCGGACTACAATGCTCGCTACGGCACGCAGTGGCCGATGCTCGATACGAAGTATTACGCTCTTTCGTCCGAAACCGCGACCATCCCTGCCGGACGCACCACCTCGGACGTTGTAACCCTGCAGCTCAAGGAACTCATGGGTGAGGGTGACGAGCAGACCGGGGCCCTACCGCTCGATGAGACCTATCTGGTGCCGATCCGTATCAGCGGCGCGTCAATCGACGTATTGGGCGGCTCGGACGTGGCCTATTATGTGGTAAAACGCTCCTCGGCGATCACCGTGGCGGCGCAGCTCGGCGCGGGCAACTGGATCAACTTCCCGACGCTCGACAAGTACGGCGCCAACAGCCAGGCGTGGAACGGACTTACGGCCATGACCTACGAGGCGCTGATCTACATCGACGAGTTTGCTACCCAGGATGAGACCTCCACACCGGTAAGTATCTCCACAATCATGGGCGTCGAGCAGTACCTGCTGCTGCGCATCGGCGACACGAACTTCGAACGCCAGCAGCTGCAGTTCGACGGCTCGGGCAGCGGCTCGCAGTTCGGAAAAATCCCGGGCAAGGACGCCACGAAGAACCTCGAAGCGGGACGGTGGTACCATGTAGCCTGCACCTACGACCAAACGACACAGACCGTGCGCGTCTATGTCGACGGCAAGATCCAGAGCGAAGAGACTGGCGTGGGAATCTCCATGCCGAGCAAAAAGACGCAGATCAATCTGGCGATGCGGGCCCTGTATGACCTGTGGAATACGGCGTCAGAAGCCGAGAAACCGCAATACGAGACCGATGATACGGGCTATGACAAACTGGGTGACGCCTACCAGTTCTTTATCGGTAAGTCATATAATGAATATCGCCCGCTGAACGGTAAGATCGCCGAGGCGCGTGTCTGGTCCGTGGCGCGGACACCTGAGCAGATCTGGGAGAACATGTACGACATCGAGAACCCGGCCGACGACCCGTCGCTGCTGGGCTACTGGAAGTTCAACGAGGGCGCGGGCAACACCGTCAAGGACTACTCGATGTACGGCAACGACGGCGTGGCCGAGACCGACATTGTATGGCCTTCGGGCATCGAAATTCCGAAAATCAACGAAACGGAGGAGTAAACCATGAAAACGAAAATCAAAAAGTTCAGAACGATAGGAACGATGCTCCTTGCGGCAACCGTTCTCGCAGGCTTCACGGCCTGCGAGACGGATCCCGTGGAGCAGAAAGGTGGCAAATTGCCCGACAAGGAGACCATTGAAATGGTGCATGGCATTTTACGCATTACTGCTTCGACAGAAAATGAGACCCGTGTTCTTTTGACACAAAATTCTACGGGTTATGTGATGCGGAGCTTTTATTACCAGCAGACTCAGCCTGTCGACGGTGAGCTTTTATTGGGGGCAAGGGTTGATGAAACCTTGCTTGACGCCTACAATGCGGAGACTGGAGTCAAACGGGCACTGCTTCCTGCCGCAAATTACGAATTTCCCGACGGAAACCAGCTTTCATTGGCCCCCGATATGCAGCGTTCTGCCGCGGTACGCATCAAATTCATCGCCGACGGATTGCAGCCGGGCGAATATCTGTTGCCGCTGACTGTTGCTTCGGAAGATACTCCGGATGAAAGCCAAACGGTATATTATACGATTTCCGTGCGCGAGCCCTATGTCGATGAATTCGCATTACACGATGGGTCTGATATATTCTTTGTCTTTTATATAAACACAAAAGAGTATCAGCCATTGCTGGCTCAAGACTATATTATGCAGAAAAAATTATTTTTGGGAGCAGATGTCGCGTGGTATGGTACTGTCGGAAATATCATAAACTTACGCACTGTAACTGTCAAGCATGATGAACTCTCCGGACGAGCCATGCTAAATCTGGGATCGGATATGACCTATGTCCTTGATCATGCTTCCAAATATATTTGGCCGTTACAGGAGGCTGGGCGCAAAGTCTGCATTAGTCTGGAGGGTGGCGGAACTGGTCTCGGCTTTTGCAACCTTACCGACGAGCAGATCGCCGATTTCGTCGCGCAAGTCAAGGCTGTTGTCGAGACTTATAATTTGGACGGCATCAACCTGTGGGACCGCAATGCCGGTTACGGCAAGGAGGGTATGCCGGAAACAAACACCACCTCCTATCCGAAACTGGTCAAGGCCATGCGCGAAGCGCTTGGCACGGATAAATTGCTGACATTGACTGTCTACGAAGAGCCGACCGCGACCTTCTGGGATACCGAGGCGACGGGCGGAATCGCCGTCGGCGACTATCTCGATTATGCCTGGTCTGGTTACAACAGCAATACGGAAGCTATTCAAATTCTTGATCCCTGGCATCCTGATTTATCGTATATCTCAGCATATACGCAGAAACCCATTGCGGGCCTTGATCCATTAAAATATGGTAGTGTTAATTTCCCGATTTATCCGGCGGCAACCAATGAAGAAGAAGGAATGATGCAAGACCCATCACCTGTTTTGCAATGGGTAATGGGTGGATATAAAAATAGCAATATCGTTGTCTTTTCTGATTTGAGAACTAATTTACAAGACAACTACGAGGCTGCTTGGGATTTAACCTTTGCAAGTTGTTGTACCAATTTTGATGATGAAAATTTTATGATAATTGGTTTCATGACAGGCTATACATATACTTTCGATATAAATCGAAGATTAACATCCTATGAGACGGAAGGTGGTGGAATCTCAGGTTATGGAAAATGGTTAAAAGATTGGTAATAAAAATAGATCGGTCGATTCTCTTTCAATCTCTCACCGCTTTTTTGTAAAAAGCATTTCAACTAACCTTAAACAAGTTTATGTTATGAAAACGACTTTGAAACTTACGATTGCCTTGTTCATTGGAACATTGTTGATGGGTGCCTGCCAGCAGGCTGAAGAGCCCGTGATGGAGCAGGATCAGACTGTTGCTTCGGCAACCCGCGCCTTTGGAGACAAGACGCCAGTTGTTACTATCTATGTCGAGACGAACGACATCAACCCGCTCAATGCCGGAGATTATATTCTCTCCGATGGTACGACCTATGCCGATATTGTGGAGTTCTTCGCTTCGAATATCCATAAAAGAACCGTGGATGGTGTAGTAGAGCCTACTCTTTACCTGAATGACAAATTGACTCGGCTGTTGGAGCCGGATCCGTCGGCACCGACGACTACCGGTTATCACAAATATGTGAAACCTCTTCAGGAAAAAGGGATCAAGGTGCTGCTTACTGTTCTCGGCGACTGGCAGGGAATTGGTGTTGCCAATATGAACGATACACAGACTACCCAATTTGCCAAGATCCTGGCACAGGTAGTTTATAATTACAACCTGGATGGAATCGGATTCGATGATGAATATTCCGATTATCCGTCCGGATCGTTTGTTAATGGCTCATTTGGTGATATTATTTCCAAACTGCATAACTTGATGCCAGATAAAATGATCACGGTATTCCAGTATAACAATGTAGGATCTTCGCAGATTACGTCATCGGATGGTGCATTGATTGACTATGTCTATTCCAATTTTGCAACCTATAATACAAATATTCAGGTCGCAGGAGTAACCAAAGAACATTATGCTCCAATTGCTATCAATTTAGGCAATTATATTTCTCCGACGTCAGCTCAATATTTTATGGGTTACGCTAATAGCGCTGCAGCCGATGGGTACGGCGCAATTATGCATTTTAATTTGCGGACTAAAGCTGAAAGAGATCAGACGACGTTATTCAATTATATCGCGACTGGTGCATGGGGAAAGTCTGTCAGCGTCAGCTCCACTCCGGATAATGCGGCCAATCGTCCGCAGGACTGGGATTTTATTTCGACAGGGTTCGAAATTACCATGGATGACGTTGTCAATTTCCAAACAAAAGGAGATCGACCGGTTTAGGATGGTTATGTGTCTGTAAGTAACCAATTTCCGGGCCTGCATATCCAAAGGGTATGCAGGCTTTTTCTTTTATACAATATATGCAGATACCGGTATTTCAGATCTTCAAAGATGCTCGTAATGGTTGTATTGAAAAAAAGGCTGCTGGAGGTAATGACCGATTTAAGATGTAGTGTCTGTAAGTTTTTCTTAAAAATCCCAGCAGCCTTTTATTGTGTCAAATAGAAATTCCATAAAAAAGCACGGAACTCAACCCGTAAGACTCAAGGTAGTAGGATACCCAACGGTAGACAGGCGAGCCCGTGCCAATCAGCACAGACTTACCTGACAAACCTGCCGTTATCCCAAACGTCCTACTTTTGAGTCTTATTGGCAGGTTAAATCTATAATTTCGACAGCAAATTTATAACTTTTTCGTAAAAGCCGAATAAAGACAACTTAATCAAGTCATCATCCAAACAAAATTATAATATGGCAGCACTTGCAGATCATTGCGCAATGTAAGCGTAATTTATTCATTGTTAGCTACAACCGCAAGTGCTGCCAACGACCTGTTGCTGTCAAACAGGTCGTTTTTCTTTGCGCCATTTTTATTATACAGCATTTATAAAAAAGAGGCGCGGTGTCAATCTCCTACCGTAGGCATTGGGATACCCGTAATCAGTCGATTGTCCTGCGCCCTTGTCGTTCTGCCTGCAAAAGCAGGCAGAACATAACAAGGACTGACAACTTCTATACCTGATTACTGCAAAGTTCCCAATTTTACGGTAGGTACAAAGGTTGTTTCCTTTAATATGTTTCAATTAAACCGAATCTTCTTCTGTGCAAAGGTAACATTTATTTTCGTATTCCATTTTTGCAAAGATACAAAATCCTTTGATTTCCCCTTTATAGGGGAACTAAAAAGATTGAAAAAATTTTTCTTTTGCAAAAAAATAAAGGACTGAAACGCACAAATCCCATACTGGTAGAGGCCATTGCTCGTCGGATGCGCGAAATTCGTGAGCAAAATGGACATACCCAGGAGTTTCTGGCTCACAATACGCATTTGAAAATTTGGGACTACGAAAGTATGCAAAAATCTCCGTCTCTGGAATCCATTGCTCGTTTTTGTACCTTTTACGCCCTGTCTCTCAGTGATTTCTTTGCTCCAATAACTTACCCGCAAGATTCAAAGTGACAATATATTCAAAAAAGTTTCGTGGAGATTTGGCTAAAAGCAAATAATCGCTACCTTTGTCGCATTCGGTTAGTATAAATATCCTGTAAGCATTCTGATACGACGGGCGTAATCTGTCGTTAATATCCCTTTTGTGCATGTGTATGTTGGAATAATCAACATATGCATGTAATATGTGTTATCACTATATGTACCTGCTGTCAAGAAACATATATGGATATTTTAATCAAAACACCTTTCTTCCAGACGTTATTAAACTCTACATTGGAAACCATACCAACAAGATATGAATTGGAAAAGACCTTTCAGGATTTTGCTCTAACACTTGCTTCGGTATGCGACAGAACCGACAAAAAAAATGCACTTCGCATATTAAACTATACGCAGATTGAATTACAAGCAATATGCCGCCAGATCAAAGCAAACAAACTTCCTGTTATAATGATGAATTATGCAATCAAAGCAGAGCAACTGCTAAAAGCTGAAAACAAAATATTATACTGCATCCTGAGATACCCCGAACAATTTATTTCAAATGATGATTCTTTTACTTCTCCCTTGTTTTGGTCCAAAAATTATCCTGCTATCTGTCTGTCTGAACTGCTCTGCGGAATCAATCTCTTGGGGCCCAATCCTATTGTGTTAGCCGATGGCTCGGAGGCATCGTTCAATCAAATTGTGAACGTCTTTGAAAAGATGTTGAATGTCAAACTGGGTGATCCGCAAGATATTAAACGAAGGGTTCTGAACCGGAAAGTCCATATAACCCGATTTACCGATGCTTTACGTTATGCACTGCAAAATTGTGAGAAAAAATAAGCATTCATAATCAATGAATTATAATCAAAAAAAGTACATATGGCTATCCATATGTATTTTTTTTAATTTTTGGAATCCGGAATTTTGCCTCAGAACAAAACCTAATAAGCCATGTCGCCAAAAGAGGTAAAAAACAATGAATGCGAGTTGATAATGCTGATTAAAAAGATGCGTCATTCCAATCAAAACATTCAAAATACTTACGAATGTTTTGTAGAGCGAATTCAGCAAATCTCAAAGTTGAAAAAATATTCGAGTCTGGAAGCATTACAGGCTCTTGCCCGGATCCGAGAGAAGTTGGTTCAGTTACTGGAAAGCTATAACGATTCCGATTCATTGCAGTGCCTGTTGATCCGTTCTTCACTTTCGTTGGTAAATTTTGAGAAGCAGATGATCTATTTGCAACTAAAATATCCGGGAATACGGGACATACCTTCTCAGCGTCGTCATTCACCCCTTAAAATCTCAAAAAAATACACCAATTCTGACCTGATGGAGGTGATCGCCGCCTTGTCGGCCGTGGGCTTCTTCTGCCAGCAGGACGACTCTCCGGCCACCTTCATGCAGATTACGCGCGAGTTTGAGACGCTTTGCAATACGAGTTTCAAGAATCCGGACAACTGCCGCTGGGCCGTCCTGAATCGCAAGAACCGCTTGACCCACTTCCTCGATACGCTGCGGGGCACGCTGGTTGAGTTAAGCCAAAAGTAAACCCTTTCTTCCCGGATGGTCTTTCGACTGTTCGGGATTTTTGCAGGAATGGGGTAGTGTGTACCCTCCCTGCCGGCCATCCGCGGCCTGGGGAGGTCCGCTGGAACAGGTCGTCTCATTCCTCCGCTATCTTGCTGCCCTTAAACCGACAAGTATGCAGCAGGAGGATGATTTGCGGGCATTGGAGAAGATTGTCCAGTTTGCCCGGGCCCTGGGAATCGTGTTTCTGGGGCTGAACAGTTACTGGTTCTGTTACGACTGGTTCGCGCACCATGCGCTGACCGCTCCCGTCGTGGACCGAATCTTCTGGAACCTTCAACAGTCGACCGGGATCTTCACCTGGTCATCCATCACGAAACTATGCGCTTTCTTCCTTTTGGTGCTGGGGTGCTACGGCACACGCAGCGTGCGGGACGGGAAACCCTCGAAGCGTCAAATCCTCCTCCTGGCGCTGGCCGGTTTCTTCCTGCTCTTCGGCAACGATCCGCTGCGGAGCCTCCCTGTGGGGCTGGAATTTCGTTTCTGGAGCTATGTGCTGACCCTGCTGGGTGGCTACCTTGCGCTGCTGACCGCCGGGGTGTGGATCCGCCGCCTGCTGCATACGACCCTTGCCCGCGACCCCTTCAACGACGACAACGAGAGTTTCGAACAGGAGGCTCGTCTGCTCGAAAACGAATACTCGGTCAACCTTCCGACCCGCTACTACTACCGGGGCGAGTGGCGACCGGGGATGATTAACGTCATCAACCCCTTCCGGGCGACGATGGTGCTGGGAACTCCCGGCTCGGGCAAGTCCTATGCCGTGGTGAACAGCTACATCCGCCAGCAGATTGAGAAGGGCTTTGCGATGTATATCTACGACTTCAAGTTCGACGACCTGTCGCTGCTGGCCTACAACCACCTGTTGCGCCATCTGGATGCCTACCCGACACGGCCGCGCTTCTGCGTCATCAACTTCGACGACCCCCGCCGCTCGAACCGCTGCAATCCCATCGCCCCGGAGTTTATGACCGACATCTCGGACGCCTACGAGTCGGCCTATACCATCATGCTGAACCTGAACAAGACGTGGATCCAGAAGCAGGGCGACTTCTTCGTCGATTCGCCGATTATCCTGCTGGCAGCGATCATCTGGTACCTGAAGATCTACGACGGAGGCCGCTGCTGCACCTTTCCGCACGCCGTGGAGTTCCTGAACCAACCCTACGAGAAGATCTTCCCGGTGCTGACCTCCTATCCCGAACTCGAAAACTACCTCTCGCCCTTCATGGACGCCTGGCGGGGCAATGCGCAGGACCAGTTGCAGGGGCAGATTGCCTCGGCAAAAATTCCCCTCTCGCGGATGATCTCGCCGCAGCTCTACTGGGTGATGACGGGCAACGACTTCTCGCTGGACATCAACAATCCGGCCTCGCCCAAGATTCTTTGCGTAGGGAACAATCCCGACCGGCAGAATATCTATTCGGCCGCTCTGGGGCTCTACAATTCGCGCATCGTGCGGTTAATCAACAAGAAGGGGCGGCTGAAATCCTCGATTATCATCGACGAGCTCCCGACAATCTACTTCCGGGGGCTGGACAACCTCATCGCCACGGCCCGTTCGAACCGCGTGGCCGTTTGCCTGGGCTTTCAGGACTTCTCGCAGTTGGAGCGCGACTACGGCGACAAGGAGGCGAAGGTAATCTTCAACACCGTGGGCAACATCTTCTCGGGGCAGGTGGTGGGCGACACGGCCCGCACGCTCTCCGACCGCTTCGGCAAGATTGTCCAGTTGCGTGAGTCGCAATCCGTCTCGAACGAGAACATCACCCATTCGACCAACACGCAGCTCGACGCGCTGATCCCGCCGTCGAAGATTTCGAACCTCACGCAGGGGATGTTCGTCGGTTCGGTGGCCGACAACGTCGACCAGCCCCTGCCGCAGAAGATTTTCCATGCCCGCATCGAGCTGGATAGTGCGGCAATCCAGGCCGAGGAGCGGCGCTTCGTTCCCATCCCGCAGATCTCCTCGTTTCTCGACGAGGAGGGCACGGACCGCATGGAGGAGATTATCCGCGAGAACTACTACCGCATCAAGGAGGAGGTGGTCGAGATCGTCGAGCGGGAGATCCGCCGCATCGAAAGCGACCCCGACCTCGCGGGGCTCCTGCCGAAGAAAAAATAGGAGTCCGCCGTGCGGAAAACCCGCGGCTGACGGCCATGTGCGGCCTGCGCAGGACGATTGGAAGCGACGGACATTCAGTCCTTTATATTCGCGGCATCAACCTTTTGTTTCACTTAAAACAGTTGTATTATGCCCGAAGAAAATCTGAATCAACCGATCAACCAGGCCCCGGAGCAGGCCGATCCCTCCTACAAGGAGACACTGCTGCTCTACAACGAACAGAACGGCGCCGTGGAGGCCGTCTCGGAGCTCAAGCAGGAGGGACAGCAGTACAAGGCCATTACTACCTCACCGCTCACGGCCAACAAGCCGGCCTTCTTCGACCTGCGGAACAGCTCGGCCGTGGGCGCTTTCATCAAGGGGTTCCTCTCGCAGGAGAATGCCAAGCCGTTCCATTTCCTGAAAGTCGCGGCGGACAAGGCCAGCGAGGTGGCGCAGTCGCTGCTGCGGCTGGCCGACAACCCGAAGGACCCGGAGGGATTGAAGGCATTGAACGACCATCGCGTTACCTCATTCCAACTTGAACGAGTCAAGTTCGACACGCAGGATCTGCACCTGCAGGAGCTGAAGGAGATGGGCGTTGTTGTTACGCCGAAGGAGCTGGAGGCGATGAAACTGGGCCTTCCCACGACGGAACTTCACAACATCAGTCTGAAGGTCGGCGACCTGTCCGTTGCCGGAGAGTTTGCCCTGCGTCCCTTTCGCGATATGAACGGCGACGTGCAGGTCGGGCTCGAAAGCGCCCTGGCCCGTCCGGAGTTCGAACGCGAGGAGTTCCGAATGATGTTCACGGCCAGCGACAAGGAGCAGATGCTGTCGGGGAAGACCCCGGACCGCCTCTACGAGATGCCCAATCCGCATACGGGCGAAAAGGAGTGGTGCTATGTGACGCTGAACCCGGCTACCAATCGCTTCGTAACGGTTCCCCGGCGCGAAGTTCCCGAGCTGCGCTTCTTCAACGGCGTACGGCTAACCGAAGCCCAGCAGGAGAACCTCGCCTCGGGAAGCCGTGTGCAGGTCGAGGGCTGCACGATGCGTAACGGCGACATCACCTATTCGGGGAAGGTCGGCTTCGATGCCTTGACGCGCGAATACCGGATGACGGACTACCGTTACAGCAAACCCTACATCCCCGAATCGCTTTCGAAGCAGCTGGACGAGCGGCAGCTCGCCGCCGTGAAGAGCTCCGAAGGTCTCGACTGTTCGAAGGAGAAAGCCCGCCCGATTCTCGGGCGCAACGGCAAACCACTCTCGTGCATCATCCGGCTCAATCCCCGGACCAACGGCGTGGACTACGACTTCACGAACCTGCGCCGCCAGGAGCAGCAGGCTTCTCAGACGAAACAGCAGGGACAGGAACAAAAGCAACCCCAAAAGCAGGAACCGACGCCCGAAGCGCCGAGCCGGGGTCGGAAACGCTAATGCCGCACGATGATGGAACGACCCGATCAAACGTGGTTCAGCGAGCGCCTCCGGCAGTTTCTCGAGGAGCGGCACCCTTCGCAGCCCCGTTACCGACGGATGATCGAGCGGCGCAGCCGGTTGGCATTCGAGGGTTACAGCCAAAGCCTTGAAGCCGGTGTTCCGGTCGACCAGGCGATCCGTGTTGCCGACCGGATTCTATTCCGCGGGCTGCTCTTCTCGCCCTACGATACGGTCCATCTGATCCTCGAAACCGACTACCCGGCTATTCCCCAAAGCCAGCGTCAGACGGTGGCGCTGAAACTGACCAGGATCTGTTCACCGATCTTCGAGCGCACGCCGCTGGGGGATGACTTTGCCCAGCGTCCCGAGTTCCGGCTGCTCAAGGAGCGGCTCCGACGGGCCATCCGCCGGTGGATCGACGAAAACGGTGTGCCGGGCTACCAGAGTCCCGAACGCCCGGCACCTCTCTCGAAATGCTTCAAATAACCAATTTTTCAATCACCTTTCAAATCTGACAACCATGAAAAACCGAATTTTTGCGATGGCGGCTCTCGCCGCTGCGCTGTTTGCTTCGTGCAACAAGGAAACCGAAATGATGAACCCCGCTCCGGAAGCACGTCCTGATGGTGCCTCGGTAACGATCACCCTCTCTTCGGGCGATGATGCGCAGACCCGCGCCTTCTTCGATGCCACGGCTACGGCCGAGGCGTGGGAGAAGAGCCTCTCGTCGCTTTCGGTCTTCACGTTCAACGCCTCGGGCGATCTGATTCTGCGCCGCGATTTCACGGTCTCGGAACTCGCCTCGAAATCGGCGACCTTCTCGCTTCCGAAGTCGGCGGCGGGAACCGAATGCTCGTTCTATGCCGTTGCGAACTACGACGCTTCGTCGGCCAAGACCCGGTCGGCACTTACGGCCCTCGTGGAGAAGTCGGCTGGAGACTATAACGGCACCTTCGCGGATGTCTCGACCAAGGCGCTGCGCTCGGGCGGCTTCGTGATGTCGGGCTCGACGACCAAGACCGTCGGTGCGGTGAACACCTCGACGCAGGTGGGTATCTCGCTCAAACGCACGGTGGCGAAGGTCGCCCTGCAGACCACGATTGCCCCGGAGTTTTCGGAGAAGTATCCCGGCTCGATCACGATCAACTCGGTGAAGCTCTCGCGCGCCGCGTCGCAGTCGCTCGTCGTGGCCGGCGAGCCCTCGACGGGAGCCATGAGCTACACCCATACCCAGACCCCGGGTACGGCCTCGTCGAAGTCCAATAACCTTTTCTATCTCTATGAGACGGGAACGCTCGATGCCGGAAGCCGCGTGCTGCTGGAGATCAACGCGACCTACGATGGCGACGGCAGCAGCTCGACGAGCGACGACCGCTCGGAGGTAACCTATTCGGTCGAGTTGACGGGCAAGGCCGCGGGTCAGATCCTCCGCAACGGCTACTACCGGGTCGCCGCCAATATCACGGGCCTTGTGGGTCAGGATTGCCAGGTGTCGGTAACGGTTGCCGACTGGGAGACTCCCGTCACGCAGTCGGTTGACCTGGGCGCCTAATCCATGTGTTGCGGGTCCCGCCTTGCCCCGAGGGGTCGGACGGGACCCTTTTTCTCACCTTTCAAACACGGACTGTTATGAAACGAATCCAGCAACTGCTGTTCTTTTTGACAGCAACCCTTGTGACTTTAACCAGTTGCCACAAGGATTCGACGGAAGAGTACTTTGCGCCTCGCAGCGTTACGGTAGAAATAGCCGTACGCCCCGATGCGATGATCGGTTTGACCCGTTCGACGGACGAGATGGCAATCCGCGATGTCAATCTCTATCTGTATGCCAAGAAGGGCGCTATGGTTTTGCATCGCTATTTTGTCTCCCGGCAGTTTAGCTTCGAATGTCCGCCCGGAGATTATATGCTATATCTTATTGCGAATGCCCGTGAAGATCTGGGTGAGCTGGATGAAGCGCAACTTGAAGATTATGCGATTCACTGGCAAGGCTCATACGAAGAGCTTCCGATGACGACATGCCAGGAACTTTCCATCACGACAGGTTCCGGTACAACGCAGAGCTTGTCGATTGAAGTAACACGCCAAGTGGCCAAGGTTGCCTGCAATATAGCCGTGGCGTCTGCCGTCCGGGATATTCACCTTGAATCGGTCCAATTTTGCAACCTCCCGCAGCAGGCCCGTCCCTTTAGTGACGGCTCTCCATCGGATCGAGCGGAGAATTATGCCAAAGGACCGTTGACGGAACTCTCCGAAGCGGAGGCTGCGACCTGCACGCTGACCGGTTACATGCTTGAAAATCGGCAGGGCGAGGTCCCCTCTATTTCCGATCAACGGGAGAAAAATCCGGATCATGCGCCGCGATACGCCACGTTCCTGATGATTCGCGCAACGCGCAACGGCAAGGTATTGGCCTATCGCGTCTATTTGGGCGAGAACAATACGACGAATTTCGATGTTCGCCCCAATACATTCCATACGTTGCATATTACGATACTCGGGGACAATGAGGTGGATACCCGGGTGAACAGCTATACGGTATCGGTTCACGACGATATCGAAGAGGAGGGTTTTGGCGGATATTGCTGTCAGGACTCCCAGAGAGAGTTGATTGTGACGGTGGACGGAACAAATAACGATCTGCTTCTCGAATGCGAAGTTGCGGTAGAGGAGGGTGATGCCGATGCTCTTTACGTCGACCGGGAGCAGGTTGGGGATTCTCAAACACTGCAATTGTATCGTTCCAATGGCAGCAATAACTATGGAATCGACTATGCTCCGCAAGTTTACGATGCTTCGAACAATCGGCTGACCTATACCGTTACGGTGCGTGACGAGTATGATTTTCAGCAGATATTTCGCTTTACGCACCGTTATGCCAACATGCTTGGAGTCTATACCAGTACGACGACTATGCCCGATGGCAACGGCAAAGGATTGGTCACGGCCGACGGGGAGTTGTATTCACAACCTTTTACGGGTGCTTCGGAAAACCTGTTGGTCCTTTGCGACGGAGATGGGTGTATGCTTCGGGCGACGGCTGTGGCAGGATACAAATTCGCTGGCTGGTATTCCGATCCGGCTTTTACGAAACGCCTCTCGTCAGTTGCCGAGTACCATTATGTTCCGACGACCCACAGAGGTTCTATTTTTGCCCGATTCCAAATTGATGGCCACACACCGTTGGATGGTAATGGGACTGCCAACTGCTACATTGCGCGAGCACTCAATACGGGATATTCATTCAATGCCCGTGTAAAGGGCAATGGCAAATCTACAACGGGAATTACCGCCTCTGCGCTTAACGGTACGACCGCCCGGGTGATTTGGGAGAGCGGCACAGGATTCGGGAGCGTTGTCCGCTATGCGATATATGATCATGGGCGGATCTATTTTTCGACCGGTACGACTCATGGCAATGCCGTCATCGGCCTCTTTGACGACCGGGATCGGTGCATCTGGTCGTGGCATATCTGGGCTGTGGATTATGAACCGTTCCATACGGCCCAGACCTACTCGACGGGAGCCGTCTTCATGGACCGCAACCTCGGTGCGGAGTCTACCGCGACATCCGATGTCGTAAGCAAGGGCCTCTATTTCCAGTGGGGACGCAAAGACCCCTTCATCTACCCCAAAGAAAACCGGAAGACCGATAATAGAATGCCCGCCACGACATGGAATCTTCAGGGATATGAATTTGAGGTCCACAGTCACTATACGGGGAATTATCCGCTGAGCGACTATTCGATTGCCTGGAGTCTGGAACATCCGACATCGTTTATCGGTTCTGCTCCGAACCCTGCCGGCAGTGATCCGGTTTATTTCTCTACCTGGCTGGTTGATTACAGCCCCTATCTGTGGGGTTATCCTTCCGGAAAAAAGACCATTTACGATCCCTGTCCTCCGGGGTGGAAAGTTCCTGCGTCCAGTGCATGGGACAAGACCGTGTTCAAGAAGGCGTCAGGTATTACCTCCTGGGGATGGTATATGTATTATAACGGTACGGCAACCTCATTCTATCCCTTCAATGGCTATTTGGAGGACTCGTCGGGAACTCTCCAGTATTATGTGCCGGCTTCATGGACCCGGATGTGGACCAGCGATCCGAGTTCATTGGAAGCGCAGACCGCAAAGTCGGTAGATGTTCTTGACAGCGGTGTCGTGCAGATAGCTACCGGGAACTTTCAGACACACGGTCATGGAATCCGCTGTGTCAAGGAGTAAACGGATAAAAAGGACGAATTCATGAAAACCAAACGTATCATACCGATTCTAATGGTGCTGCTCATGGCCTTGTGGGGTTCGCCCCACAAGGCTGCGGCACAGATTTTCGCCGTGCGGGCCAATGCCTTGGCAGCCTGTACGGCGACGCTGAACCTCGGCGTCGAGGTGGCCCTGACGGACCGCTGGTCGCTGGAGGGAGCGCTGTTCTGGAACCCCCTGCGCACGGAGGATCTTTCCACCTCGTTTCGTGCGGCGCAGCTCGGCGCCCGCTACTGGTTCTACGAAACGCAGGTCGGCCCCTTTGTGGGTGTGCAGCTCTCGCATGTCAATTACCTCGTCGGCCGCCGCACGCGCCGCTACGACGGCCGGGCGTGGGGCGCGGGCCTCTCCTGCGGCTATTCGTGGATGCTCTCCAAACGGTGGAGCGTGGCCGTAGAAGGGGGCCTCGGGCTCTTCCATACGAAGGACATCCGCCGTGACCCCACGGTCTCGGACTGGGACGACGAATACATCTACCACTCGCGACGCTGGACACTGGCCCCTTCCCGCCTGGAGCTATCGTTCGCCTATCTGTTTTAGCCATGAGAAAGCAACGAATGATTCTGGGCGGCATGCTCGCCGCCGCGATGTGTGCCGCGACGGGCTGCTCGGTGGCCACACGTCTGGAACGTCAGCGTGCCGCGGCGCACCTCTCGCAACTTACGCGCGCGGAGCGTCAGGCCCAGCGGCAGGACTACCGGCCGCAGGTCGTGCGGCTCCAGTGCGACAGCAACACCTTCTTCCTTGCGCCGGTCGATACGCTGCCCGACGGCGAGCGGGTCATGTCGCTGCAGATCGAGCAGGTGACGGTCGTGGCGAAGGTCCGCTCGGTTCCGGAACGCAACGGGCGTGTGCACCTCGACTTTGTGGTTACGCTTCCGAAGCAGTTGCTTGGCAGCAGCCGCAGCGTGGTCATCACGCCTCTGCTGCACAAACCCGACGGAATCGTTCCGCTGGAGGATCTTGTAATCCGCGGGGGTCGCTTCTCGCTGTTGCAGGAGCGCGACTACTGGCAGTACGAGACCTATGTGCGGCGCTTCCGACCCGATACGCTGGGGCGTGAGGCGGCCTTCCAGCGCTTCGTGAAGTTTCCCTACCCGGAGGATGCCCGGCTCGATTCATTGGTTGAGAGCCGCAGCACGATCACTTACTACTATTCGCAGGAGGTTCCGACGGACGAGACATCGAAGAAGATGCTCATCACGCTCACGGGGAAGGTGCAGGCCGTGGATGACAGCGCTTACCGGCTGCCGCCCTCGGATACGCTGGCCTATCTGGTCTCGTCGATGCTCTCCTTTGTCGATACGCTGCCGCGCTACCGCATCCGCGTGATCGACAAGTATGTCACGGTGGAGGATCGCAACTACATCCGCTTCTTTGTGGGCGATACCCGGGTGGTGGATACGCTGGACGACAACGGCCGCGAGCTGGAGAAGATCTCCGGCCTGATGCGCCGGATCATCGAGCAGGAGGAGTTCTACGTCGATACGATCACCCTCACGGCCTCCTCCTCGCCGGAGGGTCGCTACGCCTTGAACGAGCGTCTTTCGCGGGGGCGTGCCGAGGCGCTGAAACGCTACCTGGTGCGTCACTACGGCCGAGGTATCGACACGCTGCTGACGGTGCGGTGGGTCGCCGAGGCGTGGCCCGAGCTGATGAACCGCATCCGCACGGACCCTGCGCTGACGAACCGCGAGGCGATGCTGGAGCTCCTTTCCGAGGAGCGGGATCCGGACCGACGGGAACGGCTGCTGCGCGAGCACTTCCCCCGGGAGTACACCTACCTGAAGGAGGTGATCTACCCGCAGCTCCGCTCTGTGGACTTCCGCTATAATCTTCGCCGCAAGGGGATGGTCAAGGATACGATCCACACCACGGAGCTCGACACGACCTATGCCCGCGGTGTAGAGTTGCTGCAAAGGCGTCAGTATGCCCGGGCGCTCTATATTCTCAACGACTATAACGACCGCAATACGGTGGTGGCGCACCTCTCGATGGACCACAACGAGCGGGCGCTGGAGCTGCTCTCGACGATGCCGACGGATGCCGTGACGGAGTACCTGCGGGCTATAGCCTGCTCGCGGCTGGGACGTAAGGACGAAGGGCGCGAGCACTTCCTCGAAGCCTGCCGCCGGGATGAGCGCATGGAGTATCGGGGGAATCTGGACCCCGAAATTTCGGAACTGTTAAAGGACTAAACACATGAAACGCAAACGCATAATAGCCATTCTGACCTACGTTCTTCTGTCTGCAGCCTGGGGCGCAATTTTTGTCTCACTCTTCACGGCCTGCAACGTCTATGAGGATACGACAATCGAGGTGATCCGATGTCCCGAAATCCGGGACACCATCCAACTCCCGGAGTGGGAACCCAGCAATCAACAGATACATCAATAACCGTAACCGCCGCCCGGCCCAGCAAGATAGCCACCCTGTGCAAAGATGCCAAGAGAACTGCTCTTGTCCTCATTTGCGCAGGGTGGCTTTGTCTCTTTTGCTGTCCGGGCGTTCCGGGCAGTTTCTAAAATCTTACCATTATGAAACTGTTGACCGAGGAGATCATCTCTCAATTCGAGGCCCATCCCATCGGGTCCCAGGACGGAAAAGGGCTTAATGCCGAAGTTCTTGTCAAATACTTCAACCCCTGCGGTAGCGGGACGTGGCTCATCACTGAGGCCGAACGCGAAGGCGATGACTGGCGTCTCTACGGATATTGCCATATCTTCGAGTGGGAGTGGGGTTATCTGCTCCTTTCGGAGCTGGAGTCGTTGCGGTTGCCCTTCGGACTAGGCGTCGAACGCGATCTTTATACCGGCGGGAAATACCTCCGCGATTTTCTCTCCGAAGAGGAGATCCGACAGTTGGAGGCGTTAGGCTGAAAAAACAGGAGCAACGGGCCGCCCGTTGCTCCTTGTCTTATCGCTGAATTGGTTTGACGAGATTCTTTTCGAGAATCTTCGCAATCTCGGACATCGGGTAGAGAAACTTCCCGCCGAGGATCGTGTAGGGGATAATCCGCTCGTCGCGGTAGGTCTGCAGCGACCGTTGGCTCAACCCAAAGAGGTTCCGTACCTCCTCGCTGGTGAGATAGCTCTCTGCATTAAGATGTCCGGGTAGGGTTTCGATCATCGCCTCGATCCGGTCGAGCGCCGCCAGCGCCTTCTCCTGAAGCTCCCTGTACTCCGGAGATTTCCGCGTAATCCACTCTTCCATTATGCCCGGGATTTGACCAGGTTGGCATCGAGGATGCGCTGGATGTCCTTTTCGCGGAAATAGACCTTGTTGCCGATCATCGAGTAGGGGATCTTCCGCTGCCGCCGGTAGTATTGCAGCACCCGTTTCGAGACGCGCAGCATGCCGCATACCTCCTCCTGGGTCAGCCAACCTCCGGGTTTGCGGGGCATGGTCTTCGTGGCCAGGTGGGTTGTCCGGATCTGAATCCGGTTGACGATCGCCTTCAGCTCCTCGAAGGCGGCCGCCTCAATCAGTTTGCATTCCATGGTACACCTTTTTTAGTTTGCAGGGGCTCCGATTCCCGGAACCCGCCCGCAAAATAGGGCGGAATTCCGGAAAAGGTGCCGGGTGTCCTTTCCAGGCCTTGCATGTCCGACATCGGGCTACAACGCCATATTTTCGGCGACGACCTCCATGTCGCGCATGATCGACGAGTCGAGAACCTTCGCATAGCGGCGTGTCATGTTGACGTTGGCATGACCGAGCATCTTGGCAACATTGTCGATCGTGGCGCCACTGGCCAGCGTCAGGGTTGCAAACGTATGGCGCGCGCAATGCGTCGAGAGATTCTTGCGGATGCCGCAGATGTCGGCCAGCTCCTTCAAGTAGGAGTTCATCTTCTGGTTGCTGCATACGGGGAGCAGCACGCCGTGCGTCTGGCAGTAGGGGTGCTCCTTGTAGCGGTCGATAATCTTTTGCGCCTCGTCGAGCAGCGGAATGTTGCACATGTTCTTGGTCTTCTGACGTGCCTTGCGAATCCAGATCTTGCCGTGGATGTCCGCCACCAGATGCTCCGCCTTGAGCTGTTGCACGTCCATAAAGGCCAGCCCCGTCAGACAGCAGAAACAGAAGATGTCGCGGACCTGCGCCAGTCGCGTGATGGTGATCTCCTTGTTGAGCAGCACCTTCAGCTCCTGTTTCTCGAGAAACTCGCGTTCGACCGGCTCGAAATGGAAGTGAACCTGGGCAAAGGGGTCCTTCTTCATCCAACCTTTGGCCAGCGCAATGCGGATAATCTTCTTGAAGTTCAGCAGGTACTTGGTGGTCGTGTTGTGGCAGCACCGCCGAACCGTCCTCAGGTAGAAATCATAGTCCTCGACAAACTGGTGCGTAATCTCATCCAGATAGCAGTCCTCCTTTTTGTAGGTCGTGCGCAGGAATGCCTCGGTCAGCCGCAGCGAAGTTTCGTAGCGGATCACCGTTCCCGGGGCGAGGCTGATGCCCGACAATGCCCTGCACTTTTCGTTGTGGGCGCGAAAGACCTCCATCAGCGTGTGACGGTCCGACTGCTCTTTGCCCAGATAGCGGTTCAGAATGATTTGGGCGGAGACCTCTTTCTTGTCGAGTTCGAGGTCCCTTTGAATCCGCAGAATGTTGGCGGAAATGGCGTCCAGGTATAGGTTCAAATCCTTTCCGCCGCGGCTTTTTTCGTTGGCTTTTCCTTTTGCCGAGTTCCAGGCGTGCGGCTCGATGAAGCGCTTGATCGAGGCGTCAGCGCGTTCTCCGTTGATTGTCAGACGCATAAATACGGGAGCTTCGCCTTTTTTGTTGGTCTTGTCCCGCCGAATGTAAAACAACAGTCCGAATGTTGTCCTTTCCATAAGTACACCGAATTAAGGGTTACAAAATTAGTTTCCCAAGTGTCTCATGTCAAGAGGAAGACCGCTGCAAACAGGTGCAAACCAATCTGTTGCGAGCAATTCGGTGTACTTTTTCGGCCCGGAAAAAAGTACACCGAATAGGCCACAGGTAACCTGCTTTTCGATGCCTTTTTCTGCATTTCGGCCAAAATAAAAATCCCTGTAAATTCGTGATTTACAGGGATTTGCAATCTTTTGCGTTGTTTCTTGGTGGAGAATACGAGATTCGAACTCGTGACCTCTTGCATGCCATGCAAGCGCTCTAGCCAGCTGAGCTAATCCCCCTTTTTGCGTGGCAAAGATAGTTGCTTTTTCCGGATTTGCAAAATATCGGCCTGAAAATATTTCCGAAAAATGCGCTTTTTTTCGTGCACGAATGCTCGGCTTTCGAAGCATATGCTGTGAAGATGCTCATCCTTAATGGTTTGCTGAAATGTGGCTCGCGGCGTGGTCGTTCTGTCGGTATGCGGATTTTGCTGCGACATTCCGTATGCGCCTTCCCGATAGTCTCTCTCCGCAGCTCGTGTGCCCTGAATCCCGTGCGGCCTGCTTGTTCCCGGGGCGTCCCTCTCCTGTCCCGACACGGCAGCAAAAGGCCCGGACCTGCGTGCGGGTCCGGGCTCATCGGGCAGAAAGTCTTCCGGCAGGGGGTCAGCGGGTGTGCCGTTCCTCCTTCCGGGCCTCCTTGCGCTCCTTGTCGTCGTGCCGCGTCTCTTTCTTCATCTCCTTGTGCTCCTCCCGTTTGGTGAAGTTGCCCTGGGCGTCGAAATGGAGGATCAATCCGTTCGAGAGGTGGAAGCGGTATCCCTTGTCGGTCTTTGCCATTTTGTGGATGCGCTCCTTGGGGTAGGTGTTGCTCATGTAGGTGCGCACCTTCGAAGGAACGAGCGACGAGGGTACGCTGCCCTCCTTCACGGCGACGCCCGTCAGTTCGCCGCTGGTGCCGTCGAACATCACCTTCGTTCCGTTGCTGAGCAGTACGGTGTAGTGATCCTTTGCATCCTTGCGTTCCATCTCGACATTCTTGACCATTTCGGTCGGGAAGTTCTTGCCGATGAATGCCTGCGACCGGGCGGGCAGTTCGCTGAAATCGACCTTGTGCCCTGCAGCGCCGGCGGTGAGTATCGTGCCGAGGCATGCGACGAGAAACAGCAGTTTTTTCATAGTTCGTAGCGTTTAAAAGTGAAACTTGCTGCCAGATGGAGGCAAAGTCGATGCCACAACGCACAAAAAAACCGGGGAATTTCACACTCCCCGGTTCATTTGCGTTTTCTGTCCGGCCGTTATTCGACCTCCCAGGTGGCCCCGCTGCGGAGCAGGTCGTCCACCGAGTGGATCTTGCTGGCGGCCTTCACCTCCTCGACCTGGCGCTCGACGGCGCGGTCGTAGACGGCGTCGTCCTCCACGGCCCGGATGACACCCAGTGCCACCGGGTAGTCCGGGTACTTCATCGCCGCCAGCATCACGTGCAGCGTCGTGTCGCGCTCGTGGGCGTCGTGTGTGAGGATGTCGTCGAGCGTGTAGCCGTCCTGGCCGACGGTCACCACCTTCAGGCGCATGTTCTCGAAGACGAGACCCTTCTCCCGGTTGGCGCCGAAGAGCATCTTCTCGCCGTGGCGCAGGGTGATCGTCCGCTCGGCACGCGTGGCTTTGTCGGCGGCAAATGCAGCGTGGGTCTTGTCGTTGAAGATCACGCAGTTCTGCATCACCTCGACCACCGACATGCCCCGATGCATCGCCGCAGCCACCATGCACTCCTTCGAGAGCTGTACCTCCATGTCGATCGAGCGGGCGAAGAACGTGCCCTTGGCGCCGATGACCAGTTCGCCCGGGTTGAACGGCTTCTCGACCGTTCCGTAGGGCGACGTCTTGGTGATCTTGCCCAGCTTCGAGGTGGGCGAGTACTGGCCCTTCGTCAGTCCGTAGATCTCGTTGTTGAACAGGATGACGTTCAGGTCCACGTTGCGGCGGATGGCGTGGATGAAGTGGTTGCCGCCGATGGCCAGCGAGTCGCCGTCGCCGGTCGTCACCCAGACGTTCAGGCGCGGGTTGGCGACCTTCACGCCCGTGGCCACGGCATTGGCACGTCCGTGGATGGAGTGGAAGCCGAAGGTCTTCATGTAGTAGATGAAGCGCGACGAGCAGCCGATACCCGACACGAACGTGAAGAGGTTGTGCGGCGTGTCGGTAGCGTCGGCAATCTCGGGCAGCGCGCGCTGCACGGCGGTCAGGATGGCATGGTCGCCGCATCCGGGGCACCAGCGCACCTCCTGGTCGCTTTTGAAATCTGCGGGGGTGTATTTGTAGTCTGCCATGGCGTTATTTCAGTAAGGATTCGAATTTTTCGCGAAGCTCGACGATCGTGAACGGTTGTCCTTCGCACTTGTTGTACTGCTCGTAGCTGAACTCCTGCAGCTCGTGGCGGAGGTAGTTGGCGAACTGTCCCTCGTTGAGCTCGCAGACGATGATCTTCTTGAAGCGCGAGAAGATCTCGCGGACGCCGTGCGGCAGCGGGTGGATGTAGTTGAAGTGGCAGAGCGAGACGCGGTGTCCCTCGCGGCGCAGGTCGTCCACGGCATTCTGCAGGTGGCCGCGCGTACCGCCCCAGCCGACGACGAGCAGGTCGCCCTCCTCATCGCCCCAGACCTTCTGCACGGGGATATCCTCGGCAACCAGGGCTACCTTGGCCGCACGCGTATCGACCATCTTCTGGTGGTTGGCCGGATCGGTCGAGATGCTGCCCTTCACGCTGTCCTTCTCCAGACCGCCGACGCGGTGCTCGAGGCCCACCTTTCCGGGGAATGCCCAGCCGCGGGCGAGCCGTTCGTTGCGGACGTAGGGCATGAAGCCGCCTTCGGGAGCTTCGTCCACGATCGGAGGGCAGATCTTCGGGTAGTCCTTCATCGAGGGAATGCGCCACGGTTCCGAACCGTTGGCGATGAATCCGTCGGTGAGCAGCACGACGGGCGTCATGTGTTCCATGGCCAGGCGGCCTGCTTCGAAGGCGAAGTGGAAGCAGTCGCTGGGCGACGAGGCAGCCACGACGATCACCGGGCACTCTCCGTTGCGTCCGTAGAGGGCCTGTGCCAGGTCGCTCTGCTCGGTCTTGGTGGGCAGGCCAGTCGAGGGACCGCCACGCTGCACATCGACAACGACGAGTGGCAGCTCGGTCATGACAGCCAGACCCAGCGCCTCGCTCTTGAGCGAGAGGCCAGGGCCCGAGGTGGTCGTCACGGCGAAGTTGCCGGCATAGGCGGCACCGATGGCCGTGCAGATTCCCGCGATCTCGTCCTCGGCCTGTACGGTCTTCACGCCGAGATCCTTGCGCTTGGCCAGTTCCTCGAGGATAACCGTGGCCGGGGTGATCGGGTACGAGCCGCAGAAGAGCGGCAGCCCGGCCTTCTCGGCGGCGGCGCAGAGGCCCCATGCCGTGGCGATGTTGCCCGAGATCGAGCGGTAGGTGCCCTTCTCGAGGGGTGCGGCGGCTACGGTGTAGTTGTTGGCGAACTGGTGCGTGTTGGCCGCATAATTGTACCCGGCGTCGATGGCCAGTTTGTTGGCCTGGGCGATGGCGGGGTTCTTTTTGGCAAATTTCGTATCGAGGTAACGCTTGGCGTAGTCCTCCGGACGGTCGAAGAGCCAGAAACAGATGCCCAGTGCGAACATGTTCTTGCACTTGACGACCGACTTGTTGTCGAGTCCGGTCTCCTTGAGTGCCTCGCGCGTCATCGTGGTGATGTCGGGGATGACCACGTTGTACTCGTCGAGTTTCAGCTCCTCGATGGGATCGAGCGTGGCGAATCCGGCCTTCTTGAGGTGCTCCTCGGTGATCGAGTCTCCGTCGATGATCACCGTGGCGCCCGGCTTGAGCCATTTGCGGTTGGCCTTGAGTGCCGCGGGGTTCATGGCGACCAGTACGTCGCAATAGTCACCGGGGTTCAGTTCGCGGTGGTCGCCGAAGTGTACCTGGAATCCCGATACGCCGGCGACGGTACCTTGCGGAGCTCGAATTTCGGCGGGGTAGTCGGGGAAGGTCGAGATGCCGTTTCCCAGCAACGCCGAGGTGTCGGAGAAAAGCGTGCCTGTGAGCTGCATGCCGTCGCCCGAGTCGCCCGAAAAGCGGATCACGACGTCCCGCAACTCCCGCACTTTGGTCTGTTCCATTGTGTTTTAGATTAGTTGGTAGTTTATGGGTCTACAAATATACGATTTTATTGTTAGATTATTCACAGTAAACGTTTTTTTTGCATTTTTCCTCGATTTTTCCGGAACGAGGACTTTGCTGTATCGCATTTTGTCTTGAATTTCTGCATTTTGCGTTTTTTTGTGCAACCCCGGTTGTCATCCGGCCGGTTGGCCGGGTCACCTATATAAACGGGTCACCTATATGAAAGAGACCCGGCCAGTGCTGCGTAGGGCAGCCGGTCGGGTCTCTTTTTTCCGATTCCGCATCGGTCGGTCTTCGGGGCAGCGTCTTCGGCTGCGGAGAGGGCGGGACCGCTCCTCGCCGCTTGTGAGCCGGTCAGCGCATGGAGTTCATGCGGATGCTGGCCTTGACCAGCGCGATGGCGCGGATGCGCGAGATTTCGATCTCCTTGTCGGCATGGTGCGGGTTCTGGCTCACCAGCCGCACACAGTCGGGACGGTCGGATTTCTGGATGTATTTCACGGTGACATACTCCTCGCCGTCGATATCGATCGAGAGCAGGTACATGTCGCCCCAGAAGATGTCGTTGATGTCGTTCAGCTGTTTGTAAAGGACGATGTCGCCGCTTTTGAGCAGCGGGTACATCGAGTCGCCCCGCACGTAGAGGGCTCCGTCGCATTTGGGCAGGTTGGGAATATGGATGAAATTGACGGGTTTCAGATTGGCGTGGTCGGTGAAGAGCGGGACGAGTCCGGCGGTTCCCTCGATCGAGTAGAGCGGGACACTCTGCAGCGGCAGGGAGTTGTCGGTGCGGTGTCTGTAGGCGGTCAGGTCGGGTTCGGCGTTGAACATCTGTCCCTGTGCGGAGTCGAGCCATTCGGGATTTACATTCAATTCTTGAATAAGGATGTTCCGGTTGCGGGTCGAGAGTCCCGCTTTGCCCGTTTCGATCATCGAGAGGGCCGCTTTCCCGATTCCAAGCCGCTGAGCGAGCTGCTCTTGCGTCATCCCGAGTTGTTTTCGTATCAGTTTTACCCGTTCATTTACCATATTTTATCGGAATTTTTTATATCAAAAATTCAAACTTTTTGCATTAATATTCAATATTTGAATATATATTTGCACTGCAAAGTTAAACAATTTATTTATTTCCGCAAATCGATTTGCGAAAAAAGCTTCATTGCCAATGTCCTATTCCGTTTCATCTGAACTATACCGGGAAGTCGCCTTGCATTTGTCTGAGGCAATCGGGAGCGGGAGCTACTTTTCGGGAACACTCGCTTTTGCGTGGGGCGAGGCAGAATGCCGTCTGACACTCTCGGTAATCGTTTACCGGCGCCGGATTTCGGCTCCCGACGGTCAGGCCGACATCATCTCGCATCTGGTTCCCGTTTGGTGGGAATTCCACACCGTATTCGACGGCGTCGAGCAACTCAACGACTTCTCCTTTGAGGAACTCGACGCCTGGATCTGAGGCACTCGTGCGGCGGATTGCCGCTCCCCGGTCCATGCTGCCGGAACTTTCCGGTGTGTTTCTTCGGCTCGTCCTTCCCGGGTGTGGCGCAGCCCGCCGGAGAAACCCTGAACAAGAACCTCCCCGCCGCGGCGCCACGCATCGGGTTCGACAAAAAATTCCGATCAGATGACTGCTTCGAAGCAATCGGCCTCTGTGGGGGATTCCCCCGCGGAGGTTTTCTTTCCCGGTATCGGACGGCTTCTTGTTCCGTATGAGCAAACGTCGTCCGGTGATTCTTTAGTATGCGGTGTCCGCGACTTTTTTTCTTGTGGAGCGGCGACCGGTACCGCGGCATTTGCCGATTTTGCCCTCGGTGTCTATCCCTTCCTGGAGCTGCAGCCCTTCCACCGCACCTACTACCGGGTGCTGGAGGCCTTCGCTGCAGGACGCATCCGCCGGCTGATCGTCACCATGCCCCCGCAGCACGGCAAGAGCCTCGGGGCCTCGACGCTCCTGCCGGCCTATGTGCTGGGACTCGACCCCGACTGCCGCGTGGCGATCGCCTCCTACTCGGGCTCCCTGGCCTCGAAGTTCAACCGCCGGGTGCAGCGGATCCTCGAATCGCGCGAGTATGCCTCCTTTTTTCCGGCGACGACGATCAAGTGCGGCTCGAAACCGCCGGGCTACATCCGCACCTCCGAGGAGGTCGAGATCGTCGGACGCCGCGGCGGGCTGCTGTCTGTAGGGCGCGAGGGTTCGCTGACGGGCAACCGCGTGGACTGCTTCATCCTCGACGACCTTTACAAGGATGCGCTTGAGGCCAACTCGCCGATCGTGCGGGCCAACTGCTGGGAGTGGTACACCTCGGTGGTGCGGACTCGGATGCACAACGCCTCGCGAGAGCTGGTGGTCTTCACGCGCTGGCACGAGGAGGATCTCATCGGCTCGATCCGCGAGCGCGAGCCGGTCGAGGAGCTGCTGGCTTGGGAGCAGCTCGATGCGCTGCCGTCCGACGGCTGGCTGCACCTCAATTTCGAGGCGCTCAAGTGCGGGCCTCCGTCGCCGATCGATCCGCGTCTTCCGGGACAGGCGCTGTGGGAGGAGCAGCACGGCGCTACGCTGCTGGCGGCCAAACGGCGGCTCGATCCGCTGCAGTTCGAGGCGATGTACCAGGGGCACCCTTCGGCCCGCGAGGGGCTGCTCTACGGGCCGAACCTGACCGAGTACGAGTGTCTGCCGCGCGAGATCGTCCGTTGGGCGAACTACACCGATACGGCCGATACGGGCGACGACTACCTCTGCTCGCTCTGTTATGCGGTCGATGCCGACGGTGCGGTCTACGTCACCGATGCGGTCTATTCGCGTGAACCGATGGAGGTGACCGAGCCGCTCGTGGCCGAGATGCTCGTGCGGTCGGGCACGCGCGAGGCGTTCGTCGAGAGCAACAACGGCGGCCGCGGTTTTGCCCGGGCCGTGCAGGCGCGGGCTCCGGGCGTACGGGTCGAGTGGTTCCATCAGGGGGCCAACAAGGAGGCCCGGATCCTCTCGAACTCCGCTACGGTACAGCACTGCCTCCGCTTCCCGAAGGGGTGGCGCACCCGGTGGCCCGAGCTCCATGCCCACCTGACGACCTACCGGCGGCAGTTCCGGGCCAACCGCTGGCACGATGCGGCGGATGTGGTGACCGGGATCGTCGAGCGCGAAGTCTCCGGCCGCGGGGGCAAGCGCCTGCGGGGCGTGCGTTTCCTCTGACGCCGGCATTCGGTGTTGCCGGAGATGCTTCCGCATCCCGCAAAAAAATTCACCCCTGACGGAAAATCGCTCCGTCGGGGGTGAATCGTATGGGCTTCGCACCGGGTACGGGGTGCCGGGCCTGTTTAGAAGTAGTACTTGAAGCCGATCGTGGGGCTGACGCCGAAGTCGAACTGCACGTTGTTGCCGCTTGCGCTGTAACCTCCCGAGGAGTAGGAGAGGTAGGTATACTGGAGCGACAGCAGGCTGAAGGAGATGCCGCAATGCGATGCGGGCCGGAACTCGAAGGCTCCGAATTTCAATCCGGTGGCGAATCCGTAGCCGTTGGCTCCGTAGGCCGAGGCGTAGGCGAAGCCGATGCCCGCTTCGGGCGTGTAGTAGAAGCGGTCGCACAGGCGCACGTAGTATGCCACGCTCGGACCGATGGTCAGCGCGTGCGACGTGTCGCCCGACGAGGTGAGGTTATAGGCGATCGAGCCGCTCAGACGAAGCCGGTCGGCTACGAAATAACCGAATTCGGGTGCGAAACCGAAGGTGGTAGCCGAGGCGGAGACGCCGTCGATGCTGGCCGAAGCGGTGGTGACGCCGAGCGAACCGCCGACATACATTTCGCCTCGTTTCTGGGCCGAAGCGACCTGGAGCGATACGATTGCGGCCAATGCGCAGAAGAAGAGTTTTTTCATTTTTTTTGGGTTTTGGGTTGAATTTGTTTTTCCGAATGTGAAGATAATCTTTTGTCGGGAATTTCGCAAAGGTTGTCGGCTGTTTTTTGAGGAGGCATGCCGGACAAAGAGCCATTGCTGTGCCGAAAGGAGTGTCCGGGACGTGCGTGAGGGGGTATTGCCCGCAGAACGTGTCGGTCGGGGCAATGTGATCTTTTCGTTAAATTGTTCGTTTTTGCCGTTTTGTTCGTTCGGAATCGCCTATCTTTGTTCCGTTTCATTCCATTCGAATTTATGAAAGCACTCAAAATCGGAAATCTCTGCGCCGCCGTACCCGTCGTGCAGGGCGGCATGGGCGTAGGCATATCGCTCTCGGGGCTGGCTTCGGCCGTGGCCCGCGAGGGTGGCATCGGCGTGATCTCCTCGGCCGGGCTCGGGGTGATCTACAAGGACTATTCGAGCGACTACCGCAAGGCCTCGATCTGGGGGCTCCGCGAGGAGTTGCGCAAGGCCCGCGCGGCGACGCGCGGCATCATCGGCGTGAACGTCATGGTCGCCATGTCGAACTTCGCGGACATGGTCCGCACGGCCATCGCCGAGAAGGCCGACATCATCTTCTCGGGGGCCGGGCTGCCGCTCAACCTGCCCTCGTTCCTTACCGAAGGCGCAAAGACCAAACTCGCTCCGATCGTTTCGTCGGCCCGCGCGGCCAAATTGCTGTGCCGCAAATGGTTCGAGGAGTACCGCTACATCCCCGACGCGATCGTCGTCGAGGGTCCCAAGGCGGGCGGCCACCTCGGTTACAAACCCGAGCAACTCACCGACGAGCACTTCGCGCTCGAGGCCATCGTTCCGGAGGTGGTTGCCGAGGTGCGCGCCTTCGAGGCCGAGCATGAATGCCACATCCCGGTGATTGCCGGCGGGGGCATCTACACCGGCGAGGACATCTATCGCATCATGGAGCTCGGGGCCGAGGGGGTGCAGATGGGCACACGCTTCGTGACCACCGAGGAGTGCGATGCCGACCCGGCCTTCAAGCAGAGCTACATCGAGGCGCGGCGCGAGGACATCGAGATCATCCAGAGCCCGGTCGGGATGCCGGGCCGGGCCATCCACAACCGCTTCCTCGACCGGGTGAAGGAGGGACTCAAGCGGCCGAAGGCCTGCCCGTTCGACTGCATCAAGACGTGCGACGTCACGCACAGCCCCTACTGCATCATGCTGGCGCTCTACAACGCCTTCAAGGGACGTCTCCAGAACGGCTATGCCTTCTGCGGCGCGAATGCGTGGCGGGCCGAGAAGATCCAGTCGGTGCGCGAGCTCATCGCCTCGCTCCGGAGCGAATACGACCAGTTTGCCGCCCGGTGCGGGGAGTTCTCGCTCAAGGAGCGTCTCTTCGGCTCCCGGTAGGTCGGGCAAAGCGGCCCGTGCCGATGCGATGACAACAACGCCCGGCCCCTTTCCGAGGGGGCCGGGCGCTGTCGTGTAACGGTTCGGCTGCGGGTCAGTTGTTCTCGGGGCGCAACTTGCGGACGACGGCCCCTGCCTGCCACATCTCGCTTTCGCGCAGTTCGCGCAGCTCCTCCTCGAGCCGTTCGCGGTAGTCGGGACGGCTGTTGGCCTCGATGGCGATCTGTGCCTCCCTGCCGGCGGCCACACTTGCATAGAGCTCGCCGAAGAGGGGCTTTGTGGCGTCGCGGAACCGCTTCCACCAGTCGAGAGCCCCGCGTTGTGCCGTGGTCGAGCAGTTGGCGTACATCCAGTCCATGCCCTTCTCTGCGATGAGCGGCATGAGCGACTGCGTCAGCTCCTCGACCGTCTCGTTGAAGGCCTCCGAGGGGGTGTGCCCCTGTTCGCGGAGCGTTTCGTACTGGGCGGCGAAGAGCCCCTGGATGGCCCCCATCAGCGTGCCGCGTTCGCCCGTCAGGTCGGAGTAGACCTCGCGCCGGAAGTCCGTCTCGAACAGGTAGCCCGAGCCGACGCCGATGCCCAGCGCCACAACCCGCTCGAAGGCGCGTCCCGTGGCGTCGCGGTAAACCGCATAGCTCGAGTTGAGGCCCCGTCCCTGGAGGAACATCCGCCGCAGCGATGTGCCCGAGCCCTTCGGGGCAACGAGGATCACATCGACGCCGTCGGGCGGTACGATGCCCGTCCGGTCGCCGAAGGTGATGCCGAAACCGTGGGAGAAGTAGAGTGCCTTGCCCGGGGTGAGGTGGCGGCGCAGGGCGGGCCATACGGCGATTTGCCCGGCATCGGAGAGCAGGTACTCGATGATCGTGGCGCGCGAGGCGGCCTCCTCGATGCCGAAGAGCGTCTCGCCGGGCACCCATCCGTCGGCCACGGCGCGCTCCCAGCTGCGGGTCCCTTCGCGCTGCCCGACGATCACGCGGAAGCCGTTGTCGCGCAGGTTGAGCGACTGCCCCGGGCCCTGCACGCCGTAGCCGATCACGGCGATGGTCTCGTTCCGGAGCGTTTCGAGCGCCCGTTCGAGCGGGAATTCTTCGCGTGTGACGACGTGCTCCTCGACGCCGCCGAAATTGATCTTTGCCATAGTCTTGTGTTTTTTATGTTATGAGATATGCGTCTGTTTCGTGCGTTGTGCGTGCCCGACCTTTTCGAGGTATTCGCTCAGCAGTTCCTGGCGCGACTTGCTGATGGCGACCGTTCCGCTGCGGACGAACTGCTGCACGCCGTAGGGTTTGAGCAGGTCGAAGAGCGCCTGTGTCTCGGCCTTGTGGCCCGTCTTCTCGACGACGATGTACTCCGCATCGATCTCCAGAATGCGGACATTGTGCTCGCGCACGAGGCGTTCGACGTTGCGGCTCCGCGCCACCTTGTAGAGGGCGATCTCCTGCCGGACCACCTCGTCGGGGGTGTAGACAAAGCACTTCAGCACATCGATCTTCTTTTCGATCTGCCGTGCGAGCAGTTCGATGCGCTCGGGGCAGGTCCGCAGGACGATCGTGTACTTGTGGATTCCCGGCAAGGCCGATTCCGAGGCCGTGATGCTCTCGATATTGACGTTGCGGCAGGTGAAGACCGTGGTGATCTGGTTGAGCAGCCCCACCTTGTTCTCCGAAAATACGGTGATGATGTACTCCTGTAGCATGGTTTCGTGTTGTTTTATTCGAGCCGGACGGCCGAAACGGGGGCGCCGGCCGGCACCATCGGAAAGACGTTCTCTTCGGGTTCAACCCGTACCTCGAGCAGAAAGGCGCCTGCCGAGCGGCGCATCGTTGTGACGGCCTCCGACAGCTCCCCGCGCCGCTCGACGCAGCGGTAGGCGATGCCGTTGGCGCGGGCGATGAGCCCGAAGTCGGGGTTTGCGAGCGTGGTGAAGGAGTAGCGGCGGTCGTGGAAAAGCTCCTGCCACTGCCGCACCATGCCCAGCCGCGTGTTGTTGAGCAGGACGATCTTTATGTCGATCCGCGACTGAAAGATCGTGCCCAGCTCCTGGAGGGTCATCTGCAGCCCGCCGTCGCCGACGAACAGGCAAACCTCGCGCTCCGGGGCCCCCAGCTTGGCCCCGATGGCCGCCGGGAGTCCGAAGCCCATCGTGCCGAGTCCGCCCGAGGTGACCATCGAGCGGCTGCGGCGGAACCGGAAGTAGCGGGCCGCCACCATCTGCTGCTGCCCGACGTCGGTCACCAGCACCGCGTCGTGGTCGTAGGCGCGGCTGACGGCAACGGCTACCTCGCCCATGCGAATGCGTCCCGCCGCGGGCTGCGTGGCCGGCCGGACCACCCGCTCCCGCTCGATGCGGTCGCAGTCGCGGAAGCCGGCCAGCCACCGGCTCCGGTCGGCCTGCCGGATGCGTTCGGTGATGCGGGGCAGCGTCTGCCGGATGTCGCCCACCACCGCTACGTCGGCATGGATGATCTTGTCGATCTCCGCCGGGTCGATCTCCAGGTGGATCACGCGGGCGTTGCGGCCGAAGTATTCAGGGTTGCCCGTCACACGGTCGTCGAAGCGCATCCCGGCGGCGATCAGCAGGTCGCACTCCTCATTGCGGATGTTCGGACCGTAGTTGCCGTGCATGCCCAGCATGCCGACGTAGCGGGGATCGTCGCTCGGCAGTGCCGACAGCCCGAGCAGCGTCGCGGCCGTCGGGATGCCGCTCTTCTCGACGAATGCCTTCAGCTCTTTTTCGGCTCCGCCCAGCAGCACGCCCTGTCCGACGAGCAGCATCGGGCGCTGCGATTCGTCGATCAGCCGTGCGGCCTCGGCGATGCGCTCCCCGTCGGGCTCGGGGGCCGGGATGTAGCTGCGGATCGACTCCACGCGGCGGTAGCGGAACGGAGCCGTGGCGCACTGCGCATCCTTCGTGATGTCCACGACCACCGGACCGGGGCGCCCCGTACGGGCGATGTAGAAGGCCCTGGCGATGGCTTCGGGAATCTCCTCGGCCCGCTTGACCTGGCAGTTCCATTTGGTCACCGCCTGCGTGATGCCCACGAAGTTGGTCTCCTGGAAGGCGTCGGTCCCGAGCTGTGCCGAACCGACCTGACCGGTGACGAGCACCAGCGGCGTGGAGTCCATCAGCGCGTCGGCCAGCCCGGTAACGGTGTTCGTGGCTCCCGGCCCGGAGGTCACCAGGCAGACCCCTACGCGACCGCTTGTGCGGGCATAACCCTGGGCGGCGTGTACGGCCCCCTGCTCGTGGCGCACGAGGATGTGGCGCAGTCGGTCGCGGTAGTCGCAGAGCGCGTCGTAGACCGGGATGATCGCGCCGCCGGGGTAGCCGAACAGTGTATCGACCCCTTCGCGGAGGAACGATTCGAGCAGGGCCTGCGCTCCCGTGAGATGCGGTGCGTCGTCGCACCGGGCCGATCCGTTTTCGGTATGTCGTGTCGTATTCATTGTCTGGGTATGGGTTCGTTCAACGGGTTTCGTCGTCGAGCAGTCGTACGGCGCCCCGGTCGGCCGAGCTGACCAGCCGGGCGTAGGCCCGCAGCGAGGCGGGTACCGCGCGGTCGCGGGCCGCCGGGACGAAGGTGCGTTGTGCCGTTGTGCGGGCTGCCAGTTCGTCGTCGCCGACGACCAGGCGGATCGTGCGGGCCGGAATGTCGATCTCGATGGGGTCGCCCGTGCGGATCACGGCAATTTCGCCGCCGGCGGCCGCCTCGGGCGATACGTGGCCGATCGAGAGACCCGAGGTGCCGCCCGAGAAGCGGCCGTCGGTGAGCAGGGCGCAGACCTTGTCCAGGTGGCGCGACTTGAGGTAGGAGGTCGGGTAGAGCATCTCCTGCATGCCGGGGCCTCCCTTCGGCCCCTCGTAGCGGATCACCACTACGTCGCCGGCCTGCACCTCGCCGCCGAGGATGCCCTCGACGGCCTGCTCCTGCGATTCGTAGACGCGTGCCGGGCCGCGGAAGCGGAACAGCGAAGGATCGACACCGGCCGTCTTGACGACGCATCCGCCGCGGGCGATGTTGCCCGTCAGTACGGCCAGTCCGCCGTCGCGGAAGTAGGCGTGTGCCGCGTCGCGGATGCAGCCGGCCGTGCGGTCGGTGTCCGCGGAGTCGTAGGTCGAGTGCTGCATCCCCAGCTCGCGGCCGTGCAGACCGGCCGGGGCGCTCAGGGCGCGGCGCCGAGCCTCCTCGGTCGCCCGTGGCGAAAGGATGTCCTCGGCGGCGATCGCCTCGGCCAGCGTGCGTCCCTCGACCCGCCGCACGGAGGTGTCGAGCAGTCCGGCCCGGTCGAGTTCGCCGAGCAGGGCGAAGATGCCGCCGGCGCGATTGACATCCTGGATGTGGTAATGCGAGTTCGGTGCGACCTTGCACAGCACCGGGACGCGGCGCGAGAGGCGGTCGATGTCGTGCATCGTGAAATCGACCCCCGCTTCGTGGGCTGCGGCCAGCAGGTGCAGGACGGTGTTCGTCGAACCTCCCATGGCGATGTCGAGCGACATGGCGTTCTCGAAGGCCGCCTTGGTGGCGATCGAGCGCGGCAGCACCGTCTCGTCGCCTTCGTCGTAGTAGCGTGCGGCGTTGCGGACGATGAGCTCGGCCGCCGTCTCGAAGAGCCTCCGGCGGTTGGCGTGCGTGGCCAGCAGGGTGCCGTTGCCCGGCAGGGCGAGCCCCAGGGCCTCGGTCAGGCAGTTCATCGAATTGGCGGTGAACATTCCCGAACAGGAGCCGCATCCGGGACAGGCGCTGCGCTCGATGCGGGCCACCTCCCCGTCCGGTCGCGAGGCGTCGGCGGCCGTCACCATGGCGTCGATCAGGTCGATCTCCCGGTCGCCGAGGCGCCCGGCCTCCATCGGGCCTCCCGAGACGAAGACCGTGGGGATGTTGAGCCGCATTGCAGCCATCAGCATGCCGGGGGTCACCTTGTCGCAGTTGCCGATCAGGACCAGTGCGTCGATGCAGTGGGCGTTGGCCATGTATTCGATGCTGTCGGCGATGATTTCGCGCGAAGGAAGCGAGTAGAGCATGCCCCCGTGGCCCATGGCGATGCCGTCGTCCACGGCGATGGTGTCGAATTCGGCGGCGAAGCAGCCGAGGGCCTCGATGCGGCGTTTGACATACTGGCCGATCTCGTGCAGGTGGACGTGCCCCGGCACGAACTGCGTGAAGGAGTTGGCGATGCCGATGATTGGCCGTCCGAATTGTGTTTCGCGCATGCCGTTGGCGCGCCAGAGGCTTCTGGCTCCGGCCATGCGGCGGCCCGTCGTGGTGACGGAACTTCTGAGTGGGTGTTTCATCCTGGTCGTTCGGTTGCATTCCCGGCGGTGTTCCCCGAAATCGAAAAAGCCTCTCTCCGTGGTGGAGAAAGGCTTCTTGCATGTATGGATACGTCCCTCCTCCCGTTATCGTGGTCCGATGACGAGCAGGCTAATGACGATGATCTGCGAATGTTTCGGTGTATACACGTCCGTAGGGAATTGGTGTTGGAACAAAAGTAAGAAATTTTAATTTTACGGCCAAATAAATTATGAATTTTTTTAATTAGGCTGTCTGTTTGTAAGCGCGATGCTTCTTTCCGAGGCGAATCAGTAATCCGTTCCTGTCGATCGGGTTGCGATTTGCAATCGATTTTCCGGCCCTGCAGGTCCGGTTACGGTCCTCGCCGTTCCGTTCCCCGCCGGTTCGGTCCCCGCGCCGTTATCGCGGACTTTGACGGCCTCCGGGTCGGATCTTTTGCTTCAGATCCTTGCCCGGATGCGGTCGCCAACCTCGGAGGTCGTGCAGCTCCGCTCGCCGGGGCGCGCAAGGTCTTCGGTGACGAAGCCGTCGCGGATCGTATGATCGACGGCCTGCCGTATGGTCTCCGCCTCCTCCTTCAGCCCAAAGTGTTCGAGCAGCAGCGCACCCGAGAGGATGGCGGCCATCGGGTTGGCGATGTTGCGCCCGGCAGCCTGCGGGTAGGAGCCGTGGATCGGTTCGAAGAGCGCGGGCCCGTCGCCCAGACTGGCCGAGGCGAGCATGCCCAGCGAACCGCCCAGCACGCTCGCTTCGTCGGTCAGGATGTCGCCGAACATGTTCTCGGTCACGATGACGTCGAAGTGGGACGGCTGGCGGATAAGCTGCATCGCGGCGTTGTCCACGAAGAGGTATTCGACCTCCGTTTCGGGATATTGCGCGGCGAGCCGTCGGGCCGTCTCGCGCCACAGCCGCGAGGTCTCCAGCACGTTGGCCTTGTCCACGACCGTCAGCCGTCGGCGGCGTGCGCCGGCCAGCCGGAAGGCCGTGTGCAGCACCCGTTCGATCTCCGCGACGGTGTAGGTGCAGGTGTCGAAGGCGCGCGTGCCTGCCTGGTCACGCCCCTGCGGGCGGCCGAAGTAGATGCCTCCCGTGAGCTCGCGCACGCAGATGAAATCGGTCCCCCGGACGATCTCGGGCTTGAGCGGCGAGCGGTCGATGAGCGCCTCGGTCACGGCGACGGGCCGCAGGTTGGCGTAGAGCCCCAGTGAGCGGCGCATGCGCAGCAGACCCTGCTCGGGGCGTACCGGGGCGGTCGGGTCGTTGTCGTATTTCGGGTCGCCGATGGCGCCGAACAGCACGGCGTCGGATTCGAGGCAGATGCGGTGCGTCTCTTCGGGATAGGGGTCGCCCGTGAGGTCGATCGCTGCGGCGCCCACCGGGGCTTCGCGGTATTCGAAACGGTGGCCGAATCGTTCGGCCGTGCGGTCGAGGGTTCGGCGGGCTTCGGCCGTGATCTCGGGGCCGATGCCGTCGCCGGCAAGCAGAGCAATGCGCAGGTTCATGGTTTTCAGTGTGTTTTTCAGCGGTTTTCGCGGGTGCGTTCGAATTCCCGGATGCATTCCGAGAGGCTCACGAGGTAGTCTACGTCGTCGTAGCCGTTCTTAAGACAGCGTTTGCGGAAAGCGTCGATCGCGAAGTGCTCGGAGCGGCACGTCGCATGGTTTGTAATCCGCTGTTCGTCGAGCTCCACGGTGAAGAGTGTTCCGGGGTCGCGGCGGATTTCGGCAAAGGCCTCGGCCAGGAAGGCATCGCTGACGCAGACCGGCAACAGGCCGTTGTTGAGGGCGTTGTTGCGGAAGATGTCGGCGAAGAAGCTCGACACGACGATCCGGAAGCCGTAATCGGCCAGGGCCCAGGCGGCATGCTCGCGCGAACTGCCGCATCCGAAGTTGCGTCCGGCCATGAGAATCCGGCCGTCGTAGCGGGGGTCGTTCAGCGGGAACGAGGCGATCGGGCGACCCTCGGCGTCGAACCGGTGGTCGCGGAAAAGGTTTTCGCCGAATCCCTTGCGCTCGGTGTTCTTCAGGAAGCGGGCCGGGATGATCTGATCGGTGTCGGTATTTTCGGCCTCGAGGGGCACGGCCCGCGAGGTGAGGGTACTGAAAGGGGGTATGGCCATGGTGTCGTGTGTTTTAGCATTCGGTGTCGGTCAGCCGCGCGCCGAAAAGTTCGCGCGGGTCGGTGATGCGCCCCGTTACGGCCGCGGCTGCGGCTACGGCCACGCCGGCGAGCAGTGTGCGGGCCCCGGGGCCCTGCCGGCCCTCGAAGTTGCGGTTCGAGGTCGAGACGCAGTATTTTCCGGCCGGGACCTTGTCGGCGTTCATCGCCAGGCAGGCCGAGCATCCCGGCTGGCGGAGCTCGAACCCCGCGGCGGCGAGTATGCGGTCGAGTCCCTCGGCACGGGCGGCCGCCTCGACGGCCTTCGATCCGGGAACGATCCACGCGGTCAGCCCTTCGGCGCGGCGGTATCCCTCGACCAGGCGGGCGAATCGCCGAAGGTCGGAGAGCCTTCCGTTCGTGCAGCTGCCGACGAAGACGTAATCGACCGGTTGTCCCAGTATCCGCTGGCCGGGGCGAAAACCCATATAGGCCAGGGCGCGGGCATCGGTCCCGGACGGGATCACTCCGTCGATGGGAATACCCGTTCCGGGGTCGGTGCCGCAGGTGATCATCGGGGCGATCCGTGCGGCGTCGAAGCGGTATTCGCGGTCGAAACGTGCGTCGGGGTCGCTGCGGAGCTGCAGCCAGCGTGCGGCGGCGCGTTCAAACGCCTCGCCCTGCGGGACGCGGGGGCGTCCACGCAGGTAGTCGATCGTCCGCTCGTCGGGGGCGATCATGCCGCCGCGGGCGCCGCATTCGATGCTCATGTTGCATACGGTCATGCGCCCCTCCATCGGCAGCGAGCGGATCGCCTCGCCGGCAAATTCGATGAAATGGCCCGTGCCGCCCGAGACGCCGATCTGTGCGATGACGTGCAGGATGAGGTCCTTGGCCTCCACACCGCCGGGCAGCGTACCTTCGACGGTGATGCGCATGGCCCGGGGCTTGGGCTGGAGGATGCACTGACTGGCGAAGACCATCTCGACCTCCGACGTGCCGACGCCGAAGGCCACGGCTCCCAGCGCGCCGTGGGTCGAGGTGTGGCTGTCTCCGCAGACGATCGTCATGCCCGGCTGCGTAAGGCCCGACTCGGGGCCGATGATGTGGACGATCCCCTGGCGCGGGTCGCCGATGCCGAAGTGTTCGATGCCGTGCCGTGCGCAGTTCTCCGCCAGAGTGGCGACCTGCCGGCGCGACTCGGCGTCCTCGATCGGGAACTCCTGTCCGAGCGTCGGGATGTTGTGGTCGGCCGTAGCCGTGATCCGTTCCGGGCGTGCGATGTGCAGGCCGCGGCGTTCGATTCCCGCAAAGGCGACGGGCGAGGTCACCTCGTGGATGTACTGGCGGTCGATGTAGAGCACGCAGCGGCCGCCCTCCTCTTCGCGGACGACGTGTGCGTCCCAGATCTTGTCGAGCAATGTCCGTCCCATGGTCTACTCCTCCTCTTCTCGTTTTTCGGTGACGTCGAGCGAGCGCAGGGCGTCGAGAAAGGCCTCGACCGAGGCGCGCGTCGTGTCGGTATGTGCGGCGAATCCGTGGGCTGTGCGCTCGCCGCATGCCACCTGTACGTGGACTCGCCCCACGTCGTTCGAACCCCGCGTGATCGCCTGCATGAGGAACTCCGTGAGCACGACCCGTTCGACGATGAGCTGCTTGATGGCCGAGACGGCGGCATCCACGGGGCCGTTGCCCGTGGCGGTGGCCATGCGTTCGCGGTCGCCGAACTTGAGCACCACGGTCGCCGTCGGGACGAGTGTCCCGGTGGTCACCTGCAGGAACTTGAGCGACAGACCCTGCTTCTTCAGCCGGTCGATGTCCCCCGTAAGGTAGATCAGGTCGTAGTCGTGGATCTCCTTCTTGCGGTCGGCCAGTTCGAGGAATTTGGCGTAGGTGGCGTCGATCTCCTCGGGGGTGAGGTCGTAGCCGAGCAGCTCGAGACGGTGGACCAGGGCGGCCCGGCCGCTGCGGGCCGTGAGTGCGATGACCGACTCGTTGAGCCCGATCTCCTGCGGGTCAATGATCTCGTAGGTCTGGCGCTCCTTGAGCACGCCGTCCTGATGGATGCCCGACGAATGGGCGAAGGCGTTGCGTCCGACGATGGCCTTGTTCGGCTGCACGGGCATGTTCATCAGACTCGATACGAGGTGCGATGCCTTGGTGATGAGTTGCGTGCGGATCGACGTGTCGATGTCGATGTCGCGGTGGCAGCGCAGCGCCATGACCACCTCCTCGAGCGAGGTGTTTCCGGCGCGCTCTCCGATGCCGTTGATCGTCACCTCGGCCTGCCGGGCCCCGTTGAGTATGCCGCTCAGCGTGTTGGCCGTCGCCATGCCCAGGTCGTTGTGGCAGTGGGTCGAAATAATCGCCCGGTCGATGTTGGGGACGTGTTCGGTCAGATAGCGGATTCGGGCGCCGTACTCCTCGGGCAGGCAGTAGCCCGTCGTGTCGGGTATATTGACCACGGTGGCTCCGGCGGCAATGGCCGCCTCGACGACCCGGGCGAGGTATTCGACGTCGGCACGTCCGGCATCCTCGGCGTAGAACTCGACGTCATCGACGAAACGGCGGGCATAACGCACCGCCTCGACGGCCCGTTCGATGATCCGCTCGGGTGTCGAGCGCAGTTTGTCGTAGATGTGTTGGGGCGAGACGCCGATGCCCGTGTGGATCCGCTTGCGCCGGGCGCATCGCAGCGCCTCGGCCGCGGCGTCGATGTCCCCCTTGACGGCGCGAGTCAGGGCGCAGATCGTCGGTTCGGTGACCGCTTTCGAGATGGCTACTACGGAATTGAAATCTCCCGGACTCGAAACGGGGAATCCGGCCTCGATGACATCCACGCCGAGACTTTCGAGCAGGCGGGCCACCTCGATCTTTTCCGTGGTGTTCAACTGGCAGCCGGGGACCTGCTCTCCGTCGCGGAGGGTCGTGTCGAAAATATACAGTTTCTGGCTCATACGTTTGTCGGAAGGTTGTTTGGGATCTGTGTGTCGGAGGCAAATATATTAAGAAATTTTCAAAATAAAACCGCTTTCGGCGGCTTTTTTGCAGGGGTTCCTGCGATTGCTTTCAATCTGTAATTACATGCGGCTTAAAAGCTCCTTTCATGTTGTTCTGAAGGTGGTTTTTCGGACGTTTTTGTTATGTGTGATTACGGATCGGAAGCAAGAGGGCTTCCGAGAGCGTGTGAAAATACGCCGAGACCGGCCATCCTAATGGATGGCCGGTCTCGTTAAATGATTGTTCGCCTGTATGTTAAAGGTCTTCGAGACGGGCGACGGGCGAGACGTCGAGCGAGGCGAATTCGCCGTTGCGGTAGCGGTAGTGTCCCGCCATGGCGATCATCGCGGCGTTGTCGGTCGTGAACTTGAATTCGGGCAGGAAGGTCCGCCAGCCGCGCCGTGCTCCGGTCTCGGTGATGCCGTTGCGCAGCCCCGAGTTGGCCGAGACGCCTCCGGCGATGGCGATGTCGCGGATGCCGGTCTCTTTCGAGGCGCGGATGAGCTTGTCGAGCAGGATCTCGACGATGGTTGTCTGCAGCGAGGCGCAGAGGTCGGCCTTGTGGCGCTCGATGAACTCCGGGTCCTTGGCCACGGCGTCGCGCAGCGTGTAGAGGAACGAGGTCTTGAGACCCGAGAACGAGTAGTCGTAACCCTCCACGTGGGGGCGTGCGAAGCGGAAGGCCTTCGGGTCGCCCTCCTTGGCCAGGCGGTCGATCACCGGTCCGCCCGGGTAGGGGAGTCCCATCACCTTGGCGCACTTGTCGAACGCTTCGCCTGCGGCATCGTCGATCGTCGTGCCGATGATGCGCATCTCGAGCGGCGAATCGACGCGTACGATCTGCGTGTGTCCGCCGCTCACGAGCAGGCACAGGAACGGGAAATCCGGGTGGGGAAGCGTACGGTCGGGCAGGTCGATGAAGTGCGAGAGGATGTGCCCCTGCAGGTGGTTCACCTCAACCATCGGGATGTTGCGCGCGATGGAGAGTCCCTTGGTGAAGGAGACCCCCACGAGCAGCGATCCGAGCAGTCCGGGACCGCGCGTGAAAGCAATGGCGTCGAGCTCGTCGGCCGTGATGCCTGCTTCGCGCAACGCCGTGTCCACCACGGGGATGATGTTCTGCTGGTGCGCCCGCGATGCCAGTTCGGGGATGACGCCGCCGTACTTCATGTGCACGGCCTGCGAGGCGATGACGTTCGACAGCAGCACGTTGTTGCGCAGTACGGCGGCCGACGTGTCGTCGCATGAGGATTCGATGCCGAGAATTGTAATATCCATCCGGTTTTTCGTGTTTTTAACTATTTTAGTTAAATTTGCAGGTTATTACCCCTGTTTCGATGCGCAAAGTTATAAAAATATCGGGAACGGTGTTATCGGCCTTCGTTTTGTTGCTGATAATTCTTCCCGTCGTGCTCGCGCTGCTGCTCGACATTCCGGCCGTGCAGAACTTCGTGGTGCACAAGACCGTGGCGCTGGTCTCCGAGCGGCTCGGGACCACCGTGCGCATCGACCGTGTCGATATCGGGCTCTTCTCGAAGCTCCGCGTCGAGGGTTTCTACGTCGAGGACTACGGGCGCGACACGCTCCTTTATGCCAGTCGGGTCGAGGCCTACGTCTCGGACTTCGGGCTCTTCGGCGGGGGGCTGGAGTTCAGCCGCGGGCGGATCGTCGGCGGCAAGCTCTTCCTGCGGCAGATGGACGACGGGGAGATGAACATCAAGCAGATCGTCGGCCGGCTGTCGAATCCCGACCGGAAGCGCAAGGGCGACTTCCGCCTCTCGTTCCGCAAGGCCGAGATCGAGAACATGGAGCTGTGCCTCGACCGCCGCGAGGGGCGCGAACGCGAATACGGCATCGACTTCACGCACATGCATCTGGACAGCCTGAACGCCCGGGTCGATGACTTCACCATCGACGGGCAGGCCATCTATACCTCCATTGCCTCCCTTTCGGCCCGCGAGCGGAGCGGCTTTCGCCTGAAGCAGTTCTCCGGGCGCTTCTACCTGACGCAGGGCTGTCTGGGTTTCGAGGACGCCTCGATCCTGACCGACCGCTCGGAGATCCGCATCCCTTACATCTCGCTGGCCGGCTCGTCGTGGGCCGACTACCGCGATTTTATCGGGGAGGTGCGCCTCGACGCCGCCGTGCGCCACACGACGGTCTCGACCGACGACATCGCCTACTTTGCGCCCCGCCTGCGCGACTGGCACCTCTCCTTCTCGGAGATCGATGTCGAGGCGGCGGGTGTCGTCTCGGACTTCACCACCCGGATCCGCAGCATGCGCATCGGCGACAGCACGACCCTCTCGGCCACGGCCACGCTGCGCGGGCTGCCCGATATCCGCCGCACGCATTTCGACCTTGCGGTCCCCGACCTGCGCACGTCGGCCGCAGCAGCCGACGACCTGGCCCGCCGCATTGCCCGCAAGCCCCTGCCCGGGAAGGTGCGCGGTGTGCTGGAGCATGCCGGCGGGGTGGGAGTGGACCTTCGGTTCCGGGGACTGCTCTCGTCGTTCGACATGCAGCTGGGCGCCACGACCGACGTGGGCGACATCACCTGCCGCGTGGGGCTCGAACCCCGGCGTGCGGGCCGCAGCCGCCTGCAGGGAGAGGTCGCGACGCAGAACCTGCGCCTGGGCGACCTGCTCGGGCGCCGCGACCTGCTGGGCGATGCGACCTTCCGGGCGCGTATCGACGGGGAGGTCGGTCGCGGCTTTGCCGACGCACGGGTCGAGGGCGATGTCGTGCGGCTGAACTTCAACGGCTATGCCTACGACTCGATCCGCCTCGACGGACGCCTGCGCAACCGCGAGTTCGACGGCCGCATCGCGGCCCGCGACCCCAACCTGAACTTCGACTTTTTCGGACTGGTCGATCTGAACGACTCGGTGCCGCGTTACGACTTCACGCTCCACCTCCACCGTGCCGACCTGGCCCGCCTGCGCATCAACCGCCGCGATTCGGTCTCGGAGCTTTCGGCGCGCATCGTCGCCAAGGCCGGCGGCCGCTCGCTCGACGACCTGAACGGCCGCATCCAGGTGGCCGACGCCCTCTACCGCTACAACGACCGGGAGATCTCGGCGACGAACGTCACGGTCACGGGCGAGAACTCGGCCGACAGCAAACTCATCGAACTGCGTTCGGACTTCGCCGACGCCACCTTCCGCTCGAAAACCAGCTACCGCACCGTCTTCGAATACCTGCGCCGGGCCGCCCTGCGCAGCATGCCCCGGCTGCACGATGCCGGGCCGGCCGCGGAGCTGCCGCGCGGACGCTCGGCCGTGGCCAACGACTTCTCGCTGCTCTCGATCGATGTCCGCAACATCAATCCCATCGCCGACGCCGTTGCCGCCGGGCTGCAGATCGCCGACGGCTCGTCGCTGCGGCTGCTGTTCAACCCGGCGAGCGACCAGCTGTCGCTGAAGGTTTCGTCGGAGTATGTCGAGCGGCGCCGCATGCTGGCCACGCGGCTGAGCGTGAACGCCTCGAGCCGCAACGACTCGCTCGTGCTCTACGCCTCGGCCGAGGACCTCTATGCCGGGGTGCTCCACCTGCCGCACCTCTCGGTGACGGGCGGAGCGAAGCAGGGCCGCATCCAGCTCTCCGCCGGCTTCGTCGATACGACGGACAAGGCGTCGGGGCTGATCGGCGTCCGGGTCGGCCCGGCAGAGCCCGACAGCCTCCACGGCCCTGCCGTCGTTCTGCGTGTCCTGCCGTCGCACATCACGCGTGGCAGCAAAACCTGGCAGATCTACTCGCGCGGCATCCGCATCGATACGGCGCGTGTAGCCATCGACCGCTTCTTCGTGATGAACGACCAGCAGGAGCTGCTGCTCGACGGTGTCGCCTCGCGCAGCCGCGACGACTCGCTGACCCTCTCGCTGCGGAACTTCGACCTGGCCCCCTTCACACAGATCGCCGAGCGCATGGGCTACTACATCGAGGGGCGCATGAACGGTTCGGCAACCATGAAGTCGGTGCTTCGCGGGGCCGAGGTCACGGCCGACATCCTCTTCGACAGCGTCGGGGCCAACGACATTCCGGCCCCGCCGATGCGGCTCGTCTCGCGCTGGGACTTCGCCCGGAGCCGGGCCGGCGTCACGGTCACCGACCGTGTGCGGCGCGATACGCTCATGCGCGGATTCTTTGCCCCCAACTCGGGCCGCTACTACGCCGCCCTGCGTCTCGGGCGGCTCGACATGGGGCTGCTCGACCCGCTGCTCTCGGGCGTGATTTCCTCGACCGAAGGCTCGGCCGCAGCCGAGCTGGTGCTGCAGGGGCAGGGCAGGCAGGCCGACCTCTCGGGACGTATCCGCGTAGACAGCCTGCGCACGAAGGTCGATTACACGCAGGTCGTCTATACGATGCCGTCGGCCGAACTCCGTGTCGAGGGCAACCGCTTCCGCGCATCGGACGTGGCGGTCTACGACCCGCTGGGCAACCGCGGCCGCTTCGACCTGGACCTCGACCTGCGCCACCTGTCGAACATCACCTACGACCTCTCCGTAGCCCCGCAGCAGATGCTCGTGCTCAATACCACGTCCCGCGACAACGACTACTTCTACGGCCGTGTCTTCGCCTCGGGCAATGCCCGCATCTCGGGCCGCAAGGGGGTGGTGAACATGGACATCACGGCCGCGACGGACGACAATTCGGACTTCTTCATGCCGCTGTCGAGCAAGTCGAACATCGCTACGGCCGACTTCGTGGTCTTCGAACAGCCCGTGGCGGCCGATACGCTCGACGTCGTCGCCCGGCGCAAGCAGCTCTTCGAACGCCGCCGCCGCAAGACCCATTCGGCCGCCAGCCGCATGAACATCGGCCTGGCGCTCGGGGTCCGGCCCAACACCGAGGTCGAACTCACGCTGGCCGGCAACACGCTGAAGGCCCGCGGCGAGGGGGCGCTCAACCTGCAGGTCAATCCCAGTTCGAACATCTTCGAGATCTACGGCGACTATACGCTGGCCGACGGCAGCTTCCTGCTTTCGCTCCAGAACATCTTCAGCAAGCGCTTCACCATCGAGAGCGGCTCCTCGATCCAGTGGACCGGAGCCCCGATGGACGCCCGGCTCGACATCGACGCCGTCTACAAGGTGAAGGCCTCGCTGCAGCCGCTGCTGCAGGGAACGACCGACAATCCGGGCGGCGACCGTTCGGTGCCCGTCGAGTGTGTGATCCACCTCGGCGAGCGGCTCTCGGACCCGGCCATCTCGTTCGATGTTCGCGTGCCCGGCACCGACCCCGAGACGCAGACGCTTATCGCCAATACGCTCTCGACCCCCGAGACGATCGATACGCAGTTCGCCTACCTGCTGCTCTTCAACAGCTTCATGTCCGAGAACTCGTCGATGGCCAACTCGAATCTCGGCAGTTCGGTCTCGGCCAATACGGGCCTGGAGTTCGTTTCGAACCTGGTGAGCAGCTGGCTCTCGTTCTCGGGCTACAACATCGTGCTGGGCTACCGGCCCAAATCCGAGACGGCGAGCGACGAGTTCGACTTCGGTCTCTCGAAGAGCCTGTTCAACGACCGGCTGTTCGTCGAGGTCGAGGGCAACTACCTGATGGACAACAAGCAGGCGGTGAACAGCTCGATGTCCAATTTCATGGGCGAGGCCTACATCACCTACCTGATCGACCGGGCCGGGACGCTCAAGCTCAAGGCCTTCACGCAGACGATCGACCGCTTCGACGAGAACCAGGGCCTTCAGGAGACCGGCATCGGCATCTACTTCAAGGAGGATTTCGACAACCTGCGCGACCTGCGGCGCCGCATCCGCGAGCGTTTCACGAACCGTTCGCGGCGGGAGCGGCGCGAGGCACGGCGAGCGGCCCGGGCCGCCGAGCGGCGCGAACGGGCCGAGGCGCGCGATGCCACAGAGGCTGCGGCGGCCGAGGCCGAAGCCCGCGAGACGGATGCCGCCGCGGCCTTCGAAGGGGTGGAGTTCGACCCCCGGATGCCCGAGGAGGGGCTCCCCGTGAAGGCGTGGCCCGAGGAGGGTGCGGCGGAGGCAGGAAAGAGTGAAGAAACAAATTCAGTAAAACCATAAAAAACAAACAAAACGATGATGACTTTTTTGCAGGCTGCCGAAGCGGTGGCCGTAAGTGAGGAGACCCGGATGGGACTGTGGACGCTGTTTACCAAGGGAGGATGGCTGATGTGGCCCCTGCTGGCGCTGGGCGGAGTGACGATCTTCATCTTCGTCGAGCGTTTCATGGCCATCCGCAAGGCCTCGGTGCTCGACATGAACTTCATGAACCGCATCCGCGACTACATCTCCGACGGCAAGATCTCCACGGCCGTGAACCTCTGCCGCAAGACCGACACGCCGATCGCCCGCATGATCGAGAAGGGCATCGAGCGCATCGGACGCCCGATGAGCGATGTGCAGTCGGCCATCGAGAACGTCGCCAACCTCGAGGTCTCGAAACTCGAGAACGGACTGCCGTTCCTGGCCACGATCGCCGGCGGCGCCCCGATGATCGGATTCCTCGGCACGGTGCTCGGCATGGTGCAGACCTTCATGGACATGTCGGCTGCGGGCGGCACGGTCGATCTGGCTCTGCTTTCGAGCGGTATGTATGTGGCGATGGTTACCACGGTGATGGGTCTGATCGTCGGTATTCCGGCCTACTTCGGTTACAACTACCTGGTGGCGCGCATCGAGAAGCTCGTCTTCCAGATGGAGGCCAACTCGATCGCCTTTATGGACATTCTGAATCAACCCGTTCAAAAATAGTGCGACATGGCTATCAAACACGGTTCGAAAGTCGAAAAGTCGTTCTCGGCGTCGTCGATGACCGACCTGATGTTCCTGCTGCTGCTCTTCCTGCTGATCGCCACGACGCTCATCAACCCCAATGCCCTGAAGCTGATGCTCCCGAAGAGCTCGAACCAACTCAAGGACAAGGCGATGACGACCGTCTCGGTGCAGGACAGCCACAACGGCAAGTACCGCTACTATGTGGAGATGAAAGAGGTGGGCTCGATCGACGGCGTGGAGCGTGCGCTCAAGGAGCGCCTCGACGGACAGCAGGAGCCCACCGTGTCGCTCCATTGCGACAAGACGGTGGCCGTCGATGAGGTGGTCAAGGTGATGAACATCGCCAAGGACAACAACTACAAGTTAATCTTAGCCACGACCCCGAGGTGATCCGGCCCCGGGGGCGGGCAGAACTTTGACGCCTATGTATTACTATGATCCGAATGACCGGCAGCCCCGCAGGTGGGCGGCGATCGCGGCGGGGGCCTATGCCCTCGTGCTTGCGGTGTCGTTCGCCGTGGTGTCGTTCGACTTTTCGCCCGCGCTCGAGAAGCCGGGCGACACGATCCTCGTGGACTTCACCGAGCCGCCGGCCCCCGAGCCTCCGCGGCCGCGGGTCAAGCCGGCTGCGGAGCCGCGCGTGCACGACGAGACCGCTCCGGTCGAGCAGACGGCACAGGCGGCCGGCAAGGACGAGGTGACCCAGACGCCCAATCCGCGGGCGCTCTTCAAGATGAACAAGGGCGGCGTCGATGAGCCCGACAATGCGGGCAATCCGCGGGCTCCGGAGGGCGAGGACAAGGCCTCCGGCAAGGGCCCCGGGCTCAATCCCGACGGACTCGACCAGTTGGACCAGGGGCTCAAGGGGCGCGGCCTGGTCGGTGCGCTGCCCAAACCCGACTACCCGGGCAACCGCAGCGGCAAGGTCGTCATCCGCGTGACGGTCGATGCCTCGGGCCGCGTGACGGGCGCCTCGTTCGAGCCGAAGGGCTCCACGGAGAGCGACCCCCGTCTGGTTGAGGCGGCCATCGCCGCCGCGCGCAAGGCCCGTTTCACGGAGAGCCGGGCCGCCGTGCAGGGCGGAACGATCACCTACATATTCCGCATGGAATGATGCTAACTCGAATTACGATGAAAACACTCCTGTTTACGCTTATTGCCGCGCTGTCGCTGACGACGGCCTCCGCTGCCGGAGACGGGCAGACGGACGGGGCGCACCTCGCGTTCGAGGACGCGACCTACGACTTCGGCGATGTGCCCCGCAAGGGCGGCGACCTGGTGCACGAGTTCCGCTTCACGAACGACGGGACCGAGCCCCTGGTGCTGCTGCGCGTCATCATCTCGTGCTCGTGCCTGAAGGCCGACTTCTCGAAGCGTCCCGTGGCGCCCGGCGATTCGGGCGTCGTGCGCATCACCTACCAGCCGCACAAGAGCGAACCCGGCGCCTTCAACAAGGTGATCCAGATCTACTCGAACTCGGTCGATGGCCGCGACGTCGTCACCGTGCAGGGTAACTCGATCGACGAGAATGCAGTGAAGGTGAAGACGCGGGGCGGACGGACGAAAATCAAGAAATGACCTATGGCGACACTCTTTTCGAATGCGACGCTGCTCCCCATGTGCGGAGAGGGCGCACGGACGTTCACCGGATCGGTGGGCGTCGCGGGCAACCGGATCGCGCTGGTGACCTCGGACGAGGGGGCCGTGGCGCAGTTCCGCGCCGCACACCCCGGCCTGCGCGAGATCGACTGCCGGGGCCGGCTGGTCATGCCGGGACTGGTCAATACGCACTGCCATGCGGCCATGACGCTCCAACGCAGCTATGCCGACGACATTCCGCTCATGCGGTGGCTCAACGACCACATTTGGCCCTTCGAGGCGTGCCAGACCCCCGATGAGGTGGCGCTGGGCATGGAGCTCGGCATCGTCGAGATGCTGCTCGGCGGCGTGACCTCGTTCGTGGACATGTACTATTTCCAGGACCGCTGCGTCGAGGTGGCCGAACGCCTCGGCATCCGGGCCTTGCTCGGCTGCAACTACTTCGACAGCAACTTCGACGAGGTGGCCGGGCAGGTCGGCGAGGCCGTGCGCCGGGCCGCAGCTTCGTCGCGCGTGCGCATCGCCGTGGCGCCCCATGCACCCTATACGGTCTCGCCCGAAAACCTTGTGCGCGGCCGCGAACTGGCCGAGCGGTACGGGCTGATGCTGATGACCCATGCGGCCGAGACCCGCGACGAGGTGCGCATCGTCCGCGAGCGCTTCGGGCGGACTCCTGTCGAGCACCTCGACTCGCTGGGGATGCTCGGCCCGAAGACGATTCTGGCCCATTGTGTCCATGTGACCGACGGCGATGTGGCGACGCTCGCCCGAAGCGGCGTGACCGTATCGCACAATCCGCAGAGCAACATGAAGATATCGAGCGGTGTGGCTCCCGTGGCACAGATGCTGCGCGCCGGGGTGACGGTGACCGTGGCCACCGACGGACCCTGCTCGAACAACGACCTGGACATGTGGGAGGAGCTGCGCACGGCGGCTTTCCTCCAGAAGTCGGCGACGGGCGATCCGTGTGCGCTGCCGGCGTGGGAGACTCTGCGGCTGGCGACAGCCAACGGCGCCCGCGCGATGGGTTGCGCCGAGGGGGAGCTGGGCGTACTCCGTAAAGGGGCGCTGGCCGACCTGATCGTCGTGGACCTGCGCAAACCCCATTTGCAGCCGCTGCACGACGTGGTGTCGAACCTGGTCTATTGCGGCAAGGCCGCCGACGTCGAGACGGTGATGGTCGATGGCCGCATCGTCGTCGAGGACCGGCGCATCCCCGGCCTCGATCTGGAGGAGCTTTACGGCCGTGTGGCCGGGGCGGTTGCCCGCATCGAGTCGGTGAAGGGCTGCGGCGCGAAGTGACGGTCCTCCGGTTGCGGCGATCTTCGCGGTTGCGATGCGGCCGGCTGCGGCTGCAATAACGAAACGAAAACTCCGGCAACGGTCTGACCGTTGCCGGAGTTTTCCGTATGGTTGCGCGGCCTGTGCCGCCATCCGGTGCGGCGGTCAGCGCTTGCGCAGGTAGACGGTCGCCGTCCGCGAGGTGTTGTAGATCCGGATGCGCGGATATTTGTTCCCTTCGCTGTCCTCGACATCGAACGAGAAGTGCGCGGAGTCCATCGTCTGGCGCTCCTGGCCGCCGAAACGGGCCTCGTCGGTCGAGAGGATCGGCACGTATTTGCCCGGACCCTGGACCGGGAGCTCGTAGTCGGGGATCGAGGCCGTGGGGTGCCAGTTGAAGACGAAGAGCAGACGCCCGTGCGAGAAGACCATCGTCTTGTTCTGCTCGTCCATCAGCAGGTTCCAGGCGTAGCCGTCCTCGAGGACCCTGTATTTGCGGATCAGGCGGATCATCGCCCGGTCGAAGTCGCCGAGCCACGAGTAACGCAGCAGTCCGTTGCGGGCGAGCGACCACTGCCGTCGGGCGTGGGCGTAGCTCCAGCCGTTGCCCTCGCGCGGGAAGTCGATCCACTCCGGATGTCCGAACTCGTTGCCCATGAAGTTGAGGTAGGCCTGCCCGCCGGTCGAGATCGTCATCAGGCGGATCATCTTGTGCAGGGCCATGCCGCGGTCGATGATGAGGTTTTGGGAGGCGCGGTCCATGTGGAAGTACATCTCCTTGTCCATCAGGCGGAAGGCGATGGTCTTGTCGCCCACGAGCGCCTGGTCGTGCGACTCGGCGTAGGCCACGGTCTTCACTTCGGGCAGGCGGTTGGTCATCACCGACCACATCTCCCAGATGTTCCACTTCTCGTCGGGCACCTCCTTGAGCAACTTGATCCAGTAGTCGGGGATCGCCATGCCGAGGCGGTAGTCGAAGCCGATGCCCCCGTCGGCCGCCGGGAAGCACATGCCGGGCATGCCGCTCACGTCCTCGGCGATCGTCACGGCCGAGGGGCGGAAGTCGTGCACGAGGCGGTTGGCCAGCGTCAGGTAGTCGATGGCATCCTCGTTTACGCCGGCGTCGAAGTAGCGTTCGCGGCAGTCGAAGGTGACGTAGCCGTGGTGGTGGTAGAGCATCGAGGTGACGCCGTCGAAGCGGAACCCGTCGAAGTGGAACTCGTCGAGCCAGTACTTGACGTTCGAGAGCAGGAAGTGCTGCACCTCGCCCTTGCCGTAGTCGAAGAGCTTCGAGTCCCAGTAGGGCTGGTTGCCGGCCTCGCCCGGGCGCGAGTAGAGGTGGTCCGTGCCGTCAAGTTCGTTGATCCCCTCGTTGAGGTTCTTCACGTAGTGGGCGTGCACGAGGTCCATGATGACCGCCAGCCCCAGTTCGTGGGCCCGGCGGATGAGCTCCTTGAGCTCCTCGGGGGTTCCGAAGCGCGACGAGGGGGCGAAGAAGCTCGAGACGTGGTAGCCGAACGAGCCGTAGTAGGGGTGCTCGGCGATGGCCATCAACTGCACGGCGTTGTAACCGTCCCGCTTGATTATGGGCAGGATCTTTTCGGTGAATTCGCGGTAGGTGCCCACCCCCTCACGCTCCTGGGCCATGCCCACGTGGGCCTCGTAGATCAGCAGGCTGCCCCCCTGCGAGGCGTCGAATGCGTCGCCGCGCCAGTCGAACGGCTCGGCCGGGGCCCAGAACTGGGCCGTGTAGTTCTTCGTTTCGTCGTCCTGTACCACGCGTGTGGCATAGGCCGGGATGCGGTCCATCCAGCTGTTGTCGCCGTGGACGTGGATCTTGTAGAGCGAGCCGTGGGTGAGGCGGTCGCGGTACATCGCCGCGGGGAAGAAGGCGCTCCAGACGCCCGCCAAATCGCGGTGCATGCGGATCTCGGTGCGCTGCCAGTTGTTGAAGTCGCCGAAGATGTAGACGTCGTGCGCCCCGGGGAGCCATTCGCGGAACCACCAGCCGTCGAGCGTCTCGTCCCACTGCCAGCCGAAGTAGCGGTAACCGTTGGCGTAATCGACGAGCGATCCGGCGCTGTGCTCGATGGCCTCGAGTTTGTCGAGGTAGCGCCGGTGACGGCAGGCGATGGCGTCGGCCACCGGACGCAGCCATTCGTCCCGTTCGACGATCGGGAGTATTTCGGTTGTTTTTTCCATAACTGAGGTCGGTTTTAGACAAATATATGAAAAATATTGTTATCTTTGTCAGCAAACTTAATTTTAAACCCTTAAAGCTGTATGTTCAAAGGACAACCCAAAGGTTTGTACGCCCTTTCGCTGGCCAACACGGGCGAGCGTTTCGGCTACTATACCATGCTTGCGATCTTCACGCTCTTCCTGCAGGCCAAGTTCGGCTATACGGAGGCGGTAACGACCCAGATTTACGGCATTTTCCTCGCCGCGGTCTATTTCATGCCGTTCTTCGGCGGTATCCTGGCCGACAAGTTCGGATTCGGGAAGATGGTGACGCTCGGCATCTTCGTGATGTTCGGCGGATACGCCCTGCTGTCGATCCCCACCGGGACGGGCTTCGGGGCCCAGGCGCTGATGTTCGCCGCACTGGCGCTCATCGCATGCGGAACGGGTCTGTTCAAGGGTAACCTCCAGGTGATGGTCGGCAACCTCTACGACGATCCGGCCTATTCGGCCAAGCGCGACAGCGCCTTCTCGATCTTCTACATGGCCATCAACATCGGTGCGATGTTCGCCCCCTCGATGGCTACCTGGATCACCAACCACTTCCTGGCTCAGGACGGCCTGACCTACAACGGCCAGATTCCGGCGCTGGCCCACCAGTACCTTGAGGCAGGCGCCAACATGCCGGCCGAGCCGCTCGCCGAGCTGCAGCGCCTGGCTACGGCCGTCGGGGGCAATGCCGCCGACCTGGGGACGTTCGCTTCGCACTACATCGAGAAGCTCTCCTCGGCCTACAACATGGGCTTTGCCGTAGCGTGCATCTCGCTCATCATCTCCTACATCATCTACGTCGCCTTCCGCAAGACCTTCAAGCATGCCGACGTCACGGCCAAGCAGCAGGCCGCTTCGGGAGCCGCCGCACAGGTCGAGCTGACGCCCGCGCAGACCAAGTCGCGCATCACGGCCCTCATGCTCGTCTTCGCCGTGGTGATCTTCTTCTGGATGGCCTTCCACCAGAACGGCTCGACGATGACCTTCTTCGCCCGCGACTACACGACCCCCGAGGCCACGGGCTTCACGCGCATGTTCTTCGACATCTTCAACCTCCTGCTGGTTCTGGTCGGCGTTTACGGTCTGGTCGGCATGTTCCAGGCCGAGAAGGGCCGCGGCAAACTCATCGGCGGCATCGCCGTCATCGCGGCCGTCGTGGCTCTCTACTACCGCTATACCGTCACGCCCGATCCGGTGCACATCCTGCCGCAGGTCTTCCAGCAGTTCAACCCCTTCTATGTCGTGGCCCTCACGCCGCTGTCGGTGGCCCTCTTCGCCTCGCTGGCCCGCAAGGGCAAGGAACCCTCGGCTCCGCGCAAGATCGGCATGGGCATGATCATCGCCGCCCTGGGCTTCCTGATCCTCACGATCGGCTCGTTCGGGCTGATGTCGCCCGCCGAGGTGAAGGCTGCCGGTGCCAGCGACACGTTCGTCTCGCAGAACTGGCTGATCTCGACCTACCTCGTGCTGACGTTCGCCGAGCTGCTGCTCTCGCCGATGGGTATCTCGTTCGTGTCGAAGGTGGCTCCCCCGAAGTACAAGGGCATGATGATGGGCTGCTGGTTCGCCGCCACGGCCGTCGGCAACTACGCCACGTCGCTCATCGGTTACCTCTGGGGCAGCGGCATGGCGCTCTGGATGGTATGGAGCGTGCTGATCGTGCTCTGCCTGCTCTCGGCGCTCTTCATCTTCTCGATCATGAAGAAACTCGAGAACGCCACGGCCTGACGCCGCAGCGGATCGATCCTACGGGACCCGGACAGCCGGCAGGCGTCCGGGTCTTTTCGTTCCGTCGCCTCCCCGGCCGAAAATCGGGCACGGGCTTTGCCGTATGGATTTTCTTTGCTATATTTGTTCTGTAAAGCCCATCATCCCATCATGACCCCTCAGGAACGTATCGTCGAACAGGCCCTGCGCCTGTTCGTCACGCAAGGCATCAAGTCCGTGCGCATGGAAGATCTCGCCCGGCTGGCGGGTGTCTCGAAGCGCGTGCTCTACGACATGTTCGAGGACAAGGAGAACCTGCTCTACCGGGTGATGCTGCGCTATTTCGAGCAGAATCGCGAGCACTGGAGGCAGCAGAGCGCCGGCGCGGGCAATGTGCTCGAGGAGCTGTTCATGGTTCTGGGCGACATGATGGACCGCTCGGAGCAGACCGGACGGCTGATGGAGAGCCTCCGGCGTTTCTACCCGGCGCTCCACGAACGGCTGAGGCACGAGGGGATAGAGCGCAATGCGGCCGACCTGCGGAAGATGCTGCAGCAGGGCATCGGCGAGGGGCTGTTCTTCGAACGGTTCAATCCCGACCTGGCCATCGGAGCGCTCTACTGCACCATCTCGGCGCTGGTCATGCGCCGCGAGCTGGTCCTTCCCTCGGGAATCTCCGAACGCGAGGCCTTCGTGCAGATCATCAGCACCTTTTTCCGCGGCATCGCGACCCCGAAGGGGTTGCAGTGCGTGGATGAATACCTGACTCGCTACGAACCGGGGCGCATCCGTCGCTGAAGCGTGCCGCCGGCACGACTTTTTTCGTATATTTGCCGCATGAAACTCACCTTTCTGGGAACCGGAACCTCGCAGGGCGTGCCCGTCATCGGGTGCCGCTGCGCCGTCTGCATGTCCGACGACCGGCGCGACCGGCGGCTGCGCACCTCGGCGATGGTCGAGACGCGGGGCGTGCGGCTGGTGATCGACGCAGGTCCCGACTTCCGCTACCAGATGCTCCGCACCGGGGTGCGGCACATCGACGCCATCCTTCTCACGCACGAGCACAAGGACCACATCGGCGGCCTGGACGACGTAAGGGCCTTCAACTTCGTCGATTATCCCGAGGCCATCCACAAGGTGGGCATCTACGCCACGCCGCGCACGGCGGCCTGCGTGCGCAAGGATTTCGACTACGCCTTTGCGCAGGACAAGTACCGGGGTGTCCCCGAGATCGAACTGCACGAGATCGATCCCGCATGCCCCTTCTCCGTGAAGGGGGTGGAGATCGTCCCTGTGGCGGGCCGCCACTCCGAGCGTTTTGCCGTGACGGGCTACCGCATCGGTCCGCTGGCCTACCTGACCGACTTCAAGACCATCGAGGAGAGTGAGGTGGAGAAGCTCGCCGGCGTCGAGGTGCTTGTGGTCAATGCCCTGCGCTTCGCTCCGCACTACTCGCACTTCAATGTGGCCGAGGCGCTGGAGCTGATTCGCCGTGTGGCGCCCCGCGAGGCCTACCTCACCCACATGTCGCACGACATCGGGCTGCAGGCCGTGACCGAGCCGACGCTCCCGCCGCACGTGCACATGGCCTGCGATACGTTGGAACTTGAAATAAACGATGGATATGAAAACACTGAAAGATAAGGTAATCGTCATTACGGGCGCCTCGTCGGGCATCGGCGAGGCCATGGCCCGCGAATATGCCGCACAGGGCGCCCGGGTGGTGCTCGGGGCGCGGAGCGTGCAGAAACTGCAGCTGGTTGCGGGCGGCATCCGCACACACGGCGGGCAGGCCGCCTACTGTGGCGTGGATGTCACCAAACCCGAGGAGTGCCGCGAGCTCATCGAGACGGCCGTGCGCGAGTTCGGCCGCATCGACGTGCTGATCTGCAATGCCGGCATCTCGATGCGCGCATTGTTCGACGATGTGGACCTCGAGGTGCTGCACCGCCTGATGGACGTCAATTTCTGGGGCACGGTGAACTGCTGCAAGTATGCCTTGCCCTACCTGCAGCAGTCGAAGGGCTCGATCGTCGGCATCTCGTCCGTAGCCGGCCTGCACGGGCTTCCCGGGCGCACGGGCTACTCGGCCTCGAAGTACGCCATGACGGGCTTTCTCGAGACGCTGCGCATCGAGAACCTCAAGAAGGGGCTGCACGTGATGATCGCCTGCCCGGGATTCACGGCTTCGAACGTCCGCTTCTCGGCCCTCACGGCCGACGGATCGCAGCAAGGCGAGACGCCGCGCGACGAGTCGAAGATGATGACCGCCGAGCAGGTGGCGCGGATCGTGGCGAAGGGCATCCTGCGCCGCAAGCGCCTCTGCCTGATGGAGATCGAGGGACGTGCCACGCACTTCGTCAAGAAATTCGCCCCGGCCTTCCTTGATCGGATGTTCTACCTGGTGATGGCCCGCGAGCCCGATTCGCCGCTCAAGTGAGCCGCTGCATGCCCGGCCGCGTGCATGTCTCTCTGCTGCATGGCCCGCCTTGTGACGGACGGGCCTTATCCCGTTTTGCAGATCCATTTAACCCAACATCAAGCATAACGTTATGAAACATTTGAACAATTGGATGCGTGCGCTCCGGCGGAGCGTGCTCTGTGCGTGCGTTGCCGTGGCTTGCGTATGGTGCCTTCCTTCGTGCAACGACGACAAGATCGGCGACGTATCGCTGATTTACGGCCGCTGGGAGGCCACCTCCTTCTCCGGCTATGAAAAGGAGGAGGGTGAAGAGCCCTACGAGTGGAACTACGGCCCGTCCGAGATGGCCGGTGACTATGTGATTTTCAACACCGACGGAACATATGTGGAGGGGTCTTCGGGCACAACGGGAGACAGCGGTACGTGGCGCATTCAGGGCAACAGAATCTATGTGACCTCCGACGGTGAGACCATCGGTGCGACGATCCGTACCCTCTCCTCCACGGAACTGGTTATCGAGATGCGTTACAGCGAACCGGGCTACGAATATTTCGAACGCTCCTCTTACCGCAAGGCCGACTGATGGCTGCCGGCCTTTCAAGTGAAAGGCGGCCGCACCCGATCCGGGTGCGGCCGCCTCTTTTCTGCCCTGTCCGGGTTTCCTACTTGAAGAAGATCGACGAGATCTCCTTGTAGTTGTGCACACGCTCGATGACGTCGGCAAAGATGTCGGCGACGGAGAGCACCGTGAACTTGTGCAGGTCCTTGTTGGGGTTGAGCGGAATCGTGTCGGTCACGATCACCTCTTCGAGGGCGCTGTCGTTGATGCGCTCGTAGGCCGGGCCCGAGAGCACGGGGTGGGTGATCGCCGCGCGCACGCTCTTCGCGCCGCGGGCCATGAGCATGTCGGCGGCCATGCAGATCGTGCCGGCCGTGTCGATCATGTCATCGACGATCAGGACGTTGCGTCCCTCGACTTCGCCGATGGCCGTCATCTTGCCCACGACGTTGGCCTTCGCGCGCTCCTTGTGCGAGATGATGATCGGCGTGCCGAGGTGCTTGGCATAGGTGTTGGCACGCTTGGCGCCGCCCATGTCGGGTGCGGCGATCGAGAGATCCTCGATGTGGAGGCTTTCGATATAGGGGACGAAGATGCCGCTGGCATAGAGTGCATCCACGGGAATGTCGAAGAAACCCTGAATCTGGTCGGCGTGCAGGTCCATGGTCATCACACGGTCCACGCCTGCGGCCATGAGCAGGTTGGCCACCAGCTTGGCCCCGATCGGTACGCGGGGACGGTCCTTGCGGTCCTGACGCGCCCAGCCGAAGTAGGGCATTACGGCCACGACCTTGTAGGCCGAAGCACGGCGTGCGGCGTCGATCATCATCAGCAGCTCCATGAGGTTGTCCGAGGGCGGGAACGTCGATTGGATGATGAATACCGTACAGCCACGGATCGACTCGTTGTAGCAGGGCTGGAACTCGCCGTCGCTGAAACGCAGGACCTCGGATTGTCCGAGCGTCGTGCCGAAACTTGCGGCGATCTTCTGGGCGAGGTACTCGGAACCGCGACCCGCGAAGATCTTGATTTTGTGGATAGCCATAGGTTACGAAGGATTTTGATGGTGCAAATATAGGACATTGCGTTGAAAAACCGAGCCTTTTCGGGTTCGATTTTTCAACATTCGGTCAAACTTTGAGGCATTCGCCGATGAAATCGAGTATTGCGTCGCGCCCCGTGCCGCGCTCCGACGATGAGACGAACATCGGGGGCAGCTCCTCCCATGTCTCGGCGAGCGTCCGGCGGTAGCGCTCGATGCTCTTTTCGCATTGAGTTTTCGATAGTTTGTCGGCCTTGGTGAAGACGATGCCGAACGGGACGCCGTTTGTGCCGAGCATCTCGATGAAGCGCAGGTCGATTTTCTGGGGTTCGAGGCGGATATCGACCAGAACGAAGAGGAAGTGGAGCTTCTCGCAGCGGAGCACGTAGTCGGTGATGAGCTTCGAGAACTCGCCCCGCACGGCCTTCGACGTGAGGGCGTAGCCGTAACCGGGCAGATCCACGAGATACCACGCGTCGTCGATGCGGAAGTGGTTGATCAGCCGGGTTTTGCCCGGAGTTCCCGAGACCTTGGCCAGCCCGTTGCGGCCGGTGAGCATGTTGATGAGCGACGATTTGCCGACGTTGCTGCGGCCGATGAAGGCGATGTCGCGCAGGCTGTCTTTCGGGACTTGCGTGATGCGCTCGGAGCTGCAGCGGAATTCTGCCTTGTTGATCTGCATGGGTATAGGGTTTTGTGCCGTGGGGCATGTCCATCCGCTGCAAAGGTAGTGCAAAGGGCGTGCACTGCCAAATCGAAAAGCGCGCCGCGGCGGAAAACGGCCGGAAAATCAGTAGTGGTGCGGCGACCGGTTGTTGAACCTCCAGCCCGCACCGAGCATCAGGAAGTTGGGCATGTGGAAGTCGCTCAGCGAATAGCCGATGTGCACGAACGAGTTGCGGGTGACGCCCACCTTCAGGGCGAGTGTCTGGTAGAAGTAGTCCATGTCGCCGCCCTTGTGCAATATGTTCCTGCCCAGTCCGATCCCGATGGTGAAGTAGGGCATGACGAACTCGGCGCGTGCCGATAGGCCGAGGGCCAGCTGGCGGTCGATTCCCGGTTTTACGAACTCCAGGTCGGGCGAGTCGCCCACGGCGGTGATCTGGTCGGGGATGTAGACGTTGGCGCTGCCGTCGTAGACGCCGTCGAGCGAGAGGCCCGCACGGAACTTGTAGCCGAAGTTGTACATGGCCGCGAAGTTCACGCCCAGTACCGTGTAGGCGTCGGGCGATGCGTACTGGTTGCCGTCGAACGCGACGCCCTTGCGGCGCCACGACCCGAAGAGCACCAGGTCGTAGGTCATGTGGGGGCGGAAGTCGGGGCCGTCGATGCGGCGTGCGACGCGGGCCTCGGCGGCCGTGCGTCCGAAGTTGCAGGTCAGTCCGGCCTGCAGTCCGGCGGAGTTAAGCCCGGCGTTGGGAATCGTGGTGTTGCCGTTGGAGAAGTGGGTGAGCGTGGGCCCGAAGGTCAGGTCGAGTTCGTGCGTGAGCATCCAGCGCAGATAGAAGCTGACGTTGAGCAGGGCGTTGAGCCGCGAACCCATCATCGTGTTGAGTGCGTTGTTCTCCCGGTCGTAGGGCTTCCAGCCGAACGAGAGGCCGAAGTTCCACTCGTAGTTGAGCGAGAGCCGGCGTGAGAGGCGGGCGATGCGCGCCCCTTGGAAGAGGTAGATTGCCACGGGATTGCCCAGCTCGAGCGGGTTGGCGAAGTCGTAGTAGGCCGCGCCGATGCCCTGGTATACGCCGCCGTAGATGCGGTCGGCATAGGAGCCGGGACGGAACTGGAACGAGTATTTGAGGTGGGCGGCGAGCGAGAGGTCCATGGGTCGCATCAGCGAGTTCACCCCGTCGAGGAAGGGGTTGGTCGGGAAGATGTATTCGGGGCGGAATTCGGCGCCGAGGCGGTGCTGGAGCCTGCGGCGTTTCGGGCCGGCGAAGTCCGGATGCCGCTCCTGCCCGGCGGTACGGGCCAGACGCCCCGGACGGGCGGTCCCGGTGCCGCGCAGCGTATCGCGGAGGGCGGTCGTGTCGGCCGTCTGCCGGAGATCCGCCGCCGATTCCCGACCGAAGCAGGGAGTCGGCCCGTATGTCTGGGCGGATCCCGTCACCCTCCTGTCCGCCGTCAGCAGAGCGGGCGATGCCCACAATGCCGACAACAGGGCAAGTACTGTCATCCAATATCTTATTCCGTACGTTCGCTCCATTGGCTCGGTTCTGGGGATTCGGGACCAAAGGTAAGAAAATTTTTCCCGCTCCCCGTCTCCCGGCAGGCGGAAAGCTCCTCCGTGCGGTCGATTTTCCTTCCGTCAGACGCCTTTTCTACGGTCGGTTTCGTGCCGATGCGACGGATTCGGCGCCGGAGGTTGTTTGGTTGGCTGTTTTTCTTTATATTTGTCTTCCGACCGGCTGTTCTCCGGAATCGATCGATCCGCCCGGCGGTATCCGCCCGGCAGCGGTCGCTCCCGTATCTTCTGCCGGTCCTGCACAACTGCATGGCAAACAACAATTTCATCCATATGCGATCCATCCTTCGTTCCCTTGTGGCCGCCGCCTGTCTGTCGTTCCCGGGCCTTGCTGCGGCACAGTCGCTCCCCGGGGCCGATTCGTCGGCCGTCGCGGCTTACCGGCCGCAGTTCTCCACGGCGGGGTTTTACGAACTCCCCGGCACGGGGCGCACGGTCTATAACATGAATCCGGCATGGCGTTTCCACCGCGGGGCGGTCGAGGGGGCCGGACAGCGCGATTTCGACGACCGAACGTGGCCGCTCGTCTCGCTTCCCGACGGGATCGAATACCTGCCGACCGAAGCCAGCGGCTGCGTCAATTACCAGGGTGAGGTGTGGTACCGCAAACACTTCACACCTCGCGAGGAGTGGCGGGGCAAGCGGCTGTTCCTCCATTTCGAGGCCATCATGGGCAAATCGGAGGTGTGGGTCAATGGACACTGTCTTGCCCGGCACTACGGAGGCTACCTGCCGGTCGTGGTCGATATCTCGCCCGCCGTCGAATACGGCGGGGACAATGTCATCGCCGTGCGTGCGGACAACAGCGACGATCCGATGTTCCCGCCCGGCAAACCGCAGGATGCACTGGATTTCGCCTACTTCGGCGGCATCTACCGCGACTGCTGGCTCATCGCCCACAACCGGGTCTTCATCACCGATCCCAACTACGAGGATCAGGAGGCCGGAGGTGGGCTCTTCGTCTCCTACGACGACGTGTCGGAGGCCTCGGCCAGAGTGCGGATGGCTGCGCACGTGCGCAATCTTTCGGGACGGTCGTTCCGGGGTCGGGTCGTCTATGAACTCTATGACCGGGAGGGGCAGCTGGCCGCCTCGGCCGAAGAGCGGTTGTCGGTAACCAACGGGGCTGCCAAACGGGCCGAAGCTCGTGTGACCCTCTCTCGTCCCCGCCTCTGGTCGCCCGATACGCCCTACCTCTACAGGCTGCATGTCTACGTGAAGGACCAGCAGGGCGATGTGGTCGATGGCTATTGCCGCCGGATCGGTATCCGCAGCATCGAGTTCCGGGGCAAGGAGGGGTTCTGGCTCAATGGAAAGCCCTATCCGTGGCCGCTGATCGGAGCCAACCGCCATCAGGATTTCGCCGTCGTGGGCAATGCCCTGTCGAACAGCCTTCACTGGCGGGATGCCAGGAAGCTGCGCGATGCCGGTTTGCGCGTGATCCGCAACGCCCACTATCCGCAGGATCCGGCCTTCATGGACGCCTGCGACGAGTTGGGGCTTTTCGTGATCGTCAATACCCCGGGCTGGCAGTTCTGGAACGACGATCGGGTCTTTGCCGAGCGGGTCTATTCCGACATCCGCAACATGGTGCGCCGCGACCGCAACCACCCCTCGGTGTGGCTTTGGGAGCCGATTCTCAACGAGACATGGTATCCGGAGGATTTCGCCGCGAATGTCGTGCGAATCCTGCATGAGGAGTATCCCTATCCTTACTGTTATGCGGGTTGCGATGCCGCGGCCCGCGGAGCCGAACACTTTCCCGTGCAGTTCACCCATCCGCTCAACGGGGGCGACGGGGCGTTCAATACCCGGGAGCTGGATCCGAAGGTGTGCTATTTCACCCGCGAGTGGGGGGACAACGTCGATGACTGGAACTCGCACAATTCGCCGAGCCGCGTGAACCGCGGGTGGGGCGAGGTGCCGATGCTCATCCAGGCCAAAGGATATGCCCGCCCGGACTATCAGTATACGTGCTACGACGCTTTGTGGCGGGCGCCGCGCCAGCATGTGGGCGGGTGTCTCTGGCACTCGTTCGATCACCAGCGGGGCTATCATCCCGATCCCTTCTACGGCGGCATCATGGATGCCTTCCGGCAGCCGAAATACTCCTATTACATGTTCTGCGCGCAGCGGCCTGTGCAGCCCAATCCGGAGTTGATTGCCGGAAGCGGCCCGATGGTCTACATCGCCCATGCCATGACCCCCTTCTCGCCGGCCGATGTGACGGTCTACAGCAATTGCGACGAGGTGCGCCTGACCTGCTGCAGGGATGGGGAGCCGCGCGTCTACCGCAAGTCGCCCGAGGCGGGCGGCATGCCCTCTCCGGTGATCCTGTTCGAAGGGGTTTTCGATGTGATGCGCGACAAGGAGCTGTCGCGCGAGGGGCGTCAGGGCGACTCCTATCTGCTGGCCGAGGGGCTTGTGGACGGCCGGGTCGTGGCGACGCACAAGGTCATGCCGGCGCGGCGTCCCGCGAAGCTGCTGCTGTGGGCCGATGACGGGCAGGCAGGGATGACGGCCGACGGTTCGGACCTGATGACGGTCGTAGCCGCCGTGGCGGATGAGAACGGGACGATCAAGCGTCTGAACGACTGCGAGGTGCTCTTCGAGATCGAAGGTCCGGGCGAGCTGGTCGCTTCGGAAGGGACCTTCACCAATCCCCGGCGGATCAGCTGGGGTACGGCCCCCGTGCTCGTGCGCGCCACGACGACTCCGGGAACGATCCGTGTCCGGGCCCGGGTCGTCTTCCAGGGAAAGCATACGCCCCTGGCGGCCGAGTTGGAGATCCCGACCTTCCCGGCGGATCACGAAGTGATTGCCGATCCGTCGGAGCTCGAAGCGGCCGAGGCGGCGAAGGGGGTGCGGAGTGAGGCTCCGGAACCCTCCGACCGCGATCTGGAACGGGAGGTCGAGGCGTTGCGCCGGGAACTCAACGCGCTAAAACTGCGGGAGGTAGAGCGGCAGCAGAGCGATTTCGAATAGGCCGGCACCCGCTCCTTCCGGCCAAACGAAAAACGGGCGCGGACCGCAAAGGTCCGCGCCCGTTGTCCTGCATGGGGCCGCCTTCCGGATCAGTAGCCGAGGATGCGGAGCATCGAGCGGTAGGACTGCTCCTTGGCGAACAGGCGGGTGTAGTATTCGTTGTCCGACTTGTCGCGGTCGATGATCACGTGCTTCGGGGCGGGGATCAGGCAGTGCTGGATGCCGCCGAAGCCGCCGAGCGACTCCTGGTAGGCGCCCGTGTGGAAGAATCCGATGTACTGCGGGTTGCCCTTCTCGAGCTTGGGCAGGAAGATGGCGTTGGTGTGGCACTCCGAATTGTAGAAGTCCTCGCTGTCGCACGTCAGTCCGCCGAGCAGCACGCGCTGGTACTCCTTGTCCCAGTTGTTGATGGCCAGCATGATGTAGCGCTGGTTGATGCCCCACGTGTCGGGCAGGGTGGTGATGAACGACGAGTCGATCATGTACCAGTTCTCGCGGTCGTTCTGCTGCTTCTGATTGACGATCGAGTAGAG